>ERZ1036420.265-NODE-265-length-53911-cov-6.437630_pt1 | contig 53911 bp, 51 predicted proteins | sample MGYA00514220_ERZ1036420 | MGnify/ENA primary metagenome ERZ1036420 (study PRJEB33795, sample SAMN09464938) | human gut metagenome | host: Homo sapiens | place: USA: Stanford, California | collected 2016-10 | study: EMG produced TPA metagenomics assembly of the...
TTCTCTGTTTTGACGAAAAAACGATGCGTTAAAAACAGAAGTCCTGAACAGTTACCTAAAATTTAGTTTTCCAGCATCCCTCAGTTCTATAACACTATCCCGAAGCAATGATGCTGTCTGTTCTGCCAGATCAATATTATCTTTATCGTCTGCCGGAACACTGCTTCGATTCGGTGTCGTTCGATATGGTCCCTGTACAATAAACTTAAGTTTGCTCTCCGTTTCTGTCGGAAAGTAGACGGAAATATATGGTGACTTAGAAGCTGTGAACGTATACTCGCCGGACTCTTCCACCTTGACTGCAAAAGCAATATCAATGGTCCTGCCTGCCTGAATTCCTGTGACCGGACGTGAAAACATCAGATAAGAGATCTCTTCATTCTCCTTTTTGTTTCCTGTCTCACCCATTGCCGATACAAGGGAACAGTGATCATTAATAGGTGTTTTATCTAACAGATACGTTCCGGATGTCCGCAGCCTAGGAAGTTCAATTTTGTAATCGATGGACTGAAGATGCTTCATGAAAAGAAGCGTAGTGATTCCCAAATTCTGCAAACGCTTTGAGAGAACATCATTGAGCTTCTCAATCGTTGCAAATCCAGAGAATGTGAATCCGACACTATACGGAAATACAAACATCGTTGTATATCCCAAAGCAACATCCTGATCATCAATATCGACCGGATGCGTGAAATCTTTGATTTCAACGGCAAACTGATGGTAGCCTTTCTCTTGATCACTCTTGCTTGGATGGCTATAAAGGCGCACGGTCTCACAAATACCGAAAACCGATTTGAAGCCGACGCCAAATTCACCAATCTGGTTTAAGTCATCGGTCTTATCAGATTTTCCGATATCACAGAGGCCCTGCAGATTCTCCATAGAGAACGGATGCCCGTCGTGAAGCACCACAAGTCTGTCAGGATACTGTTCAAATTTTATCTTAGTGGCTCCGGCATCCTCCGCGTTCTGAAGCAGTTCATAAACGAAGTGAGATTTATCCGTGTAAAGCTGGATAATTCTCTCCAATGCTCGCCGAAGCATTCCATCTTTGTCCTGGCGTTGTAAGACCTGATCTGCAATCGCCATTTTAGCCATGCCTGACACCTCCAACACGTATAGTTAGTTGACAACTTCCAGGATTCCATTGGCAATCAATGTCGTGTGGATATCCGTCTGATCAACCTTTTTCCTAATTTCGGCAACCTTAAGCTCGTAGCTCTCTGTAGCAGATTCCAGCTCACTCGTATACATCCGTCGGATGCTTTCGCTGCTGGTATCTATAATTTTCTGTTCCAGAGATCTCTTGCGGTTTCTGAAATTATTGGACAAACTCTCTACCTTAAACGTGGATGTATTTTCTGCTTCCTTGATTTCTTCAGCCTTCTCATCCATCCATAATTTCACTTGTTTCCTCTCAAGCATATCCCAATCGGATGGCTGCATCTTAACAGCTGCAGCACCACTCTGAGCCTCCTGAAGAATATCCGGAAGCTCTGCAGCAATTACATCATCATCACAGACAACAACCAGCTTAAAATGTGGATTGATCCCAACATAGCTCCAGGCATATACGGAGAAATGATAAGAGCCACTTGGCAGATTTTCTGTTGCGTACTGCAGTCTGATATACGCCTGCTCGTTTGAAGCAAAATATGCCGCTGCCTGTTTTGCCAAAGGATGCATAGCTGTGATAAAGAAATTATCCCTCTTCTTTTCCGCAGTCTCTGCATCAAAAGTAATCGGATGAATAGGAGCTTTCCCCTTCAGGTATACATCCCAGCTCTGACGTACTGCATTTCGTCCGCTCGGAAGTTTCCGGAAATCATCTCTAAGCTCCGCTCTGGCCGCTGCTGATAATCTCAGCTGTTTTGCGTCACCTTCACCCAGAATATAGCTACCCTGTCCAAGCCGGCGGTATAGATATTGTTCAATCAGAATCTGCAGACTTTTTTGTGTAAGCCACGGATTCTCTGCGTTATGAATCTCCTGTGATGTCATATACTCAGAGAGATCAAAGCCAAAGAATTCTTTCTCCTCTTCTTCCAAACGATTCATTTCCTGGATTCTTCGGACTTCATTATCAGCCATCTGCTCCAGTTTTATTTTTCGCTCTTCATCGGTAAGAGTCGTGTCCATCCCGATATGATCAAGCTGTGTAGCAATATCGCCCAAGATTTCCTCGCACTCGCCAATGCTGCTTTCAAATATACCGATACGCATCAGGCATCGGAAATAGATATCAGCATCAACGGTACCATTCGTAATCATGTTATAGATGCTAACAGTCTCACTCTGCTGTCCTCTTCGATCGATACGACCGATACGCTGCTCGATTCTCATAGGATTCCAAGGAAGATCATAGTTAATCATCATATCGCAGAATTGATAATCCAGACCTTCGGAACCAACTTCCGTAAATAGCAGGATATCAATAGCATCCGCATCTTCCTTCGGAAGCTCAAATCTTGCACGAAACTCCTGCCGCATAGCATCCTTGACGCTGCCATCAACCTGCTCTACTCTGAGTCCGGCATCGAAAAGTTTCTTCTTCAGGTAATACAGCGTATACCGGAAGGTACTGAAGAGAATAATTTTGTTATTCTCCTGTTTTTGCTTTTCCATAATGGCTTCCAGCATCTGATCAAACTTAGGATCTTCATCCGGAAGATTGTCTGCCATTGCCAGTAGATTCTGAGCTAACGCCTCCAGCGCATTAGCATCAGTTCCATCAAAGGTAAAGCCTGGAGAATAGTCCAGATCCGGATCATCCTCCATCTGTTGGAATCTTCTCTTTATCAGATCCCGAATATGAGGTGCCAGACCAAAGATACAGCTGGCTGCCTGACGTTTGATAGTGGACATCATAAACGGAATAGATCTGGCGCTTCCATGAAGCTGCAGTAATGCGTTTGACTCGAATCGCAACAGTTCATCATGCAGCTCCTGCTGCCGCTCGGTAAACTCGACAGCTAAGGTATATGGTCTTCTGATGCAGAAATCCTGAATATCTTTTCTTCGGGTCCGGTTAAGCATGGAGTTAAAACTGTGAAGGCTCTCCGCATCCGAAATAAGTTTCACACGTTCTTCCCGTGTGATTTTGTCCTGCTGCAGAGTTTTGATCATCTCTCCGTAAGTCGGATTAGCAGCGATGACATTTTCTCCCCACTGTGTCCCCAGAACGCCTTTGAGGGCTTCTGTGGCCTGAGCCTGCCAGTCCTGATCAGCTCTTCTGATAGCCTTTGCAGCTTCAGAAATATGTACGTTCGGCCTGGACATCATATTGAATGTCTGTTTATCAATCACTACATCCGGTCGCAGAACATTCAAAAGTGTAAATAAATCATCATCACTGGTCTGCAGCGGCGTTGCCGTCAGCATGACAACAGCATCGGCATTATCACAGAAATACTTCACGCATTTATACTCGAAGGCCTTTTCCTTCTCCATACTTCCGTTTCGGATATGGTGCGCCTCATCAATAATAACCAGATCAAAGTGCGGTGCCGGATCCAGATCCCTTAAGCCAAAGGTATGCTTCTTCCTAGTGGTTTCTCCCTCATAGGCTCTGCTGTCTAAAATAGAATAAGGCACTATTGTCTTACTGAACCTTATCGGCCATTCGCCGTCCCGATCTGTATCGGAAATAATCTGACGAAGCATCGGTCCATCCACCGGCACGAATTCCTCATCAAATCGCTTCATCTCCATCTCCCATTTACGCTCTGTTACAAGTGGTTTCGGGCAGATGATCAAAACATTTTCCAGTTCGTTTCTTGCTTGCAGTTCTTTGATGATCAAACCGGCTTCAATCGTCTTACCTACGCCAACGCTGTCAGCGATTAGTATTCTAGGCTCATCAGCATGGATCAGCTTCAGCGCCGGCCTGAACTGGTATGGAACAAAATCAATTCTGGCTGAGTTCAGCGAATACAGATCATTACCAGAAGGATTATTGATCTGGTACGCTGTTAGATAGCTGCGGAATGTATTGATATCGACCCAGTTATAAGATGCCGTCTCGACATATAGCGCAATCTGTCCGGAATAAAAAGTCTTGAAATTACCATCTACAAAGACATCATATTTCTTTGTATCCCCAAGATCTGTAATGGACATAACAATCCCACGCACATCTGGACTTCCCACCAGATATACCAGGCTCTTTTCTCTTATTTCATCTTCGTTACTAGCATCCGACACCACAGTCTCTGCAGCTTCTGGCTGTGACTCCTGTGAAAAAGACTCAAAATCAACCGTAGACGGAGACTTCACCTCCTCTATCATACGGTCAACTTCGTTTACGAGGCTATCATCACATTCTCTCTGCTCAAAGAATTGATGAAGGGTATCCAGATCTGCAAGGATGGCATCTTTGCCCGGAAGCATAGCACCAATATGAGCCCAGTTATTACGGACACGCATCATATCACGGATGCATTCTCTTTCCCTTGTAGGAAGGAATGCCACGTTTCTCATCTCATACCATGATTTATCCGCAATGCGAAGCAACGCAGCAAGGTCAAACTGTCCCAGCTCTGTAAAACCGCGTTCTTTTGCCATCTCTGCCTGGTTATAGCTCAGTTTTGCTATAACACAGTCCTCCCACCAATCTTCCGATGTTCTGGGTAACAGCTTTCCAAGCCACTCAGCAAGCACATTGGCGGAAGTATGCAAATATGTATTCATCCTGCTTACAATCTGGTCACTATCCATCTTGAAGCCTCCCATCTGTACTCTGTATTACATAAAGAATCCATCCGTATCAAAGATGTGATCCAGCTCATCATTCGTCATGGCTCGTGAGACCTTATCACGTACAGCGCTCATAGCCATATCGAGCCTCTTGAAGCGATTATGTCCCACGGCATCCTTACTCATACGTATCAGCTGAATGCGTCCTACACCCGGATTCTGCCTTGCATATTCTGCAAATCCTCTGGCCTTTCCAAGGTTATCAATTCTTGTAGGATCGTGCGGTTCCAGAATATCCACAACATACTCATCATCGCTGTCTTTACGGATGATCACAAAATCCGGATACGCCGGCTTCTGCTCTCCGCCCATCTCATACGGAATGCAGAGGGACCAAGGCTTTCTCGGAGGATTTCTCAGCCAGCAAACATAATCAGCCTGACTTTGTTCCTCCACAAGAACGCCTTCTTCCCAAGTGTTCAGATTGATACGAGCCTTTCCGGAGTCGTCTACGAAAAGATGATCATCATAATCCTTGCCATTCACTTCATGTGGTAAGCTGATGGTCTCAGGCAGGCGGAAGTTATGCTTACTGACAACATCTCCATTGGAGACAATTGCATCATACTGTTTAATAAAACGATCACCCAGGCCGACAATCTTCCGACGATAATTATCATTCATCTTATGGAATGCCTTCTCTGCGTAAGCCAGGAGGCGTGCATAGCAGTCATCATTAGAGGCATACAAGATTACATCGATCTTATATGCATTCGGATCATCCTCATCGTAATAATAATGTCCATACTTATTGCCTACGCCCTCATTCCCCAGCTTTGTTTCAGCACGGCGGAACTGCCGGTCAATATCAATATCCGTTGTAGACATGAACATATGGACAATGTTATCGTCTACAGTTTCTCCAAACACATCAAAGACCTGGGATTTCATCTGAAATTCCATGATCTTCTTTGCCATATCGTCATATTTTCCATCTCTCTTCAGATCACCCACATACTCACGGATCATCTTTACGATTTCTTCCAGAACATCATCTGTGGCATCCTGGTATTTCCCGGACTGTCTGAGAAGTCTTGCCAAACTGTACAGCGAATTCAAATAGTTATTGATTCTGACGTTCCTTACATCGTATGAAAGAAGTCCGGAATCATTGATTGCTTTTACGACACCCTCTCGATCTAAGGTGTCAATGAAAGACTCCTGAACATATTCCGGCTCTGATTGTGCTGTTTGACCTTCCGGAGCTGCTTGTGATGCCCCTGACGAAGGTACTGCTGCACTCGGCCGATCCGCATTCTGTGCAGGTTGAACTTGCTGCGGGTTTTCCTGTTGTGTACCCCTTGTACCTGTGCTGAAGGATGACGCTTCGCGAACGCCGGAAGCAGTTCCAGTCTGTCCGCCACTGCCATACGGAGTAGCACCGCCATCATGCAGTTCCATAGGCTGTGTTCCACCTGGCAAATCAAACATTGACATCTGTCCCGGATAGGCAGGTGTATGTCTTGTTCCACCGCTAGCTGAGCTTCGCGGTCTAACAGACAATGTATCCATAACTCTGGTATCGAGAGACTCCCCGTAGATATCTGCCGGAATGTCACCGCCTTCGGCATTCTGCAATTCTTCCACAACTTCCTTTACGGTATCGGAATTGAAATATGGCAAATACAGATGTACATCATTCAATGTCTCATCCACCTGTATATGCATCTGCATCGGTGTGCGAATCATACGGCCAAGGAGCTGAGCAATGTATGTCGCATCCGTAGCATGCCGGAAGGACATCATCGTTTCTGCTCTCGGACAATCCCAGCCGGTAGATAAACTCTCTTTGAAGAAAACGACTCTAATCCGCTTATCTTCTGCAATTACCGAAGGAGCCACATATGGTACATTCAAACCATTGATTCGGATCACATTATTTGCGTCTCCAAAGGTATGAACCACTTCGCCTTCTCGGAAACGGATTCCTGTTCGTTCCTCAATCTTCTGTACGCAATCATGAAGATCAGTCGCAGATATCGAGGACGATGTCGCATTCTGAACCTGGATAACCAAAATTGGATTCACATAAGCATAGTGTTGCTCATAACAATACTGGTACCAATGATCCCATTTATCCTTCCATTCATCCGCTGCAGCCTGAAGCACAGCCATATCTTTGTTTCCGGAGTTTTCTTCTGGATAAGAGATGACGATTCGATCCTTCAAGAGCCCGGAAGCTCTGACCTCATCCGTCGTAACCACAACGTACTGTGTGTCGGAAGCGATGCCCTGTACCAATGCGTTAAACCGTGCTGATGTAGCGGACATACCGATAACCACCGGCATAGCTTCAATGCCATCTGCCGGACTTCCTTTAAGAAACTTCTGCATGATGGTTGTAGCACGTCCTGCCTCACGGCCCTGCATACCTCTATGTGCTTCATCAATGATGAAATACAGACGGTCGCTCTTGTCACGCGCCGTGTTTGCCAGCGTTTCCCAGATTGTGTACTGACGATTATCCGTATGCTTTGTAAGATTTGAGCTCTTACCCAGCTTCTGTGTGTTCAGAAAATAGATATGACCATCATCAAACATCTCCTGGTCAAAGGAATCGTCCTGCACAGTTACACACTGTCCTAAACGGATCTTATCGGCTTTCAAATCGATCTTGTCTTTAGACTGCTCATTTAACTGCGGAGAATCAGAAAGCCACACGATGATTGCTTCCGGCTGCTCCGGATATACCTCATCCCCAAAGAAAATGCTCTCGATTAAGGCCGCCATAATGATAGTTTTTCCAGCACCTGTAGGAGCCGTAAAAGAAACAACCTGCTTGGAGTGAGAGCGACCATACCGATACACAGCTTCCGCTGATTTCATTCTGAGCTCGCTTAAAGCTCTTTTCTGAAATGGAAATAATTCTGCTTTCATGATCTACCTCCCTGTGTTGATCCTGAAGTTATCTAAATAATCACGATACAGCTGATAAGTGTCCTTTTCGCCGTAGCCTGCAATCATCTCCCGATATCCCGCTTCAGAATCGGTTACAATATATATTGTCTGGATTTCTGGATGCTTTTGCACTTCCGCATCAAATTCCTGAAAATGTTTTTCATTCATAAGAATTGCAAATTTATTATCCGGCAGTATCATCATAGATAATTTTTCATCCTGTAATCTCGGACAAACACCAAATGCTCCAGCTTTCAACCAGAGTACCGGTAATAGTTCAGCCAACTGACGGCCTAATGCTATGGATGTCTTATCTAAGAACCCCAGCTTAAAATAAGCCGCATTCGCCTTGAAACCATCAGCCATAGGTTCTTCTGTGGTTATATATGTTCCTTCCAAGGGCTTCCCATTTATGTTGTGGCCTTCAATTGAACATACTGTACGTGGCCATGTGACATACCTCGCAATTCCCAATGCTTCCCAGGCATCATCCCCTGGATTGTAGCCTTTATTCTTTAAAGACTTCGCCTCATCTTCAGAGACCTCATTATTTGTAACCATTATGCAACGTCTTTGCCCGTCATCCTCTGCGTTCAACAAGTTAACTGCATGCAATGTAGTTCCTGATCCAGCAAAAAAATCTACAATTAAGGCCGTTTTATTATTTTTCACAAAAAATCTCAATGTATCAGCAACAGCATATAGTGATTTAGGATATGAAAACCGAGTATTGATAAACAGCGGTTTGAGTAACCTTGTCCCGTACTCAGTAGCATCATGCGATTTTCTATTCCAAACAGTTTTAGGAAAAACAATTCTTTGTGATGCATCGACTGGTGAAAGAATTAATGAGCCGTCTTTTGCTTTCCCTTCTACTACTATTTCGCCTGACTTAATTCTCTTTTGGTCACCTTGACGAACATACTGAATACTCCAACGGTTAGTTTTTTTATCAAATGATCCTACCCTCAAATATCCTTCAGCCAATAACTGCTTTGTAGTTTCTGGAATAGCTCCCCATGTAGCTTCAGTGTTATCGTCTCGAATAGGTAGCACAGCCACTTGTCCTTCGGGTGCAACCACATCCTCAGCTTTTTCTGATGGTGATAAAGCATTTCCAATCCCTACAATTTTCTCTTCTTTCGTGTCGATAAAAATAGGGAAAAACTGGCCTTTTGTTTTGCTGCGTGGAGTACTGGTGCGCATAAAATTAAACCAAACTCTGCTTATAACGCCCTTGCCATCCTCAGAGAGCATATTGTCGTTTGTACGTGTCACACCCATTTGGCCAAATCGAAGAATGTAAATATATTCCTCAACTCTAGAAAATTCATTTTCCCTACTTGTACCATTTCTGCTAATTACAGATGTAATCATCTGCATATTCGCTTCAGGAAACATTTCTTCTAACAGGCACCCTAGGTGTAAGTATTCTTTTTCATCAATTGTGACAATTAATACAGAGCATCCTGGATTTAATAAATTCTTGGCAATTTTTAATCTCTTCTGCATCATAGACAGCCATTTGCTATGTCTATATGCATCTACTCCATCAACATAATCATTATTATATTTCCAGTCTTTAGCACCTGTATTATATGGCGGATCAATATAAATACAGTCAACTTTGCCTGCATAAAGGTATTCCAAAAGCTGCAGAGCATGATAGTTATCTGCCTCAATCAACGTATGCCAAAAATCACTATCAGGAGCATTGCACACACTATCGATTGGTTTTAAATACGGATAGATAGGCTCACCAAACTGGGCAACTGAAACCAGCTCATCTACAGGAATTTCTTCCATCTGCGCCGTCACTTTGTGATAGCAAGTAGCTATACCATCCTTGATGGCACTAACCTCATACATTTCACTGACTGCACCCGTCTTCTTCGCCACAGTTGAACCACGCTTCACCGGGATATCATAGAGCGGCGTACACTCCGGAAGATGTTCTTCAAACACTAACCCGAATTTCTTTGTCTTTGACAGTCTGTTTATCTCCTGCTCCAGTCTGGCTCTAAGCGCCTCATCCTGCACTTGAGCAAGTAAATCATGTATTGCAGCCATGCCATTTCCTCCTACTGTTTGTCTCCTTTGCCGGCATTGTATACTCCGGCATCTTAATTCTATCGAATATGCTGTCCCATAATGCGGGCTCTAATCTGTAATGGTTTTATCTTTTATGTGATAAGCGATCCCCTTCTTCTCACAGAAATCAATCACTTCTTTTGCCTTCTTGTTATAGAACTGCTTGTGTTCTGGATATCCAGTCGTTACATCCGTACAGTAATTGGTTCTTCCGAAAATAATCTTGTCTACAAAGCTGACTGATTTTAGGATCTCCATCAAGTCCTGTTCTATCAGATTCGGCGTAGGATACGGTTCGATACTTACCCATGTCTTACAACCTTTGTCGTGTAGCTTCTTCAAGGCCTTCAAACGGTCTTTATATGATGCAGAGCCTGGCTCCATCCGCTCTCTGTATTCCTCATCCAGAGAAATAAGAGTGATTCCATATTCGTTTTCCTTAGAACATTCTGCAAGACTGACCGGAAGAATACCCTTCGTAAGCACTGTACACTTAATGCCTGCTGCATTCAGCTTCTTGATCACATCTAAGCTCATCTTTTCGATTTCCGGATATCCCACCATAAACGGATCCGTAGTAAAGCAAAGCTGTACAGACTTGATCTTATCTTTCAGCCTGGGAATCTCCTTGTCCAGAATCTTCAAAGTATTTGAAACAAGATACGGTTTCAGCCAATCCTCATATGTCTTGACCTGCCCAAATCTTTTCTTCATCAGGAAGGCATAGCAAGGATACCGGCAGCCATGCGCACATCCCTGCACGAAATTCAGTGTATAATCCCCATACTCCACACCGGTTTTGTAGAGCATAGATTTTCTTTGTATGTAGCCTTCCACTTGCGGCATAATCAATAACTCCTATCTGAAAATGTTATTGTCGATCTATGAATCACAGCACCATAGTACTGTTTCAACGCAGCATATGTTTTATTGCTGTAATCACGCACAGGAAAAACCGGATGTTCAAACAAATAAGCTTTTACATCGTCCTTAGGTACATCCTGCCTTCCCTTAAACTTCTTTTGTAGATATGCTGCTATGTCTCGAACTGTATAGCATGTATCATCTACTGTTCGTCCTGAGACAATTTCTCCCGTAAGCGTATCGAATGTCAGCTGATCATATTCCCCGCTATTATTGACATGCTTGCCAGACGACTGGTCATCAAAGACCTTCCAAGCTGTTGATTTGAAAAGATCAAATCCTGTCTGATGCCCAGTACAATGAATCAAGTTATACACAACAGAGTTATTGCTGTTGAAGAACGGAAATGCAGCTACATAATACCGCCCGTTTTTTCTGCCACTAAGGTCCAGTATTATCTGCTCTATCTTCTTCTCAAAAGCTTCTCTGTCACTGCCGAAGGAAATCAGCTCATCAATCGTCGTCTGATAGGTTTCCTCATATTTTTCAATGACTTCTGGCTTCTTTGCCATCTTTGCCGCCCGGATTGTATCGGATACCATATGATTGATGATGATTTCACCCCAGTTTTTAAGAAATGGCATCATAGCATCCCATTCAATATGTGCATCATAAGGATCGTAAACGAGTAGAAAATGCATATCACTAAACATCGTCGAAAACTGGCTTCCAATCTTACGAAGTAATACGTTAGCATCCATCGACTCTGTGTAGATAGTGAGATTGCTGGCCTTCTTTGGTAGCCTGGTTTCCAGCAAATCAATCTTTCTTTCGTCCAGATCATTAAAATATATGTAGGCTTGCTTATCTGTGTATCTGGTCATAGCTTCCGCAATGATCTCAGATACCAGAAGCGGCGTACCTTTTATCTCATTCCCTTCATCATCCTTATATACGCCACTATTTGACATGCAGTCGATATAGACTATTCCGCGACATTTCTTGTTCAGCATAAGAATGTTGATCCATGCTTTCACATACTCCGAGATCAATTCAAATTTCTTAATGCTGTGTGGCGGAGCAACGCTAATCACATCATTCTTCTTTGAGCTCGACATTCTTATCACCTTCTTCCGGAATCAGATCCATGATGTCGCCGATGTTGCATTCAAGCGCTTTGCACACTTTCATAAGGACTTCCATACTCACGTTTTCGCCCTTGGACAATTTTGTGACAGAAGTCCAGCTGATTCCGGCCTGTGCCTGAAGGTCTTTCTTCTTCATATCTTTGTCTATAAGCAGTTTCCAAAGCTTCTTGTAACTTACTTCCATAGCAATCCTCTCGGTTCCATTCTCAGAACTCATATATCATCAGGTAACTGTGCACACTAATACAGTTTCGATTATACCACCAGCCCAACGAAATCACAAGCGAAAAACTCCATATACGCAGGAATACCCACCGCTTTTAATTGAATTCTCTCCGTTTTCATGCTATAATGCATCATGTATTATTGTGTCCAGAGGACATTCCTTCGAAAAGAGGTACTTATCCATGAGCAAGGCTCAGAATGAGATTGAAGAATTCATATACAAAATCTGTTACCGTCCCATCTGGGAATCGGTAAATAATTATATAGCACTACATCCAACAGCGCTGAATCTCAGCATGGCACGCATTAAATACCCTGATACTGCTCTGCTGCTTGATATGCTTCTTGAATATGCCACTCATATCCGTATCGATGAAGATTCTCTGTTCTTCGATGCCATACTAAGCTGTACCATAGAACTTCAGCAATTTGATGAATACCGCGGAGAAATATCCGGAGAAACATCACAGTGGTTGATTGCGTCCTGCGAAGCTGTCATCACAGATAAGCTGGATTTTCTGAAGGTTTCATCCGTAAAGCCCTGGAGCAGGGATTCAAAGCCATTCGGGAATGGCATTGCAGCTTCCAAGAGCATAGTTCCTATTATTGCTCGTAAGGATCTTGATAAAGAAGCTACGGTTTTTCTGGAAAAGTATTATCCGGAAGCCTTGGCTGAGCCGATGCGCGTTCCAATTGAAGATATCGCTAAAGAGAAACTTCATCTGAATGTTGTACAGGGATATCGGATCACCGACGACTTCAGCATATTCGGCCAAATCTGCTTTTCTCCAGGTAAAGTAAAAATATACGATCTCTTCAAAACTTCAGAGAAGGAAGAAGAAGTGCCCAGAGGCACAATACTGATCGACGCCTATACCTACTGGCAGCGTAATAGCGGCTGTGTAAACAACACCATTGCACATGAAGTCTATCATTGGCATCGTCACAGACTATATGCAGCGATAAAATCCATTCTACGGAATGAAAGATTCATTGCCTGTCGTTGCCCTGCTGACATGGTATATCCCAATGAAAGCGAAGAATGGACTGATGAACAGCGTATGGAATGGCAAGCCAACAACTTGGCTCCCCGCATCCTTATGCCAATCGAAACCTTTAAGATTAAAGTTGATGAGCTGTATCAGCAATACAGCTATGAGGATACGCCGCTGAAGTTGGAAGTGCTCACCTGCATTGCCGATGATCTCGCAAGATTCTATGGTGTATCAAGGCAGTCTGCCGTCATTCGCATGACAGAGACAGGTTATCCTGAAGCAAAGTCTGTACTGCAAGCCATAAACGAAAAAGAATGGCATTCCTACGTCAGCCTCGAAGACGTTTTCTATGAGTACAGCACTAATGGTGATTTCCGCAAGCTCATTGACTCCGGCAGATTCAAATATGTTGATGGATATGTTGTCATCAACGACGAAAAGTATATCACCGCTGATGAAACCGGAAAGGCAACTCTTGCCGAATATGCCTGGGACAATCTCGATGAATGCACCTTGTCCTTTGGCTGGCAGCGGATACGTCGTGCATCCGCAAAAGAAGTTCTTCCTGAGATCATATTCCATCGCGAAAATGATGAACAGGACATATCCAAATATGATGCTGATCATAATACTGCAGTCTTACAGTTGTCGGAGGATCTTCAGCGCAAAAATAAGAACTTTGAGGAAAACGAGAAAATACATTTGCTCTCTACTGCAAACAAGAACTGTTGGGAATATATCTTTGAAGTCATCAACATCAAAGGTATCAGCAAAGCTCACTTCTGCACTCTGACTGAGCTCGGAGAAGAGAACTACAGAAAGGCAGAAAAGGGCCTAAAGAACGATCCGACAGTCAGAACAATCGTCGCCATAGGTGTAGGCCTATCCCTCGATATAGAAACTGTCGACAAGATGCTCTATCTTGCCGGCAGAAGCTTCAAGGATACTCCAGAAGATAGGGCCTTACGTTTCTGCATTACCGGTCTCTCCGGGCATCCTATATCAGACTGCAATGATTTCCTTGCTGCCAGAGGATACGAAACTCTTGGCACAAAACAACGTCTATAGAACTTTCAGCCGCTATTCCATCACTGGGATACGCGGCTTTTTCTTTTTCAAAAATATTTCCGACTCGGTGAGTCGCGATTCGTCCATAATATCCCTCTTCTCGTACTGAATTCTATATAAGCAGATCCGCTGAAACCCGCAAAAATGCGGGCTTTTTTGTTGTGCTTAATCCGACTCGGTGAGTTTTTCCAAATAAAAAGAAAGCGATTATGATGGGCTTAGTTCCAGTGAGATTGCTTCTTTAGCGCTGAAGATGGTTCTACCGTCTCACTGAAGCCACCATGAAAATCACGTCAGCCCATGTAGAACAGGCTGGCCAAGCAAACTAGGAGGAATCCGAAATGACTGGCCACCTGATAGGGACAATTGCATATCGTCATGCGGTTTCCTCCGCGTCAAACAGGAGGAAATCTCATGACGAACAAAGACAAAGATCAAGTATTAATTCCGATGGTCACCACCATCGAAGCTACACTGGATTACGGATTTTCCATGAAGGATATCCGTCTGTGGAAGATTGGTAACCGCATGTGTACCGTCATCCTCGTTCCCGGAACCAAAGAGCAGTACGATTCGTATCTCAGCTCTTTCTCCAATGAATTCAAGGCTGAAGATCGCGATAAGCGCTGCCAGATTAGTGACGGCAAAGGACATGCTATCCGCTGCCCTGAAAGCAACAAGTGTAAGGACTGCCCTTTCTATCACTCTCTTGACAAGAAAGGCTACGGAACTCTGACCTTTAGCGATCTGACCTGGACAAATGAAGACGGCGTCGAAGAAGCTTATGAGCCGGTTGCACCCGAAGGTTATGGCAGTGCCGAACGTTACCTAGAACTCCTTCAGGAGCTCATGGGCTATATCGGAGCAATCCGTCCGGAATATGCACCAGTAGTCAAGCTTCTCTCAGACGGTCTCTCACGCCGCGAAATCGCCAAGGAGCTCGGAGTGCCGAAGTCCACAGTGATTGACTGGGTAAAGAAGATTCAGGAGATTACACTCAAATTTATGGAGGATATCATCTAAACTCATCCTCTGACAAAAAGACAGGGAGCACATTACCAGCATCATTGGTAGTGTGCTCCCCTTTTTTACTTGTGACCTCTTACAGTGATCTGATAGACATCATGATCCTTGATAGACTTGATCGCCTGTCTCAGTGTCCGTGCTCGCCCATGTTGATGGTACGGATGCTGATAACGATGTTTGTGAAAGATGATGCACAATCCGTCACTCGGATATCCTGTGCTGTGTAAATACCAATAATGGCCGGTGTATTTTGACTGGATTGTAAGATCATACGGATCCAAGACAATCATTCTGAAATATTTATCGTCGATTGCCTGAAGCTCTTCAGTGGTAAACATCTTCACCACCTCGCTCCCTGCTCTGCCACCATCTGAGCTCGAATTTTGACCCTCTCCGCCTCGTATCTCATCTGTAAGGCTTTCATCTCCCTGTCCATGAACTCAGCCTCAGCGGCCTTCACAGCAGCTCTCTCGGCATCCTGGGCGATTACTATCTTACCATCCTCGCAGGTGACGGAAATATAATCCCCAACGTCAAAACCAGCCTCCTTCAACCACTTACCCTTCAGCATGATGGTAGGTGTCTCCCGGTACTTGTATCCGCTCTGCCCATAGACCTTAATACTTCTTTTCTTCGACATAATGATTTCCTCCTTCGGTTTACTCTGATTTTCGATTTAATACTCTGTTTACCCGACATATTCAGATCGCTCTCATACGCACCACCGCCTTTCCTACTCCGGAGAAAAAGAAAAGAGCCACCAATGCTTTTCGCATCAGTAGCTCTTACTGTTGGTTCCGTATGATATTATGATGGTTATTTCTTGTCCTGCTCCTTCTGGGCATCCTTGATCCGATAGTAGTCTTCCATCTTCAGATTCAGGTGCACATATGAGTCAGGTTTTCGGTTGCTCAAGAGGCACACAGTCTCGACTGTTGTTTCAGTTTCCAAGGGAAGTTCTTTCACTTCCTCGCCATCAATAGGCACAGGGAAATTGAATACAATCTTCTTTATCCAGCTTCCGTCTTTTCTCTTTTCCGGGAACATCTCAATTCGCTCGATAAAGGCTTTCATAAACTCTTTCTGTTCTGCTTCCGTTGCGGAATGGTAGACTTCATCAAATGCCAGTAAGAGCCGATAAATGTTATCGCCGGAGATTTTCTCCTGCTGGATGCTGCGTATCTGACTTTGCAATTCGCCAATCTGAACTTCGATTTCCTCTATCGTATCATACTGTTCATCATATCGGCGCTGCAAATCCAAAATTTTTCTGTCATAGTGGGCATCGTTGATGTCCAAGGTATCCATCTGACGCTCCAAGCGGCTTTTCGTTCCAAAGGCTTGCTTTAGCTGTCCTTGCAGAACGGCGATCTGCTTTTCCATATCCTCTGTATCAACCGCCGTTCCGATTTTCGCTTGAATTGCTTCTACAAATCGGGGATTATTGACCATAGCGGAAATGATCTTTGCCACAAATTTATTGATTTCCGTCTGCTCGATATTGAGCCGGAAGCTACACTCATGCCCTGTGGGTGTAACCGTATTTTTGCAGTAGTAATAATACCGTGTTTTCTTGTCCTTGCTGTGTGCCTTGGCGATATTGCCGTACATACTCTTGCCGCAGCATGGGCATTTCAAGATACCGGACAGGATGTGTGCGTGGTCTGGATTGTTGACCTTTTCCCGCTTAAAGGAATTGATCTTGCGCTTTTCCTGTGCCAGATACCAATCCTCTTCAGAAATGATAGCTTCGTGCTGTCCTTCATAAACCGGAAACTCCGACTGCTCAACCACGTGCATCTCGTTTCTTGTACCCTGTTTCTTTTCAGTTCTTCGTCTGCCGTAAGCAATCTTTCCCATATAAACAGGATTGTACAATACATTTTTCACAAAATCTCTTGAAAATCCCGGAATGGTGTTATTCTGTCTTAGTTTCTTTACATAACCATTGCGGTTCAGATATTTTGCAACTCCTGCAACACCCTCATTAGTGTGAATGTAGCGGTCATAAATGACACGAATTACTTCCACTTCATCCTCTGCAATGACAAGGTTTCCGTTTTCCAGTTTGTATCCATAGGGAGCGAAACCGCCGTTCCATTTGCCTTCACGAGCCTTTTGCTCCCGTCCTGCCATTGTCTGTGTGCGGATATTTTCTCGCTCAATCTCTGCCACCGCAGACAGCACAGAGATCATCAGCTTTCCGGCATCCTTGGAGCTGTCGATGCCATCCTCCACGCAGATCAGATTAACACCGAAATCCTGCATGAGCTGCAAAGAGTTCAGAACATCCGCCGCATTTCTGCCAAATCGGGACAGCTTAAAGACCAGCACATAAGAAACATCATCTTTGCCGTCCTGGATATCGTTCAGCATCCGTTGGAAGTCCTGCCGCCCTTGGATGTTCTTGCCGGAAAAGCCTTCGTCAGAATACTCCCCGGCAATAATCATATCCTCGTATGCCGCATACTTCCGCAGCTTGTCACGCTGGGCATCCAAACTGTACCCGTCAACCTGCATAGAGGTGGACACTCTTGTATAAAGATAGCATTTAAGTTGTTTCTTTTTCAGAATCTCCACCTCCCTCATTCATTTCTTTTACCACAAGTCCTTCGTTGCGGATATAATACTCCAAAAGCCACAGCACATAATCCGGTGCATGGCGGTTGTCCAATTCCCACTCGGTCATAGTCCGATAAGGGATATGGACGAGCTTGCAAAAATCTTTCCGGTTCAGTCCTGTGCTTTCACGCAACTTAATAATTCTGTTTTTACAATCCATCCGTCTTTTCTCCATAAAAGCAAAAAGTACACGTTGCGTAATCATTATAGCATAGCCGCAACGAATACGCAACGTGTACATTGCAAATTTTACGCAGCCTTATCCGTCAGAAGCTGCGCTTGATTACTTTCCTCGGAATGCTCCACTCCCTGCGGTGCGTCCTGTTCCAATTTATCCAAAACCTGATGTCCATATTTCTGGAGCATCTGGCTCATAACATCCACACAGCGGTCAAATGCCGCATTATATTTCGCTTCCTCATAATATTTCTTCAATAGGCGATTCCTCCATCAAAGTTCCATATCCTGTCCACGCTTCCGGGCAGGGTGTTCGTGTTCCTGTGTTTGCTTTCCTCTGATGAGGATAGAATTGATAAAAGCCCGAACCTTTTCGGATGCGATTTCCAGTGCATCCAGAAAGGGTTGGGCTTTCTTTTTCAGCTCTTGATATTGTTCATGCAGCGCATCGTACCGCTGCTTCCATGTTTTTGCACTTTTCTCCGCTTGCTCGAATTTCTGCTTGTACTTGATCTTCTCTGCCTTTTCCGCAAAGCTACTGACAGCATAATCTTTGAGTGTGCGGCATTCATCCGGTGTCAGTGTGATATTGTTTCCGAATGTGGCTTTTTTGCCCATTACTTCAATGTCCTGCACTGTCAGCGCAATGGTCTTTGCCGCCTTGGTTTCCTTTTGCAAAGATTCCAGTTTCTTTTTCTGTTTTGCTGTGTCAGCTTTGGCATCCTCCAAATTCTGTTCTGCCTGTGCCACCTGCCCGGTCACAGCTTCCAGCCGCTGCTGTTCTGCCTGCACCTTGAACTGGGTCACAGTCAGATGTTCCTCGGTGCTTCCACGTTCTCCACGCTCCAGATCGGTATATCCGGCAACTCGCATGAAATGAAAAAAGTCATCCTGCAACACACTGTAGGATGACCTCAAAATCTTTTTTCCTCTTGCGTTCAACATTGGATTACCGTCCTCGTCAAGCACCGGCTTGGACTCCCATTTCTTACTGCGGCTGACCTGTGTGATGACCTCCTTAACGGTTCCCCGGAGGGCTTCATCCTTGCATCGCTTCGACCAAAGTATCTGCTTTTCCACCACCGGGATATAAACCACATGAAGGTGGTAGTGGTACACATCTTCGCCCAAAGCTTCGGACATTGCTCGGTTGCGCTCATCGGCGTGCATCACAGCGGAGAGGATATACTGCTCACCACCTACGATCTCCGCAGCGGCTTTATAGGCATCGGCATAAAATTGTTTTGCAAATTCATAGCCGCCGCGGTTGTAGAAGTAAGCGGAGTTCACATCGAAAACCAGCTCGCCGTATTTGACGGCATCGGGTTTCAGACCTCTGGTGGAGATCACACCATCCTGTTCCATCTGCTCAAACATTTTTACATAATCGTCCGTGGGTGCTTTGAAATGGACGTTCAGAGAAGTGCGTTCCGGCACGATGTCCTGATTGCTGTAGCTGTCCTTTTCACGCTCATTGTGTTCCTGTACCTTCGCCACATCCGCAGGCGTTTCCAAGTCCTGATTCCGGGCTACGGTACGATCTATTCCATCATTTCTTGCCATTGAATTTTTGCCCTTTCTTTGGGATTTGCAGACAGCGGGGAGCTACGGAGAAGCACTTTTTCAAAGTGTAATAACCCACTATGACACTTTCATCCATACTGGCTGCAAAGTGCCGTGGGCTCTCCGAGGGCTCTCCCGAGGGGGAATGCGGTCACTGCGGTGACCTCTGCTGACCAAGGCGAAAATGTCTGCGCCTTTTCCTATGGTCAGCCCCGTCTGCATGAAGCTGTTCTGTGTCAACTTCCTCTTGCAGCCGGTGTCCACAGACACTTTTTCAAAAGCCTGTGAACATAGAAACAGCCCGAACGAGAGGATGTGTGCTGTTTCTATAACGAGCGTTTCACGCTCTTTTGCTGCGTACATACGTACCAGCAATGGGATTTACTCGACCTGCCGCCATTCCTCCGGAATGTCCTCCGGTACGTACGTACACGGCGAATCTCCGTAAAACCCATTTATATGAGGTCTTGCCACAGCTTCCACACCCATAAATCCCCACACCCGCCGTCCGGCAGAGTTGGTGATGTTGTTGCAATGTTCCAGATTGAATCTCCCGGCATTGGCAATCATGGCGTCGCTGAAGCTGCGGGCTTTCAGCGGTGCAAGGGAATTTTCTTCGCACCACATCCGGTAGATTTCATAGAAATCCTTGGAGCTGATGGACGCATCCGCTTTACGCTGGATGTATCCCTCGGAATCCATGAAATCAAAGATATTGTTGTTGTCACGCTTGACCGCTTCCCGGTTTTCCCGGATACGGTCACTCTCCGTAAACTTAAAGTTGTTGGCAACAAGCCGCTGTAAGCCTTCAAATGCCCACAGGAAGATACCCTCGGCTTCAGCTTTCATCTTCTCTGCAAGGTCAGGATCATCGGCTCTGTCCATGGGCTTTTCTTTGGTGGTCAGCACAAGTTGTCTGCGGTAAAAACCGTCGCTGCGGTCATACAAAGCTTGCAGATCGCCGTTGCTGAATGCAAGCAGCCGAGCAAACATCCAGCCCTGATAACTCTGCTTGCCCTTGCGTTCCAAGTCCATTTTGCCCTGTGCAGTCACGATGGATTTTACATAGTTGGTCTGGCGCAGAGCTTCCATCCGCATATCATCATCCACGCACAGCAGGATGTGTTCCAGATCAGCACGGGCGAAGCGGTTTTCGGAAATTTTTCCGATGCTGCCGTCTTTCATATTCGTGCCGAATATAGCGGACAGCACCGCACCGATTTGGGATTTGCCCTCGCCGCCGTTGCCTTTAATCACCATCATGCGCTGCCCCTTGTTGGAAGGAATCAGACAGTAGCCGATAAACTCCTGCAAAGTGGGGATGTCCTCCGCATGGAGCACCCCATCCAGAAATTTTAGCCAGGTCACAGGTGTAGGTGCATGAGGATTGTAAACAACAGGCAGACGGTTTCGCACGATAGTCGGTCTGCCCTCGGTAAATGTGCCGTTCAGCAGTAGCGTACCGTTGGACAAATGAATCCGATCCTGCTCCGGTGGAAAGTCCGGCACTTGCGCTTCCAGTTTCAGCACTTCCAGAATGTTGGTGATCTTCCGGGGGATATTGTTTACGGCACAGAATTTCAGCTTGTCGTAAATCTCCCCACGCAGAGGGAGATCGTCCGTCACTCGACCATTGGGCGTGAAAAAAGCTCCGTTTGCGAAGATGATTCTGCGCTCCTGCAGAAATTCTTCACAAAACAGAGCTTCGTTGATGTTCTGCCCGTCAAACCAGACAGGCAAATTCATATCAGGCGTTTTCCGGTTCTTCGCCATGGTGCGCCACCTCCTTTTTCTTTCGTGTGATGTACTCTTGCAGAAAAGCAATTTTGCCGTCCTGCATCAGCTTGTCCACCAATGCCACCCGTTCTTCCAGATCACCCACCGTCAGCACATCTGCCATATATTCGATATAGCAGTGCATCTGGCAGGCTTCCACAAAACGGTCATCCAGAGCATCTTCCGGTGTCTTGGGTTCGTATCGTACTTTCCAATCTTCCAGCAGATGCAGATAATCCGTCAGCACCCGAAAACACAGCATTTCATCCTCCCGTAACTGACGGATATAGGGACGCTTCGGCTTGATCATAGCTGCGGCAGTGGGCGGTTTTGGGTCAAGTCCAAAGTCCGCAGCCAGCTTTTGCGCTGCTTCATAACTGCTCAGATCGAACAGCCTTGCCACAAGGTCGATTACGTCCCCCTTGGCTCCGCAGCCGAAGCAGAAAAAATAGTCCTCATTCAGCTTCAAGCTCGGATGCCTGTCGTTGTGGAACGGGCAGCAAGCCATGCCATTGTGGCTCACTTTCAGCCCGTAGTGTTCGGCGGCTTGCTTGACGCTGATTGCCGCCTTGATGGTTTCATAGATTGTCATAGAAAACCCTCCGTTCATAATATTCTGGAAAGCACGAAGCACCCGCCGTGATTGGCAGGTGCTTCGCTCCTTCTATTATGGTTATGACGGATTTTTCAAAAAACAGGCTAATGACAGGACAATCCTGTTTCAAAAAACAGGACAACTTATCTGAGGACGTAGATTTCTTCACATTTACATGATATAATTAGAAAAATGAAAAAACAGGACAGGAGGGCAAGCATGAATCAAGAATTGATGACATTGGATTTCTGGCAGGATACGGTCATATATGAGAGCAAAACATTTCCTGTCGGTACGCTTGCCTGTGATGCACTGAATGTTCCTGTGAATACCATTGCAAAAATAAACGAGCAATGCGAGAAAATCAATCTGCTGCTTGGAATATTAAACGCCGGACAGGATGCTTCTGCACTCTGTCCTATTGCAAAGGAAGCTGCTCTGACGATGCTTGATATTCTCAGTCAAACACCGCCGTTCTCCTATATGAATATCTCAAAGCACAGAGAACGGATTGAAAAAGTCTTTACTGTGGACAATGCGCTGAAATATGTGGAGTTTGCCATAAAAGCCGCAACCAATTCTTTGCAATTTGAAGAAATCCAGAACTTTACCGATGCGATGATGCTCCAACGCTATACCGCAGTTTTCGGGCATCTGGCATACTCCCTTGGGGAATACCAAACGGCCATGCTTGATTTTGCAGAACAATCGGACGGAAACGAAGCAGACCGCACCGCAGAGGGTTTTGCAAAAATGTTCGGCGACTATTTTCCGCCGGAGTTCTCTATCATGGAGGGCAATGCCTGGATGTCTACTTTGAATAATTCCGTTCAGTATATATCGGTCATCCGTCCCGGCGAAAAAGTTGCGAAGCTGGTCAAGCGGATGCACTATGTATCCTTTGTAGGGATGTTCCGGTCTGATCTTTTTGAGGGCTTATGTGTTGGTCATGCCCCGAAAAAATGCAAAATCTGCGGCAAGTGGTTCCTCACCACCAACGCAAGGCACACCAAATACTGCGGTGGCTATGCACCGGGGGACAAGCTGCACCGCACTTGCCGTCAGATCGGTAATCTGAAAGGTAGAGAACAGCGAGAACTTGCGGACGATCATCCGCTGAAGCAGATTTATGAGAAACGGCTGAATACCATAAACCGCTATGTGAAGCGTGGTACTCTGGACGCTGATCTTGCGGAGGTTATGAAGAAGCTGGCAAAAGATAAGATGCTCCGGGCATTGAGCAATGTAGCCTATGCCAAGGGCGATTACGAAAAGGAAATGGGACAAGCTGCTTTGCTAAATGAGAGTCTAAATTATAGGAACACTTAAACTCGGAGGGTTATACGAATGTTAGAATTAACGAAAGAACAAATGGAGGCTATTCAAAAAGCTATTTCAAAGAAGGCTGAAGAAAGTGTACAGGAATTTGATAAAGAATTAGATGTTGTTGTGAGCAAGCTATCAACAGAAGGGTGGACTTTACCCGCAGAATTAAATATTTACGCAGTCAAAACAATAGCAAACACGAACAAATTGGATGATATCAATGCATTTTTGAAATGGTTTTTTACAACAGAAGATTTTCAGAAAACCAAAGATATGGTGAACGGAATCAAAGCATCTCCCATTAAAGAAGGACTGAAAAATCTCACAGACCAGTGCTGGCAAGCATTTCAAAATAAATTGTATGCTGTTTGTGCAACATCGCTTCTCTCGGTTATCGAGGGTATTCTGTCAGAATTTAGCGATGACAAACAAGATGTAAGGATGATGAAAGTTTGTCAAAAGAAGGTCGATACCTTCCCGTCAACAGGAAGTACAATTCAAAAACATGTATGGATTTCTTATAACAACTTCATCCGAAATCTGTATCAAAAAAGCGATTTCTCTGCCGATGAACCTGAAACGATAAATAGGCATTGGCTATTACATGGAAGATCGGATTTTGAAATTGACGAGATGGATTGTATCCGTCTCTTTAATGCAGTTCAAAGCCTATGTATGATTGTAAAAGTAGAAGCAAAAGAAACACAATCTGAGAATTAAAATCAGGCTACTATTCAGAAAGCATTTGTTAGAAGGGAGGTGCGCTATGCTGAGTGATTTTTCATGGGACATGACCGGATACATACCAAAACACGCTGTCAATCCGCACGGTGACGGCATCATTCCTTATGCGGCAGAGCGCATCTTTCAACTGGAACCGGAGCCTCCAGCGGTGGGCAATCTGAACGAATATATCCTGTCTGCCTTGCAGGAAAAGAATTTGATATATTTCTCATTCTTCCTACACCACTACGAGCCGCAGCTTAACAAGCGCATCAAAGACTTTCTCGGTGTGGATGGCGGCGATCTGTACGACACAGACCGATTTATAGATATAAAGCTCTCCTGCCGGGAGCAAATGCTCCAAAAGCTGATGGACTATGACCTTGCCAAGGGTGCAGAGTATGCTACATACATTTTCCCGTTCATCCGGGATGCTATGCTCCGTTTTCGCATGGGCGAAGAAAAATGGTCGGTGTCCTCTCTGACCAATTACAAAATGGTGCGGTCAATGGCTTGGCTGTACCACAATACCAAGGATGCGGTCAACGAATTTTCCAAGAAATACAACTGCGATCTTGCCCTTGCGGAAGAATATCTGAAAGTTGTCCGTGGAATCCGCAATCAGCAGCCTTTCTATGTCACAGACGAGGACGGCGAAGAAACAGGCGAGGATGTAGCCCTTGACGATAGCTGGAACTATACCGATATCCTCTGGAACGGCATACAGGCAGAAAAGGTGCAGCGGGCATTTGAGAAACTGAATTATCGGGAACAGACCTTGCTCGAAAAACGGTTAGCAATTTGCATGACCTGTGGGCGTGTCAGTTCATGGAAAGACCGCCCCACCTTTGAAGAACTGGCGGTTATGTTTGAGGGCAGTACAGCCAGCGGTGCAGAACGAGCCTACCGAAAAGCAGTGGACAAGTTGACGGAATTGTTGGTTGCCGAGGGCGCAATCCATGCAGTCCGGCTAAAACAGAAATCCAAGATTAAGCGAAAAAAGAAAATCGCCGCCGCAATCTACGAATATCAGGCAGACTGCGACGGCGAATGGGGCGAAATATCATTAGATTTTGAGAACGGCAAGGCAGAGGTCATTTTGCTTGCCGATTGGGATACAGTGAAAACAAACAAATTTGCAAGCAGAGCAATCGCCTATCTTCTGAACTGTGAGAACGAAAAATTACCCAAGGAAATAATGGTGGCCTTTGAATAACGAGGGAGTGAGATACATGGAACAATTATTGATTATTGAAGATGATATAGGGTTGAATCAGGGTTTAAGTAAAGCACTGAAAGCAGATGACCGTCAGATCATTTCCTGCCAAGACCTAAAAGCGGCGAAGGAACAGCTTCTTTGCGGCGGTGTATCCCTGATCCTGCTGGATATCAATCTGCCGGATGGCAGCGGGCTCGAGTTGCTCCGGGAGGTCAAGGAAAACACACCCTATATTCCTGTTATTCTGCTGACTGCCAATGACACCGATCTGGACATCGTAGACGGACTGGAGAGGGGCGCTGATGATTACATTACCAAGCCCTTTTCTCTTTCGGTTTTGCGGGCAAGGGTGAATACCCAACTGCGAAAGCAAGCGTCAAACCATAAAAATGCGCCGTTCCATATGGATCTATTTCACTTTGACTTTGAGGCTATGACCTTTTATGTGGGAGATTCCAAAGTGGAATTGAGTAAAACAGAACAAAAATTACTGCGTCTGCTTGTTGAAAATCGTGGTCGAACCATGACCCGTGGAGACCTTGTCGACCGGATCTGGACAGATGGCGCAGAATATGTGGATGAAAATGCTTTGTCTGTTACGATCAAGCGTCTGAGGGATAAGCTTGGTGCACAGAAATACATTAAAACCGTCTATGGAATCGGTTATAGCTGGGTGACAAAAGATGAATAAAACCGGTATTGTGATCATACTGCTGTGTTTTCTGGCGGCGGCAGCTGTTGTGTTATGGGAGCGGAGAAAGACCAGAAAAACGATGGAAGAAATCGAAAGGATGCTGGACGCTGCCATGACCGGCTCCTTTTCTGAAACCAATTTTGATGAAAGCCAGCTGTCTGCATTGGAAACAAAGTTTGCGCACTATCTTTCCGCCGCAGAAGCATCTTCTCAAAACATAGCGCAGGAAAAAGACAAAATCAAAACCTTGATTGCGGACATTTCCCACCAGACGAAAACGCCGATTGCAAACCTGCTGTTATACAGCGAGCTTCTGATGGAGGAAACTCTGCCTGCATCGGCGAAGGCAAATGTGGAGGCGCTGTACAAACAATCGGAAAAGCTGCGATTTCTGATCGATTCTCTCGTAAAGCTTTCCAGACTGGAAAACGGGATCATTTCACTCTCCCCTCAGCAAGCAGCGCTGCAGCCGCTGCTTGAAAGCGTAGTAGAACAATATGCCGCCAAGGCTTCTGAAAAAGGATTGTCTTTGCGACTGCAGGATACCGATGCTTTTGCTGTATTCGACTTCAAATGGACAGCGGAAGCGCTGGCGAATATCGTAGACAATGCCATCAAATATACAGAGCATGGCACAATCAGGATTTCTGCCGTAAGTTACGAAATGTTTGCAAGGATCGATATATCGGATACCGGTTCAGGCATACCGGAAACTGAGCAAGCGAAGATATTTGCTCGCTTTTACCGCTCAAAGGCGGTTCAGGAGCAGGAAGGGGTCGGCATCGGCTTATACCTTGCCCGACAGATCATATCCGGCGAGGGAGGTTATATCAAGATTGCTTCCGTTCCGGGAAAAGGAAGTACGTTTTCCATATTTCTGCCGAAATAACAACAATTCTATCAAAACTGTTAGATTTCATTTTCCGCCGGAAAGAATGTGGAAAGATTCCTATGCGATAATCTGTATGTATCAAAGGATGATTTCCTTTCATACATACAGATTTTTTCATGGAGGTACTCATTTATGGATGTTTTACAGGCAAAAGACCTGAAAAAGATTTATGGCTCCGGCAATAACGCAGTTCATGCGTTGGATGGAGTTGATTTAAGTGTAAAGAAGGGCGAATTTGTTGCAATTGTCGGCACATCCGGCTCCGGCAAATCCACGCTGCTGCACATGCTGGGCGGGCTGGATCGCCCTACAAGTGGCACGGTCATGGTGGACGGACAGGATATTTTCTCCCTGAAGGAGGAAGCGCTGACCATCTTCCGTCGCAGGAAAATCGGCTTTGTGTTCCAAGCATATAATCTTGTTCCGGTGCTGAATGTGTATGAAAATATCGTTCTACCCATTGAGCTGGACGGTGGCAAGGTCAACAAGGATTTCGTACAGCAGATCGTGCAGACCCTTGGGCTGGATGAGCGTCTGGATGCCCTGCCCAATCAGCTCTCAGGCGGTCAACAGCAGCGAGTAGCCATTGCCCGTGCGCTGGCGGCAGCACCCGCTATCATTCTGGCAGATGAACCGACAGGTAATCTGGATTCCAAAACCAGTCAGGATGTATTGAGCCTTTTGAAAGTCACCAGTCAAAAGTTCGCCCAGACAATCGTAATGATCACTCACAACGAAGAAATTGCACAGATGGCAGACCGCATTATCCGTATCGAAGATGGTCGGATCGTCTCCCAGAACTAACGGGAGGTGGTTACGATGAATGTCAAAAACAGAAAATGTATTCGGAAGCTCAGCTTAAAATCTCTTTATGCGAACCGCCGCCGCAATCTGATCGCCATTTTTGCCATTGCGCTAACAACGCTGCTATTTACGTCCATGTTCACCATTGTCTTGTCGTTGAACGCCAGCTATGAAACCTACCAGTTTCGGCAGGTAGGCGGCTATGCACACGGCACCTTTAAGGATGTTTCCCCCGAGCAGGCGGAACGTATCGCCGCCCACCCGAAGGTAAAGTCTGCGGGGGCACGGAAGGTGATCGGCATCACTGCGGATGGTGTCTTTTCCAAAACGCCGGCAGAGATCAGCTACATGGATGCCAACTGCACCAAATGGAGCTATGCCACCCCTACTACCGGACGGATGCCTGAAAGCGGCAAAGAGGTGACCATGGATACGGCAGCGTTGCAGCTGCTTGGCGTGACGCCGGAACTGGGCGCAGAGGTCACGATTTCCTATTCCATCACGGACAAGGATCAAACCGCCTTTACTGTAACAGATACCTTTACGCTGGTGGGCTATTGGGACTATGATGAACTAATGCCTGTTCATTACATCAACATCAGCCGTGATTACGCAGATGATATCGAAGCGCAGGCAGTGAAAACAGGTTTACAGCCCTTCCGCACTGACCTGAATGTCATGATGGCTTCCAGTACAAACATTCAAGGGCAGATGGAGCAGGTGGATACCGATCTCGGCTACACATGGGACAGCTATACCGATCCCAACAGCGTCCGGATCGGCGTCAACTGGGGATATACCTCATCCCAGCTGGAGTCGCAGCTCGATCCGGAACTTGTGATCGCCATAGCAGCTTTTTTGCTGCTGGTGATTTTCACCGGGTATCTTATCATCTATAACATTTTCCAGATCTCTGTTGCGGGGGATATCCGGTTTTACGGGCTTCTGAAAACCATTGGCACAACGCCCCGGCAGCTCAAACGCATCATTCGCCAGCAGGCACTTCTGCTTTGTCTGATCGGCATTCCGGCGGGGCTGCTGTTGGGCTATGGCATTGGCGCTGTTCTGGTGCCTGTTGTCTTGCGCTCCACCCAGTTGGATGCAGGCATCACCACCATCAGCACTTCGCCTGTGATCTTTGTTGGCTCCGTGCTGTTTGCCCTGCTGACGGTGCTTTTGTCCTGCTCCAAGCCCGGGAAAATGGCAGCCAGGGTTTCTCCGGTGGAGGCTACCAAATATACAGATGCGATGCAGACCAAGAAAAAACAGCGCAGCACCCGGGGAGCGAAGCTCCATCAGATGGCCTTTGCCAATCTGGGACGAAACAAAAAAAAGACGGTGCTGGTGGTGGTGTCTCTGGCACTGTCGGTGACGCTGTTCAATGCACTGTGTGCCTTTGTGGGCGGCTTCAGCATGGAGAAGTATGTATCCTTCATGACCTGCGCCGATTTTATCGTCAGCACGCCCGACTATTTCCATTACAACCCGGCAGATGAATTCATCACGCCGGAACAGATCGAAGAGATCGCAGCAAACACAAAGTCCAGTCTTTCCGGCACGGGATATGCTGTGCGAAAACCCGTATATCTTTGGATGACGGAGGATGCTCTGCGGCAGGACTATGCATGGTTCGAAAGCGCCGAGCAGGTGGACAGCCATATGAGCCGCATGGAGCACCGGGGCAATATGGTGATGGGAAAGACCAGAATTGAGGCTTTGGATAACAGCCTGTTTGACAAGCTGCAAGTATTCGACGGAGATATTTCTCCTATGCTGGAGCCAAACAATAACGCTATTGCCATTGCGGTTTCCTTAGATGACTACGGCAATCTGCCCAATCCTGAATACTACCCCAAGGTGGGAGACACGATTACCGCTACCTATACGGACGATGTGAAATATATCGACAGCCGCACCGGGGAACTCTGCACCGAAGATACACCGGAGGAGTACCTTCAGGAAAAACTGTATGGAGCCAGAGATGTAGAGTACACGGTCTGCGCCTTGGTAGAGCTTCCGTTTTCCATGAGTTATCGTTATGATGGTATTGGATATGAGGCGGTTTTGTCTGTGGATACCGCACAGAGGGACAGCGGTGGTGCGGCCATTCCGATGCTCTACCTGTTCGACACAGCGGACGAAGTTGACGAGGCCGAAGCAGAGCAATATCTATCGAAGCTTACTGCCGGTGAGTTTTCACCCTTGATGTATGAAAGCAAGGCCACGGCTCGCTCTGAGTTTGCTCAGTTCCGGCAGATGTTCCTTCTGGTAGGTGGTATCCTCTGTGCTATCATTGGGCTGGTGGGACTCTTAAATTTCTTCAACGCCATGATGACCGGTATTCTTTCCCGCCGCCGTGAATTTGCTGTGCTTCAGGCTGTAGGAATGACAAACCGGCAGCTCAAAACCATGCTGATCTACGAGGGGTTGTTTTACGCAATGTCTTCTGTAGCGGCGGCCTTTATTCTGTCGCTGGCGGTGGGACCTCTTGCGGGAAAAATGCTGGGCAGTATGTTCTGGTTCTTTGAGTATCGATTCACCATTCTGCCTGTCCTGCTGACAATTCCGGTATTTCTTCTGCTGGGGTGGCTGATTCCTTGCATGATGTATGACAACGCAGCGAAATGCAGTGTTGTAGAGCAATTAAGGGATGCTCAATAACTGTTAAGCAAAAAACGGCCCTCTGCCAATGAAAAGGCAGAGGGCTGAGTTTTAATCTAAGGGTTTACATTCAGTTACAGTTTTTAGATAAATTTCGGGGTTTCCGTTCAATATCAAGTCTGCATATCCAATCGGGTCATTGTAGATTAGATAGTCCAGCTCTGACCGCTGATACATATTGTCAGCAACCTCATTCTCCACGGCTATTGTATCAATAGCAATCATACTGCCATCTAAGAATTTCAGTTCCACACAGGCATTATCCATGTTGAACTCACAAGAAATCAACCTATCCATAAGAAACCTCCACTTTGCTGGATGTTAGATCATCCCAAAATATTTGAATGCTTCTCGGATTGCTTTCTCTTTTTCCGGTGGACACTGGGGCTGTCTGGAATCCTCGGACTTCGGCAAATTATAGTTCTTACCAACCCCAATCCCACATTTTCGCTTAATTTGTGAGATATACAGGTTGGATACCTTTAACCCGCTATGCTCCAGCACATAGTCCTTAATCTGGGTGTAGGTTGCTCCATCTTGGAACTCCGACATATCCATATCTTCCAAAGAGAACTCAACCCGAATCTTTTTCGAGTCGACCTCACCCTTGGAAAGCAAGACAACCGTCTCGACATGCACCGTCTGCGGAAACATATCCACCAACCTCACCTTCTCCACCCGATACCCACTCGGAATCAAAACCCCCAGATCCCTCGCCAGGCTCGTCGGCTTGCAGGAAATATACAGCATCCGGTCCACGCCATAAGCAATAATCCGCGGCAGCGCCTTCGGATGCACCCCATCCCTCGGCGGATCCAGCACGATCAGATCCGGCTTTTCCGTAATCTCATCCAGAACCTTCAGCACATCCCCCGCCAGAAAACGGCAGTTATCCAGCCCATTGGCAGCCGCATTCTCCCTGGCGGCTTCCACGGCCTCCTCCACGATCTCCACACCGACCACTTCCTTGGCAGCCGGCGCCAGAATCTGAGCAATCGTACCGGTTCCGCTGTAAAGGTCAAACACGGTCATATCCTTGGTCTCGCCGATATAATCCCTTGCCGCGCTGTAAAGCACTTCCGCCCCTTTGGAATTGGTCTGGAAGAAGGAAAACGGCGTAATCTTGAACCGCAGACCCAGAATCGTTTCATAAAAGAAGTCCTGTCCATAGAGAATCCTCGTCTCGTCACTCTGCACCACATCCGCCAGAGAATCGTTGATAATATGCAAAAATCCCACGATGGTTCCTTCCAGCGGAAGTTCCAGTACCTGCTGTACCAACGCCTCCAACGGCTCTTCCCGCTGGCTGGATGTGATCAGGCAGACCAGGATCTCCCCGCTGCTCTCCGAACGGCGCAAAAGCAGATGACGCAGATAGCCCTCATGGCTCATCTTCCGATAATACGGCGTCTTTCTCTCCTGGAAATAGTTCAGCACACAGTTCAGAATCCGGGTCAGGTCTTCGTGTACCAGTTTACAGTCCGAAGCGGTCAGCACATCGTAGGTGCTTCCTTTCTTGTGGAGTCCCAGAGACAGCGGTCCGTCTTTGTACTCATCGCCGAAGGAAAATTCCATCTTATTCCGGTAGGCAAATTCCTTCGGGCTTCCCTGGATTCCTTCAAAGCAGTAATCGGCATTTCCCTCGCTGTCCGTCTGTCCCGCCGCAGCGATTGCCTCGTCCAGCAGGCTGCGGATCTGGCTTTCCTTCATTTTCAGCTGCTCCTCATAGGACATGGTCTGGTACATACAGCCGCCGCACGCCGGAAACAGGCTGCACACCGGTTCCCGGGTCTCCAGCGGTGATTTCTCCAGCACCTCCAGCAGACGTCCCTCCGCCTTGTTTTTTCTTTTTTTATTGATGGCAAACCGCACGTTCTGTCCCGGAATTCCGTTCTTGACCGTCACCCTTTCTCCGTCCACACGGACGGTTCCCTTGTTCGGAAAATCCACACATTCAATTACGCCTTCGTAAATTTCACCTTTTTTCACCTTTTCCTCCTTCCTGACGCACTTGCTGCGTCATCAAGGTAGATTTGGAAGTTTACTTCCAAACCTCACATTTCTCCTTCAATGACTTCTGTCATCTGCTGTTTTTCGTTTCATCTGCTTTCCATGCGTCAGTTGATGCATTTTTCTATAATAGGAAGTGACCAGAAGCACCGCCGCTCCGATCCACGCCAGAATTTCCGCATAGAACACTCCATTTTGTCCGATCACCGCCGGCAGAAGCATGACCGCACAGACACGCATCACAAATTCCACAATTCCTGACACCATCGGCAGTACGGTATCGCCAAGGCCCTGCAGAGCGCTCCGGTAAACACACAGTGCATACAGCACCACAAGGAAGTAGCTCATAACCGACAGATAGCGGTAAGCGATACTCAATACTTCCGCTGTCTGTGCCGGATCACCTGATACAAACAGGCTCAGGATGGAACGTCCGAAGATCAGCATGACCGCCGATACCGCCACGGATGTCAGCGCCGCCATTGCCATCCCGCTGCGCATTCCTGTTCTGATCCGGTCCAGACGTCCGGCGCCCAGGTTCTGTCCGGTATAGGTGGTGATCGCATACCCAAAGGAAATCGCCGCCATCTCCAGCAGGCCGTACAGTTTATTGGCCGCGGTGAATCCTGCAACAAAAATAAATCCGAATCCATTGATCACGGTCTGCACAACCATTCCGCCGACACTGATAATGACATTCTGGAACATCAGCGGCATGCCCAGGGTCAGAAGTCGGACAACCACGCCTTTCTCCAATTTCGTATCCCGTCTGCTGATTTTCAGCACTTCGATTTTTCGAAGCACAACAAAACAGAAAAGAAAAGAGAATGCCTGGGCGATCACCGTCGCGATGGCTGCTCCCGGAATTCCCCAGTGGAATACCATGACAAACAGAAGATCCAGGCCGATATTGATACATGCGGCAATGATCATCGCATACAGCGGTGTCTTGCTGTCTCCCAGCGCCCGCAGGATGGAAGCCGCCAGATTGTAAGCGAGAATGACCGGGATTCCGCCGAACATGATCCGCAGATAGCTCTCAGACCCTGCATAGATATCTGACGGCGTGTTCATCAGATCCAGAAACAACCTCAGCCCGCCCTGGGCGATCAGCAGGAACACCACCGCCGCGCCCACCGTGAGCACGATGGAATTTCCGATGGTCTGTTTCAGTTTTTCGATTTTCCCGGCGCCGTACAGCTGGGAGATCTGAATGGAAAATCCCTGTGTCAGGCCTGTCACCAGTCCGAGGAACAGCCAGTTCAGCCAGTCCGCCGCTCCCAGGGAAGCCAGCGCCTGTACGCCTACGCCCTGTCCTACAATAATGGTATCCACCATCGTGTACATCTGCTGGAACAGATTGCCCAGCATCAGCGGAACCGCAAAGAACAGCAGCAGTTTTGCCGGATTTCCGCTGGTCATCACCTTTGTATTTGTCTTCTGCATCGATTGTTTCCCCCGTTCCTTTTTCTTTCCTATCCAACAGCGGACGCCATATTTCCCATGACCCAAAAAAAGCTCCGGCGCATACTGCCGGGGATCCCTCTTCCTGATCTCCCGACAGCCTTCGGCGCCGAAGCTCTTCTCTTCATCCTGCTGTCGACTTACTCTTCTTCTCCTTCTTCGTCCTCAAAGTAATCGTCAAAGTCATCGTCGAAATCATCCTCAAAGTCTTCCAGATAATCCGGTGTAACAAAACGATATACTGCATAGGCGATGCCGGCAACGGCAGCTACCACACCAATGATCGCCAGAACCCATAAAATGGCATTCTTTGACTTATCGTCATCGCTTTCCCTCTTTTTCAGGATATCCACTAATTCATCAATCTTATTCATGCTCGCCACCAACCTTTTCGTTTATTCGTTGAAGTTTTACGTTAGAGATAGTATACCATAATCCATCGGATTTTACCACAACTTTAAAAAGTTTCCCCCATACTTTTTCTGATTTCAGCTCTGACAGCATTCCGATTGTTCCTTTTTTTCTTTCAATTCACGCAGAATCTGATGAAACTGTCCTCCACACCGTTCGACCTCACCCAGAACCAGATCGATCCCGCGTTCGGAGCGGTACCAGTTTTCCTTCGCCACCTCCGTATTCGACGGCACCACCAGAAATTCCGTGTCCGGATACAGAAGCTGATAATACATCCTGCAGCGCCTTGCATGGTGGCTCTGGCAGCAGATGATTCCCCGCCGCACCTGTATTCCCGCCGCATCCGTCACCTGCCGGGAAAAGATTGCGTTCTCATAGGTATAGGAAGCCTGATCCTCTTTCAGGATCGCTTCCCCGGGAACCCCTTCTTTGATCAATACATCTCTCAGAAATTCCCATTCCGTTTCATACGGCCCCGGATACCGTTCCTCCATCGTCCGGACACCGGAGAACTTTCCTTTCGTAATGCTGTATCTCCCCGACGGGAGGATCCACGGTGCAGCTCCTTCCTTCCAGAGTTCTGCCGCCCGCCGCGCCATCTGCGGCCATCCGTTCCCCGGCACGAAGATCACATCCGCCTTCTGCGGCTGATCCTCCAGAAAAATAAAATCCGTAAAGTTCTTTAAAAATGCTTCCTGCATATGTATCCCCTGCTTTCGTGTTGTTTGATCTTTCGTAACCATTCCGCTGGCTGAACTGCTTCCATTTTCCAATTTTCTATATTTTTTTGATTTTTTTAAATTTATCTATTGACAAATCCTGTCATTTGATTATATAATAGCAAAGAAGGTTGCGAAAAGCAACAAAAACATGGGGTCTTAGCTCAGCTGGGAGAGCATCTGCCTTACAAGCAGAGGGTCATAGGTTCGAGCCCTATAGGCCCCATATTTATGCCAGACAACCTGAAAACCTTATGGCGAGATAGCTCAGTTGGCTAGAGCATACGGTTCATACCCGTAGTGTCGAGGGTTCGAATCCCCCTCTCGCTATTTATTTTTTTCCTTTTTACAGTTTCATATGGCGAGATAGCTCAGTTGGCTAGAGCATGCGGTTCATACCCGCAGTGTCGAGGGTTCAAATCCCCCTCTCGCTACGCAGAAAAGATGCAGGAATTTTTCCTTGCATCTTTTTTCTTTTCCAAAAAAGCTCCGGAACCAGACAACGCATCTTTTGCGTCCTCTGATTCCGGAACTATTTTTTCTTTTAATTACAGTCGATTACAGGTTCGCTTTGATCTTCTCGATCATCTCCGCATACTCTTCGTCAGACAGGTAGGTCCGGCCCGGATTCATCTCGAATACACCGCCCCATTCATACTCGTCTTTATACTTCGGAACCAGGTGCATATGCAGATGGCATCCGGTATCTCCGTATGCGCCATAGTTTACCTTATCCGGATGGAACGCTGCGTGGATGGCATTCGCTGCGCGTGTCACGTCTGCGAAAAATGCATTTCTCTCCTCGTCGCTGATGTTTACGATCTCGCTCACATGATCTTTGTATGCAACGATACATCTTCCCGGATGGCTCTGCTCTTTGAAAAGGATCAGGCTGCTGACCTCCAGGTCACAGATAAAAATTCCGAACTGATCCAGCAGTTCGCCTCTCATACAGTATCCACAATTCTGGTCTTTCATAATTCGTACTCCTTTTCTCTCTTGTGCGGCTCGCCGCTTTTCTTTTATCATACCGCAGCTTCCATCAAAAGTCCAGCTTTACCTTTTCCGTTCCGTTGGCTAGAGCGTGTTTGAAAATTGCTTTCTGCGAGATGTGCGTCACAGTTTGTGGGAATGAATTTTCAAACACGCTCTAAACTGCTGCTTCATCATTCTATTATCCTTTCCGCAGGCTGCTGGGCATGCATCCGTAAATTTCCTTGAACATTTTTGTGAAAAGTTTGTAATTGGTAAAACCGTGTTTTTCCGCGATCATCATAATATTGTCCTGAGTATTCACGATGTCATCGTAAATATGCACCAGCCGCACCAGGTTGACGTGGCGGGCATAGTTGATTCCCATGTGCTGCTTGAAGAACCGGCAGAAATACTCTCGACTCAGTCCGACCTCGGACGCGACCGCCTCCAGCGAGATGGGTTCCCGGTAATGTTCTCTTACATAATTGGTAATCTCATTGAGCCGTTCCCGGACTCTGGCGTCCTTTACGTCTTCTGTCTCCACTTCTCTTGTGCAGAAATCGTTCAGCAGCAGAAACATTACTTCCATTACAATCGCTTCACAGCGCATTTTGTATCCCACCGGCTGCAGAATGTACATCCGCGGCATCTCTTTCATCATCTCGCAGATTTTCAGATAGCTGTCCAGTTTTTCCCGTTCCAGCGTCTCCCTGGAGCATTCCAGGTGGCAGACGTCCAGATCCGGGACATATTTTTTCAGGAATTCCCGTGATACATAGATGGAAACACCCATGGAGACTCTGGCACATTGGGTATGATGGATCACATTGGAATCCACCAGCAGAAATTCACCGCTGACCAGCGCATGACGCTTTTTCCCGAAAAAAATCTCGCCGGTGCCGTTCAGGGCGTAATGCAGTTCCAGCGCCGAATGCCAGTGGGGCGGTGTGTATTCTCCTCTCTGGGTATAATAACGGATGCTGATCCCGGTCTTGTCCAGATCATAAATCTGTTCATATATAACATTGTTCATCTTCTCTTCTCCCGCTTTTTCCTGCTTTTTCGATGACAATATGTCAATATCGGACAATAACTAGTCAATTACTGTCCTAATCTCCCCTTACTTTTGGTGCTATGATAATTCATGTAATCGATAAGAACAACACAGACACATTGAAAGATTGAAAGGAGTCATTGATATGTCTAATAATACAAAAAAATCTTTAAAAGAAAGAATCGCAAACTTCGTTCAGAGAAACTCTGAATACTTCGAGAGTCTCTCTACTTTCCTTGGAAACATTGACTACAATCCGTACAACTAAGACAGATCCGACAGTATAAGGGATTCGGTCTGAATCCATCGGAATAGTCAAAAAACGTATGTTTGGCAAAAAACAGCGGGACAGGAAAATCATCCTATTTTGATTGACCTTCCCGCTCTTTTTTTATGCTTTACAGCCGCAGAAAGAAGATTTCATTGCTTCCGCCGCAGATCATTCCGAGGCCGGCGCTGTGGATATTGTTCAGCTGGTAAGCTTTCAGATCCGTCTCCCGCTTCTCCCGCAGCATGGCAAGCCCATGTTTCTGCGCTTCATATTCGATTGCTCCGCCTCCGATCGTCCCCACCGCAGGTCCTTTCTCTGTGATCACCATGCAGGCTCCGGCGCCCCGCGGCGCGGATCCTTTCTTTTCCACGATCATGGCAAGGATTTTCTCTTCCGGCTTCAGCAATGCTTCCAGGACTTTTTCATCCATCACCTGGACAGTCTCGCGATTTTTTACCTGTATCAGTTCCGCCGCGATGCTGACTGCGATTTCCTCCGGAGTGACCGCTCCGATGTCCAGCCCGATCGGCGCATGGAGCTGTTCCAGAAGGCTGTCTGCAAATCCTTCCGCTTTCAGATCCTTCTTGGTCTGCGCCACTTTCCTTCTGCTTCCGATCATTCCGGCATAGCGGAACGGACGCTGCAGAATTCTGCGGACACATTCCTTGTCCCCAAGATGTCCTCTGGTCACCACGACATAATACCCCACCGGAGTCTCCGGAAGTTTCTCAAACACCTGGTCATACGCTCCGCAGATTACCCGATCCGCATCCGGAAACCGTTCTTCCGACGCAAACTCTTCCCGATCATCCACGACCGTCACACGGAAACCAATCTGTTTTCCAAGGGAAACAAGTTCTCTGGAAATGTGTCCGCCGCCCAGGATCACCAGCTCCGGCTGCGCGGAATATCTCTGCATAAATATTCGGTCGTTTTCCAACTGCACACATGAGCCGGACACAGCATCCCGAAGCTGAGAAACCCACTGTTCCGCAAGTTCTCTGTCACCTGAGGTCCAAATCTCCGGGTCACTCCACAACACCTGCATACCCGGATGTTCCCCCTCCACGGATACAGCCATACGAACGGACGGCTCCTGCTCCAGCATAGTTTTCAGTCTGTCATAGAATCCTTTCATCTTTTTGCTCCTTGTTTTTCTATTTGTTTCATTATACTTCACTTCCCTTTCCCATACAACCACCGACACTTTTGCCAATACCCATCCAGCATTTCTCTGATCTTCGAATTATTCCCACAGTATTTTAAAAAAACACGAAAATTTAATAAGAATTTTGCACAAAAATGTGGAAATTTTTTTCAAAAAAAATGTATAATATATGATAATAAATGAAAGTGAGGAATTGCTATGAAGCAGAATAATATGTTGGCAATGATTCTTGCCGGCGGTCGTGGCACCCGTCTGCATGAATTGACAAAAAAAGTTGCAAAACCGGCCGTTTCTTACGGAGGAAAATATCGTATTATCGACTTCCCCCTCAGCAACTGTGCAAACAGCGGCATTGATGTGGTAGGTGTCCTGACGCAGTATGAATCAGTTTTGCTGAACAGCTATGTAGCCGCCGGACGCCGCTGGGGTCTGGACGCAAAGGACAGCGGTGTTTATGTACTTCCGCCCCGTGAGAAGGCGGACGCAAATCTGGACGTTTACCGCGGTACTGCAGACGCTATTTCACAGAACATTGATTTTATGGACTCTTTCTCTCCAGAGTATCTGCTGATCCTCTCCGGAGACCATATTTATAAAATGGATTACTCCGAAATGCTTGCTCACCACAAGGCATGCGGTGCTGATGCCACCATCGCTGTCATTGAGGTTCCACTGAAAGAAGCCAGCCGTTTCGGTATCATGAATACCAACGAAAGCGGACGTATCATTGACTTCGAAGAAAAACCGAAAGAACCAAAGAGCAATCTTGCTTCCATGGGTATCTATATTTTTGACTGGAAACAGCTTCGCAAACTGCTTCTGGCGGACATTAAGAATCCGGATTCCAACCATGATTTCGGCAAGGACATTATCCCGGAAATGCTGAACAGCGGAAAAAACCTGTACGCATACAAATTCCAGGGCTACTGGAAAGACGTAGGAACCATTGATTCCCTCTGGGAAGCAAATATGGATCTGCTGGACAAGAACAATGCCCTTGACCTGAACGACAATACATGGAAAATCTATACAGAAGACGTTACCACACCGCCTCACTATATCGGACCGAATGCTGAGATCAAGCGTGCGTTCATCACTCAGGGCTGCATCATCGACGGAGAAGTAAAAAATTCTGTATTGTTCACCGATGCCAAGGTTATGACCGGGGCAAAAGTAGTAGACAGCGTTCTGATGCCGGGCGCCGTTGTTGAGGAGGGCGCCGTTGTTCACCGCGTGATCATTGCCGACGGTGTCAAAGTTGGAAAAAATGCCGTTGTAGGCGATCCGAACAGCGAGCATATTGAACTGATTTCGAAACGTGTAAAGGGGGACGAATAAAATGGCTAACGCATTTGGTATTGTAAACTTCTCAGGAAAACAGATCTGGGTCGACGGGATGCAGACCTATCGCCCCATCGGAGCATTTTCCTTCCTCGGCCGTTACCGTGTGATCGATTTCCCGATTTCCAACCTGACCAACAGCGGCATTGAGCATATCCAGGTATATATCCGCAGAAAACCGCGTTCTCTGACCGAGCATCTCGGAACCGGACGCCATTACAATATCAACTCCAAGAGAGGAAAAATGCACATCCTGTTTTCCGAAAATGGTGTGGAAAATGATATCTACAACAACGATATCGCCGCATTTATCGAAAACATGAACTGTATCGAACGTGTGCATTATCCATATGTTGTAATCGTGCCAAGTTATATGATCTACTCCATGGACTTTGATTCTCTGCTCCACACCCATATCGATTCCGGCGCGGATATCACCTTGCTGTATCACTCCGTGGACAATGCAAAGGAGAACTACTTGAACTGCAACACCCTGGAGCTGAACCGCCAGAAAGGTGTCAACGGCATCGAGCAGAATCATGGAAACGCAAAGAACAGAAATATCTTCATGGATACATATATCCTGAAAAAAGATCTGTTTATCGAACTGGTAAACAAAGCGCATAAACTCTCCTCCGCATACTCCTTTGCCGATATCGTCAACAGTGAGTGCGGCGAACTGGATATCCGCGGCGTTGCACATCGTGGATACTTCGCATCCATTACGGATTTCAAGAGTTATTATGACGCAAACATCTCCCTGATCGATTTCAAGACATCCACAGGGCTGTTTGACGAAAACTGGCCGATCTATACCAGAACCAATGACTCCTGTCCGACACAGTATTTCGAAACTTCCGACGTTAAGAATTCCGTTGTCTCCAACGGATGTCTGATCGAGGGAACTGTCGAGAACTCCATCATCGGACGTGGATGTGTGATCAAACCGGGCGCTGTGGTTAAGAACAGCGTGATCCTTCCGGGCGTTACCATCGGAAAGGATGTACATGTGGACAGTTTCGTGGTTGATAAAAATGCAAGGCTGATCCATGAAAAATCCATCCTTGCTGATCCAAGCCATCCGGGATATATCCGAAGAGACGATACTCTTTGATTCAGATTCTTTGAATAAAACTCTTTGAATAAAAAGGCGTGTCCACAGATTGCCTTCTGGCATTCTTTGGACACGCCTTTTTTTGCACGTCTTTATCTTCTTTTTCATTATCTTATTCTTTTTCAAAATTTACATAAAACTCCTGCCAAAGTTTTTACTCCGCCAGATTTTTCAGATAACTCCTTTCTCTCAGGCTTCCCAGTACAAATTCCGTTCCTTCCATGGCTTTTGCGATTTTGTTTTTCTGCTCTTCACTCAGACAGTCCGCCTGATTGAAGAAATAACAGCCGGATATGGAAAATCTCTGATAGCCTCTCTTTGCCAGCTGCGCCGCCATTTTTTCCGTAACCGTCTGTGTTCCCGGACACCCCAGCAATTTCGTCGCCTGTTCCAGTCTGTGGCAGACCTTCTCCAACGGCTGACCGATACCGGAAAGCCCTTCCACTGCAATCAGAAAATCACACTCCGCGGGAAGCACCGGCTCACCGGCTCCCGGAACTTTCAGCGGAAGTCGCCGGGAGCCGTCTGCTTCCACAAGGACCACATCCGCTTCCCTCACCACATCTTTCCATATTTCCAGAGGCAGCGGACCCATTTTCTCTTCTGAAACGGTTATTCCCGCCGTCACAAAACTGTCCCGCTCCAGACAGGCAAGGATTTCCTCCGCAGAGCGGTCCAGTGCCGCATATTCCTTCGGAAGATACATTTTCGTCGTGGTTGTCAGGAGAACCTTTCTGCCCCGCGCCCGGTACTCTTCAGCAAGACGATGCAGAAGACTGGTCTTTCCCCCTGCCCCCACCGCACAAATGCAGCGGACGGAATCAGGAATTCCAAGCGCCTGGATCAAATTTGAATACTGCTGCCATTGGCTCATACGCATCCTTCACCTTTTCTCTCAGCTGGACATTTTTTTGCTGAACATCCAGATCTACAATCATCCAGCCAACTAAACTGTTATCCGGATCTGTCAGATCACCAGTTCAACAATCTGATGATACTCCAGACCTTTCTCCCGGATCAGCTGTTCCATTTCCCCGCGGCTCTGCACAGGTTCACTCCACGCCAGCCCGCAGTCTGCCGTCAGCTGCCGGGGAATTGGAATCAGCCTCCCGTTCAGTCCGGCTTCCTTTCCTGCTTCCTCCATGGCAAGCGCCTGGGTCGTTGTGTCAAAAGCGACAACAACCCTCAATTCTTTTTTTCGCATTCTTTTCTGTCCTCTCGATCTTTCTCCGGGGTCTGACGAAACAGTGATTTTCATCATCTTGGAATCAACAATCCCCGTTCTCAGCCTCTTCTTCTGCGATTTTCCACACCGCCTGTACCGCGCAGTCAATCTCTTCTTCCGTATTGAAAAAGCAAAAACTGAACCGCACTGCTCCCTGCTCCACCGTTCCCAAAGCTTCGTGCATCAGCGGTGCACAGTGAGCGCCTCCCCGCACAGCGATCCCATATTCCTGCGCCAGTTCATCACAAACTTCGTCGGAAGGCAGTCCGCCAATATTCAAAGCGATCACCGGCGCCCGCTCACCGGAACTGCACAGAGCTGCGTCTCCATATACTTTCACATTCGGAATCTCACATACACCCCGGTAAAACCGCTGCATCAGTTCCGTCTCCCGTCTATGAATCTCTGAAATCCCCGTCTCCTCCAGCCATTCCACAGCTGCCAGAAGCCCGGCAATTCCATGTACATTGGCAGTTCCCGCTTCCAGACGCTCCGGCATCTGCCGGGGCTGTTCCCTTCGGTAACTCTGTACGCCGCTTCCACCTACACAGAAGCTTTCCAGCTCTATCCCGTTCCGGACGCATAACCCTCCCGTTCCCTGCGGGCCGAGAAGTCCCTTATGTCCGGTAAAACACAGCACGTCAATCTGATCTTGTTCCATATGAATAGGAAAAATCCCCGCCGTCTGCGCCGCGTCCAGAACAAAAAGCAGGCCGCGTTCCCGGCAGAAGCTCCCGATTTTCCGGATATCATTCAGATTGCCGGTCAGGTTGGAGGCATGGGTACAGACGATTCCTTTCGTCTCCGACCGCACCGCCTGCTCAAGAAGATCATACCGCAGCCTGCCCGCCTCATCACAGGGCAGGATCGTCAGCGAAGCGCCTCTGCTTTCCTGACGGTACAGCGGACGCAGAACACTGTTATGCTCCATGCAGGTGGTGATCACATGACTGCCCGGCCCAAACAGACTGCTGACAGCCAGGTTCAGCGCCTCCGTCACATTGGCTGTAAACACCACGCGGGACGGATCTTCCATCCCGAACAGGCTGCCAATCTTCTTTCTCGCCTGATAAACCGTCCGCCCCGCCTCCAGAGCCGCGTCATAAGCGCCCCTGCCGGGATTTCCCAGGCACTGCATCCCTTCGCAGACCGCCCGGATTACTGACTCCGGCCGATGCAGACTGGTAGCGGCGCTGTCAAGATAGATCATAAGACATCCTCCTGTTTCTGCAGATTTTCTTTCTCCGCCGGATCATCCTTGCCTCCTGTATTTCCCTTCCCTGACAAATTTTCCTTTCCCATTTCCTCCGCACGGATTCCATGGATCAGCAGCCTGCCTTCTTCAGACTGAGGCGCCGCAAAAATCTTCGCTGTCTCTCCGATTTCTGCAATCCGTCCCTGATCCATCACCATACACCGGCTGGTCAGGCGGCTGATCTCTTCCTTGTTATGGGACACCAGGATGGATACACCGCCGAAAGTATTCAGCACCTCCTGAACCTCCCGCTCCATTTCCTGGCGCAGAAAGCTGTCAAGAGCAGAAAACGGTTCATCCAGCAGAAGCACTCCCGGACACGCCGCCAGCATACGTGCCATGGCAGCCCTCTGCTGCTGCCCGCCGGACAGGAGCGCGGGATAAGAGTCCGCCACATCCGTCAGATAAAAACGTTCCAGAAGCTCCCTGGCATACTTCCGCCCTTCCCGGTCTCTTTTTTTCAGAGAAAAACAGATATTTTCCAGAACCGTCATATTGGGGAACAGCGCATAATTCTGAAACAGATAACCGATGCCCCGCTCCCTGGCTTTCAGACAGATCTTCTTCCCGCTGTCATAAAGCACCCTGTCGTCCAGCAAGATCCTGCCCTCGTCCGGCTGCAGGGTTCCCGCGATACACCGCAGCGTGACGCTCTTTCCGCAGCCGCTTCTCCCAAGAATCCCAAGCACTTCGTTTTCCAGGGCAAACTCCACCCGGATCGTCCCTGTCTTCACTTTTTTGACAATCTCTACCTGTAACTTCAAAACGTATCGTCCTTTCCCCGGTTCTTTCCCTGTTCAAAATAGTTGATGGCAAGGATCGCCGCCGCAGACATGAGGACAATGATCACTGCCCACTGAAATGCCTCTTCCCGGTTTCCTCCCTGCACTGCCGTGTACACCGCCAGCGCCATGGTCTGGGTTTTCCCGGGGATATTTCCGGCAAGCATGATCGTCGCTCCGAATTCCCCCATCGCCCGGGCGAATGCGAGGATCGTTCCTGCAAAGATGCCGCTCCGGCAGTTGGGCAGAATCACACGGAAGAAAATCTTTCCCTCATTGGCGCCCAGTGTCCGGGCTGCATACAGCAGCTGCCGGTCCATCTGCTCCATCGCGCCCCGGGCGGAGCGGTACATCAGCGGAAACGAAACCACAAAGGCAGCTGCCACCGCCCCGCGCATCGTAAAAATAAACGGGAGACCTATCTCATTGAAAAATTGCCCGATCACACTGTTTTTGCCAAGCAGGATCAGCAGAAAAAACCCAACCACCGTAGGCGGGAGCACCAGAGGAAGCGTCAACACTGCGTCCGCCAGCGGGCGGAGCTTTTTCAGCTTCATCACACCGTAGGCAAGCGCCGTTCCCAGGATCACGGAACATACGGTCGCAAGGACCGCTACCTGCACAGATATCCACAAAGGTGACCAATCATCCATGTTTTCCTCTTTCCTGACGCACTTGCTGCGTCATCAAGATAGATTTGGAAGTTTGCTTCCAAACTTTTTCTTCACTGTTTATGCAAGGAAAGTGAATCCATAGGACTCAAACGCATCCTTTGCCTCTTCGCTGGCCAGGTAGTCCAGGAACTCCGCCGCGCCTTCCGGGTTTGCACAGTCTTTGATCACAGCCGCCGGATAAAGCACTTCCGGTCCTCCCTCCGGTGCGCTGCAGATCACCTGTACCTGATCGCTGGTCATCGCGTCTGTCGCATATACAACGCCGCAGTCCGCTTCACCTGCCTCTACCCATGCAAGCACCTCACGCACATTGCCGGCAAATACCGCATGGCTCTGCACGCCTTCCCAGTTGCCAAGGCTCTCAAAAATCTGCTGCGCATACTTTCCGGCCGGCACACTTTCCGCCTCCCCGAGGGCTATCGTTGGCTCAGAGTCCAGGATGTTCTCAAAGCTGGCAACCTGGGTATCGCCCTGTGGCGCGATCAGGACAATCTCATTTTTCAGGACATCCTTGCGGGTTTCCGTATCGATCAGCCCCTGCTCTTCCAGCGCATCCATATTTTCCTCTGCCGCTGAGAAAAACAGATCCACCGGCGCTCCCTCTTCAATCTGTGTCTGCAGCGCGCCGCTGCCGCCGAAGGTAAAGGAAATCTCCATGCCCGGATTTGTCTCTTTGTATTTTTCCGCCAGTTCATTCAGTACATCCGTCAGACTTGCCGCTGCTGAAACGGTGATGGACTGCTCTTCACTTCCCGTCTGTTCCGCGTCAGAAGCAGAACTGCTGTCCTGCGCGCTCTCTGCATTGGCGGAAGCGTCCGATACTGCCTGTGAGCTGTCTGATGTGCTGCTCTGCGTATCTGTTTCCCCACTGCTGCTGCATCCTGCCAGCAGGCTTGCTGCCATTACTCCTGCGATTCCGATCACTGCCAGTCTTTTTCTCATTTGTCCCATCCTCCTGAAAATATTTGTTCTTATTGTTTCCATTTGTGACCATTTGTGACAGTTTCATCGGTTGAACTGTTACAACCATTCCGCTGACTGAATGGTTACTTCCACTTACATGCTCTGTCTGGTCCGGCTTTCTCTTGCCCTGCTCTGCCTTATCCTTCCGTCACATTTCCGGTCAGGATATCCAGCCCGTGTCCCAGAGCCGGAAGCAGATACTCCAGATTTTCCCGGACTGCCTTCGGGCTGCCCGGAAGATTGATGATCAGCGTCTGTTCCCGTATCACGGAAACACCGCGGCTCAGCATCGCTCTCGGTGTGATCTTCAGCGAATATGCCCGCAGAGCCTCACTGATCCCAGGCACCTGCCGGTGAGCAATCTCCAGTGTCGCTTCCGGCGTCCAGTCTCTCATGGAAAAGCCGGTCCCTCCTGTGGTAAGGATCAGATCCGCCTGATGCTCATCGCAGATCTTTTTCATCTCCTCGGCAAGCAGGTCTTTTTCGTCCGGCAGGACTCTGGTTTCCACCACCTGGTATCCCGCCTCTTCCAGCATCCGGACTGCCTCCGGGCCGCTTTGATCCTCCCGGATCCCCTGTGCGCTGCGGTCACTGACCGTCAATACAACTGTCCGATACAAGCTCCATCTCATCTCCTTTCTCAATGATGCCTCCGTGGAGAACTCTCGCGAAAATTCCTTCCGTCGGCATGATGCATTCTCCCATTTTTTTGTAAATCTCACAGTGGCTGTGGCATTCTTTTCCAATCTGCGTTACTTCCAGCACCACATCATTGCAGCGGAGCCTGGTCCCCACCGGAAGACTCTTGAAATCAAATCCTTCCACGACAAGATTTTCTCCAAATGCGCCATGGTCCACACCAGCTCCTCTTTCATTGAACTCCCGGATCCTGTCATAGGAAAGCAGACTTACCTGACGGTGCCAGTTTCCCGCATGGGCGTCTCCCTCCAGCCCGTAATTTTCGATCAGGCGGACCTTCTCCACATTTTTCTTCTGTGTGCCGCGTTTCTCGCTGATACATACTGCCAGCACTTTTCCCATTGCTGTTTCCTCTTTTCCATTTCTTTTGTCGCTCCGTCATCGGAGCATGTTTGAAGCTTGCATTTTGCAAGATCTTCTATCCTCCGATCTTCCACATCGGCCGGCTTTCATCGGTGTGATATCCATCCGCAGGCTTCGCCTGAACCAGGCGCGTCAGCCAACGGCAGATCTCTTCCGGCGTTTTTCCTGCCCGGATCAGTTCACGGACATCCCCGTTGACCGGATGGTGAAGACAGAGCTTGATCTTTCCCTCAGCCGTCGCCCGGATTCTGTTGCAGGTACTGCAGAATCCGTGCTGTACCGCCTGGATGAAGCCGATACTCCCGGCAAAGTCCGGACGTGTAAAAACCTCCGCCGGTCCCTGTCCGGCCTGATGGCTCACAGGGAACAGAGGACCAAACGCCTGCTCCAGTGTTTCCCGGATCTGACCGCTGTCGATCGGCGGAAAGTCCTTCCCCTCACCGATCGGCATCATTTCGATAAACCGCACCTGGACAGGATAGGTTTTCGCCAGCGCTGCCAGGGAAAGCCACTGGCTGTCGTTGATTCCTCCTACCGGAACGCAGTTGATCTTGACGGGAATCTGCGCTTCCAGGCAGGCGGAAAGTCCTTCCAATGCTTCCCGGCACCGGTCCCTTCCGGCAATCCTCCGGTAACCCTCGGTCTCCAGACTGTCCAGGCTGATATTCACACCGGAAAGCCCGGCTTCTTTCAACTCCCGGATTTTTCCCGCGAGCCCCACCCCATTGGTGGTCATCACGACCTGTTCCACCTGAGGCAGCGCGGCGATCCCCCGCATCAGTTCCGTCAGGTCCGGACGCATCAGCGGCTCCCCTCCGGTCAGCCGGATCTTCCGGATTCCCGCCATGGATGCCGCCCGTGCGAACGTGATCCATTCCCCGGCTGTCAGCAGTTCTTCCTGAGGAAGAAAGACCGGCCCTCCGTCCGGATTTTCGGAAGATTCCGGCATGCAGTACATACACCGAAGATTACACCGGTCCGTCACAGAGATTCTCAGATAATCGATAACCCTTCCTCTGGAATCCGTCAGTGTTTCACTCATTCCCGCCTCCATTTTGGTCGCTTTCGCCGTGGTTCTTTTCCTCTTGGTTGTTGCCCCTATCCCTTCGGTCCGGTTCTTCCCGGTAGTCGCCGCTCTTTCCGCCGCTTTTCTGGCACAGGCGGATACCGTTCATCTCCATGGACCGGTCCAGCGCCTTGCACATGTCATAGATTGTCAGGAGGGCAATCTCCACTCCCGTCAGTGCCTCGATTTCCACTCCGGTCTTTCCTACCGTTTTTACCGTACAGCAAGCCTCAATCTCCAGGGAATCTTCCAGATATTCAAAATCGATGGTGCATTTCGTCAGCGCCAGCAGATGGCACAGGGGAATCAGTTCAAAGGTACGTTTCGCCGCCATGATTCCCGCGGTGCGCGCAATCCCAAGCACATCCCCTTTTTTCATCGTCCCCTCACGGATCTTGTCAAAAACCTCTCTGCTGACGCGGATCCTGCCTTTTGCCACCGCCGTCCGCTCCGTGATGTCCTTCTCACTGACATCCACCATCACCGCTCTGCCGGCATGGTCAAAATGTGTAAATTCTCCCATGTTCCCTCCTTACTGCCCGAATCCGCAGTCCGGATAGGTACAGACTTCACAGTTCTGGCACTGGCCGCCGTGCGCCAGCAGCACAAAATCACGCTTGGTGAGCCTTTCTCCTGTCAGCAGCCGCGGAACGATCAGGTCATAGATGGAACGCTTCGCATACATCACGCAGCCCGGCAGTCCTACCACCGGTACGCCGTTGACATAGGAAAGCATAAACATAGCTCCCGGCAGCACAGGCGTTCCATAAGTGATCACCTCTCCGCCGCAGGCACGGATCGCCGAAGGCGTCATATCGTCGGGATCCACCGACATTCCTCCGGTCACCTCTACCATATCCGCTCCCTGCCGCAGAAACTCCTGGATCGCCGCCGTGATCGCCTCCGGATCATCTCCCGGAAATACCTGCCCCATGATCTCTGCGCCCAGCTCTTTTGCCTTTGCCTCCAGGACCGGGCCGAATTTATCCTGAATTCTTCCGCTCTGGATCTCAGAACCGGTGGTCACAATTCCAATTTTCGCCGGATGGAACGGACGCACCGAGATCACCGGCCGGTGCTCCGCACTGATCTTTTCGAAGGCAGCAAGAATCTCCTCCTTCACCGCCAGCGGAATGACCCTCGCCCCTCCGAGAAGCTTGCCTTTCGTCACCATCTTGTTTCCGTGAATGGTGGAAAAACAGATTTCATCCACATCGTTCAGCTGATACAAGCCTTCCAGATCAATCTTCAATACGCCGTCGCATGCCGCCCGCAGTTCGATCTTTCCTTCTTTCACCTCACTGAATGTAATATTCTCTCCCGCCGCAGCCTGAACCATCCGCAGCGCCGCGTCGTTCTCATGCACATATCCCTTAGCCGGATCCCACACATAAATATGGCGTTTTCCGAGATCCAGCAGTTTTTCAATATCCTTTTCCTCGATCACATGGCCTTTGGCGAACGCCCTGCCCTTAAACTTCCCCGGAACAATTTCCGTGATATCGTGGCAGAGCACCATGCCGACCGCATCCTCCACTCTTACTTTATCCATAACTCGTCCTTTCAAAATTCTCACATTTTAAATCTCTCATATTTCAAATCACAGGTTCGTATTTTAAATCACAGGCGTTCTTTCGCTTCTGTTCAGGATGCCCTCCAGTACGCTTCCCGCAATGCACCTTGCCTTGTCGGAGATCGTGAAACAATTTTTCTGTTCACTTTCTCTCGGATCGATATCGGCGATTTTAAATCCTTCGGTCACAGGGTAGCCGTCCCGGAGCAGTCCCCGGAGTACGCCGGTCAAGGTCGCTTTCACAGGAACTTCGTCGATGGAAGCGATGACCTGGCCTTTCTCCACGATTTCCCCGATCCTGCTGTAATTTTTCATAATCCCCGCCGCCGGCGCATGGATCACCCGCTCTTTTCCATAGCCAGCGATCACTCCCGGCACTCCTGTATTGGGCAGTGCGGTTCCTTCGGTGAGAATCCGCCCCAGGTTATGGCCGCGCATCGTCTCGATCACAAGATGTGCGTCCACGCCCGCCGTAAATCCCGGTCCCAGGGCGATCACCGTGTCCGCCATATCCATCCGCGTACCGAGGTTTTTCTTTGCCAGGATCCCATCCACCAGAACCTTTGGGCGGAACTGTTTCAGACACCGGCATCCCGGATCGATGAGAACCGGAACTTTTCCCTGCCTCTGGCACTGCAACGCATCCTCCAGGCTCTCCACACGCACAGCCTCAACGCCTTCAATGGTCCAGCTTCCCTCATAGACAGCTTCCGAAAAAGCCACATATCTGCGGATGGCTGACGGCCGCTCCGTTTCCAGCGCCAGCACGGAAAATCCGCAACGATGAAGACGGTGGATCGTCCCCGTGGCGATATCTCCCGCGCCCCGCACAACAATCTGAAATTCCTCTCTCATGGCCTTACCACCCTGCCTGCTTCTGTCAGGACTTCCACAATCTCATACATGTTGGTCACAGACCCTACCGCCAGCTGCTCCGACTTCCCATAATGATTCAGACAGGTGCCGCAGGTCAGGATCTTCACTCCCTGTTCTTCCAGCCTGCGCAGATCCTCCAGACAATCGGAGCCTTCACAGGAGAGAAGCGCGCCTCCGTTGTACAGCAGAATCGTCTCCGGAAGCTGTCTCTGTTCTGTCAGTGCATAGACAAAACTTTTCATCAAAAGTTTTCCAAGGACCGGATCTTTCTGTCCCATCTCATCGGAAGACAGCACCACCACCAGACCATGTCCTGCGGAAGGCGCAGCTGCTTGTTCCGGCATTGGCTCTTGATCCTCTGTTTCCTTGTCCTTCCCGCTCCCGTTTTCCACCGTTTCTTCGGAATTGTTCCCGTTTTTCCAGATTTCCACCAGGTAACAGCCGTCCTGAACCTTTTCACTGTCTGCCTGGTACTGTTTCTGTGCCGCCATCTTACAGAGATTCTGCACCGCAATTTCATTGTCCACCAGAACCTCCACTTTTGCCCCCTCCGGGGAAGCTTCCAGCGCACGCTTCGCTTCAATGACCGGAAGCGGGCATGCCTTTCCTCTTGCATCAATCTGTTTGATCATATGATTTCTTGTTCCTTTCCATTTATCATAACTTAATAACCGTTCAGTCATCTAAACCGTTGCGCATAATTTACACTGTTTTTTATTTCTCAAAACACCCTTTTCAGATTCCAGACACCGAATCTATTTTCTCAGGCTTTTACCAGAATTTTCTGTGTTTCCTCCCTGGTGATTCTGCCTACGATCCCGCAGCAGATTCCTTCTGCTTCCATCTTTGCAGCTGCCGCTTTGGCATCTTCCTCCGGAAGGCTGATCAAAAGTCCTCCGGAAGTCTGCGGGTCAAACAGCAGCTCTTCCATTTCAAAGGAAACTCCTTGGAATTCCACAAAATCGCCAAGATGATTTCTGTTCCTCTGGGCGGCGGCCGTCAGATAAAATTCCCCGGCGTACTCCAGGCTCATCGGCAGTCTTGGAATCTTTTCGCTGTCGATCACCGCGCTGAAGGAATCTCCCAGCATCTCTTTCAAATGCCCAAGAAATCCAAATCCGGTCACATCCGTACACCCGTGCACACGATACTCCCGGACAATTTCCGAAGCCCGCCGGTTCAGCCGGATCATCGACTGCACGGCGCCTTCCATCGCCTCATCGGAGGCTTCCCCGATCCGTCCGGCTGTGCAGATGATACCCACTCCCAACGGTTTGGTCAATAGCAGCACATCTCCCTCTCGGCAGCCGTTGTTAGCAAAAATCCGGTCGGGATGTACGATTCCCATCACGGACAACCCATATTTGACGCCGGTATCCTGAATGGAATGACCTCCTGCCAGCGTTCCGCCTGCTTCCTGTACTTTCTCATTTCCTCCCTGAAGGATTTTTCCCAGAATATTCAAATCCATCTGTTCCGGAAAACAGACGATGTTCAATGCCGTCTTCACATCTCCGCCCATCGCATACACATCGCTGAGCGCATTCGCCGCCGCGATCTGTCCGAACAGATACGGATCTTCCACCATCGGCGGAAAAAAGTCCAGGGTCTGCACGATTGCCGTATCGTCCGAAATCCGGTAAACGGCGGCGTCATCCGAGCTGTCGTATCCAATGATAAGATTTTCATCCCTTACTTTGGGCTTTTCCAGTTTTTCCAACACGCGGGCAAGCGCTGCCGGTCCAAGCTTCGCGGTACATCCGCCGCCGGTACAAAATACAATCTCTTCTGCCATCCATTCGTCCCCCTTCACACATTCCTGTCACCAAAATATTTTTCAAACAAAATCCCAACCTGCTCCCGGGCTTCCGTTTCAAACGCAAGATACTGTTCCATCATTTTCCGCCCTTCTTCCGTCACCCGGGAACCACCGCCGGAACGTCCGCCGCTGACACGTTCCGTCAGCGCAAACCCAAGACCTTCCTCCGCCGTCTTCATCATCTTCCATGCCTTGCTGTAAGCAAGACCCATCCGCGCCGCCGCCTGGTGCATGGAGCCAGTTTCCTCAATCTTCGTCAGCAGCTGACAGATTCCCGGTCCGAAAACCTTATCGTCTTTCCAGAGTTTGATTGTCATCTTATAATGAAGCTTTTCTTCCATCCTGTCCTTTCCTTTCTCTGTACACACAGATCTGGGAATCTCTATGAATCTCCCGTTCTTCCATCTTCGTTATTCTTTTGAAAAAATAACGGTTTCTCAAAAAAAGAATGTGTCCGACACATTCCACATGGAACCTACTTTTTATTGTAGTAAAAAACTTACTAAATTTCTGATTATCTTTTCATAAGTTGGTAAATGCCGATATATCCCGTATTTTAGGGCTTTATCGGTATTTTCTTTTTGGAAGATACCTTGCATAAGCTGGCATTTACCAGCATGAAAATGCAACCAAAAGTAGTAAATGAGTAGTAAATATAAGCTCCGATATTAACAAGCCAGCCTTTCCAGCTCCGCTTTTGCAGATTGAAATGTACCGTGTGCGTAATAACCAAGTGTCATGGTTATGTTAGCGTGTCCCATGAGATATTGCAGGGTGTTTGGGTTCATTCCTCTATTTGCCATATTCGTACAATAAGTATGTCTGAATGAATGTGGTGTGATGTTCGGTAACTTATCCGTGTGATATTTGTTATACTTCTTAATCAATCCTCGCACCATGCCCTCATAGTTTCCTGCAACTTTAGGCAAGCCCTCACGGTTTAAGAATAGGAAATTGCTGTAACCACCTACAATCAGCGGTTGTGCTTTTCCTCTGTTCTTTAGTATTCTTTGGATTGCTTGATATGCCCGTTCTGTCAATGGAAGTTCCCGTTTTCCGTTTTTGGTCTTTGGTGTTTCAATATAGTAGCCCATTTCGCTGTCTTTCAATAACTGGTGGTCTATATTGAGTATTCTGTTCTGCATATCAATATGCGTCGTCAGTCCGCAAAATTCAGAAATACGAAGTCCCGTTTCCAGCAGAAGCACAACCTCATCATAATACTTACTATAAATCTTGTCCTTTTCCATAAAGGCAAGCAGGCGTTCTTCCTGCTCTGGTGTAAGGATAACTTTCTGCTCTGTATCATCTTCCAGAACATCACTTAGCTTAAATTCAAATGGGTTCTTTCTGATACAGTCGTCTTGTATCGCCATGTAAAATGAAGCTTTCAAGGAACGCTTATAGTTATCAATCGTTTTATAGGCATATCCTTTTTCGCTCATTCTGATAGCCCATTCTTTAGCGTCCGACTGCTTAACAGTATCAATCGCCCTCATACCCAATGGGTCATTTTTCAGAGCATTCATAAGATACTGTCGTCCCTTTTCAGTAGCCCTTTTGATGTTCTTTCTTTGGCTGTTCTTCTTGTCGTAGAGTTGGCAGACTGTCATTTTACCGCCTGCTGTGTCGATACCGTCGTTAAGGTCTTTTTTGATTTGTGCTTCTTTTTCCCTCAATGAAATATCATCACGTTTTCCAGCAGGTGTCTTGTCTGTCGGTACAAGTTTCCAAGAATAGATAAATTGTGGCTTTCCGTATATATCGGTATATTTGTAAACGTATCTTCCGTCTTTTCGCTGGCTCTCTCCATTACGCAAATTGCGATTTTTACTGTCTTTTCGTTTTACATTAGACATAGTGTAAAGCTCCTTTCCGTCATGGAATGAGCCGTGATACGCTATATCTTATTATACCATATCTACGGCTCAATGACATTAGATTTCGTCCAATGTATCTATGAT
>ERZ1036420.270-NODE-270-length-53083-cov-5.238365_pt1 | contig 53083 bp, 48 predicted proteins | sample MGYA00514220_ERZ1036420 | MGnify/ENA primary metagenome ERZ1036420 (study PRJEB33795, sample SAMN09464938) | human gut metagenome | host: Homo sapiens | place: USA: Stanford, California | collected 2016-10 | study: EMG produced TPA metagenomics assembly of the...
TTGTCTATTTGGAATTTTCTCATTTTGACTTGCACTATTTATATTCTAGCACCAGTGAGCGTATTGAAAACCACAGGACTTCTGAGTAATGTTGCAAGAAAATTTTCCGTAATAATATCTTCTTTCACATCAAAGGCAATTGTTCGCTGACTAAGAATATACCGCTTATTATCAGGCACTTGAGCCACATTTCCCATAGGTGCTTCTGTAGTAAATAGCACTTGTCCTTCGTGCAATTCGTTACCGTTCATCCACTTTTCATATAATGCTTGGTCGCCATAATGAACATCTTGAGAAAAGTCAATATATCCATCTTTAACATTAAGTGCTGATAACGCTAAGTAGCCGCTTTCACTCCAATCCATTCCAAGTTTTTTAGGCGTTCTACCACGAAAATCCGTTATCTTTTCAATGCAACCAAGCAACTTACGCTGTTCCCAATCATTGGTCTGTATTTCTATCACTTACGTTGCTTTATTGTAATAGGAGCATAAACACCACAAAACCCTTAAATTGCTACTATTATATCTCTGCCTGAATAATATGCCCGAAATTCATTTCATCTTTAAAAAGATCATATACATACTCTGAACTCTCTAAATACAATCCTGTTTCTTTATCCTGAAGCTTTTCAAAAACCTCTGAATTATAAAACTTGTTCATAGCCTCGTCATATTCTATATTCTGATCTATCGCAATCATATCAACGATATCCTGTATGATATATTCGATCAGTTGGCTTTTCTTACACATTTTTATCGACCACCTTTCGTAAAAGCATGATACTTTTTTCTGTATGAAAGGAATATTGTGAAGACGTTTTCTTATAAATCATCCCTCGCAGCAATGTGGCAAAATCAATAATCTCATTTTCATATTGTCGAAATAGCAATGCCATATTATCATCCGCGACCGGGCCGATAACAATATCATACTTATTATCCTTATTACACAGAATATTTTTCTCGTCTGTGTAGACTCTGCTCCTGTTATTCATTACGAATTTTGCCCATTCTTCTGTAGTCTGTTCTCCAAAATCTTTAATCTGTAAATCCGAATTTTTTCTGAAATCGTCATCAATCTCAAATGAATTTACAACAGGTGTTCCGCCATAAATTCTGGAAACTCTTACAGCCATCTTCTCCGCCTGCTCTTCAAGATCCGTCAAATAGAACCCTCTTCCAAAATCTTTATACGGTCTGCACATGGCTAGATTAATGCTGTCTATCAACACATTGCTTCCATGAAATAATCTCACAATGCACCTCCATTTTTCCGACACAGCACTCCCAGATCCTCTAAAATTGTTCCGAAATCAAGCGTATGTTCTATTTCATAATTTTCTTTAATAAATGCAATGCCTTTAAATTTGAAAAGATATCGAAACGCCTCTTGAGCACTGAGATTATGCCGCTGAGCAAATTCATTTACGCATGCAACTGTAAAACCAATCCTTCTTTTCTGCTCACTCATTTTGACCTCCTGAAATTATGATATATTGGTTACGTATTCAATCAATCACATCGTAAGTACCTCAAATACTTCTCTTTAATACAATTTTATCGTAACAAAATCGAAAAGGAAAAATTCTTTTTCCGAGTCATGTTTTTAGCTAAGCAAACATATTTTGCAGCATAAATTTCTTTAGTTTTTGCAAATCCTCGCACTTCCGCTGGTGAAGGGTGATGAGGTGGTCGATGTTGCGGAAGTAGTCTCCAATTTCCTTTTGTTCTGCAAAAGAAGGGCAAAATAACGGGATATTTCGGCACACATCTTTATTCAATTTTGGCATAGCCATACCAGAGTTGTACTGCGTAAAATCCATTCTTTCTAATGAATTACAAATAAAATTATTCTCATTTCCCCTGTATGTTTTTAGAACGTGTGCATGATTATTAACCCAGTATTTTCCCGATGCCAAAAAGCAAACTGGATAGTTTCTATCAGTAATATTCGCTCCGTCCTCGCTAAGCAACACAAGTTCTTCATCAAAAATATAATCACTTACATAATCAACAATACCTGAAGCACCGTAATAAGGATATGGTCCTTTTTCTCTATCTCCCTCTTTTAATGGCCTTCTCATTGTGTCGAGAAATTCAACACAGTCTGATAACTTACGCTGTTCCCAATCGTCTGTAAATCCTTCAAAACGAATCGCTGGAACTTTTTCTCCATCCTGTGGAAACATATTTTGAAGCATATATTTTTTTAAAGTTTTCGTCTGTTCACACTTCCGCTGGTGAAGGGTGATGATGTGGTCAAGGCTAGTAAAATATCCATTGATTTTACATTGTTCCTCGTAACTCGGATAAGAAAAATCTATCTTCGCAAGATCTGAATTATGAAGATGAACTACCGATTTACCCTGTGCCATTTTTGCCATATCATTATGTGGTTTTCCATTTGAAATACTGATAGCTAAAAATGCAGCGTCAATATCAGCCGGTAGTGTAATTACATTCAAGTCTCCACCAAGCAAAATCCCCGGTTTTTCAACGACTGATGCTATCGAAATATCCTCCGCGGTTTCCCCGGAACCTGGCACTATTACTTCTCCACCTTTACTATAAACTGAACCTGTTTTTTCATCGACAAAAGTATCCACTTCAGATATAACAGTTTCATACTTTGTATATAACCTGCCATACAGAATTATAGGTGTTCCGACTTCCTTCAAATCGCTCTTTGAATAACCTGAACCTTTTGAAAATGAGGCAAGTTCCCCCAACTTACGCTGTTCCCAATCATCTTCATACCCCTTGAATCTAATCACCGGTTTTCCCATATCCATTACCCCTCCATCTTCCCAATCAAATCATTCAGCGATGACAGAACAGCTGCGTCCGATGAGGTCAGTTCTTTTAAAAGCGATAAAAATTCTCCCTGAACCTGTTCCAGTTCCTGATCTGTTTTTTTCATATCCGACAACAATGCATTCAGATCGATGGGTTCCTCTTTTTCGAAATTATCCACATAACGGGGGATATTCAGATTGAAGTCATTGTTTTCAATATCCTCAAAACTGGCAAGAAAAGATTCTTTTTCCACCGTTTCTCTCCTGGTATAAAGCTCAAGAACCTCATGGATATGCTCATCCGTCATTTCATTTTGCTTTTTGCCTTTATTGAATTTCCGGGAAGCATCAATAAACAATACATCGCGCCCGTCTCTGTGTTTTTTTAACACAATGATACAGGTTGGAATGGAGGTGTTATAAAATAAGTTTGCCGGAAGCCCTATCACCGCATAGATGTTGCCGGAACGCAGCAGTTTTTCCCGGATTTTTCCCTCGGCAGCGCCCCGGAAAAGAACGCCGTGCGGCAGTACAATAGCCATCGTTCCATTATTTTTCAGATGATACAACCCATGCAGCAAAAATGCATAATCTGCTTTTGACTTTGGAGCCAATACCCCATAATCACTAAACCTCTCATCCTGCAGAAATCCTGCGGCGGCGCTCCACTTCGCTGAATACGGAGGATTCATCAGCACCATATCAAACTCCGTCTCTTCTCCGGTCGGCCAGTCTCCATCCAAGGTGTCGCCATTGTGAAGGTTCTGATTGTCCGCCGCAATCCCATGCAGGAACATATTCATCCTTGCCAGATTATAAGTCGATGTATTCAATTCCTGCCCGTAATATTGAATATATCCCGGTTCTGAAGCGTACCTTTTTGCATTCAGCAAAAGTGAACCCGAACCCATGCAGGGATCATATACAGACAATCCTCTTTTGTCTTTCTGACCGGAAATTGCAATCTTTGTCAAAATCTTCGACACAGCCTGTGGTGTATAGAATTCGCCTGCCTTTTTTCCTGTTTCAGATGCAAACTGACCGATCAGATACTCATAAGCATTTCCCAGGATTTCCGCATCTGAGTTTAACAAATCCGCCTTGTCGATCTCTTTGATCAGGTTTGCCACCGTATCGCTCTGTTTTTGATCTCCTGCTCCCAGACGGCTGGAGTACAGATCAATATCCGTAAACAGATCTGCAAAGATCGGATCGCTTTGTTCGATATTGTTGAATCCCTTCTGCAGCTGCTCCCGATGAAACGAATTATTTCTCGCCGCTTCAGCAAAATAGGTATATGTCAATTCCGGTTCTATAATATAATGACATTCATCCGCGAGCTGTCCTTTCAATTCCTCCGCGCTCTCATCTTCCAGCGCTTCTTTGTACGCTTCCAATGCCTGTTTTAAAGTCTCAGGCTTTTCGTCATAGAGAAGATCATATACCTTGATCAGAAAAGAATCGGAAAGGTATTTATAAAACACAATTCCCAACAAATAGTTTTTATACTCATTCGCATCCATCTTTGAGCGCAGAATATCGGCCCCGCTCCATAAAACGCTGATCAAATCTTTACTGTTCTCCTGTTCTGCCATCTCATTGGTCCTCCATGTTTACATTCTGTTCTTTTTCATCAGAAATAACCTGACTTCTATTATTGTCAGTATATCACAGCGAACGGCATATCTCACACTTATTTTATTGATTTTTTGTACAAAAACGCTCAGGAAACCCCGCCCGGCTCATTGCCCGCCCTCAAAAAATATGATATATTAATTTTCAGAAAGAGTTTCTCATACTCCTAGAGCGTGTTTGAAAATTGCTAGGCAAACCCATATGCTTTATAGATAAAATGATAGATATAGAAGGAGAGATTCAAAATGGATCAGAAAAAAAACGACCAGAATCCACTGGGATATCAAAGTCTCCCCCGGCTTCTGCGAACCTTTGCAGTGCCAAGCATCATCTCAATGCTCGTGGGCTCACTTTACAATATTGTGGATCAGATTTTTATCGGCCAAGGCGTGGGATACCTTGGAAATGCAGCCACCAATGTCTCTTATCCCCTTACGACGGTTTCCCTTGCGATCGCACTGCTGATCGGAGTCGGAAGCGCGTCCCGGTTCTCCTTAAGCCTTGGCGCCGGAGAAGACGAAACAGCCTGCCATGTCGTAGGAAACGCGGTCTGCATGATGGTTCTCGCCGGCATAGGCTATGCCGTCCTCATCCAGCTTTTTCTCCATCCGATGCTGAATGCCTTCGGCGCGACTCCGGAGAATTTTTCCTATGCCGCCTCCTACTCCCGGATTATAGGACTTGGCATGCCTTTCCAGATTGTCACAACCGGCATGAGCAATCTCATCCGCGCGGACGGAAGCCCAAAATACTCTATGGTCTGTACATTGATCGGCGCAATTTTAAATACGATCCTGGATCCCCTGTTCATCTTTGTCTTTGACCTTGGAGTGGCGGGCGCCGCATGGGCAACGGTCATCGGACAGTTTTTTTCCTTCCTCGCCGCCCTCCTCTATCTCGGGAAATTCCACAGTGTGAAGCTATGCAGGAAACATTTCCGTCTGACAGTCCAGGACAGTCTTGCCGCGGCCTCTCTTGGACTGAGCAACAGCCTGAACCAGGTGGCGCTTACTCTGGTACAGGTCGTAATGAACAATTCGCTGACTTATTATGGCGCGTCAACCGTTTACGGAAGCGATATCCCGCTCGCCGCCTGCGGCATCGTGATGAAGACCAACGCCATCCTGCTCGCTTTTATTATCGGTCTGTCTCAGGGCTCCCAGCCCATTATTGGATTTAACTACGGCGCAAAACAGTATTCCCGCGTGCGCGGCACTTACCGTCTTGCCATCTCCTGCAGCTTCGTGATCACCGCGATCGGCTTTGTCCTGTTCCAGTTTTTCCCCAGACAGCTGATCTCACTGTTCGGAAGCGGCGACGCGCTTTATTATGAATTTGCGGTCCGCTTTATGCGCATTTTCCTGTTCATGATCCTCGTAAATGGAGTCCAGATGATCTCCTCCAACTTCTTTTCCGCCATCGGAAAACCACTGAAAGGACTTCTGCTCTCCATGACAAGACAGGTCTTCTTCCTGATCCCGCTTGTATTGATCCTTCCTCTGTTCCTGGGGATCGACGGAATCGCCTTTGCCGGACCTGCGGCCGACACCGCGGCGTTCCTCGTATCCGTCCTTCTGGTCCGGAGAGAGATGGGCAGAATGAAAAAAATGGAGGTCTGACTGAGCGAGTGCAATCCACTTTAAATATTCCAGTGTTTCGTTTGCGTGCCTTACGAAACCCATCCAACTCATCCTCATTTTCAAAAATTTAGCCTTACTTATTGATCAATCCCAATACTTATAATTTTACTCCCTCTATACTCTTAAGAATTGACTTTTTATTATTTTCATGCAAATATACTTCATTCAATTTTGTTTTTCTGTAACTAAGATAAGAATCTTTCGTTCTCTCTATTAACACACTTGTAAAAAATCTCTCCCAGCTGAAATACTCTCTGCTGTCAATATAATCTTCCGGATGATCCAATATAGCCTGAAGATCTTTTCCTTCAACCAGTCCCGACTGCAAAATCAACCATTCAAATGACTCCGGAAAATATAAATGAATATTTTTCTTTTTAAGAGCACATTTGTACAAACGATCCATCTCAGGACCAATCGCTGCTCCATCCGCAATCACACATACGCATTCATTTTCAATATGCTCCAGCAAATAAAAGATATTTGACTTTCCGCCGGCACTCTCACAGGAAATGTTTCTTTCTTCTCCAACCGCTTTAAAAAAGTCAAATCCGGAATTGGAATCCTCTGTTATTATTTTTTCCGGGACAACCGGAAAATTTTGATAGTTCGAATATATCTGATACATCTGCTGGTACATTCTCCTTGTGTCATGGTATTTCCCGGAGCAATGTATTCCATAGATCTCTTCTACACTGTATGGAAGATTATACAAATTTTCCCTGGTAACCAAAACATAATAATTATCGGAGTTTTTGACAGATGCTGCAAATTCTTCCGTATGAATAAACGCATTTTCTTCATCTATAAAAAAAATTGTTCCTGATGAATGCTCCAGAATCAGTTTCCAATTTACGCCTTCTAATATTTTACAGGGAACGGCGCATACCACATCTATTCCGCTTGAAGCTCCAAGATTTTCTGCCTGCCTCAGCATATTGATCAGCGTTGTTTTTCCTGTTCCGCTGTCTCCTCGAACAATGGTAATATTCCTTTTGATTTCGAATTCATAGTGAACCCGGTTGTTTTTTACGACAATCCTGTACTTTCCTTTCATCCCATTCACCTACACATATCTTCCTGCCGCCCTCACAAACTGCTCCATATTATGAACCATCTCCCCAGTATTGAGAATCTTGATTTCAAAATCATCTTCTCCAAAATCCATAATGTGTCTTAAATTGATGGTCAGATTCTTCTGTGTACCGATCTTCAAAATCCATTTCGCGCAATTATCCCCACAGGCAGATGCGTTAAAAACCTTACCCGTTTGATCAAACGCCATCAGAATCAGCGTTTTTACCCCGCCTGAAATCTCCTTTACAGAGATTGGTCCCAATACCGGGCTCTGGATCAAGTGCGGGCTGATGACTTCTGACTTATCTACATCTTTTATCATGCTCACAGATAATGGTTCTGTAATCCATTCATCTTCATATCGATTATCAAAATATGTCGGCGGATGATAAATTGCCTGATCCATTTCTCCCAGAAATACACTCAGCATAAAAACCTCCTAACTGGCACTTCGTCCGTATCAAAGTTTTTGATACAGATATACCAAAACCGCACCAGCCCATTTCAGCCAGTGCGGTCTTTTTTCATTCAGTTTATCAATTAATACAGCTTCGCTCCTGCTGGAATCCTGTCATCCACCATCAGGAGATTCAGTCCTTCCTGACCGTCCGCCTCATGTACCGCAGAGATCAGCATTCCACAGGAATCGATTCCCATCATCTTTCTCGGCGGCAGATTTACGATGGCGATACAGGTCTTTCCGATCAGCTCTTCCGGCTCATAATACTCATGAATGCCGCTCAAGATCGTACGGTCTGTGCCTGTGCCGTCGTCCAGCGTAAACTGAAGAAGTTTTTTGCTCTTCGGCACTGCCACGCAGTCTTTCACCTTCACAGCACGGAAATCGGACTTGCTGAAGGTGTCAAAGTCCACCATTTCCTCAAACAGCGGCTCGATCTTCACGTTGGAAAAATCAATCTTTTCCGCTGCTTTTTCCTCTGCTTTCACTTCAGCGGCAGCGGCTTTTCCTGCCTGTGCCGCATTGTTTGCCTCATTTTTGGAAGCGCCCTGTGACTTCATGGTCGGGAAGAGCAGCACATCACGGATTGCAGCGCTGTCTGTCAGCAGCATACACATACGGTCGATACCAAATCCGATACCGCCGGTCGGAGGCATACCAATCTCCAGAGCGTTCAGGAAGTCCTCATCCGTATGATTTGCCTCCTCGTCGCCCTGAGCGAACTGCTCCTCCTGTGCTTGAAATCTCTCTCTCTGATCGATCGGGTCGTTCAGCTCGGAGTAAGCGTTTGCCATCTCCCAGCCGTTCATAAAGAACTCGAAACGCTCCACATATTCCGGATTCTCCGGTTTTTTCTTGGTCAGCGGAGAAATCTCCACCGGATGATCCATAACGAAGGTCGGCTGAACCAGATGCTCCTCAACAAATTCCTCAAAGAACAGGTTCAGGATATCGCCTTTTTTATGTCTCTCTTCAAATTCAATATGATGCTCTTTTGCCAGCTCTCTCGCCTGCTCCAGAGTCTCTACCTGATTCCAGTCCACGCCGGAATACTTCTTCACCGCGTCAACCATCGTAATACGCTCAAACGGTTTGCCAAGATCCATCTCGATTCCGTTGTAAACGATCTTCGTGGTGCCAAGAACTTCCTGCGCCACATGGCGGTAAAGATTCTCGGTCAGATCCATCATTCCGTTGTAATCGGTATATGCCTGGTACAGCTCCATCAGCGTAAATTCCGGATTGTGTCTGGTGTCCAGGCCTTCATTGCGGAATACACGGCCGATCTCATACACTCTCTCCAGACCGCCGACGATCAGACGTTTCAGATAAAGTTCCAGGGAAATGCGGAGCTTCAGATCCTCATTCAGCGCATTGAAATGCGTCTCGAAAGGACGTGCCGCCGCGCCGCCGGCATTCGCTACCAGCATCGGGGTTTCCACTTCCATAAATCCCTCGCCGTCCAGGTATTTGCGGATCGCGCTGATGATCCTGGAACGTTTGATAAAGGTATCCTTTACCTCCGGATTCATGATCAGGTCCACGTATCTCTGACGGTAACGAAGATCCGTATTGGTCAGTCCGTGGAACTTCTCCGGGAGGATCTGGAGACTCTTGCTCAGCAGCGTCAGACTGGTCACATGAATGGAGATCTCACCTGTCTTCGTTGTGAAAACAGTTCCCTTCACACCTACGACATCGCCGATGTCCATTTTCTTGAATTCCTTGTAAGCTTCCTCACCGATATTGTCGCGTGCCACGTAGCACTGAATACCGCCCTGCAGATCCTGTACATTACAGAAAGAAGCCTTTCCCATCACACGTTTGGACATCATACGTCCCGCTACGGAAACCTCTTTTTCCTCCAGCTCCTCATAGTTGTCTTTGATTTCCTGACTGTGATGTGTCACATCATATTTCGTAATAACAAACGGATCCTTGCCGTTCTCCTGCAGTTCCTTCAATTTATCACGGCGCACCTTCAATAACTGATTAATATCCTGTTCCTGTGTCTGCTTCTGCTGTGCCAATCTCTCTCACTCCCTTTTTCTGTATTTTTCTTCCAGTGTTCAGACGTTTCTCTGGATCTTCAGTACCTTGTACTGCATAACGCCGGTAGGTGTTTCCACTTCCACAACGTCGCCGATGCTGGCGCCGATCAGAGCTTTTCCAACTGGAGACTCATTGGAGATCTTGCCTTCCAGGCTGTTTGCCTCGGTGGAACCTACGATCTGGAATTCGATCTCTTCTTCAAACTCCACATCATACACGTCTACCTTACATCCCACATTGATCTTGTCGGAATCCACTTCATCTTCCACTACGACCTCTGCGTTTTTCAGGATTTTCTCAATCTCTTCGATACGCGCCTCGATATCGCGCTGTTCGTCCTTCGCTGCATCGTACTCCGCATTCTCAGATAAGTCGCCCTGCTCTCTCGCTTCCCGGATCTTTACGGCAACCTCTTTTCTGCGGTTTACCTTTAAGTCATGAAGTTCTTCCTCCAGTTTCTGGAGACCTGCATAAGTAAGAATATTTTTCTTCTCTGCCATTTTCTACACCCTTTCCTTATCTATATCTGTCAATGTATGATAGCCGTAACAATTCAATCAGGCCTGCGCATTTACTGCGCAGACCGTATGAAAACACAGTGCCTGCGGCATCCGCCCCATCGCGAGGCGATTTTCATGGGCGGGTGCCATAACCGTTCAGCAAACTGAACGGTTATGATCAGCAGACAAAAGCTGCGCGCCTTTGTCTGCTGATGGTTCTCTTCATGTAAAATCCAAAGGACAGACTCCGCCTATCCTAACAATTACAGTAGTATAAAGGAAATATCTGACCTTGTCAAGAAAAAGCTGGCGGGCAACAGTTCAGCCTTGCTGAACCGTTACCTGCAAAATCCATTTAAAATCGCCTTCGGCGATGGGATTTTGCACTCCTGAATCACGTTCTTACGGTCTGCGCAGCATGTGCGCAGACCTGGACTGAACTGTTACGCTGGCGGAACTATTCTCACACCGTTTGGCTTCCTTTTTTCCCGTCAAGACCCTTGGTTTTCCATTTTCCTCTGCGGTAGAAGATGAAGGTGATCAGGGCTCCCATCAGCCAGGAAGACAGCAGGGAAATCCATATACATTCGTACCGTCCGTTGGGCAGCTCCGGAGTTCTGGTCAGCCAGGAAATTCCGTAAGCTACCGGCACACGGATCACGACGGTTGTGATCAGAGAGATCCACATAGGCGTCATTGTATCTCCCGCTCCGCGCATAACGCCGGAAAGACTCTGGGTCACCGCCATCGCAATGTAACCCACCGCCAGAATCCTCATCATATTGGCGCTCAGCGTCACAAGCTCGGAAGTGTTGGTAAAAATCGCCATCAGATACCTTCCAAACACAAGGATCATCACAGTAATCACCGTGGATGTACCCACCGCCATCAACGTACCCTGTTTGGCTCCCTGCTCCACGCGGTCATATCTTCTGGCTCCCACGTTCTGTCCAGCAAAGGTGGTCAGTGCTGTTCCGAAGGAAAAGTTCGGCATCATCGCGAAGCCATCCACACGCATGATGATAACGTTTGCCGCAATGACCATCTCTCCGAAGCTGTTGGTCAGCGACTGTACTACGACCATCGCCATGGAAAAGATCGCCTGGGTGATACCGGACGGAAGCCCAAGGCGGATGATGTTCCATGCATGATGTCCGTTTGGTTTCAGATACTGCGGTTTCAGATCAAACAAATCTGACATTCTTTTCAATTTGATCATACACATGACCGCAGAGGCAATCTGCGCGATCACCGTTGCCAGCGCCACTCCCGGCACTCCCATATGGAACACCGCCACAAAGGTAACATCCAGGACAATGTTGATGACCGTCGCGATCAGCAGATAGATCAGAGCGGATACGGAATCGCCCAGTCCTCTTAATATACCGCACAGAATGTTATAATATGCAATTCCGGACGAACCAAGCATCATAATGATCAGATAAGACGCACACCAGTCAATGATGCTTTCCGGTGTATTCAGAAGTTCCAGCAAAGGCCGCGCGCACAGTGTCCCCACGACCATGATGAACAGCGACGCAGCAGCGGTCAGTGTGATACAGTTTCCGATCGTCCTGGAGAGCGCTTCCCTCTCCTTCGCGCCGAAGTACTGGGATACCATAACGCCGGCGCCCACAGAGATTCCGACGAAAAGCACCAGCAGAAGATTCATGATCGGGCTGGCGCTTCCCACCGCCGCCAGCGCATTATCTCCCACATATCTTCCCACCACGATGCTGTCCACGGTGTTATAAAGCTGCTGTGCAATATTCCCCAGCAGCATAGGGATCGTAAAAACCAGAATTTTTTCCCATGGTTTCCCCTGCGTCATATCCGAAGGGGCAAAGATCTCTTTGATTTTCATAGTTCGCTACACTCCATTTTTCTTTCGTTTTCTTTTTCTTTTCCTCTTTTATGTCCGCATGTTTCAACGCCTGTCCAACGTCCAGTTCTGTAAAAGCTCCCCAAGCTCTTCCAGCGTCCCTACCGCGTTCACTTCCGAACGCAGCTTTGCGGAATGGGGAAATCCCGCGGTATACCACGCCACATGCTTGCGCATTTCCCGCATTCCCACATCCGGGCCTTTATATTCCACCTGAAGGCGCGCGTGGCGCAGGATCATTTCTTTGACCTCGTCCATGGAAGGCCTCGGAAGTTCTTCCCCGGTCTCCAGATAATGACGGATCTCCCGGAAGAGCCACGGATTTCCCTGTGCCGCCCGTCCGATCATCACACCGTCACAGCCTGTCTGTTCCAGCATCGCCACCGCCGCCTTCGGGCTGTCCACATCGCCGTTTCCGATCACGGGAATGGATACCGCCTCCTTCACTTTCCGGATGATCTCCCAGTCCGCTTTCCCCGAATAATACTGCTCTCTGGTGCGTCCATGGACCGCAACCGCTGCAACGCCGCAGTCCTCCAGGATTTTGGCAATCTCCACCGCGTTGACATGGGCATCGTCGAATCCTTTGCGTATCTTCACGGTGACCGGTTTCTCCGAGGCTTTCACAAGACTGGAAGCGATCTCCCGCACCAGCTCCGGCTGTTTCATCAGCGCAGAGCCCTCCTGATTGTTGACGACCTTCGGCACCGGACATCCCATATTGAAATCCAGGATATCAAAGGGACGGTTCTGGATCTGCGCCGCAATTTCTCCCAGGATCTCCGGATCGCTGCCGAACAGCTGCAGGGCAATGGGATTCTCCCCCGGCGCGATCTCCATCAGGGACTCTGTGTTCCTGTTTTTGTAAAGGATCGCCTTGGCGCTGACCATCTCCATACTCAGCAGCCCGACGCCCATCTCCCGGCACAGCAGACGGAACGGCAGATCCGTCACCCCTGCCATCGGCGCCAGGACAACCGGGCAGTCGATCGTCACATTTCCAATCTTCAGCGGCTTCATAAGCACTCTTCCCCAAGGAAAAATACCCGGTAATACAGTTCCAGAGACTGCAGCAGCTCCTGCTTGTCCTGCTGCAGCTGCTTGATCTTCAGCGCGCCGCCGATCTCATCATACATGGCGTCGGCATCCACCGCCTCCGTCTCAAACTGCAGGTTTCCCTCCCCGTCAAACCACAGGGTGAAGATTCCTCCAATCTCCACCGTAAACATCACGCACATCACATGCAGTTCATCCTGCACACTCTGCGGAAGGCTGGAAAAATCCTGATTAAAATAATACTTCTGTTCATAAGCGCTCGCACCGCAGAGCACTACCTTTTCATCATCGGAATACATCCGGAACTCCTTTCTTTTTTCCATTCCCGCGGGCAACGAGCCAAGCGGACATGCTTGCATGTCCATTTGGCGACTGCCGCGAGGGTCAGATACCCCGTAGCTTGCTGCGGGGTGTTTGACTTATACATAAGAATAAAGGCCGCGCACAGACACTTCCCCCGCGTAAACCTCCGAGACGGTTCCGTTCTCCTGCCTCACCAGAAGCTCACCCCTCTCGTTGATGCCAAGCGCAACGCCCTCAAACGGCGCCTTCGGGTCCAGCACACGCACCTGGCGGTCTCTGTTCGCCAGTATTTCATTATATGCGTCCTGAAGCCCGGAAAGATCTCCCGTCTCCATGAACACCTGATAATTCCGCGCAAATGCTTTCATCACGGCACAAATCACCTCCGCCCGTTTTACAGGATGTCCCGTCTCGATCCGAAGAGAGGTCGCGATCTCTTTCAATGCTTCCGGAACTTCCGTCTGGTTCACATTGATCCCGGTTCCGACCACCACATAATTGATATAATCGATCTGGGCGCTCATCTCCGTCAGGATCCCGCAGAGTTTATGGCCGTTCAGCACCGCATCGTTGGGCCACTTGATCTGAACCGGCACATCCAGCAGTTCCTGCAGTCCCTGCGCCACGCTCAGCCCCATAACGATCGTCAGCATGGAAGCCCGCACCGGTTCCAGATCCGGCCGCAGGATCAGCGTCATGCTCACCGTGGTCCCTCTCGGCGATTCCCAGCTTCTGCCGCGCCGTCCCCTGCCCTGGGTCTGTTCATCGGCAACGACCAGCGTTCCGTGAGGCGCGCCTTCCTCTGCCAGCCGTTTGCCCCAGGTATTGGTGGAATCCACTTCCTCCGCGAAATATACCCGGTTGCCGATCCATTCCCCTTCCAGCCTGCTCTCAATCTCGCTCTGGCTGAGGATATCCGGCATTTTTAAGAGGCGGTATCCTTTGTTCTGGACCGCCTCTATCTCATATCCTTCCTCTTTGAGCTGTTTGATGATCTTCCACACGGCTGTTCTGGAAACGGAAAATTTTTCACATAACTCCTGCCCGGAAATAAATTCCATGGATTCTCTCAGCAGGCGCAGAACCTCTGCTTTCTTATTTTCCCGCATCCCTTTTCTGTCATTCCTTTCCAAAGGCTCCAAGAGTCGCAGCCATAACCGCCTTGATCGTATGCATACGGTTTTCTGCTTCCTCAAAGACCTTCGACTGCTCAGATTCAAATACTTCGTTGGTCACTTCCATCTCGGTCAGGCCGAAACGCTCGCCCATCTCTTTTCCGATCTTTGTGTCCAGATCATGGAACGCAGGCAGGCAGTGAAGGAAAATCGCTGTTTCCTTTGCGTTTGCCATCACTTCTTTTGTCACACGGTACGGCGTCAGTTCCCGGATACGCTCTTCCCATACAGCGTCCGGCTCACCCATGGATACCCAGACGTCCGTATAGATTACATCGGCGTCTTTTGTACCCTCTTTCACATCCTCGGTCAGTGTGATCGTCGCACCGCTTTCCTTTGCGTATTCCCGGCACTGCGCAACCAGCTCGTCATTGGGGAAATACTTCTTCGGCGCGCAGGCAACAAAATCCATTCCCATCTTCGCGGAAGCGATCATCAGAGAATTTCCCATGTTATAACGGGCATCTCCCATATACACCAGCTTCACGCCTTTCAGATGTCCCAGCTGCTCACGAATGGTCAGCATGTCCGCCAGCATCTGTGTCGGGTGATATTCATTGGTCAGGCCGTTCCATACCGGAACCTTGGAATACTTCGCCAGTTCCTCCACGATCTCCTGACCGAACCCGCGATATTCGATTCCCTCATACATTCCCGCCAGCACTCTGGCTGTATCACGGATACTCTCCTTCTTTCCGATCTGGGAACCGGTCGGATCCAGATAAGTCGTTCCCATGCCAAGGTCATGGGCTGCCACTTCAAATGCACAGCGGGTTCTCGTACTGGTCTTCTCAAAAATCAGCGCTACATTCTTTCCGCGCAGCACATCCACCGGAATGCCTTTTTTCTTTTTGTCTTTCAGTTCTGCTGAGAGATCCAGCAGATAACCGATCTCGTCCGGCGTAAAGTCTTTCAGTGTCAAAAAGTCACGTCCCTGTAAATTCATGGGTATCTCCTCCTCTTGTGATCCTGTTTTGATATCTTGTTTATTATAACGCATTCTTACGCTTCCATCTACTGTTTTGTGTCGGTTCCACGTAAAAAACAGACGAAAATCCGCCGTCTGCGCACAGATTCTGCGCCGGGGCGTGTCGGAAAACTGCTTTTTACAGTCCGCACGCCCCATTTCGCCGGATTTCGTCTGTTGTCTCTCTATTTACCTGTTATGATTCACTGCCCGCCAAGAGCACTTTTACTTCAGCGGATTTTTCTCCTCATCCACAAGAATTTCCTTCAGTGACGTCGCCAGACTCGCCAGTCCCTGAATGTCGGAAGGAACGATGATCTTGGTCGCATGACCGTTAGCCATCACGCCCAGCGCCTCCAGGCTCTTCAGAGTCAGAACTGCTTCGTCCGCTCCCGCTTCCTTCAGGGCACGGATACCGTCGGCATTCGCCTGCTGAACTTTGAGAATCGCTTCCGCCTGGCCTTCCGCCTCTTTGATCTTTCTCTCTTTCTCCGCTTCCGCACGGAGGATAGCTGCCTGTTTCTCCGCCTCCGCGTCCAGGATTGCCGACTCTTTCTTACCTTCCGCAACAAGGATCGTAGATTTCTTTTCACCTTCCGCGATCAGGATGGACTCACGGCGTTCACGCTCTGCCTTCATCTGTTTCTCCATCGCTTCCTGAATGGCTGCCGGAGGCATGATGTTCTTCAGCTCCACACGATTGACCTTGATGCCCCATGGGTCTGTCGCCATATCAAGCGCGGACTGCATCTTGGTATTGATGATCTCTCTGGAAGTCAGTGTTTCGTCCAGCTCCAGATCACCGATGATATTTCTCAGTGTCGTGGCTGTCAGATTTTCAATCGCCATGATTGGATTTTCCACACCATAGGCGAAAAGCTTCGGATCGGTGATCTGGAAAAATACGACCGTATCGATCCGCATCGTAACGTTATCTTTTGTGATTACCGGCTGAGGCGGAAAATCTACGACCTGCTCTTTCAGGTTGACTTTCTTCGCCACGCGCTCGATAAAAGGCACTTTAAAATGAAGCCCCGTGGACCAGGTCGCCCGGTAAGCGCCCAGCCGCTCCAACACGATCGCATTTGCCTGCGGCACGATCCTTACACAGGATGCCGCCACGATCAATAAAACTGCCACAACCAATACAATAATAATACCTGTCAATGCTCCTCCACCCATTTTTCTTCCTCCTTCATTTTTACAATCAGCTTCACTCCATCTACACGGACAATCTGAACGACCGCTCCCTGCTCGATGATACTGCCGTCCTCGGAGCGCGCTGTCCAGAACACGTCGTTCAGTTTTACTTTTCCGGTTCCGTCCAGATTATTGATACGCTCCGCCACCACACCCTGTTCTCCGGCAAGCGAATCCACATTGGTTTTCAAATTTGATTTATTCATGTACTTTAATGCTGCCGGCCGCGTGAAGATCAGCAGAAGCAGGGAAACAGCCAGGAATACGCCAAGCTGTATCCATACATTCGCCCCGAACAAAGCGGCAGCCAACGCGATCAGCGCTCCTCCCGCAAACCAGATGGTCGTCAGCCCGCATGTCAACGCCTCCGCAATCAGTAAAATCACCAGAGCAGCCAGCCAGATGATCTCATACATCTCTCCATCCCCTTTCCGGAACTGACTTTTTTTCATCTTTCCGATTCTCTGCAGCTAATATCGGATTCATGACAGAAAAAAGACGTTTGTTCATTCTTTTGTATATACAAATTTTCTTGTCATCATAATACTATATTTCTTCCCAAAATACAAGCGAAAGATTGTTAATTTAATAACGCAATTCTTTCCGATTTCTTACATTTTTTGGACATATGGAAAGAATAAATAGGCAACGATTCGATCAGGTCTGCGCATTTACCGCACAGAACAAAGAATGCAGACAAAAAAGAGGACACCCGGATACAGGCAGCGGCAGAGAATTTTCTGCTGTCTGCGTCCGGTTGTCCTCTTTTATGATGGATCAATCTTCGATTTTTAATAAAAATGCTGGTTTCCAATCTGGATTCCACGGCCTGATCCACTGTTGAAGTACAGGCAGTTTCCAACGGGGTTCTCGCCTGCCAGTGCTGCGGCTGCCGCTTCGTAACAGTCGCTTCTCGCCCCTCTGGAAAGAACGCTCTGGAATTTTCCGCTGGATACCGGTGAAAACTGACCGCTCTGATAGATGACTCCCGCGATATCGTTTGGAAAAGATCCGCTTCTGACACGGTTCAGAACAACTGCTCCTACCGCTACCTTTCCGGTATAGCTTTCTCCGCCGGCTTCACATTCGATCAGCGCCGCCAGCATTGCAAGATCGCCGCTGTCTGCGGATACCGCGCTTCCGGATACCGCCTGGCTCTGACTTTCCTGGTACTCGTCCACGGTCATTGCACCCTGGACTGCGTTTTCAAGACTCACGTAATCGGAATATACGTACGCGCTGCTTCCATTGTAGCTTACCTGATACCATTCTCCCTCAGCGCCCAGTACCTTGACCTGTCTGTTATTCCCCAGGCTCCCGACGGTTTCCGCCTCCAGAGACGGCTGAGTTCTGACTCTCAGGCTGCTGGCCGTTACGGTTCCGGTAAAGCCGCATACGTTCTGATAATGAACACGCGCTTCCTCTCCGAATACCAGCAGGTCGCTTCTGATATACCCTTCTACTCCATCAGAACTTACCCTGCTCCAGTCGCCTTCCTGTCCCTCGACCGTTACCGCGCGTCCCGGCAAAAGGACGCCTGTCTGTTCGGAATCGGAAGAAGCAGCCGCGCGGATGATCGCGTAACTCTCCACATTGGCCGCCGCTTTCTGATCCCAGCCTTCTGTATATAAAATACTCTCCTCATTCGTAGCATTCGTTGTTTTGTCGGTTAAAGTGTCTGCATATGCCGGTACAGCCATGATCGCCGTCATTGTCAGTGCTCCCCCAAGTGCGCCAATCACGTGGCTCCGTTTCAATGTCATACTTACCTCCTGCTAGTTGTTACATTTTTGTTACGATTTGTTACAAACTGATTCTATCAGCATTACAACTTTTTGTCAATCATAACTTTCCTACAACTTTCCGCAGAAATCCTTTGTTTTTTCTATAATAATCCACAAACATCTCCCACTTCGCGGTTATTTCTCCCCTTTCTGTCGAATCTTTCCTCCACCATAAAAATGAAGCCCTCCATAAAAATGCAAAAAACAGAGCGCATCTGAACCTTCATTTCTGAATTTTCAGATACGCTCTGAACTTTTTGTAACAATCAAAAAATATCAGACGATGCTTTTACGTAATAATTCAACCAGGTCTGCGCATTTACTGCAGATCGTACAGCGAAGGATCGGTCGGTCTCCGGGAATCCCAGACGCTTGCGGCATCGAAAAGATCGCTGGTCCTTGTTCCGCCGTTGATGGCATCCTGATACAGACGGTAGCCGTCCAGGTTCCTTCTTCCCATTCTCAGATAATTGTCACGACACTGTACAAAATACTGGGTAGAATCCACGTTGCAGTAGATATTGAATCCTTTGCTCTTCAGATAGTTAAATTTCTCGTTGTCAGCCTGATAATCATGCCAGTCCGCAAGGTCCTGTCCATGGGCGAAGATGATAGTATCCGATCCGCCGATCAGCGGCGCTACATCCTGAAGCCATCGCTCGGTATCCGTCTGGATATGTTCCAGCGACGCATCACCGATCCGGATATGTCCCCAGGTATGGCTTGCGAAGGTCCAGCCGTCCGCCTTGATCGCTTCCGCTACCTTCTTTGCCTCCTCGCACTCTTTCTCCCAGTCAAAATCCGGATGTTCTTCCAGCCATTTTACCTGATCATCGCTGAGATTTTCCCGGGTTTTATATGCGCTGTCAGTGCGGTAACCGAGGATTCCATCGTATCCGGTCAGGGCGATGGTTCCCTTGGCTCCGTGGTAGGCTGCATCCGGATGCTCCTCCAGGAACTGATCCAGCAGCGGCACGCAGTCGTAAGCGCCGGTCACAACGGTTCCGTCGTCCTGGATATATTCACAGGTCGGTTTTCCGTTTTCATCGAGCACCATCTTGCTGGCAATTCCACGACCGTCATAAGAATGGTAGTAACTCAGGTCGTCCAGAGAAAGCACGTACGGTTTCTTGCCTTCCGGAAGATAAATTTCTCCCGGGGTAAAATGCACAGTACCGTTCTCATCGACCGTCTGATTCACCAGATCATGCAGGGCAACCAGCACATAGCCGTTGTCGTACATCTGCTGGGTGATCCTGTTAAACTCATCCACCGTTGTCATCCATTCACAAAAGCCTTCTGTCTGGGCGTTATCTTGAAAGAACGCCTTCTGAGGGTCTACAACCAACGAATGGTAAAATACGTGTGTCACCTGGTTGATATCCACTTTGACGCAGGCATTTTTCGCTTCTGTATACTCCGAAATCTTCGCGATCATATCCGGATCTGTCGCTGCTCCCTCCGTATTCTGGAGCAGGCTGATCGCTCCGTCATAATCGTAGGTCATCGCCAGCGCGTCCGCCTGGGCAATCAGCTCTTCTTTGGTCGGTGTGTCATCAGAAGCATCCTGTGTCTCATCTTCCTTCTGGTCCTCGCTGTTGGATGCCGATTCTCCTTTTCCGCCGGAGCCGATCCGGGGACTTCCTGCCAGGAACCAGACAGCCACACCCAGCACTACCAGCAGCGCGCACAGCGCCACTGTCTTAATGATCAGAATCCGCTGACGGCGTCTTCTTCTCATTTCCTTTCTGGTCAATTTCTTTTTATTCGCCATTTCCTTCCTCCCCATAATAGTTGATTTCAAGTAACTGTTCAGCCGGCTGAGCTGTTACGATTTGCAGTAACTGTCCCACTGCTGACCGTTACGATTTACACAATATTGTAGACGAAACCGCGGAAAATGTCGATACCTTTTAAAAAAATGTAATAAAACTGCAAAAACCTTAATAACTGTTCCTCTGGCCGAACAGTTATACCCCCTGTTCTATCGCCCGTTGTCCGTGTACCTCATACATAAAAATCGCTGAAGCGATTGCCGCATTGAGCGATTCCACTCGCCCTTCCATCGGGATACGCACCAGCTTGTCAGCTTTTCCCGCCAGTTCGCCGCTGAGCCCATTGCCTTCATTTCCAATCAAAATCGCTGTGGGGCCGGTATAATCCTGTGTCCGGTAGGATTCCGTCCCTTTCAGATGTGCCGCGAATGTCCGGATTCCCCGCTCCGTCAGCCTGGAGAGGAACTCCGCCGGACGCTCCACCTCCAGAAACGGCATCCGATAGATGGAACCCATGGTCGCCCGTATGGTTTTTGGCTGAAACAGGTCCGCAGTCTTGCGGCTCACGATGACCCCGGTGACTCCGGCGCCTTCCGCCGTCCGCAGGATGGTCCCCACATTTCCCGGATCCTGAAGGTCCTCCAGCACGATCAGGAACGGACGGTCCCCGCCAAGTACCTGCTCCTCTGTATAAGAAGGAATCTTTACCATCGTCAGGATCCCCTGGGGTGTTTTGGTATCGCAGACCGCCGCAAAGACCCTGTCATCCACTACCTCATATTCTATACCGTCCAGCAGGATTTCATTCGCCTTCTCAAAAGACTCGGAAAGGTATACTTTTTCGATCCATTCCGCCGGGGCTTCCTGAAACATCTTTCTGCCCTCGACAACAAAAATCCCTTGTTCCCTGCGTGTCTTCGCCTTCTTATTCAAAAGGGCAATATTTTTCATCTGCTGATTACTGCTGCTTGTGATCATTTCTTACTCCTTCGGAACCTTTGCCAAATCCTCATTTTTTCCCACCATTACCAAAAACTCTCCGGCTTGCAGCGGCTGGCGCGGATCCACATTCACCTGAATCTCGTTCTCCCCTTTTAATGCGATAATGTTTACTCCGTACTCTCCGCGGATCTGCAGCTGTTCCAGTGTTTTTCCAACCCATGCCGCCGGCACGGTAAGCTCCGCCACGGAAAAATCATCCGACAGCTCAAACAGATCACGAAATCCGCCGGAAATAAGATTTTTTGCCAGACGGACACCTGTCTCATATTCTGCCATGATCACCTTGTCCGCCCCCACGCGGGTCAGGATATCCGCATGGATCTTACTGAGGCATTTTGCAATCACATAAGGTACACCCGCCTCCTTGGACTGGATCGTCGCAAGGATACTTGCCTGCATATTCTGAGCGATCCCGACAATCACCACATCCATATCGCTGATGCCCAGCGACGCAAACACATTGGTATCCGTGATATCTGCCCTGACCGCGTAAGTAACATAGTCCGAAATCTCCTGTACCAGCTCTTCACTGCTGTCCACCGCCAGCACCTGATTGCCCGCCTGCGCCAGTGTCACTGCTACCGCATAGCCAAATCTTCCAAGTCCCAGCACTGCATACTGTTTTTTCATATGATTCTTCTGCTCCTCTCCTGCTTTTTCCACGGATCCGAACATATCCGTCTCTCAGTTTTTTCTCAAATGGCCGCCTTTCATCCAATCAGCACTCTTTGTTCCGGCAGCGTCCGATGAGTCTTTCTTTTGAAATATCTTCTGCCCAAAGCAACAGCAAGTGTCACCGGTCCGATCCTGCCCATAAACATGATCAGGATGACAAGAATCTTCCCGGCAGCCGGTAGCGACGGTGTCAGAGAACGAGTCAGCCCTACCGTTCCCATGGCGGAGATAATCTCATACATACAGTCCAAAGAATCTGCTCCCGTGATCACTGTCAGCCCCATCGTCGCCAGGATCACGATTCCAAGCCCGTAGAAAAAGACCACCACTGCAACCCGGAGATTTCCAAGCGAGAGTTTCCTGCCGCATGCCTCCGTGTCCTCCCTGCCTTGGATATATGCCCAAATCATCAGGAGGATCACAGCAACTGTCGTCGTCTTCACTCCGCCTGCCGTTCCCATCGGAGAACCGCCGATAAACATCAGTATCATACTGACCATTGCCGAGGCGTCACTAAATCCTTTCTGAGGAATCGTCTCAAATCCAGCTGTTCTTGTTGTGACTGACTGGAAGAAAGCCGCCATCACCTTATGCGGAGCATCCAGCGGTCCCAGAGAGGTCGCATGATTCCAGTCCAGGATCAGAATCATCAGGGCTCCTCCCAACACCAGAAATACAGTGACGGTCAGGACAATCCTTGCATGCAGAGAAAATCGCTTTCGGATAATCTCCGGATGTTTCTTCTTCCGGACGGAAGTGCGGATATAGGAGATGGTTTCCCACCAGACCGGAAAACCCAGGCCGCTGACTATGATCAGCCCCATCGTCGTTAAATTGATCAGCGGGTTCGTTAAAAACGGCGCAAAGGATGATGTACCTACGATGTCAATTCCCGCATTGCAAAATGCGGAAACGGCATGGAACACCGAATACCAGATGCCCTTCAGAACCCCGTATTCCGGTATAAAATACAGGGAATAAAAAAAAGCGCCCACACCTTCCACAAAGAAGGTTCCCAGCAGGATCCTCCGTACGATGCCCACTGCTCCCCCCAGCGCCGGAAGATTGTACGTATCCTGAATCAGTTTGCGGTTATACAGACTGACCCTCCTGTGAAAGATCAGATAAACCATCATCATACATGCCATGATCCCAAGCCCGCCGAACTGGATCAGGAGCAGAATAATGACTTTTCCGAACAAGCTCCAGTGCTCTGCGGTCGGAACAGTTACAAGTCCGGTCACACACACGGACGTAGTCGCCGTAAACAACGCGTCGATAAAATTGGTCGCCTTGTGATCAGCGGATGATATCGGCAGACACAGTAGGAACGCTCCGGCAAGGATCACCCCTGCGAATCCCAAAGAAAGAAAACGTTCCGCCGGAAGCGTACGCTTTGTTTCCGGGCGCCTCAGTATTTTTTCTTTTTTCCCTTTACTTTCTTTCATCATAAACATAGATATAAAAGCGGGGCTGCCGTATCTGAAATGCGGCAGCCCCGTCTGCTGTTCCTCTTATTTGTTGTAGTTATAGGACAGTGCGCGCGCGATCTCCCACTGATATTCCGGAAGCGCTTTCTGCATAGCCAGTGCTTCGTTGATATCGAAATCCACGTACTCACCGTTTCTATAGGCAACCACCCGGTTGGTCTTGCCCTTGATCAGAAGATCCACCGCATAGGCTCCCATAATGGACGCATAAACACGGTCTTTACAGGTCGGGCTTCCGCCGCGCTGCATGTGGCCCAGGATCGTCGCACGGGTCTCCACGCCTGTCGCTGCCTCGATCCGGCGTGCCATGCTGGTAGAATGTCCGATGCCCTCTGCATTGATGATGATATGATGTTTCTTGCCCCGTTTCCGGTTCTCGATAATATTGTTGATGATCTTCTGCTCGTCGTAATCATATTTCTCCGGCAGCAGAATGTCCTCAGCGCCGTTGGCAATACCGCACCACAGAGCGATATAACCTGCGTTTCTTCCCATTACCTCAATGATCGAACAACGCTCGTGGGAAGTAGAGGTATCACGCACCTTATCGATGGCTTCCATCGCCGTATTGACTGCGGTATCGAAACCGATCGTATACTCGGTACATGCAATGTCCAGGTCAATGGTTCCCGGAACACCGACGGTGTTGATCCCTTTGTTCGCCAGTTTCTGCGCGCCGGCAAAGGAACCGTCTCCTCCGATGACTACCAGGCCGTCGATCCCGTTTTTCCTGCAGTTTGCAACTGCCCGCTCAATTCCTTCTTCCGTACGCATCTCCGCACATCTGGCAGTATAGAGGATCGTACCTCCACGCTCAATCGTGTCCGATACGTCACGGGCTGACAGATCTATGATCTCTTCATTCAGCAGTCCGTCGTAACCTTTGAGAATACCTTTCATCTGGATTCCCTGCTGCAGGCCGCGCCGTACTGCCGCACGGATCGCCGCATTCATTCCAGGTGCATCGCCACCGCTGGTCAGAACTCCGATTGTTTTTACCTTGCTTGTCGTTGCCATATGAAATTCCTCCATCTCATCACACACAATTATGAAATTTTTTTAACAATCACACACATCTTCATTCTAAAGCATTTACCGGCGTTTTTCAATACTCTTTTCTACAACTTTCACGTTCTCACTGCCATATTTTTCATTCAAAATACCCAGCAGTTCCTCTCCGATTTTGACACCTCTGCTCGGAGGAAGCCGCTTCATCGCCTTCTGAGCCCGGATATACAGCACCACCTGGTCGCTGCCGTCGGAAGCCGCCAGGATCCGGTACAGCTCCGCCACCTCCTGCTCATAGGCCGCTTTGTCCGGAAACTGGATCCAAAGCTCTCTTGGCATATCCTCGAAGGCATACATCTTCTCGCAGATCAGTTTGCTCGCCTTGTCATCCTCCGCAGATACCCTTCCCTGGATAAACACCTTCGCGTCCTCCTGCATCAGCGCCGCGTTGCGCTCGTAATCCCGCGGGAACACGACGATCTCCAGCGTTCCCAGAAGATCCTCCAGCGTCAGGAATGCCATGGTTTTATTATTCTTTGTATATTTTATTTTTTTATCCGTGATCATTCCGCCGACGATCACTTTCGCTCCGTCCACAACCTTTGGAAATCCGGTTTCCTCATCCGGAAGGAAGTCCGTGGTCACTGCGGTGATGTTTTTTCTCCAGCATTCCTCCTGCTCTTCCAGAGGATGGCCGCTGATGTAGATTCCCAGCACCTCTTTTTCAAAGGCAAGCTTTTCCTCTTTTCCATACTCTCCCACATTCGGCAGCGGGATTTCATAGGAATGTTTGGTCTCAGCGTCCACAAAATCGAACAGGCTCATCTGGCCGGTCAGCGAATTCTTCCTCTCCTGCGCCGCCGCGTCAAGCACCGAAATATAAATCTGCATCATCTGCTTTCTGGTAGCTCCCAGACTGTCGAAGGCTCCGGATTTGATGAAATTCTCCACCGTCTTTTTGTTAATCTCTTTTCCGGTCATTCGCCCGGCGAAATCCTGCAGGGAGACAAAGGGACCATTCTCTTCTCTCTCCCTTGTCACCGCCTCCATCACCGGTTTCCCGATTCCCTTGATCGCGGACATTCCGTAACGGATGCTCTTTCCCTCTACCGTAAAGATTCCTTCACTCTGGTTCACGTCCGGCGGAAGGATCGAGATTCCCATCTGACGGGAATTCAGAATATACTCCGCCACTTTTCCCGGATTATCGATACAGGAAGTCATCAGCGCCGCCATAAATTCCACCGGATAATAATACTTCAGCCATGCCGTCTGGTAGGAAACCACCGCATAGGCGGCAGCGTGGGATTTATTAAACGCATATTTGGCAAAATCGATCATCTCGTCATAGATCTTGTTGGCGATCTTCTCGCTGATCCCGTTGTTGACGCAGCCCGGCACCCCGTCCTCCGGATTTCCGTAGACAAAACTTTCCCTCTCTTTTTCCATGACGGCTGCTTTTTTCTTGGACATGGCACGGCGCAGAAGATCAGCACGCCCCAGAGAATAACCCGCCAGCGCCTGTACGATCTGCATGACCTGCTCCTGATAAACGATACACCCGTAAGTCTGTTCCAGGATCGGTTTCAGCAGAGGCGTATCATAGGTCACGATCTCCGGATGGTTCTTTCCTTTGATGCACTGAGGAATAAAATCCATCGGTCCCGGACGGTACAGGGAGATTCCGGCGATGATGTCTTCCAGGCTTTTGGGTTTCAGCTCCTTCATGAAGTTCTTCATGCCGCCGCTTTCCAGCTGGAACACACCTTCCGTCTTGCCGGAGCCGATCATTTCCAGTACTTTCGGATTGTTGTAATCGATGGCAGAGATATCTATCTTCTGTCCGCTGCTGCGCTCCGCCAGATGCACCGCATTCTGGATGACTGTCAGTGTACGCAGCCCCAGGAAATCCATCTTCAGAAGCCCCAGTTCCTCCAGCGTAGTCATCGTAAACTGGGTAACCAGCGTTCCGTCACTGGCTCTGGACAGGGGGACATATTCGTCCACCGGCTTCTGGCTGATCACGACGCCTGCCGCATGCATGGAGGTATGGCGCGGCAGTCCCTCCAGACGGCGGGACATGTCGATCAGGTAATGGACCTCATCGTCAGACTCGTACAGCTCCTTCAGCTCATGGTTCATGGTCAGCGCCTTGTCGATGGTGATATTCAGCTCCGTGGGGATCATCTTTGCAATCGAATCCACCTGAGCATAAGGCATATCCAGCACACGGCCCACATCACGGATCACACCGCGCGCCGCCAGCGTACCGAAAGTAACGATCTGAACCACCCGGTCTTTTCCATATTTTCTGGTAACGTAGTCGATGACTTCCTGGCGGCGTTCAAAACAGAAATCCACGTCGATATCCGGCATCGTCACACGTTCCGGATTCAGGAAACGCTCAAACAGGAGCTGATAGCGCATCGGGTCCAGCTGTGTGATCCCAAGCGTATAGGAAACCAGGCTGCCCGCCGCCGATCCACGCCCGGGACCAACCATAATCTCATGGTCTCTGGCAAATTTGATGAAATCCCACACGATCAGGAAGTAATCCACATATCCCATGGTCCGGATGGTGTTCAGCTCATAGCCGAGCCGTTCCTTCAGCTCCTCCGTCACCGGATCATAGAGACGCTCCAGTCCCTCACGGCAGAGCTTGTTCAGATATTCCCATGCGGTATAGCCTTCCGGCACATCGAACCGGGGAAGTTTCGTCACGCCGAATTCAATGTTGACCTCGCAGCGGTCCGCGATCTTCTGAGTATTTTCCAGCGCCTGCAGCGCATAGGGGAACAGACTGCGCATCTCCTCTTCCGATTTGACGTAGTACTGTCCGCCTTCGTAACGCATACGGTCTTCATCGCTGACCTTCTTGCCCGTCTGGATACAGAGAAGGATGTCGTGGGAATCCGCATCCGATTCGTAAGTATAGTGAACATCATTGGTCGCCACCAGTTCGATGCCCGTCTCCTGGCTCATCCGCATCAGCTGCTGGTTGACCAGGCGCTGTTCGGGAATTCCATGGTCCTGCAGTTCCAGAAAGAAATTTCCCTTTCCGAAAATCTCCTGATAACGCAGCGCGGCTTTTTTTCCTTCTTCGTAAAAATTCCGCACCAGATAACGGGGAACTTCTCCCGCGAGGCAGGCGCTCAGGGCAATGATACCCTCGTGGTACTGTTGGAGGATCTCCATGTCCACACGGGGCTTATAATAGAAGCCATCCACATACCCCTTGGAGACGATTTTGGTCAGATTGGAGTATCCAAGATCATTCTCTGCCAGAAGCACCAGATGATAGTAACGTTCTTCTCCTTTGACCGTCTCCCGGTCAAAGCGGGATCCGGGAGCAACATACACTTCACATCCCAGGATGGGTTTGATCCCGGCCTCTTTGGCTGCCTTATAAAAATCGATACAGCCGAACATCACGCCATGGTCCGTGATGGCGGCGCTGTTCATCCCGAGTTCTTTGACCCTGGCGACGTATTCTTTGATTTTATTGGATCCGTCCAAAAGACTGTATTCTGTATGGACGTGAAGATGTGCAAAGCTCATTGGATCTCCTTTCCTGCTGTCTTTTCTGTTCTCTTTCCTATTATCTTTTCTGCTGCACGATTACTTTTTGTAACAGTTCCGTCGGCTAAACGGCTGCTACCTTCTGATCCAGATTTTTCCGTCTCTCAGCTCGATCTGTTTTTCCTTCAGCAGGTGACCGACGGCACGTTTGAAGGCAGCCTTGCTCAGACCGAATTCCCGCTGGATAATCTCCGGGGAAGCTTTGTCGTCGAACGGAAGGACGCCTGCAAATTCTTCTATGATCTGATAAACATTCTCAGAATCTTCCTTGATCTGCTCATGGGCTTTTGCCCGGGCAGACAGGGTCAGTTTTCCGTCTTCTTTTACGTCTGTGACGCGCAGTTTCAGCTTCTGCCCCACTTTATAGATTCCCTGTGCTTCGCGTTTCGGGATAAGGCCGGAATACTGGTTGTCCACAGCGATAAAGACACCGAAATTATCGCTGATCTCATAAACCAGTCCTTCCACCGTATCTCCGATCACATAAGGAGAACTAGTCTTCAGGAACGGATAGACTTTCATCGTGGCGCACAGACGGCTGCTTTTATCCAGATACAGAGACACCAGCACCTGGTCTCCCGCCTGAACTCTTCTGGTCTGTTCCCGGAACGGCAGCATCAGATCTTTCTCCAGTCCCCAGTCCAGAAAAGCGCCGATCTTTCCTGCCTGTACAACTTCCAGAACGGCAAGGCCGCCAAGGGTCAGCTTTGGTTCTCTCGTCGTCGCGATCATCCGGTCACTGGAATCACGGTAGAGAAAGACTTCCAGGATATCTCCTTCCTTTGTCCCTTCCGGAACCTGCTTCGCGGGAAGCAGCACCCGCTCCTTTTCTCCGGCTTCCCGGCTTTCGCCCAGGTAGATACCGAACTCTACTTTTTTTACTACGGTAAGTTTCTGTTTTCTTCCTAAATTTAACATAATTCTCCTTTGCTTTTCGATGGGCCGGTTTTACTGCATATCCAGTGCCTTTTTGCTCATCTCCTCCAGCAGTTCCGTTTTGATCTTATATAACTTATCTGACAGATCCACATACACTTCATGAGGATTTACCAGACGAAGAGATTCTTCCCACAGGGTTGCTTTTTCTTTCGTGCAGATATCCCGGATTTCCATAACAGACGGAGATTCGTATACGCACATTCCTTTTTTAAAGATCGGCACCAGAAGTTCACGTAAGGTATAGGTTCCGCCCTTGATCTTTGTCTTTTTCCAGGTTTCGATCGGGTCAAAAATGATCAGATCCTTGCTCTCGTCAAAGGTCTCGTCCGCCAGGCAGATCAGATCCGCACGGATCTTTCCCGTCTCCTTGTCATAAATACGGAAAATCGTCTTGTTGCCCGGATTGGTCACCTTTTCGGAATTCTCGGAAAGTTTAATCTTCGGCGTAAATTCTTCGTTCTCTTTATTTTTCACTGCCGCCAGCTTATACACACCGCCGAATGCCGGCCAGTCGCCGCAGGTGATCAGATTGGTTCCAACGCCCCAGGAATTGATCTTCGCTCCCTGGGTCTTCAGGCTGTCGATCAGATACTCGTCCAGATCACTGGACGCGGAGATCACTGCGTCCCCAAACCCTGCAGCATTCAACATTTCGTATGCTTTTTTGGACAGATATGCCAGGTCGCCGCTGTCGATGCGGATTCCGTAGCCTTTCATGCTTCTGCCTTCCGCCTTCATTTCCTGGAATACTCGGATTGCGTTTGGCACGCCGGATTCCAGCACATCATAGGTGTCCACCAGCAGGATGCAGGCATCCGGATACAGGTTGGCATAGGTCTTGAACGCCGTGTACTCATCCGGAAAACTCATGATCCAACTGTGGGCATGAGTTCCTTTTACCGGCACGTCGAACATTTTTCCGGTGAGAACATTGGAAGTGCCGATACATCCGCCGATCATCGCGGCGCGGGCGCCGTAAATACCCGCATCCGGCCCCTGGGCGCGGCGAAGTCCGAATTCCATGATCCCATCTCCCTGTGCCGCATAGACGACACGGGAAGCCTTCGTGGCGATCAGACTCTGATGGTTGATGATATTCAGGATCGCTGTCTCCACAAGCTGCGCTTCCATCACCGGCGCGATCACTTTCAGCAGAGGCTCTCTCGGAAATACCACGGTTCCTTCCGGGATCGCATAGATATCTCCGGTAAAATGAAATCCTCTCAGATATTCCAGAAAATCTTCATCAAAAATATTCAGAGAGCGCAGATAATCGATATCATCCGGCGAAAAATGCAGGTTGCGAATGTACTCTACCACCTGTTCCAGGCCTGCCGCCACTGCATAGGCGCCGCCGCATGGATTCTTGCGGTAAAATGCGTCAAATACGACGATCTGGTCTGTGGGATTCTTAAAATATCCCTGCATCATTGTCAATTCATATAAGTCCGTTAATAATGTAAGATTTTGCGTTTGTGTTCTCATAACAAATCTCCTCATCTTATTTTTTATGTTTTTTCACGGCCTGCGCAGTTAAACTCCGTTCTACCGGATAATTACGTCCATTATAATACTACTTGCAGGAAAATTCCAGTAACAGTTCAGCTGACGGAACTGTTACTCTGTAAACTCTACAATAACATACGGACGTCCGGAGATATCATTCAATGTCACCACATAAACCCCGTCCTTCTGTGAAATTCCCGGCGTCATCACATCCCCCAGATGCGCCTGGCGCTTATATTCTGCCCGCAGCCGATGCACCTGAAACTCTTTTGGAAGATACTCGGCGGCAATCGCCACATACTGTCCGTTATTTACATGATGGTTGCTGTCCAGATGGTGAGAATGTACCGTCACTGCTTCCAGAATTTGCTGCTCGCTGGGCACAATAATCTTTCTTCCCGCATATTCCATCGGAAGCGGCTCTTCCATTCCGTAACGTTCCGTCTCACTGGCATCCGCACGCACCGGACGTCCTGCATCAAGATCCATATACGCCCACTCAGAATACGCACAGGCAATAGTTTCCCCTTTCTCCGTCTCCATCACAAAATTTCTCGCACCGACAAATCCGCGAAATCCGCACGCCCATGTTCCGGTGCGGATTTCTTCACCCAGCGACGGATACCGGGAAATCTCAATCTGCCAGGAAGTAAGCACCCATAATCTGCGCTTTTCTTTCAGATACTGAACCCCGATCCCCAGTTCCTCTGACTGAAAGGTACTGCAGTCCTGAAAATAATTGATCAATCCGTGCAGCGGCAGACACAGATTCTCATCCAGCTCGCTGTAACGGATTCTGCTGTCAAAATAATATTTCAATTCTTCTCTCCTTCTTCCAAAATCGTTGTAAATCATTATAACACGAAACCTTGCGGATACCCATATTTTTTAAATTTTGTTTTTTTAAAAATTTTTCAAAAAAAGGCTTGCTTTTTTTAAGATCATCTGGTAGAATACATTTTGTTGTGAGACATTGGGCTATCGCCAAAGGGTAAGGCAACGGACTCTGACTCCGTCATTTCAAGGTTCGAATCCTTGTAGCCCAGCTGAAGGAATTCTTTGAAAAAAGAATTCCTTTTTTGTTATAACCAGAAAATCATGAAAATGACACGCAGCCGGCAGACTTTTCGTCCGCCGGCTGCGTGATGCTCTTTTTTTCGACCGCATTACGTGTTCGTCCCATTATGCCATCATAATCTCGGAAATTGCTTCCATAATTTTATCATGACATCCGCCGCAGCCTGTAGAGCAGTGGGTGATCTTCTGTACTTCGTCAAAACTTTGTACAACATCGGAAAATTTATCCATCTGATGCAGCGCATCTTCCACATCCGCATAGGATACCTGTTTGCAGTTACAAAGCATTACATTTCTATCTAACATCTTTGTTTCCTCCTCGTTATTACTTTCCATTATTATTTGTGTTTCCATTTTTTCCGACTACTGTTCTGCTGGAAACCCACTTTCTTTTCATCAGCAGCCAGGCAGACGGAAGTGTTACCTCTATTTTACTCTGTCAGATAATCTTTGTCTACTGTTATCACGCACTGATACCTGGAATCTACTTCTTTCATCAGGGATTCCACCTGATGGACCACCTTCTTCGCCTCTTCCGGCGTATAGGTAAACGGGATCACCAGATCAAAAATCAGATTAATCTGCTCCTGCCCGTTAACCACACGAAAATCATGAAAGGACAGCTGCGGATCCAGCGCCTGAACAACACCGTTCAGTTTCGTCTTTACGGCAAGTACTTTCTCATCATGAATCTCCACCGGATCCATGTGAATCACCAGAAAAATATTCAGCTTTCTTGCAACGTCCCTCTCAATCCGGTCAATGATCTCATGGGATACTTCGATATCTGTCTCCCTGGGTACTTCCGCATGGATCGAAGCCATACTGCGGTTGGGACCATAATTGTGGATGATCAGATCATGAGTGCCGACAATGCCGTCATAAGATTCCACCATCTCCTGGATCTGATGGTACAGTTCCGGATCCGGTCTCTGACCAATCAGCGGTTCCAGGGTATCTCTGGCAATATTGATACCGGACCAGATAACCAGAAGGGAAACCGCCAGGCCGGCAATCGCATCCACATTTGCCGACGTAAAATAACCTATTAATATAGAAGCAAGAGTTGCGCTGGTGACGATCACATCGCCGGCGGAATCCGCCGCCGCTGCCAGCATGACCTTGGAGTCAATTCTCTTTCCAAGCTTCCGATTAAAAAGAGACATCCAGAGTTTAACGCCCACGGACAGAAGAAGGATCAGAAACGGAACCCACTCAAAAGCAATCGGTTCCGGATGAAACAGTTTGCCAAAAGAGCTTTTGAAACAGGTAATTCCCACTTCGATCACCAGGAACGAGACAATCAGCGCCGCGATATATTCAATTCGCCCGTGCCCGAACGGATGCTCCTTGTCTGCCGGCTTGCTCGCCATTTTTACGCCGACAAAGCTGATGATGGACGACGCGGCGTCCGAAAGATTGTTCAGGGCATCCGCCATGATCGCCAGAGAATTCATCAGCAGCCCGATCACCAGTTTTGTACCAAACAACAGTACGTTGCACAAAATACCCACGCAGCTGGACAAAATGCCGTAACGGGTGCGTACCTGCGCGTCTTCCGTGTTTTGATAATCCTTTACAAATTTTTTTACAAGATATTCCGTCATGATGTTTTTCACTTTCCATTTTTGTTTATCCATATTTTATCAACCACTACCCAAAAGTCAAGACTAACATGATCCTTACGGTCTGTTCAGAATTTTTTTAAGATTCTTTCCAAAAACTTTACAGTTTTTTCATTGATTGTCCAAAGCATTTCTGGCATAATATGACTATAAGGTTTTATGATTTTTCTGTGCAGATGGCTGCGGGGCTTGACAAAAGGGCTTGTCCTGTGGTGGTCAGAGATCTGAGGAACACAGACAGAAGCTTTAGTTTACATATAATGGCGGTGAACACCGTCGGAGATAAAAGTCAGAACTCCCGGTCCCTTTCTTCGAAAAGGGGCCGGGAGTTCTGTTTTTGCGGCATCCTCTGCCAACAAGCCCGGGCAGGGGATATTTTTATACATTTTTATGGATTCTGTTTCAGATACTCTTTCATTCTCTGGTACTGTTCCCTGGTCAGAGAAATCTTTCCTTTATAAATCCCGACCGCTCCTTCCGCCTTCATCTTCTGGATCGTCCGGTTCAGCGTTTTGATACTGATCCCCGTCTCCTCATACAACTCCTGCCGCGTACGGGAAATGACCTTCACCTCCCCTTCCGGTTTCCTCTCCTCAATATACTGAGTCAGATAGACCATCAAAAGATGCTGCGGCGGATAAAACAGCCTCCTGCCCCTGTTATAAGAAGAACGGTACAGCTTATACGCCACCTTATGGGATACAAGCCTGAGGAAATGGATATCCTGCGAGATCCACCACTCAAAATCCTTTCTGGAAAAATAAAGAACCGTACACTCCGTCAACGTCTCGATTGTCACCGAAGTCTTCTCCTTTTCCGCCAGGATCGTCACCTCGCCGACAAAATCAATCGGATCATTGCGCTCAATCATAAACACATTCCCATTTTCAAACTCATTGATGACCCGATGATACCCCTTACAAACAATCCCAAAATAAGTCAGCACCTCATCCTTCCACTCCATGCCAATCCTCAAACAGACCGCACGATTCCACTCTTGAACTTACTATTCTTAATCCTGCTCCTGCACCTAAGACCTTTTCATGTAATTCACATCTTATTATATCCTTAATCCACCCCAAAGTCCACGAAGAACTTGCGCCCGAGAAAACCAGAAAACGTTCCTGGGCAGGTGGGAGGCGTGTGCAGCGGGCATCTGCCCAGGAACGTTTTCGTCCTTTTTCCCCAAAAACAACCCATTTGTCCTTTTTTCCCGTACCGTTCTTCGCTATAATAACCCCCGTTAAAAACACACGAAAACACATTCTAAAGAAGGAGCCTGTCATGAAAAAAGAAACCTACCTGTATACAAGGATCATGCTTCCCTTCGAAAGCACCCTGACACCGGAAAAAATGCGTCTCAGCGCCCAGCTTGCCGCCCTTGACATGATACAGTCCGGAACCGCCGGATTCATCGACGCCGGAAGCTATTATATGGAAGAAGCCGCCGAAATCTACCGCGAAAGCGGTCTTCGGGGTGCACTGTCTTTCTCCACCATGGATCAGAAAGGACTGCCCGCTTCCATCGCAATGGATGCCGATGAAGCGATCCGGCACACCGACGCTCTGTACGACGCATTCCATGGCAAAGGAAATCTGAAGGTTTACTATTCCCTTCGCTCCCTGATCTCCTGCTCCCGGGAACTGATGGAGGCAGCGGGCTCCCGTGCCAGAGAGCGCGGCACTATGCTCCAGGCTCACATGAACGAGTACCCGGGCGAGATCAATTTCTTTATGGAAAGAGAACAGATGCGTCCCTATGAGTATCTGGAGAAACTCGGCATCCTCGGTGAACATTTTATCGGCGCACACAGTCTTCTTCTTTCAGAAGATGAGAAACAGCTTCTCGCACAGCGCGGCGTAAACGTATGCCACTGCCCGTTCAGCAACTGCGGAAAAGCAGCGCCGGATACCCCGTCTCTTATGAATAAGGGAATCCCCGTCAGCCTTGGAAGCGACGGAGCCGCCCATGGAGGTCTGAGCCTCTGGAATGAGATGAAAATCTTCCGCTCTGTGATGAACCTCCATTTCGGAGTTCCCCTGTCCAACCATGCAGTCATGCCCGCCAAAACCCCCCTGAAAATGGCGACGGTCACCGGACAGAAATGTCTCGGAAACCCCAACGGCGGTGTGATCCGGGAAGGCGCTTCCGCCGATCTGATCGGAATCGATATGCAGAAACCTCACCTGGCGGTTTACGGGCACCTTTCCAATACCCTGCTGGAAAGCGTCAATGCTTCCGACGTGACAGATTCCATCGTCGGCGGACGCGTCCTGATGGAAAAAGGACAAATCCTGACGCTTGACCAGGAGAAAATCCTGGCAGAAGCCAAAAACTATCATCCGTAACATTGGAGTTTTATTTATGCTTACTTATCTGATTGTCATCATAGCCAATCTCCTCATCGGAGGAATGATCGGACTCACCGGAATCGCAGGATTCCTGCTCCCGATGCTGTACAGCGGTTTTATGGGAATGCCCGCCGTCCAGGCGCTGGCGCTGAGTTTCTTCGCCTTCCTGATCTCAGGAATCCTGGGATCCTGGAATTATTACAAGGCGAAAAACCTGGATCTAAAGCTGGCGGTTTTCATCAGCGTCGGAAGCCTGATCGGCGCTGTCATCGGCGTCAGACTGAATCTTCTGATCGATGAGGCAATCGTAAAACGTATCCTCTACACGGTCGTCCTACTCTCCGGTCTCTCCATCCTTCTGCGGAAGGACAAAAAAGAAACACCGGAAACGGATGTCTCCGCAGACAGCCGGGCGCAGACGAAAAACAGGCAGATTCCTCTTCCAGTCTGTATCCTTTTCGGCCTGATCACCGCCGCTGTCTGCGCGCTGTCCGGCGCCGGCGGCCCGATCCTTGTCATGCCGCTGCTGGTAGTGATGGGCGTCCCAGTCAAAACCTCAGTCGGCGTCGCACTTTTTGACTCCATCTTTATCGCCATTCCGTCTTGTATCGGATATACGATGCAGTGTGATATCCTTTCCATTGGAGGACTGCTGGCTGTTTCCATGATCAGCCACGGGATCGGCGTATGGTTCGGAAGCCATAATACTTCTTTCCTGAAACCGGAACTTTTGAAAAAAGGCATCGCGGTATTTTCTATCCTGATCGCTGTCGTGAAACTAATCACTGGATAAAACGTGTTTGAACATTGCTCTGAATATTTACTTTTCGATGTGCCGATACATCAAAAAAAAACAGAGCACGTTCAAAAATTATAAAAAATGAACTCTTATATCTAAAACTCAAATATAAAATTGAAATTTAAGTAATATAATTTTATTTTCTTGTATAAAATGAAATATAGTGATAAAATCTAAAATAAAGAAAGGAGAAACTGAAATGACAACAGATGAATTGATAGAAAAACTAAAACTAATTCAAAAAAGCAAATGTGAATCTCAATTTCTTGAATTAAAAAGTGCCAGAATGGGCTGCCCGAAACGTTTGTATGACACATTGTCCAGTTTCTCCAACCAGGATGACGGTGGTGTTATTATTTTCGGAATCGACGAGGAACAGGGATACCTTGAATGCGGAGTTTATGACGCACAGGATCTTCAAAAGAAAATCAATGCACAGTGCCTCCAGATGGAACCGGTTGTCAGACCACTGCTCACAGTATTGGAAAAGGACGGAAAGAGTTTTGTCGCTGCCGAGATACCTGGTATAGATTTGGCAGAACGTCCCTGCTATTATCGTGGACATGGACGAATCAAAGGCGCTTTTATCCGTGTGGGTGACAGCGATGAACCTATGACAGAGTATGAAATATATAGTTACGAAGCTTTTCGCAAAAAATATCAGGACGATATTCGCGAAATCCCAAGAATAACTCTCTCTTCTCTGGATCAGGAACTCCTGAACGATTATATCAGGAGATTAAAAACCGGGAAACAACGGCTTTCACATCTATCCAATCCGGAAATTTGCGAATTGATGAGCATTACCAGAAACGGTGCAGTTACTTTAAGCGCAGCCTTGTTGTTCAGTCCCTATCCACAGGCATATTTGCCGCAGTTGTGTATCACTGCAGTGGTTGTACCAGGAACAGAAATGGGAGATATCGGAATTCACGGAGAACGATTTCTGGATAATCTGAGAATTGAAGGCACCATTCCGGAAATGCTGGAAACTGCCATTCAATTTGTTCGCAGAAATATGCGAACAAAAACCATCATCGATCCAGAGACCGGCAGAAGGACGGACCATACCGATTATCCGATAGAAGCTGTCAGGGAAGCAATCCTGAATGCGCTGGTACATCGGGATTACAGTCTCCACACCGAAGGTATGCCCATTCAGCTGCTTTTATTCGATGATCGATTGGAAATCAGAAATCCTGGAGGAATCTACGGCCGCTTAAAGGTGGATCAATTAGGTAAGGTTCAGCCGGATACCAGAAACCCTGTATTGGCTTCCGCCTTGGAAGTTCTTGACATTACAGAAAACCGTTATTCCGGAATCCCCACCATTCGCAGAGCCATGGCATCCTATTGTCTTCCTGATCCGGTATTTGAGGATGTACGTGGAAGTTTTCTTGTAACACTCTATAAAGAACCGGAAGAGAAGCAAACACAGGCGGAAGAACCGACAGAAAACACGCGAAATCTGATTCTTTTCTGCAAAACTCCACGTACCCGCAGAGAAATCTGTGATTATTTAGGCTTATCTTCCACAACCTACGCAATCCAACGATACATCATGCCTTTGGTGGAACAGGGCATTCTTCAGTTAAGTATACCGGAAAAGCCCAGCAGCCAAAAGCAACTGTTTTTTACCAAACAGGAAAGCAATTAATCCACACTGCTGCTCCCAATCGCCTGAATATGGACTTTTAGGTCAAAACGGGATATAATGAAGCCACTGTAAATGGAAGAGAGGAGATACTGAGCATGCGTGCAGTTTGTGCAGACTTCTGGAGAGACATAAAAGCCTCTGCCAGACGGTTTTCAGAATTTACCAAATGCCATAAGGGAGTCATCGCCATTCTGACTCTGGCGCTGATTTTCCTGTATGGCCAGGAAATTTTCTATTATGACATTTCTATTGACAGCGAGATCGCGCTTTCATCCCAAGCTGAAATTTTAAATTCCTGGGTGGCTATTGACCGGTTCGGTCTGGTACTGACAAAAAAATTATTCGGACTGACACGGTTTGTGCCGGCAGCGTCCAATCTCTTAATGGTACTGACCCTTGGATTTTCCGCATTTTTCTTTGATTTTTGTATTCAGGAATGGAAAGACCAGGAACAGTCTTACAAACTGTTCTACTATATTTTTCCGGTGGCTTATGTCAGCGCACCCTGTCTTGCAGAACAGTTTTATTTTTCGCTGCAGTCCTTTGAGATTGCCTGGGCAGGATTCTTATGTATCCTGGCGGTATACTGCGTCAGCAGACGGATTATTTTCCGGGAAAGCATGCTCTGGATCTTGCCGGGTATTTTCATGATGATCTGGGACTTTGGATCGTATCAGGCTTTCGTCAGCCTGTTTATCACGGTTACCCTGATTTCTTTTCTGATCTGCTATCAGAATCACCGCATCGAATTCCAGAAAAGCTGGGAATGGTTTTTCTGCGGTTTTAAATATATCGCAGTATTTGCCGTCGGATTTATCGCTTACGGGCTGACATCAAAACTGGTGCGGATCTATTACCACCTGGATTCTTCCTATGTGGACAATATGTTCGGATGGAAGACGGTAGGAATTTCTGCCGCCCTGAATAATATCAAAGGTGATGCCGAAAGAATCTACCGGGCAGTATGGAGTACCTTCTTTCCGAAATTATTTTTGCCGATTCTGATTCTCTGCCTGATTCTGCTGATTTTCAGAGGATGGCGCATGCACAGAAAAGGATTCCTCATGTATCTGATTGCCGCCGGCCTGCTGGCACTTTCTCCGCTGTTTCTCACGATTATCAGCGGTTCCTACCAGCCGATCCGCGGACAGATCGTTTTTCCTTTTGTATATGCATTCTGCCTGGCGGCAATTACCACATTCCAGAAAAAAGCAATCTCTTACCTCTGCTGTATTGGGGCCGCTCTGGCTTCCCTGCATCAGGGGCAGATCATGACACAGCTTTTCCATACTTCCTATATGACTTATGAGCAGGATAAATCGCTTGCCGCATCCCTGTATGAGTCCATTGAGCAGACCGGTACGGATGCCGGGCTGGATACCTATACGGTGGTATTTGTGGGAAACCGCAGTGCAAATCTTCCGCAGGATTCCCTGCGCGGCGATGTCATCGGCCATTCTTTCTTCGAGTGGGACGCAACCGGATATGCCGGTTCCACAAACCGCATCATTGGTTTCTGTGACACACTTGGATATGACATGGCAGCGCCGACGGAAGAACAGGCGCAAAGAGCGAATCAGCTGGCACCGGAAATGCCTGTCTGGCCGGCTTCCGGAAGTGTCAGAGCAGCGGATGAAATCATTGTCATCCGACTCTCATCCTGCATGACCTGAAGTCTCCCCGCATAGATTGTAAAAAGAGGAGATTTCGGGGGATTTTCCTTGAAAGATTATATCGAAGAACGGGCAATAGAAATCGCAAATTATATTGTTGAAGAGAAGGCAACGGTGAGGCAGACGGCGAAAAAATTTGGAGTCAGCAAAAGTACGGTACATAAAGATGTCACCGATCGTCTCCTCCAGATAAACGCGTCTCTTGCCCGGGAAGCGCGGAAGGTCCTGGATACGAACAAATCAGAACGTCATATCCGCGGGGGGATGGCTACGAGAGAGAAATATCTTCATCAACATGGATAAAAAACAATATCCGCTTCACGGCAAATGGGTTCGTGTCAGAGCAAGATTTCTCAGAGAAATACACCGATACGAACCCCTTCTGCGATTCATTCGCGGTTCTAAAAAAGATAACAGGAAGGTATTGTACTATGCGAAAAGAATGTTCCGTTTTCGGGACGGAGATACGAAAATCTGCCGAAAGATTTTTTTCCTTTGCAAAGAGCCACAAAGGAGTCATCAGCATTCTGGCGCTGTGGCTTCTGTTTCTGTACGGTGTCCGGATTTTTTATTATGATATTTCCATCGACAGCGAAGCCGCTCTTTCTTCACAGCAGGAACTTTTGGATTCCTGGCTCACCATTGACCGGTTCGGTCTGGTGTTCACGAAGAAACTGTTTTTCATGAGCCGGTTTGTTCCCTATGTGTCTAACTTTCTGATGATACTTGCTCTGGGATGTTCCGCCTTTTTCTTTGACTTCTGTGTGGAAGAATGGCGCGGAAAAGACTCCCGCTACCGAATGTTTTTTTACATTTTCCCCATTGCTTACGTCAGCGCTCCCTGTCTGGCGGAACAGTTTTTCTTTACCCTGCAGTCTTTTGAAATTGCCTGGGCGGGGCTCCTCTGTATGGCAGCCGTCTACTGCTTCAGCCGCTGGCTGTTTTACCAGAAAAGTTTTCTCTGGATCATACCGGGAACGGTCTTTATGGTCTGGTCCTTTGGTTCCTACCAGGCATTTGCCAGTCTGTTTCTCTCAGTCGCACTGGTTTCTTTTCTGCTGTCTTATCAGAATCCCTCCGTGCGGCTGCAGGAAAAGAAGTCATGGCTCTTCTGCTGCTTAAAGTATGTCACTGTTTTCTGCGTCGGTCTCCTGCTCTATGTGATGGCCGGAAAAATCATCCGGCTGTACTCCGGGATCGAAGCCACCGATTATGTCAACAACATGTATTTCTGGAACAGCACCGATTTCAGGGCATCCCTGCGAAGTGTTCTGTCTGACTGTGCACGGGTCTACCTGGGATACTGGCCTGAATTCTTCCACTGGATGTTTGCTCCTGCCATGTTGATCTGTTCCCTCCTGCTGCTGCGGCGCGGACGGAAGATGGAACGAAATGGATGTCCGTTCTATGTGGCGGCGCTGGCGCTGTTGGTGCTGTCTCCGGTTTTCCTCTCTTTCATCAGCGGCTCCCATCAGCCACTGCGCGGCCAGTTTTCCTATGTATTTGTCTTTGCCTTTTTTCTGGCGGGAATGACAACCCTTACCCGGAAATCCCTTGCCATTCTCTGCTGTCTGGCAGGCGTCTTCGTATCGCTGCAGCAGGGTCAGAGGATGACACAGCTTTTCCATACCGCCTTTGTTACCTACAATCAGGACAAGGCTCTTGCAGCTTCCCTCTACGAAAGAATTTCGCAGACAGCAGCAGACGCCGGGCTGGAAGAATATCCCGTGGTATTTGTGGGAACGAAAAGCGCAAATTTTACCGAAGACGCCCTGAAAGGCGAGATGATCGGCGCATCCTTTTTCGAATGGGATGCCTCCAGCTACTGTGGTTCAACGAACCGCATTATAGATTTCTGTGACACGCTGGGATACGATATGGAAAAGCCTACCCAGGAACAGGCTTCATTTGCTCAGGCTCAGGCAGTCTCCATGCCCGTCTGGCCCGCAGCCGGCAGCGTGCAGCAAATGAACGGAATCGTGATCATCAAACTGTCCGATGCCATGTAACGGAAAAAAGAATGAGCGCATTGCACTTTCCCGCAAAGTGATGCGCTCATTTTCCTTATACTCTTTTACTTATACAGTTTTCTTATACGTAAATATAATCCGCCATCACCGGCTGCAGTCCCTCATCCAGCAGTCCGTCATAAACCTCCTGCACAGAACGAGTATCAGAAATCTCAAACTGAGCGTCTCCCTTGTCTTCCATCTCTTCCACATGCTCCCCGATTCCCGTGCTGACCCCGGCGGAGATCTTTGTGGCAGCGATCTTCATCAGATTGTCTCTCACCCGGGCGCATTCCCTGGTGGAAACGGTGATGCCCGCGAACGGCATAAACAGCCGGTAAGCGCAGACCACCTGCAGAAGCTGCGCCTCATGAACATCCATCGGATTGATCTTGTCATTGTTAATGATCGGACGCAGGCGCGGACAGGAGAACGCAATCTCCGCCTGGGGATATTTTTTCTGCAGATACCAGGCATGCATGCCGGTGGCAAAGGCGTCCTTGCGGAAGTCGTCCAGTCCAAGCAGCGCGCCGAATCCCACGCCGCGCATTCCGCCTCTCAGCGCCCTTTCCTGGGCATTCAGGCGATACGGAAAGATTCTCTTATGCCCTGCCAGATGCAGCGTCTCATATTTATCCGCATGATAGGTTTCCTGAAAAACTGTCACATAGTCTGCTCCGCATTCATGGAGATACGCATAATCCTCCGTATTCATCGGATAGACTTCCAGGCCGATGACCCGGAAATATTTCCGCGCAATCTTACATGCCTCTCCGATATACTCCACCGTTGACTTCGTTTTGCTCTCCCCGGTCAGGATCAAAATCTCCTGAAGGCCGCTTTTGGCGATCGCCTCCATCTCCTTCTCGATCTCCTCCGGGGTAAGCTGTGCCCGGCGGATCTTATTATGGCAGTTGAATCCGCAGTAAATGCAGAAATTTTCACAGTAATTGGCAATATAGATCGGCGTGAACATGCTGATGGAATTTCCGAAATATTTCTCTTTTTCCTTCTTTGCACAGACCGCAATCTCTTCCAGCAGCGGAAGTGCCGCGGGAGAAAGAAGCGCCCCGAAATCCTCCGGCGTCCGGTATTCATGTGCCAGAGCCATTCTGACATCTTCCGCCGTAAACATGTCCGGATCATACTGTTCTGCGGCGGAGAGCACCTGATCCATGACGTCGCTTTCCAGAACCTCCATATCCGGAAGATATTTCATATGATCGATACGGTTCTTCTTCTGAAACTCCCGGATCTCATCGTTCAGAATACTTTCATTTACATGGTTTTCCGTGCTCATGGATCAGCCCTCCTGTTCCCGAAGATATCCGGTCAGCGGTGAGGACGGACTGGCTCCTTTTTCTCTCACTCTGCCGGGAACGGAGAGATAAGCTTCCCTTCCAGCCTGGATCGCCTTGCGGAAAGCATCCGCCATCAGCGGAATATTGCCCGCCGTGGCAATTGCCGTGTTTGCCATAACTGCCGTGACACCCATCTCCATCGCCTCACACGCCTGGGACGGTCTGCCGATTCCCGCGTCCACGATCACCGGAAGATCAATTTCATCCACCAGGATCTGGATAAATTCCTTCGTACACAGCCCTTTGTTGGAACCGATCGGCGCTCCCAGAGGCATCACACATGCCGCGCCTGCCTCCACCAGATCCCGCGCGGTATTCAGATCCGGGAACATATATGGCATTACCGTAAATCCTTCTTTCGCCAGAATTTCCGTGGCTTTCACGGTCTCCTGATTGTCCGGAAGGAGATACCTGGTATCTCTCATGATCTCAATTTTTACCAGATCGCTTCCGCATACCTCTCTGGATAATCTGGCAATCCGCACAGCCTCCTCCGCATTTCTGGCGCCGGAAGTGTTCGGCAGAAGTGTTACGTTGTCCGGAATATAATCCAGGATATTTGCCATTCCCCCTTCATTGACTCTGCGCAGCGCCAGTGTCACAATCTGCGCCTGCGCCCGCTCCACTGCCGCCCGGATCAGTTCCAGAGAATATTTGCCCGAACCCAGAATAAATCTGGAAGTAAAGGTATGATTTCCGAGTTTCCATACATCCTGTTTTCCACCTTGTTCCTGATTCTGCGTAGTGTTTTCCACAATCTTCTCCAAAGTACCGTCGGTTGTCCCCATTTTTCTATCCATGTTCAATTTCCTCCCTGCTGCATAATATTTAAAATCAATTCCAGGATCATATTTGCCTCATGAGCGGCACAGAGCGCGACTCTCGGAGCCATCAGCCCGCGTCCTTCCACCGCCTCCGTCGTCTCGTCTCCGCAAAGATAGATCCTCTTCATAACTCTTCTGGTATGTATCGCATTGCTGTCCCCGAATCCTGCCATCCCGCTGCCGCACACCAGATATTTTTCCGGAAAATGTTCCATGATCCCGTTGACCAGCATCGCCTTATTTTCCGGCACATCAAAGGCTTCACAGATAATCTCATCCTCTGCAAAAAGCTCCGCCACATTGTCCTGTGTGACCTTCACCGTATCTGTCCGTATATCAAGATACGGATGGATTTCCAGAAGCTGTTCCCTGAGCGCGTCGGTCTTTGGCTTTCCAAGGTGCCGGATGAAATAATGCTGGCGGTTCAGATTACTCAAATCCACACAGTCATAGTCGATCAGATGCAGATGTCCCACGCCCGTCCGCGCAAGCTGCACCGCCACATTCGATCCAAGACCCCCAAGTCCTGCCACCGCCACGCGGGCGTCGGACAGTTTTTGCTGAATCTCCTTTCCATGGCGCAGTTCCAGGATATCCCTGATTTCTTCCCGAGAAGGAATCTTTGTATCACGTTCCACCGTTTCAGCCCCCTCCTACAAAACTTACGATCTCCAGGCAGTCTCCCTGACAGATCTTCGTATCTTCATAGCTGCTTTTCGGAACGATCTCCCCGTTTTTTTCCACGGCAACCCGGTCCGTACGGTACTGCTTACTCTCCAGATATTCTTTCACCGTGACAGACCCTTCCAGCTCTTCCGGCTTTCCATTTACCGTAATCATGATTCTCCTCCCTTCCAGTGAGCGCAGCAGTCACCAAATGGACCTGCAAAAAAAGAGTTCACAAAGAAATACACCCGCGGTGGTGTACCCCTTCATGAACTCTTACTGCTCACTCTCATTTGTTTTATATTCTGTTTTCTGCGTTCCCTTTTTGAATCTTTATCCGGAGCGCCGCAAAATTACATACTCAATATATACTTCCGACATCTATTTGTCAATGTTTTTTTACTCCCGCGGCATGTCCGCTTGGCTCGCTGCCCGCGGAAATAAAAAGCACCGTCCCCACAGCTCACACGTCTGCAAAAACAGTGCCTTCAGTGCGCCTTCAGGGACTCGAACCCAAATTCGCTTAAAAATCGGCTTAGAAAGGGGATAAAATGCACATCACCTCTGCGGTGTAATCAAAAGTGTAATCACAGCCACATCTTTTCGCTCTATTCATTTTCCTTGTTTACCTTTATCAAAACCAGCGTTCCGCAGGATGCCCGGAGCGGCGGTTCCCATGGGGCGGCGGGCCGTCCGGGCAAGCGTCTGGCTTTCTAAAATTCCCATTAGTTCTGACATCGGAACCGGATGCGAGCAACAAATCAAAGTCCCCCTAGGGAGGGGGCTAGGGGGATTTCGGGGGTGACGGAATGGTACACCAAAAGAAAGGAGCGTCAAAAAAACGCTCCTTAAAAATATCAATTATTTACGCTTCCGGAATTTCCAGATCAGAGCAGAGCCGCCGGTGAGGGCACTGCCCGCAAGGGAAACCAGATAACCCAGGTTGGTAGGGTCTCCTGTCTGCGGTGCTGTAGTCGTTTTCTGACTGGAACTCTGATTCTCGCTGGTTGTATTGTCAGTATTCTGAGAAGTATTCTCGTCTGTTGCCTGAGAATTATCTGTTGCCGGTGCTTCTGGTGTCGGAATTACTTCCTGATTTGCATCGTTATTATCGGAATCCGAATTTTCTGGTATATCTGGAGTAGCCGGTTCTTCTTTGTCTGGATTCTCCGGGTCTACCGGGTCAGTGGGTTCTTCGATTTCTGGTTCCTCTGGATTGCTCGGTTCCTCCGTATCCGGATTCTCCGGGTTTGCCGGATTGGTTGGGTTCTCTGGATTCGTTGGTTCTTCCGTATCCGGATTATCAGTGTCGGGATTCTCTGTGTTTACCGGCTCCCAACGTCCCTTTTCTGGTATATCAACAACCCACTTGTCTTCGTAGACTGTTTCTTTGTCAACAACCCACTTGTCTTCGTACTCAGCCGGTTTATCGACGATCCAAACCTGCTCGTCCCAAGCTTCTTTGTCGACTACCCAAACATCTTCATAGACTGCTTCCTCATCGACAACCCAAACCTGCTCGTCCCAAGCTTCCTTGTCAACTACCCAAACCTGCTCATCCCAAGCTTCCTTATCTACTACCCATACTTCTTTCTCTTCGTAGATTGGTTTTTCGCCTACCTGGATTTTAACATCCTCTGTTCTCCAAGAACAGGACTCTCCGAGATCTGCGTGGTAGTAAACGTGATTATTAATCAGTTCCTGAGCATTTGAAGCTGCGGTATTACAAATATCTGTTCCACAGATGTTACAGATAGCATGATTCTCGGTCTCATAGATCGGCTCTGTTCCTACCTGGATCTGCTGGGTCTCCCAGTGTCCCTCTTCCTCATGATGAACGGTCTCGTAATGACCCTCTTCCTCATGATGTACGGTCTCCCAGTGACCTTTCTCCGGAGAAACCTCTTTCTGTTCCCAGTGTCCTTCCTCTTCATGATGGATGGTCTCGTAATGTCCCTCTTCCGGGCTTACTTCTACTTTCTCGTAGTGACCTTCCTCTTCAGATACCAGAACCTGCTCATAGTGTCCTTCTTCTTCCTGATCGACAACCCAGATATATCCCGGTCTCTCTTCTGTGCTTTCCACGCTGGCGGCAGGATTTTCAACCGTTGCGGATACAGTTCCGACAGTTCCCAGCGTCAACGTCATAGCCGCCAACAGTGCGACCACTATTTTCTTTTTCATTCGTGTTTCCTCTCCTTAGAATTAATTTTTTCTATTTTAGGACTTTTAACTCTCTGTGAGTTATATTCTAACTCACAGTGACTTATATTTCAATATTAAATTTCATAATATTATAAAATCGCCTTGAGGTGATTTTATTGAATTATGCAGAAAGAATGCGAGCCTTAAGGCAAGATCGTGATTTAACACAAACACAGCTTGCGGATATGCTTGGTGTTGCTCAAACCACATATTCTCAATACGAACTAGAAAAACGTCCTATGCCTATCGACTATCTAATAGCCCTTTGTAAGTTTTATAATGTATCTGCCGACTATATGTTAGGCTTTACCGACAAAAAAGAAATCCATCGCTAATCCTCTGTTAATAAACGGGGGATTTTCTTTTTTTCAATTTTATCTCGATTTGAGATATATGTCAATCTCAAAATGCGATTTATTGTAAAATCCGTTTTGAGGTGGTGCATTTGAATTATACCGATAGAATGAAAGGCTTGCGACAAGATAAAGACCTGACACAAAAACAAATTGCCAATAAGTTGGGAGTTGCGCAAAATTCTTATTCCCAATATGAATCCGGCATCCGTTCTATTCCCATTGAATTGCTGATTGAACTGTGCAAAATGTACGATGTCTCGGCGGATTATATGCTGGGAATTTCCAACATAAAAAACCGCTACCCAAAGAAATAATTTCCTTATTCTTTATCCACCGACGAGGATATTTCTATTTCAAGACTTCCGACGTCAGAAATGAAATAACATCAAAAGAAAGGGCTGTGCCATCATCGACACAACCCTTTTTTAACGGATTATTCATCACATTTCTTTGCATATTTCTTGAGAAGTTCTCTGTATTCTTTCTGCAAAGTGCTAACGGATTTCCCTGAAATATTGACGGTAAGGGATATCTCTTCATCAGGCTCTTTCTTTTCCTCTTTCTCTTTTTTCTTCTTTTCTCTCTTTTCTCCTTTAAAGCTTGTCTGGCTGTCACATCGTCGCGAAACTGCGAATCGCAGAAAAATTTCCAAAGATTCTGTATCCTGATTTTCTATTGCAACGGCAATTTCATATCCCAGTTCTTTTAAAAGTTCTTCACCTATTTCGCTAAGCAATTCATAATCCGTTTTCTTACAATAGGACATTAACACTGTATTTGGTGTATAACCCTCTAAAGTATCCGCAGGACTTATTGGCTTTACTAACTTATTTTGTCTTTCAACCTTGTCCTTCTCTTCATTTACAGTCTCGATAATTTTTATAATATTTTTTTTGTTGACTATATGAACATTTTCCTTAAAAATTTCTAGAAAAGTATTCGTTTTCATATTATCAGCAAAAAAATTGTCGTATCCACTTTCTTTTTTCCCTCCTTCTTTTCTCGCCTTCTTTGCCCTCTCCTTATACTCCTGATACAGATCATAAACTTCATAGCGATGTTTCATTAAAGTATCGTATGTTTTCTTGGCTACCGGGTACTCGGTTTCTGAATATTTCTTTATATTATTTACCTGCTGATTCAGAGCCTCTCTGACTCTCAAACGGTTTAGGCACCATTCATAACATTTAGGAAATACGGAATTGATTTCTTTCATATCTTCTTTCAAGATTTTATCCAGTTCTTCAGCTAATGTTTCCCTTTCTTTTTTTAAACTTTTATTATTATTGGTATACTCAACACGTGCTGCTTCATATTTCTCTTCATCCACAAATTTGTATAATTTTTTTCTGGTTTGGGCCTTCTTTCTTTTTATTTTTAACCGTCCCATACTTTTTGTCTTTTCCTTAATAAGTTCTAATAATTCTTCTTTCTTAATCATACTGATTTCCTCCTTTTTCGACATCGGATTTTTTATAAGTTTTATTATATTCTTACCATACCATAATTACCCGCCCATTCAATGCTTTTCCAAAAAGCCCCCATCTAGGTAACTTCCTTCTTTTCTTTCTGTATCCTTCCGTTACCAGTCTTACTTGGGGGCTTTTTAGCTTGGAATTTCCATTTTCTGTTAATACATATATACTAAAACCATCAAAAGGCAGACAAGCCAGGAGGTAATTAATTATGAACTCAATTCACTCCCCACCCGTGAAAAAACCGCCCCTGTGGTGCGCTATCACCACAGGAAACGGCACTTTAAAAGCAACCGTAAACCCAAATAATTCCGGTCACTTCCGATATCGGAATTATACCACAAAATATATCCTGAGAAAATAGGAGGTACATATCATGGCGAAATCGTATCTAATCCAGACGTTACTTAGAAACCGCCGAATTCCGCTGGAAATTATTTTCCTTATTCAGCAGTTTATCCTGCTGAAGATTGACGAGACAAAAGAATTTGGGGACGATGGGAAACCCACGGGGCGTATCATCGGCTACAGCCTCACCTGTGTGGAACTAACAAACTATGAACGGATTATAGTAAAGGTGTCCACCCTGAAGTTACCGATTACCAATGACGAGCTTCAGGAAATCCGCAACAATGGCGGCAAAGTTCTCATTGAATTTGACAATGCCACCATCATGCCGTACATCAGCGAGCGAAACAATGCCCTGATGGACTCCATTAAAGCGGATGATTTCCGTGTGGTGCCGGACGGGGAGGTGAATTTATTATGAGTGATAAATTCCTCTTCCACGAGAAAGCCCTGGAGGAAGCGTCCCGGTTGAAAATTCTCCAGCCCTTTATCAGGGTAATCCTGCTAGCCTTTGAACACTACCGGCTGACCGATCTCAATTCACGGGCTATCGGTTTTACAGCCAGCTCTCCGATTTTTAAAAGCGGCTTCCCGGACAACAGCCGTATCAATGCGATACAGGCCATTCTTGAACGGGCTTGCCGGATGAGCTTGCCGGATGTATGCGTTGATATCTGCCCTCTGGATGAAGAAGGCGAGGTATTCTACATAGAATTTTTTATTTCATAAATACTGCGGGGAGGCATCCCCTCCCCCGTTGTCAGGAGGTTTATTATGGGAGATTTTACAATAGTTATAGCTTGCATATGCATCATATGGCTCTTGGGTGGTGCCGTATGTTATCTATTGAAGGTAAACGGTGCAGACAGTTGGGCGGAAGGGACAACGGAATTTACAATTTACCTTATAAAAGCGACTACTTATATCGCCCGTCCCATTTGGAAAGGGATAAAAATGGTTTTGCCTTTTCTGGGGCGATCCATTTACGAGGAAATCAGCGGTTCCCCTTATCCGGACGCTGTAATCAATACCGGGCTGGTTTTAACAAACGAGGAGGTATTGACCCTAGTGGATACTCTTGAGGAACACCCGTATGATACGCCCTCCCTGTCCAGTTATACGCCGGAGTATAAAGGGGCGATGTGGATTGACCTGTCTGCCGTCAGCCTGATTCCGAAATACAGCAGTCTGGATAATAAACAGATACAGAGAATTGCCGGAAAAGTGATCCAGAATTATTTCATGAAAAACCGCAATACGCAGGTAGATATCCACTTTTTAGCCGTTACCCCAACACGCCTGTACTTTGCAGTCCCCCTTTCTGTTGATGGGAAACGGTATCTCAGCAAACAGGCAGAAGCTTTACCGGCGCTTCCGACGTCGGAAATGAAGCAGAAGCCGCTGACAGAAACCGCTGTGGCAGAATTCCCCGGTCTATCTATGACCGGGATAACTCCCGGAACGATTAATCTCGGCTATCTGCTTTTGGATTATAAAGAATACGAAATGAAAATCCCTCTCCCCATTACGATGCCGAAAAAGACCTGCAATCTTCTAATTGCCGGGAAGTCCGGCTCTGGGAAAAGCCTGTCCGCCCGGTGGTATCTCTGGCAGATGGTACGCAAAAGGGAATCGTATGTTTTCATCGCTGATTATAAAGGCGGCGAAGAATATGAAATGTTGGAGGGTTCCCCCTCCTACGCCTCCGGCGAAGAGGCTATACAGATGATCGAAGCGTTTTATGAACTGTTTACGAGAATCCGGAACCGGCACAGGAAACCGCCCCGTCATCTGGTGCTGTACATTGAGGAATGGCTCGGGCTTCTCACCTATGCGGAGACGAAGGATAAAAAGCTGAAAAATTCCCTGATGGCAAAAATCGCTGAGATTTTATCCGTAGGACGTGGATTAGATTTGGGTGTGGTTTTAACCGTCCAGAGGGCAGACGCATCTTTGTTCTGTTCTGGTTCACGCGAACAGTTCCAGTGTGTGCTGTCGTTTGGTCGATGTTCCAGGGAACAATTTTCTATGCTGGGCTTTTCTGCTGAAATGGAAGAGAACCCCACTGCTGGATACCAGCCAGGTCAGGCTCTTGCGCTGATTGACGGTCAGGATTCCGTACAGGAGATTCTTGTGCCATGGATTAATGACACGGATGAAATGTGCCGGGCAATTCGTTCCCGGCTCGATGATCAGCCGGACATCCGGAGACTGAGCCGGGCGGATGCCGGAGGCAGAAGCACGGGACAGTAACCGGGGGTCGGAGGGCACCAGCGGGCTTATCATTGCCCGCTGGTGCACAAACCGCCACCAAACAACCCAAAAAGCCAATAAACACAAGGCTTCCCAGCCCTCCAACCCCTGTTCGCATCATCTGCACAACCCAAACAGTTACTCAATAACAGTATTATTGGGGGTTTTTTCCAGAGTTCTCGAAGCCTATAGGAGAATGAGGTAATATAGCATTGTCGAAAGACAAATAAAACACGTAGCAGGAGGAAAAATCCATGGAAAAAAGCAAAGTAACAGAAAACACAACAACTCAGAAACTCACTAACATTACAAAAGAATTTCCGACATCGGAAGAAAAACAGGAGGTAACAAAGAACATGAAAGAATCCACAAAATCCAATCCGACAGCAACAGGTAAAACCGCCACAAAAAAGGCACCTGCAAAGGCTCAGAAGCCCGTTGAAAAACAGAATCCGATTCCCTCTCTTTCAGAAAGCGAAAAAAGAGAGATCATTGAGAAAGTCTCCGGCGAAGTGATAGCACCCGCCACGGATGCCTCTTCTATTCATCTGAAAGCAGGAATGGATCTCGCCAGCCTGTGTTCGGATATCAGCCAGCATGTGGGAGAGATCAAAAAGTTTTACCTGCTGATCGCTATGAAAGTCCAGGCGATTCATAACAGGAAGCTGTACAAAGCCGCCGGTTATACCAACCTTGCGGACATGACTATGCACGAATGGAACCTGTCCCCGGCTACGACTTCCTGCTTTCTGAATATCTGTAACCGCTTTGGTGTACTTGACCCGGAAACAGGTGACTGTATCGGGCTTCGGCCGGAGTATGAAGGCTACTCTTCTTCCCAGCTTCGGGAAATGCTTCCGATACCGGAAAAGTATCTTCCGGAACTGAACCCGAAAATGACGGTTCAGGAAATCCGGAACAGAAAAAAGTACATAAAAGCGCAGGATGGTACGCCTGATGGGGACGTATCCTCTCCGGCGAAACCCCCAGAAAAGGCCAGCCAGAAGAAAAGTCTGGAACTGCTGACTACGAACAGTCTTGCTGATCTAGACAACGTCAAGTTGAAACTGCTGGAAAAATTGGATGAATTTGAGACTTCCCATCCGGATACTCAGTACCACATCACTGTAAATCTTTCTTATGAGGAGGTAAAATCATGAATAAGGGCAAATTAAACGTAGCGGTCTTGCAGAAGGCTGTGGACGATCTTTCCAAGAGCGAGCAGAATACAGAGGCGTGGCAGGAGGCTATGGACAAGGTTAAGGAGGCGGCTTTTACCGCCTCCCCGGCCTCCCCGGCTTCTACAGCACAGCGTTACGCCTATCAGATCACAATCAACAACCCACAGACCTATGGCTGTGACCATCTGACAATCAAACGGACGCTGATAGATAACTTCCCTACCTTACGTTATTTCTGCATGGCGGACGAAATCGGGGAAAACGGGACATACCATACACATATCTACGTTTGCTTTAACTCCCGTGTGCGCTTCCGCACAGTGCAGAAGCACTTTAATCATGCTTACATTACACCGGCTTTCGGCTCCGTACAGTCTAATCTCGAATATATAAGGAAATCCGGAAAATGGAAGGATACGGAAAAAGCGGAAACCTCCGTAAAGGGCACCTTTGAAGATTGGGGCACTGTCCCCAGCCAGAAAGGAACAATTCTTGAACTGGAGGAATTATACCGGATGGTGGAAGCCGGTTACACAAATGCGGAAATACTGGCTATAAATCACGACTACATCAGATACATTGACACAATAGATAAAGTGCGTATCACGCTCCAGATCGAGAAGTTTAAGGGACAGCGTCGGCTTGACCTGCATGTGACATATGTTTACGGAGACACCGGCACAGGAAAAACAAGAGACATTCTGGACAGATACGGAGACG
>ERZ1036420.272-NODE-272-length-52668-cov-4.849144_pt1 | contig 52668 bp, 46 predicted proteins | sample MGYA00514220_ERZ1036420 | MGnify/ENA primary metagenome ERZ1036420 (study PRJEB33795, sample SAMN09464938) | human gut metagenome | host: Homo sapiens | place: USA: Stanford, California | collected 2016-10 | study: EMG produced TPA metagenomics assembly of the...
TTTTATATCATAGGAAAGCAATTTCCAATGAAATGAAAAATCGCTTCGCGATGAGGCGGATGCCTGCTGTCACTATGTTTTCTTACGGTCTGCGCAGTAAATGTGCAGACCTGACTGAATATTTACGAAATAGTCTTTTTTAGTTTCGAAAAGAGGAAGTGAATTTTATGACGACAATCGCCGATATCGGAAAAAAACTCGGTGTTTCCAAGAGCACCGTCTCCAAAGCTCTGAACAATGCTCCGGACATCAGCGAAACCTTACGAAAAACAATTGTGGAAACTGCCGTGGAAATGGGCTATTCCAAGCTTCGGCAGAACAAGAAAGAAGCAAAGAAAATCTGTATCCTGATTGAAAACATGGATTACACCAACGAACTGCACTTCGGCTATCATATCATCATCGGTTTCCGCCAGATGGCGGAACCTGCCGGCTACCAGGTGGATGTGGTCCCTATCGACAAGTCCATGCAGCGCGTTTCCGGATTTGATGCGTTCATGCTTCAGAATCATTATCTGGGCGCCTTCATCCTGGGTATGACGCTCAACGATCCCTGGATGAAGGATCTGCAGTCCAGCCGCACTCCAGCGGTCCTGTATGACAACTATGTCCCGGAAAACCCTTCCACCTGCTATGTGGGAATTGATAACTCTGAGGGCATGAATCTCGCCGTGAAGTACCTGAAAAGGCTGGGGCACCGGAAGATCGGTTATCTGAGTACCTCCCTCGGTTCCTACATTACACAGATACGCCACCGGGCGTTCTTCAGCGCCCTGAAACAAAACGGACTGAAATCCGACCCCCGTCTGGCAGGTATTTCCTATTATGTTTCCGAATGCGTCCAGAAACACGTCCCCAAGCTGCTGGAACAGGACGTAACCGCGATCATCTGCTGCCATGACCAGATGGCGAACGCGGCGATGGTTCAGTGCCGCGAGACCGGCCACAGAGTTCCCGAGGATATCAGCATCGTAGGTTTCGACGATCTGCCCATGTGCGCCTACACAGAACCTCCGCTGACCACCGTGCGCCAGGATCAGCTGCTGCTTGGAAAATGCGGCTTCAACGCGCTGGTAAGCCTGATGAACGAAGTCCCGGTGGGAACCCTGCTGCTGCACGCAAGCCTGGTCACCAGGGATTCCTGCGGAGAAAGCAACCATTCAGCCAGCCAAACGGTTACCGGAGAAACACACTATTCCAGCAGTTCCGAGACAGAGACCGCCTGATAACCGGATTGTTTCAACCCGGCAAAAATCCGCGGAAGGGCTTCGGGCGTGTCTTTCGCATCGGCGCTGAAACGGAGGATCGAACCGCTCCGGAGCTGATTTTTCTGCAGTACCAGTTTGACGATGGCATCCGTCCCGTAATCCTTCCAGTCCATGGAGTCAGTATTCCAGCCGATCACAGTGAATCCTGCGATCCTGGCGGCGCGCAGAAGCTGGTCACTGACTTCCCCGTAAGGCGGACGGAAAAGAAGTTTTCGCTCCGCACCGGCTGCCTGCTGAAGCTGTATCAGCTGTTCCTTTCCCCGCTCCAGTTCTTCCCGTGCCTCCGTTTCCTTCAAAAGACTCATATCATGGCATTCATATCCCAGAAATCCCACATCACATCCCTGTTCCAGAATCCGTTCCGCCAGTTCCGTATGTTCCGCCGCCCATTTCCCTGTAACAAAAAAAGAGGCACCGCCGTCATGCTGTGCCAGAAGTTCCAGAATTTCGGATACCTGATCCGTCTCATAAGTCACCTCAAAGGTGAGCGCAATGTTCTGTTCCTTCGTCTGCACTCTGCATATCGGCAGTTCCTCTTCCAGTTCTTTTCCTGTCTGCAGCAGCCCCTCTTCCTCAGTCCTCTGATAAAACAACGACAGTGCCGCTGCCAGAGTCACCGCAAGAAGAAAAATTCCTTTCATACTGCTTTTCTTCATAACAATACCCGCCCTCAAAAACGGTCTTATTTATATTATATGTGCGAAAGCGTGTCTCAATTGGCAGCAATTTATCCCCACGGACAAAAATACCGTTTACGACTTTCCGCATTGAAAAACCAGAACGCAGCCCGGGGCAGGCGGCATGCGTTCGTCCGCCTTAATTACGGAAATTTGTCAGATCAGCCCATAATGCTCCATCGCATATTCCAGGCCGTCTTCCTCGACAGTCCGGGTCACAAATTCGGTGTACGGATCCAGGATCGGATCATGAGCTCCCATTGCCACCGCATGGGGAACCGCCTGAAACATGGCAAGATCATTGCTGCTGTCTCCGAACACATAGGCGTCTTCTCTCTTCATCCCGAAATGCTCCAGGATAAACGCAATGCCGGTGCCTTTGGAATATCCTTTCGGCGCCGCTTCATAAAATCCGTTTCTCCGGTCCATCAAATCCATATCCCGGGAAAGATTTTCGAAGATCGCTTCCCATCCGCTTTTCTCGTCCGTATAGAAGACAAACTTGTCAAACTCCAGGCCGCCGTGCTCCGCGTATCTCTCGATTCCCAGGCCCATCTGCTTAAAATATCTTCTGGTTCCCTCCAGCCGTTCAAAACGGGACAGACGTTCCGGAACAAAGCAGTCCTCCGTTCCTTCCAGGATCATATCCGCCTGATTTTCTCTCAGGACTTTCACGATTTCGTCTCCGCGTTCCACCGGAATGCTGCGTTTCAAAAGCACCTCATCTCCAAACTGGATATACGTGCCGCAGCCGCATACATAACCGGAAAACGGCATTCTTTTAAAGACCGCCGGAAGGGCACACCAGGTCCGCCCTGTATTGATAAAAGTCAGATGTCCGTTTTCCAGAGCCCGCTCCAGGGCTTTCAGCGCGCTGGCGGGAACCTCCCCGGTCACTTCACTGAGCAATGTGCCGTCAATATCAAAAAATAATGCTTTTTTCTCCATTCTCTTTTTCCTTTCAACCGTTCCACTGGCGGAACTGTTGCGCTTTCCCTTCTCTATCTATCCCCGGAATTTCCGGTATCCGGTCCTGAAATCCACCTCGCTGCAAAATTCCCCGCCTTCAAGCAATGCGCGGATGTTCTCCGCCGCAATACGAACGATCCGGTTTCGCGTTTCTTCCAAATGAAAATGACCGGACACATGAGGGGTAAGGATCAGGTTCGGTGCTTCCCAAAGCGGGGAATCCTCCGGAAGCGGTTCCTGCTCCGTCACATCCAGACAGGCTCCGGACAACTGTCCGCTCTTCAGCGCATGCACAAGCGCCGCCTCATCGATCAGGCTGCCCCGTCCTACGTTGATCAGGATCGCTCCCTTTTTCATCCTGCCGATCCTCTCTTCGTTAAACAGATGAAAGGTTTCTTTTGTCCCCGGCAGAGAACACGCGACGATATCTGCCTTCGCCAGCTGTTCGTCCAGCTCATCCATGGTATAGACCGCCTCCGCAAACTCCGGCACGGCTGCTTTGTGTCTGCGCACTCCCACCACCATACCGCCAAGGGCATGCACTTTCCGTCCGAATTCACTGCCAATGTCTCCCATACCCACGATCAGGGTACGGCTTCCGTACACAGAAGTTACTTTTCCCTCATCTTTCCACTGATGATTTCTCTGATTGATCTGATAAAAATTCAGTTTTTTGATCAGCATCAGGAGCATCCCCAGCATATGCTCTGAGATTGCCAGCCCGTAAGCGCCGGTGGCATTGCAAAGATGCGCCTGCTCCGGAAGAACACCTTCCTCCAGATATCCATCGGTTCCGGCGCTGTTCAACTGCAAAAGCTGAAGATTTTTCGCCTCTCTGATCCGCTTCGGCGGAAGATTTCCCACGATAATTTCGGCTTTTTCCAGCTCTTCCTGATCCACCTGGTCAGAACCGGCATGAAAAAATTCAAGTTCCGGAGAAACCGCCTGAAGAAGTTTTTTATGCTCTTCAGTCAGCGGCATTACAGTCAATACATGTTTCATCTCTTTATGCCTCCTTGTCTCTTTGTTCTTATCTGCATATAATCCTATCATAATTTTTGCAGATATTCCATCATCCTGTTACACAAAAGACTCCATATCACATTCTGCTCATAACTGCTTATCAAAATAAATCGTTGCGACCAGTTCGATTAAATTGCGGAATCCAATATAAATCAATCCAAAGGTCATCACTCGCTGGAGCGTAAACGTTGTCTGGCTATCTACGAACAACGGCAGAACAACAATTAATAGAATCAAAATCCAGTGAATGACATTGGCTGCATTATTGGCTTTTAACTGTATCATTGCCCAACGCTCATCACCTCTGTACTGCATCTGTTTCCTGGCTTTCAGGATATACAGCCAAAGAGTGACACCTAATGCTGCAACAAGAAAAATCAATAAGATTGTCTGCTCATTCATACTATTTCTCCTCCCTGTGTTCAAACACTTCATCAATAGATACACCAAAGGTTTCTGCAATTTTAAATGCCAATTCCAAAGACGGGGTATATTTGTACTTTTCTATTGATATAACCGCTTGTCTTGAAATTCCAACCTTATCCGCTAAATCTGCTTGTGTCCAATTTCTTTCCGCCCGCAATACTTTAATTCTATTCCATATCAACGTCATCTCTCCTTTCCAAAATGTAATGAAGTGATTACATTTAAAATGTAACATACCAGTTACATTTTGTCAATAACAAAAAACAATATTTTATATACTTTGATATAGCGAAGAACGCAGAAAGCCATTTCTGACTTCCTGCGTTCTTCATGTTTTACGTATCATATTCTTACTGCCGCTCATAACTGTCGGGCAATCAAATTTCGTACACCCGCGTTCCGTATCCTTCCACCGTCTGCACGCCCTGTGCTTTACATCCGGCGAAAAGATCCTCCACCTGCTGTTTCAGAACCACCTTTGCCGGTTCTTTTCCATAGTTCAGCACGAAGAGATATTTTGCTCCGTCTTTTTCACGCACGGCGATCTCGCAGCCTGCCGGAGCTTCCACAATCTCCCGGTACGGATTGATCACACCAAGCTTCTCCAGGAAGACTTCCGCGGTCTTTTCCGTAAACGCGCCTCCGAAATAGTAAGCCTGGCCTTTTCCGTAGGAATGACGGATCATTGCCGGAGTGCCCGCATAGTAGTTGGACGTGTAGGAAGCCACAACCTCCGCTCCTTCTTCCGGCGCCAGCAGGTCACTGAATACCGCCGCCTCGATGGAAGTTCCTTCCCAGTCCACCGTCACTTTTTCGCCTTCCGCCGGTGAGATAAATGTGTATTCCGGAATATCCGTCCCTGTTACTTCCTTCAGCATTCCCGGCAGTTTCTCCATCACGCACTGTCCGCGGCTGTCCTTATATCCGCTGCGGCAGCCCACAACCAGCGTTCCGCCGTTCTTTACATAGCTTTCCAGCAGTTCTTTTTTCTCTTCCGTCATGATCGCCGCATGCGGGTAGAAAAGCACCTGATAATCCGCCAGCTCCTCCGCCTCTTTCACATGATCCAGATAACAGTAATCGAAAGGCGTATGGGTCAGCTGGCACGCCTCAAACAGCGCTTTCTGGCTTGCCCTGTCCACTCTTCCATGCCATACATCCAGCTGGGAATCAAAGATATTATCGTAGTCTTTCAGAATTCCTACCTTTGCTTCGTATTTCGCGCCTGCCGCTTTCTGGATCTTCTGAAGGTTCTCATGGACGGAATGCACTTCCGCCAGGCGGCGGTTATCCCTGCCGGAATAATCCAGAATACCGTGCCAGTAGATCTCCGTTCCCATGGTCGCCGTTCTCCAACGGAAATAGCTGACATAGTCGGCTCCATGAGCGATACTCTGCATCGTCCACAGAGTCAGCTGACCCGGTTCCGGTGCAGGAGCTTCCATTCGGGTGTTCCATCCGTTGGCGCCGGACTGCTGCTCCATGATGCCGAATCTCGGAGAAACCGCGCGGGTCTCCGCCAGATTTCTGCTCCATTTTCTGTCCTTGATCGGATCCGCTTCTTTATAGTCGTCCAGGCAGTAAGCAAAATTCGGATATGAATCATAGGTAAGAAAATCCAGGCTTTCTTCCGTCATCCGGTGATTGTCCAGATTTCCGAACAGACCGTTGGTGGTGATAAAATCACCCGGTTTGATATATTTTCTCAGGATATCACTCTGCATCTTCGCAAACCGGCAGCAGCTGTCGGAAATAAAACGAAGATAATCCAATACCTCATGAGGATTGGTGGAATTGCTGCAGGTCGTCCGCGGCACATAGATTTCCTCCCAATCCGTGTAGGTCTGATTCCAGAACACGGTTCCCCACGCTTCATTGAGCTCGTCCAGAGTACCGTATTTCTTTTTCAGGAATTCCCGGAATGCCAACGTGTCGCTTTCGGAATAAAATTCGTTCAGCTCACAGTTCAGCTCATTGTCGATCTGCCAGCCGATCACCGATTTCCGTCCAGCGTAATGGGCAGCGGCCTTCTCCACGATCCGCCTGCTCAATTCCTGATAGACCGGCGAATTGTAATTGTAATGGCGTCTTGCGCCGTGGCGGTACAGAACACCATCCTGCCGTGCATTGAGCACCTCCGGATACTTTGTCGTCAGCCATGCCGGAGGCGTGGCGGTCGGCGTGCCGAAGATCACCTGCATGCCCATTCGGTCGGTCAGATCCAGGAAGCGGTCAAAAAAGCTGTAATCGAACTCCCCTTCCCTGGGTTCGATCTTGCTCCATGCAAATTCCGCGATCCGGATGGTCCGGATGCCATTGGCAAGCATCCGGGTCAGATCCTCTTCCCAGAGGTCTTCCTTCCAGTGCTCCGGGTAATAACAGGTACCCAGGCTGATCTCTTCTCCATTCAGCAGTTTCATGTAAAAACCCTCCTTTTCCCCATTCCGGACAGACACAGTGCCTGTCCGGCTTATTTACTTTTCTTCGATTTGTTTACAGCTCCAGAGGTCAGGCCATATACAATTTCTTCTCATTGCGCTTACTCAGTTTACTGAACCTGCAGTAATAGATGATAAACGCGATCGTCGACAATACCCAGGACAGCGGATAGCAGAACGCCGCTCCGATGATCGTCGGAAAATGCGGAAGCCCGAAGGTGATCCACAGGATCCGGACGCTGCAGATTCCCACACCGGCGATCAGCATCGGCATCCAGGCATCTCCGACACCGCGGAGAGCGCCGGAAAAGATCTCGATCACAATATAAGTCAGGAACGTCGGAACCATAAAGTGCAGAAGCTGGCTTCCGATCTCCCGCACCGCGGCATCAGAGGTAAACATCGACATCAGGAAATCTCCCGCCACCAGCAGGACACCATCCATGATCAGCGTCATGATCACCGCAAGCATCATGCAGACACGGACGCCCTGATGTACACGCTCCACCTTCTTCGCCCCGTAATTCTGTCCGATAAACGTCGTCGCGGATATTCCCAGCGCGCTTACCATCATCCAGAACAGCCCGTCCACCTTTCCGTAAGCGGCCCAGGCGGCGACACTGTCTGTTCCCAGGGTATTGACTCCCGCCTGTACGATCACGTTGGAGATGGAATACATCGCCGACTCCATGCCCGCCGGAAGACCGATCCGAATGATGCGCTTCAGCATGATCCCGTCGATCCGCAGTTTCTTCCATTCCAGCCGATACATATCCTTTGTGCGCATCAGCGCGCCGAGTACCAGCACCGCGCTCAAAAACTGGGACAGGATCGTGGCAAGCGCCGCTCCTGCCACACCCATATGAAAGACCGCCACAAACAGAAGATCCAGGCCAATGTTTGCAAAACAGCAGATGATCAGGTAATAGAGAGGCCTTTTCGAATCTCCGATAGCCCTCAGGATACCTGCGCCCATATTATACAGCAGGTTCGCAATTGTCCCCGCAAAAAAGATCCGGATATACAGCACCGCATAATCAATCACGTCCGCAGGTGTCTGCATTACCTGAAGCATCGGCCGGGAAAAGACGATTCCAACAATCATCAGCCCGATCCCCGCCGCAATGGAAAAGGCAATGGACGTGTGAACCGCCCAGTGCACTTTGTCCGCCTTCTTCGCTCCGTAAAACTGTGCGATAATAACAGTCGCACCGCTGGCAAGTCCCGTAAAGAATCCGATCAGAAGATTGATCAGCGTTCCTGTGGTTCCGCCGACCGCCGCCAGCGCCTGTTTTCCCACAAAGTGGCCGACGATCATCGCATCCGCCGTGTTGTAAAGCTGCTGAAAAAAGGTTCCGAACAGAATCGGAAAGAAAAAGATCAGCAGCTGTTTCCAGATTACACCTTCCGTAATCTGGTTGGTCTTATCGTTTGTCTCCATTCCCATATCTGTATTTCTCCTACTTTCCCTTCTATCTCTGCCATAACTGTTTCTCCGGCGTAACGGTTCCGCTGGCTGAACGGTATCCTCCCACAGAACCGTTGCATGCAAAATCCATTTAAAATCGCTTTCGTCGATGGAATCTTGCACTCCTGAATCACGTTCTTACGGTCTGCGCAGCATGTGCGCGGACCCGACCTGAACTGTTACGATAATTCTTCAAAAAATTTATCAGTGTCTCCATCTCTTCTCTGGTACCGATGGAAATCCGAAGGTAATTGTCGATCCTCGGCTGGTTAAAATACCGGACATAAATATGCGCGTCACGGAGCGCCCGGAACAGCTCTGCGGCAGGAACCTGCGGATGGGAGGCGAAAATAAAGTTTGCCCTGGAATCTCCAAAGACAAATCCCAGTTCCCTCAGTTTTTCCTTCGTCCACTCTCTCGTCTCCACGACCGCCTGAACCGTCCTGCGGAAATACGCCTCATCCTTCACCGCTGCTGTTCCCGCCGCAATTGCAGCCTGGCTCATGGTATAAGAATTAAAGGAATACTTCACATCATTCAGACAGGCGATCAGTTCCTCGCTGCCGATGGCAAATCCGATCCGCATTCCAGCCATGGAGCGGGATTTGGAAAAGGTCTGCACAACCAGCAGATTGTCATACGTCTCCACCAGGGGAAGCGCCGTCCGGGCGCCGAAATCCACATAAGCCTCATCCACGATCACAACGGAATCCGGATTTTCCCGTACGATCCGTTCCACCGCTTCCAGCTCCAGCTCCAAACCGGTGGGCGCGTTGGGATTTGGAAAAATCACTCCGCCGTTTGGATGGTTTGCCGCAAAATAATCCTCCGGACAGATCTCAAAATCATCGTTCAGCGGCATGGTCTGGTACGGAATCCGAAACAGATCCGCCCACACATCATAAAAGGAATAAGTGATATCAGGAAACAGCACCGGCTTTTCCGAATTGAAAAACGTGAGAAACGCCATTGCCAGCACATCATCCGAACCCACACCGACAAACACCTGCTCCGGTTTTACCCCATACCGTTCCGCCAGCGCGCAGACCAGTTCCGACGCAGCCGGATCCGGATACTTTCTCAGACGGTCCGTCGGCAGATGCTCCAGCGCCTCCTTCACTCCCGGCGCCGGTGGATAAGGGTTTTCATTGGTATTCAGTTTGATCACCGTTTCTTCCCCTGGCTGTTCCCCCGGAACATAAGGTACCACTTTTCTGACATTTGCTTCCCAGCTTTTCATCGTTTTCCTCCTTATCAGCCTCTCTTCTTCCATGTGGAAGGATAGAATAAAATCAACATTGGAAACAATTCCAGTCTACCAGCCAGCATATCGAAAATCAATACCAGCTTGGAAAAAGGACTGTAACATGAAAAATTGCTCATCGGGCCTACCTGGCCAAGACCCGGTCCTATATTATTGAGTGTCGCCGCAACCGCTGAAAAGTTTGTTTCCAGAGAATATTCGTCAACGCTGACCAGCAGCAGCGAAAGGGCAAAAATCGTCATGTATACGGTCAGAAATACGTTGACCGCGCGGAGTACTTCATGTTCCACCGCATGTCCGTCGAACTGGATCTTTCGGATGCTTCGCGGATGGACAATGGAATGAAGCTCCTTTTTTACCGTTTTCAGCAGGATCAGGATTCTGGATACCTTAATTCCGCCGCCGGTGGAACCGGCACAGGCTCCGACAAACATCAGAAGCAGAAGGATCGTCTTGGAAAACTGCGGCCAGAGGTTGAAATCTGTCGTCGCATACCCGGTTGTCGTGATGATCGATCCCACCTGGAACGCCGCATGGCGCACCGTTTCCCCAAGCGTCGGATACATTCCGTAGATATCCACCGTAATCCCCGCGATCGCCGCCAGAATGATCAGCAGATACGCCTGCACCTCCCGGGAGGTGACGGCCGCTTTCAGTTTTCTGCACAGTACCAGGTAATAAAAGTTAAAATTGACTCCAAACAGGATCATGCCGATGGTCAGGATCCACTGCTGCGCCGCCGTATACTCCGCGCATCCAGAACTCAGCACCGCGAAACCTCCGGTTCCGGCTGCTCCAAAAGACAGGGTCAGCGATTCAAACAGACTCATACCGCTGATCAGCAAAGACGCAATCAGCACAATGGTCATAGCGATATAAATCTGATACAGGATTTTCGCCGTACCACGCACCCGCGGAACAAATTTAGATACAGACGGTCCCGGGCTTTCCGCCTTCATCAGGTTCATCAGCGAACCGCCTTTCCCAGCCGGCAGAATAGCAAGAATAAAGACCAGCACACCCATACCGCCGATCCAGTGAGAAAAACTCCTCCAGAAGAGACTCGCATAAGAAACTGCCTCCACATCCACAAGAATGGAAGATCCCGTAGTGGTAAATCCCGAAACGATCTCAAACAAAGCGTCTATAAACGACGGTATCTCACCAGTCACCATAAACGGCAGGCATCCGAACACACTGAGTACCACCCAGCTCAGTGCAACCGCCACAAACCCATCTCTCGGATAAATCTCCATATTTTCCGGTTTCCGCCAGCACAGCAGAAAACCGACACCTATACAGAGCAAACCGCACAGCACATAGGCAAGCCCCTGCCGCTCACGGTAAATGGCTCCTGTCAGTGCCGGCAGAAACATCAGAATCCCTTCCACCTTCAATACCCAACTGATGACGTATCGGAGCATTTTTCTGTTCATTTTTAAACTTCTTCCTCCTTATCACACTCTGTAAGTCCGAACCTTATGTCCAGACAAAGCGTGTCTGGACCGATCCTGCGGTTTCAGACACGCTTCCTGTATCTTCCCGTTCTCCCTCGAACGAATAATTTCCCTTATTTTTCATCCAGAATATCTTCGATATTCTCCAGTCCGGTATGGGTCGTGACGACGATCACCGAATCGCCCGCCCGGAAACTGTCCTGGCCTCCGGGAATGATGATCCTGCCTCTCCGGTTGATGCATGCTACCAGAACGTTCTTTTTCGTCTTCATGGATTCCAGCGTAATGTTTTGAAGCGGACAATTTTCACGAATGATAAATTCCAGCGCCTCCACCCGGTCATCCATCAGTTTGTACAGCGTCTCCACATTGCTGCCCATAGAATTTTTCATCGCACGGACATACTGCAGGATCGTTTCCGCAGTGATGTATTTCGGATAAACAAGACTGTCCAGATTCAGGCTGTGAATCACATCATTAAAATTCAAATGATTGATCTTTGTCACAACTTTTTTGGAAACCTTATCCTTCGCATAGAGGGACAGGATAATGTTTTCCTCATCCATATCCGTACATGCCACAAAAGATTCCATATTTTCAAGATTTTCTTCTTTCAGAAGCTCCTGATCGCTTCCGTCTCCGCAGATGATCGTTGCGTCCTGCAGATGCTCGCTGAGAACCTCGCACCGCTCTCTGTTCTTCTCAATGATCGTCACATGGATTCCCATGCGCAGCAGTATGGCCGCCAGATAGTAGGTCGTTTCACCGCCTCCGACGATCATTGTGCTGTGTACCTGATTCGTCTTTACTCCGATCTTCCGGAAAAATCCGCTGGCTGTCTTCGGCGTCGCCAGCAGTGACAGACTGTCGTTGGCATCGATCCGGTAATTTCCGTCAGGGATCACCACTTCCCCGTTGCGCTCCGCCACACAGATCAGAAGATCATTCCGCGGGCCGGAGACATCCTTCAGCTGCATTCCAACCAGTCTGGAGGCAGGCGGAACCTTGAACCGAAGCATTTCGATCCTTCCCTTGGAAAAACTGTCAATCTCGATCGCAGTCGGAAAACGGAGCAGCCGCGCCATCTCCTGAGCCGCCGCAAACTCCGGGTTGATGATCATGGAAAGTCCCAGCTCCCGCCGGATAAATTCCCGTTCCTCCCGGTACACAGAGTTGCGCACACGGGCAATGGTATGACACTTCGCCGCCTGGTGGGCGATCACACAGCACAGAAGATTCAGCTCATCGCTTCTGGACACGGCGATCAGAAGATCCGCATGCTCGATGTCCGCCTCTTTCAGCGTACCGTAACTGGCGCCGTTTCCGACGATTCCCATCACATCATACATACTGGTAATGTTCCGGATCACTGTGGAATCTTTATCCACAACCGTCACATTATTGTCCTCCTGACTGAGCTGTACAGCAAGTGCAGTTCCAACTTTTCCACACCCAACAATAATAATCTGCATTTCCTTTCACCGGTTTCCTCAGGTCACAGATCTTCCGGTTTCCTCCTTTGATTTTCATATTTTATGTAAGTCAAAGACCCCGCAGCAAGCTACGGGGCATCAAACTTGCAGCGCAGCAGAGCTGCGGGGTATTTGACCCTCGCGGCAGTCGCCAAATGGACATGCAAGCATGTCCGCTTGGCTCGTTGCCCGCGGAAATAAAAGTTATCGCTGCGGTTCCGCCGGCTGTCAATGACAGATGACAGGACGGCAGCAAATGATCTGTTTCCTGTCCTTTATTGTTTTTTTATAAAGATTAAGAAATTATAACATACTTTATCCATAAGAGGAATAGCTTTTACAGAAATTTGATGAACTTCAGGAAGATCCCATCATGAACGATCAGAAACGTGAAAATCTGTTGAATCTGTCCCTGGACGCCACCACCGCCGAGCGCGCCGCCTCTTCTTCCCTGAGTACCGGTTATGACTTCACCGCAAAGACCTGGGAGGTCATCGTACAGTATCAGGGGGATATCTCCTTTCTGGAACAGGAGGGCGTCCGCATCACTTATCTGTTTTTCCAGTACGCAATCCTGACCCTGCCGGAACAGTTGGTGGATTATGTCACAAAACTTCCGCAGATCACCTACATGGAGATGCCCAAGCGGCTTTTTTTCGCCGACTTTGCCGGAAGAAGCATTTCCTGTATTCAGCCGCTTCAAGAAAGTTCTCAGGGATTCTTCGGCGACGGCGTCCTTCTTGCCTGCATTGATTCCGGCGTGGATTATACCCACCCGGCGTTCCGCAATGCGGACGGATCCACAAGGATCTTCGCCCTCTGGGATCAGACGATTCCCGGCAGCCCTCCGGAAAATTATCCCCTGGGAACCCAGTATACCCGCCAGCAGATCAACGAAGCACTCAGCGCACCCACCCCGGAAGAACGCAACCGTCTGGTACCCTCCAGAGATACCAGCGGTCATGGAACCGCTGTCCTCGGTATCGCCGCAGGAGGCGGCGGCAGCGAGGACAGTCTGTATCGGGGTGTCGCCTCCAAAGCGATCCTTCTGGTCATCAAGCTGGGCTCCTCTGAGCCCGACTCTTTTCCACGCACCACACAGCTGATGATGGCGGTGGATTACGCGGTCCGCACTGCGCTATTTCTCCAGAAACCCCTCGCCATCAACCTCAGCTTCGGGAACAATTACGGTTCCCACAGCGGCACTTCTCTTCTGGAAACCTACCTGAATCAGGTTTCCCGCCTCGCCCAGAATGTAATCTGCATCGGTTCCGGAAACGAAGGAATCTCCGCACGCCACGCCGCAGGGAACCTGTCGCCGTCGGAGACCAAAAGAATCGAATTTGCTATAGGGCCTTATGAACCTTCCATGAGCCTTCAGCTCTGGAAATCCTATACCGATACTTTTGATATTACGATCGTCGCACCGGACGGCACGCGCATAGGACCTCTGCAGTCCATACTTGGAACCGTACGTTTCCGGGTCCGCACGACAGAGATCCTGCTCTATTACGGCATGCCTTCGCCTCACAGCCAGGCGCAGGAGATCTACCTGGATCTGCTCCCCTCTTCCGGCCAGTCCTTCATCAACAGCGGCATCTGGGCGGTGGAACTCCATGCCAGGACGATCGTCATGGGCAATTATGATCTGTGGCTGCCTGGATTTGCCGGGACGCAGACGCGTTTTTATCTGCCTGACCCGGAAACGACCCTGACGATCCCCTCCACGGCACGGTATGCCATCACCGTCGGCGCTTACAATCCCCGTTTTCAATCTTACGCGGACTTTTCCGGCCGGGGGTATACCCGCTTTTTTCAGGATATCAAACCAGACCTGTGTGCGCCGGGCGTGGATATCTCTGCCCCTGTCTCCGGCGGAGGATACGGTGCCTTTACCGGTACTTCTTTTGCCGTTCCTTTCGTGACGGGAAGCGCGGCACTGATGATGGAATGGGGAATTCTTTATAGAAATGACCCATTTCTGTACGGAGAAAAACTGAAGGCATTTCTGATCCGGGGCGCAAGGCGGCTGCCATCGGAGTCGGTATATCCGAACCCGAGGCTGGGATATGGCGTACTGTGCCTGCAGGACAGTTTTCCGGTGTAAGGCCTGTACACAGACGGTACTGTAAGAAAGAAGTAACCGTTTAGTTCTTTTTATCTGCCTCCTGCATATTTGTGTACGGTTGCTTTGATTGCCCCTGGTCCGGCAATCATTTCCCGGAACATGGTTTCAATTTTTTCTCCCACGCCAGCCTGATAAAGGTCTGTAAAAAAGATACGCTCGTTGGAAAGAATCGGTTTCAGCTGATCCATAAATGTTTCCGGCTGACCCACTATGATATCCTTCAACTGTTCCTGAATCTCCTCATTCATCGGGTCAGGAGCAAGCTCATATTTTTTCCCTTCGTCATCCACAGCCAGCATGTACCGGAGCCATCCGGCAATTCCCAGCGGAATGGCGGTAAGACGTGACGCATCTCCATATTTCGCCACATACGCTTTGATCGTCTCTCCAAAACGGATTCCTACCATCTGAGAAACGTCTACGGCAAGGCGAAGATTGGTATCTCCCAGATATTCATTGGGGAACCGGTCATTGAAAAGCTCATCGACAAATTCCTGCAGGGAAAGAATGCCCGGATCCGGTACGACAGGGAGTCCTTCATCATAGGCTACCATCCGTGCCATTTTCATCATATCCTCATCGGTATTCAGCATCTGGGCAAACAACTCATATCCCAACGCTACTCCCAGAGGACCGGTAGCGGAATGTACCGGATTCAGACACACCGTTACTTTCATACGTTCCGACAGATTCACCGTTTCTCTGTCCGCCAGGTAGACACCAAAGCCTTTTTCCAGCGCAGGACGTCCATTGGGGAAGCTGTCCTCGATCACAAGATACTGAGGTTTTTCAGCGTTGACAAACGGTGCAATATAGGTCTTTTTTCCCGTGATGACCGGCTGCATATCTTCCACACCCAATTTTTCAAGATCGTCTGCAATCTGCTCACTGGGGCGTGGTGTGATTTTGTCAATCATCGTCCATGGGAAAGAAACCGTTTTTTCATCGCTCACATAAGCTGCAAAACCTGAATCCACAAACCCAGCTTTCTGCCACTCTTCTGTCATCGTCAGCACAGACTCACGAAGTTTTGCACCGTTCTGAGAACAATTATCCATAGATACCAGCGCAAGAGGATATTTTCCCGCCTGATACCGTTCATAAAGCATCGCTGTCAGCACTGCCATCGCTCCGACCGCCTGGTCGGGACCATTCTTGATATCAGATTCCACAAAAGGAAACCATGTTCCATCGGCTTTCTGCAAGGCATATCCTTTTTCCGTAATTGTGAAAGAAACCATCTGCAGAGAAGGAGTGGCAAAAATTTCTTTGAGCCGTTTCCATTGCACCGGATCAGACGACTGGGCTTTTACTGCTTCCGCAAGAGATCCCAGGACCTTGTATTCTCTGGTCCCATCCCCATGCAGAATCACGCTCAGCCCCAGATTGTCATAGGGTTCGTAAATTTTTTCTACCACATCATAATCAAACGTCTCCACGCAGGTAATCCCCCGATCCAGCGCCCCTTCCTCCAGGAGGCCGTCCGCAATACCTCCGATAAATACACGGAAAATATTGCCAATTCCAAAGTGCACCCATTTCGGTTCTTTTTTTGCCTTTTCTGAAACTGCCTCCACATCATAGCCCGGAAGCTTGATTCCCGCTTTTTCCCACAGCTCCTGATTTTTGATTCCATTCCTTGTTAATTTCATGATCGTTCTCCCTTGCTTTACATTTTCCACAGCCGATAACGGTTAAACGCCGCCAGCACTTCCTGCTTTCTCGGCATTGCCAGGTTCACCGGGAGATAACTTCCTTCCGCCAGACCTGCCAGCCCTTCTTTTCTTACCAGTTCCATCACCTTGTCCGCAGCCTGCTGCATGGTAATCTTTCCATTCACAGCTTTCTTCTGCACCCAGGTGAGCATCCAGCCGACCGCCAGAGTCTGCTCGGAATCCACAAGCTGTTCCAGTCCCCGCAGGATCAGGTTTTCCCGGTTCAACTGGATCTGGTCTTTTCCCATCACCTTCATCTTGATCCGGTCTTCACGGACAAAATTCAAATCTCTTTCCGGACAGCGGTCAAAGGACGGCAGATCCGGCTTGTCCTCGGGAATGGAAACAGCCGGGAACTGCTCCGCCTCTTTCTTTGCCAGGGCGGTGATATCCTTCGGCCGATACTGCTCCATCTGAAGAATGCAGTCGGCGATATGGAAATAAGCCCCGGAACTTCCGGCTACCAGGATCGTAGAAATCCCGCAGGTTTCGAACAGATACCCTGCCCGTTCGATAAACGGAGTGATCGGTTCCTGATTCCGGTGAACGACTCTCTGCATCAGTTCATCCCGCACCATAAAGTTGGTGGCGCTGGTATCCTCGTCGATGAGCAGAAGTTTCGTTCCGCTTTCCATCGCCTCCACCACATTTGCCGCCTGAGAAGTGCTTCCGCTGGCGTCTTCCGTATCAAATGCCTTCGTATTTTTCCCGCTGGGCAGGTCGTTGACAAACATGGAAATATCTGTCTTCTTGACGCTCCGCCCATCCTCCGCGCGGATTTTCACAGCCGTGTCGTCGGTGATCACATACTCTCGTCCATCCCCCGCGATATGGTTATAGACGCCAAGCTCCAGCGCTTTCAGCAATGTGGATTTTCCATGATATCCGCCTCCGGCAATCAGCGTGATTCCCTTACGGATTCCCATTCCGCGGATCGTCCCGCGGTGGGGCAGCTCCATCGTCACCTCCATGGTTTCCGGGGACTGGAAAGGCACGCTGGAACGCATCGGTCTCTGGGACACGCCGGATTCTCTCGGCAGTACGGAACCATTGGCAACAAACGCACACAGCCCCATCTTCGGTAGCTGCTCACGGATATACGCCTGATCATCCGCCAGTTCTGCTGCTTTTTTCACTCCTTCTTTGGAAATCTTCCGGTAAAACAGTGTGCTCTCCACACATTCTGGAAGAAACTCAAACAGGATCCGGATCAGTTCCCCCGAACAGATCGTTCTTCCTCTTGCGGGAAAACCGATTTCCATCCGAATGCGAACGCTGCCGTCTTTCGGATTGATCTGACATGCAGTACGTTCCAGGATCTCCTGTCCCGGACGGCTCACCGCCATCAGACCGCTCTTTCCCGACCCTCTGGCTTTATGATTGAACGTTTCAATTTTTCTGCCGTACAGTCTCAGCAGATGATCCTCCAGAGCAATTCTGCGGTGTCTTTCCCGGTAAAGTTCCTCCGGAAATCCCGCCTGTCCGCCGTCCACCAGCACACTCACCCGCGACGGCGTCGCGAACGGATCTCCCTGCACGTGTTCAATAAAAAGGCTGTAGCTGCCGAACCGGTAGCCTCCTCTGGTGTCCTTATATGCCGGATAACTTTTTCTGTCGATTGCCTCCAGAATTCTTCTCAAATCTTCTGCTCTTTTCATGTCTGAAACTCCCTGCTCTGATTGTTGATCCTTTTTCCTGACAGTTCACCCGTACAACGTTCGCTAAACAACTGAACTGTCCCATCTTTTCCTCTTTCCTGACGCACTTGCTGCGTCATCATGGTAGATTTGGAAGTTTACTTCCAAACTTTTCCTTATTTCTTCTCCACTCCATAGCTTTCTGCCAGTTTCCGGAACGCCGGAAGTGCCCTCTGGATCTGCTCCGTAGTCACGCAGTAAGCAATCCGCACATAACCCGGGCATCCGAAATCATCCGCCGGAACCAGCAGAAGTTCCTGCTCCTTCGCTTTTTCGCAGAAAGCCACTGCATCCGGTTCCAGCGCCCGGACAAACAGATAAAACGCTCCATCCGGATGCACACAGGTATACCCGTAGCTTTCCAGCGCCTCGTACAGCAGATCTCTGTTTTTCCGGTAAACGGAAAGATCCGACACCATTCCCTGGCAGCGGGCGATCACATGCTGCGCCATGGACGGCGCGCACACATATCCCAGCGCACGTCCCGCTCCGCAGACTGCCGCATACAGATCCCCGGCATCTGCCGCCTCGTCCGGCACAAGGATATAGCCGATCCGCTCTCCCGGCATGGACAGGGACTTGCTGTAAGAATAACATACCACTGTATCCCTGTAATATTTTGTCAGATAGGGAACAAAAACATCCCCGTATACCAGCTCCCGGTAAGGCTCGTCCGCGATCAGATAAATCGTATGACCGTATTCTTTCTCTTTGCTCTCCAGGAACGCCGCCAGCCGCAGGATGCTCTCCTCTGTGAAAACCACGCCGGAGGGATTGTTCGGAGAATTTACAAAGATTCCTTTTGTATGTTCATTGACCGCCGCTTCCAGCCGGTCAAAATCAATCTGGAAAGTCTCGCCGTTGGTGGCAGCCGGAACAAAATGTCCCCCTGCCGCCTCCACGAAAACCTTATATTCCGGAAAATAAGGGGTAAAGATGATGTACTCGTCTCCGGGAACCGTCATCGCTTCCAGAGTAATCCGCAGGGAAGCGGCGGCTCCGCAGGTCATATAGAAATTGTCAGGACGGAAATTGGTCTGAAATCTGCGGTTCAGATCATCGGCGATCGCCTTTCGCACTTCCAGATCGCCCTGTGCGGAGGTATAGCCGAACAGGTACACATCGTCACGGGTATCCAGCAGTTCCTTGAACACCTGATGCACCTCTTCAGGCGCCGGAACATTGGGATTTCCAAGGCTGAAATCAAATACGTTCTCCGCGCCGATTTCCGCCGCACGCTTTTTGCTGTACTCGAAAATCTCCCGGATCACCGACCGGTTCTTTCCCAATTCTGTCATTTTCTCTGAAATCATCTTTTCCTCCTTCCTGACGCACTTGCTGCGTCATCATGGTAGATTTGGAAGTTTACTTCCAAACTTCCCACTCCTTCTTCTTTTTATTTTCCTTCATTTTATCAAACACCGGCAGAAATGTAAACGTCAGCGGTTCTCTCTCCCCGGTTCTGATATGACGCCAGCACACCACCGCCGAGATCCCAAGACAGCCCAGTTTCCAGGCCGGAAACATCACTGTTCTCAGACAGCCAGCCGCAAAGCACACAAACGTCAGGACCGAACGGTACAGGTGCGGACGCACCACAAGAACCAGAGAAAACAGCAGATACAGAACCGCCAGCAGCACCACCGGTTTCAGCGCCGGGTACAGTCCCAGAAGGACACCAAAGGATACTGCGATGGCTTTTCCGCCTTCTCTGAAATGCATCAATGGCCAGGCATGCCCCACAACCGGAGCCAGCAGGATCAGTGCGACCGCCGGATTCTCCGGCGACAGGTTCTTCAGCGCCAGATGCACCGGGAAAAATCCCTTGCCAAGTTCCAGCAGCAGTACAAAGGTTCCCACCAGCGGCCCAGCCGCCGCAAACGCATTGAACGTTCCCGGGTTCTGATCCTTTCCCATCCGGGTCACATCCACATGGCACAGCTTCTGCGGCACGATTTTGGCGAACAGAATACTTCCGCTGAGATATCCCAGAAGAGTATAAAAGAATTCTCTCATATCTCCACCTTCCCTTTCAATCAACATTTGTTCTATATCTTCACCGTTCCATACAAAGCTTCACAGAACATGCAAATTACAGAAATACATTTTCATCTGCATTTCGAAGTTCATCTATATATGTTCTTCCTCTTCGCACAGCTGCTCCATAAGGTGGACAATCTCCGCCGCTGCCTGCGGATGGGCGTTTTCTTTCTGCGCCTGGCGCATCCGCTCCCTTGCGCCGTTCTGTTCCATCAGGCGCCGCCCTTCCGCGATCTGACGCTCTCTTGTCCGCGCCGCCACAGACATTCCGCGGTGGCAGAAAAACTCGACATTTTTCTCCTCGCATCCCGGAATCGGCGCAGTGTGGATCATCGGGATTCCCGTCACTGCCGCTTCCGTACTGCTGAGACCTCCCGGCTTGGTAAAAATCACGTCGCATGCCGCCATGTATTCCGCCACATGGCGGGTGTATCCCACCACGCGGACATCCGGGTTTCCATGAAACTGAAAACGCAGCGTATGCTCCCGGCGCTTGTTGTTTCCGCAGATGATGACGATCTGCTCTCCGTTTTTATTTCCCTGTGCCAGCTCTCTGGCAAACAGATGAATCTTTCCAAATCCCATGCTCCCGCTCATCACAAGAAAAATCTTTCTGTCTTTCGGCAGCTGCAGATGATCCCTTACACCGTCGCGGCTCATCGTGCGGACAAACTGTCTCCTTACGGGAATTCCGAGCGGCAGCAGCTTCTCCCGTGGAATTCCGTAGGAAGCAAACTCCTCGATCAGATCCTCATGGGGAATCACATAGTAATCGCAATCCGTCTCTTCCCAGAACGGAATACAGGTGTAATCCGTCGCAACCGCCACGGTCTTCTGGGGCAGCCACCCTTTTTTCTTCATATAGGTAAAGGTTTCCGCCGGATAGAGATGCGGCGTCACCAAAATATCAAAATGTTCTTTTTCCAGATACCGTTTCAGCGGTTTCGCCAGGCGTGCGTTTGCATAGTAAACCGGTGACTTGCATTTGATCTTCCGCACCAGCTGCCCCGCCTGATAAACCATGCCGAATACTTTCGGCATCAGAGTCACGGTTTTTACATACCCGCCGCCGACCAGCGCGGATGTGTGCTTTCTTCCGAAGCTCATCATGTCCAGCATGACAGCTTCGTGGCCCTGCGCCTCCAGCTGTTCTTTGATCGCCTGACCGGCGGCATTGTGTCCTTCTCCTGTGTTGCAGGACAGTATTAATACTCTCACTTGAATGGTTCCTTTTCTTTCTGTTTTTTTATGTCCTTATTATATCAGACTCCAAAGATGCGTCAAGGTTTGGGGGCAGAGAAGAACGGGACGAAACCGAGGGAAGGGTAGGCGGTGGGGCGCGGGACAGTGGTTGCGGCGGACGGCTGGGGCGCTGAAGAAAATCTAAGCCGTCGGGCAGCCCCGGAACGGGCACCGGAGCAATTCGCCGTGAAGGCCTGATGCCTTCCCAGCTCAGTGCTCCTCAGGCTCAGTGCGCGTTTGCACTTCGCCTGACCCGTTCCGGGGCTGCCCGACGACTAAGATTTTCTAGTCAGCGCCGCAGATGTCCGCCACAACCACTGCCCCGCGCCCCACCGCCTACCCTTCCCTCGGTTTCTGGTTTTCTCTGGCGGTAGGAGGGGTGATGGGAATATTTTCTTTTTAGGTTATAACGTGAATGTAAGTAGAATGAATTTTGAGATGGATGTTTTATGATTGATCTGAGTTACACTTCGGTTAGCTGAACGATTCGTGAATGAGTTTTTCCGATGGGAAAGAGAATTGTGCTTTTGTGGGGAATCGATTATAATGGTGGGGTATGATTGGTGAATTGTTTGAAAAGAGGTGTCGGTTTTGAAGAAGCGGTTTTATTTGATCGATGGGATTCGCGGGTTGGCAATCGTGAATATGGTTTTGTTTCATTTTCTTTATGATGTTTTTATTTTGTATGGCCGTCAGCCGGACTGGTATGACAGAACCGGGACGTTTCTTTGGCAGCAGGGGATTTGTTGGACGTTTATTTTGATTTCTGGGATGGTCTGGCATTTGGGGAAGAAAGGCAGTCTGAAGCGTGGCGTGCTTTTGAATTTCTGGGGATTGGTGATCTCGGCGGTTACCTGTGTTGCGGAGCCTCATGCGGCGGTCTGGTTCGGGATCCTGAATTTTATTGGTTGTGCGGTGCTTTTGATGATTCCTTTGGACCGGATCTTTCGCAGATTTCCTCCTGTCGCCGGAATTGTTGTAAGTATGGTTCTTTTTTTTCTTTTTCGGGATGTGCAGAGTGGTGTGCTGGGGCTGGCTTCTCATCCGCTGGCTGTGCTGCCGGATGGGCTGTATCAGTCGAGAGTTCTGACGCCGTTTGGGTTTCCATTTCCGGGGTTTCGATCCAGTGATTATTTTCCGATCCTGCCGTGGTTTTTTCTGTTTTCAGCCGGGTATTTCTTTTTTCCGATCCTGCAGAAAAGTCAGAAGCTCCAGGATGTGTTTTCTGTCCGGATTCCTGTGCTTTCCAAACTGGGAACGTGGAGTCTTTGGATTTACCTGATCCATCAGCCGGTGGCTATGGGAATCTGTATGCTACTGTTTCATTGAAAAAAGCACAATTAGTATAAACAACGATAAATCCCTCACCGAACCAGTAAGATATTTATCGTTGCTCATACTAGGCTTCGTCTGCTTTCAGACGGACCTGATCTTGTTTTATTTTATGCCTTATTTTATATTTTGCTTTTTACTTTTTTCCTGAAGTATTTCTGAACCTGCACCTGTTTCTTCCCGGCTCGCCATCTCTCTCTTTCTTCTGGTCACCAGACCGCCGATCCGTCCCGTCTCCTTCGCGGTCAGGGTGCGCCAGCCGTTTTCCAGCACGCGGTCCAAAAGTCCCAGTTCACCGGCAATCTCATATTTCAGCACTTCATCCGGTGTCAGATTGTTCAGATCGATCTTCTTTTTTCCAGCCACAGAAAAACCACACTCCTTTCCCGTAACAGTTCACCGCCTGTGAACCGTTACCCTTTCTATCTGAGAGTGTGGCCTGTTTTTTCTGTTTTATTCATGTTCCAGCCATTCAATATGTCGGCGCAGACCTTCCTCCAATGGCGTAGATGGCAGCTTCACTCCGGCATTTTTCAGCTTTTCCAATGTGTAGCTTCTCTCACACAGATGTCCGGAAAACTCCGGATGAGCCTGTGCGTATCCTTCCAACGGGATTTCCTCGATCGTCACAGGATGACCGGTGATCTTTCCGATCAACTCATAGTAGACACGATTCTCCACCGCTTTCGGTCCGCCGATACAGAAAATCTCATGGAACGTTTTTTCCTTGTCCACACAGTCCAGCATACTTTCCGCAAGATCTTCCGCAAAAGTAGGCTGAGTCAAATACTTGCCCCCGCCCACCAGGCGCAGCGGACGGTCCGCACAGATATGCTCGAGAAGATCTTTCTGGCGGCTGTGTTCCGGAGAGCAGCCGATGAGAAATCCGGGGCCGTAAATATGTCCCGGCCGAAACAGTGTCCAGTTCAGACGTCTGTCCTGCGCCGCAAGAAATACCTCTTCCATCTGCCGTTTCAGACCCGCGTAAGAAGAATCATGGACATAAGCCTCTCCGTTTTCATCCTGCGGAACCTTCTTGTGGTCCGGATCGTAAACCGAATCCGTGGATACCACAATCAGCCGGTCCGTCACCTGCGGCAGCAGTTCCAGATCCTGTCTGCCATGTTCCGGTGTCATGCAGATACAGTCGAAAACCGCATCCCATCTCATCTGACAGTCATTGAGCGCCTTCGCAAATGCTTCTTCCTCGTTTCTGTCGACCGTGATGGGATGTACTCCCTCCGGAAGGGAACGTTTTCCCCTGGTAACCGTCCAGACTTCTTTTCCCTGCTTCAGCGCCATCCTTGCCAGTGTCCCGCTGAGACCGCCGCTTCCTCCCAAGATCAAAATCTTCATTTCTTCCTTACCTCCTACTCCTCAAACGATATCCTTGCCGCTCCGTCATTGACTGAAATCTTCAGATCTTTTTCCCCCTGTCCTCCTTCCAGAGATTCCCAGCTGTTCTGATCTCCAATCTGCAGCATCCCGTCGCCGACAGATGCCTTCCATCGGTAATCTTCCTGAGTCCCTGCCAGAGTCCCCCGGATCACCCCGTCCCGGCATTCCATTGAGATTTCCGGGCTCTCCAGCCTTTCTGCGTTAATCACTCCATCTCTCAATACAAGGGTAACGGATTTCGATGCCGTCATATCTCCCGTTTCCAGATAACCGTCGCCCATATCAAAAGAAATGGTCCCTGCATGAATGGTTCCGCTGTTTTTCCACGCACCATCGGGAAGCTGTACGTTCATCTCTTCCACCTGCAGATTTCCCGTCTCGAAGTAGCCGCTTTCAGAAGAAATTTCCAGACTGTCCAGTTCAAGACCCTCCGGCAGAAAAATAACCACCTTGTCGTCCTCTGTTCTGTCCGCTTCGCTGAGATTCTCCAATGTTATTGTCTCGTTGTCAAACGTTGCCTGGATTCTGTCATTCTCGCTGGTTTCCACCTGCAGAGTTTCCCCGGATACCTGACAGAACAAAACTGCCGCTGCCGAAAGATTTACACGAATCCGCTGAACACCTTTCCACGCCACAGGTGTATAAGCCTTCAGGGTTATGCTGCCTTCCTGCTGAGTAGCAATCTGCCCCTGCGCATAGTCATCCTGCATTCCATCCCAGGTTTCTTCCACCACCGAAGCACTTTCCAGTTCCTGCTCGATCTCCTGAAACAGTTTGTCACTTGTAATACCATCCAGTCCTTGGGACAGGCCGTCTTCCAGGCTGTTTTCCACTTCATCCATCACGCCGTCCATAATGCCGCCCACAAAACCACTGATCGCTCCTGTCAAGCCTTCCTGTTCGTGTCCCTCTGTATTTTCCTGGGAATACCTGACAACGGTTTCTGTCCGCAGCGACGTAAAATTAACAATTCCTATAACAAGAAGCAGCACAAACACTGCTCCAATCACTCCAAGGGTAATCCACAGTGGCGCATGGTTCTTTTTTGGGGGCGGAGTCATTGGCTGCTCAAAAGATTTTTTCCAGAATTCTTCCTGACCGCCTTCGGAGTGGATCATGCGGGAAACCTTCTCCGGGCTTCCCAGTTCCCGGATAACTTCCTGCTCCCGCTCCGGGCCTGCCGCTTCAAAGTACTGCTCATAATAGTCCAGGGCATCGTCCCTCTCATCCTTCGGCAGATCCATGAGCAATGTTTCCAGCCGGTATAAAAATTCCTGTTTACTCATATCCCTTCCTCCTCGTCAAACAGTCTATTGATTTTTGCTGCATAATTTTTCCATTCAATCCTATACAGGCGAAGCTGTGCCTGTCCCTGTTCTGTAATCTTGTAATACCGCCGGTTCCGTCCGCCGAATTCCTTGTCGTATGTGCTCAGACATCCATCTTTCTGCAGACGCCGCAGCACCGGATACATGGTGGATTCGGAAATGTCGAGTACCTTCCGGACATCCTGGGTAATCTTGTATCCGTAGGTTCCATCGTCTTCCTTTCCCACAACTGCAAGAACTACCGCGTCCAGAAGAGCGGCTCCCGTGTTGAATACCATGCAATTCCTCCTTTCGTCTGCCGAAATGTATCATCTGTCTTCCGCTTCTTGTTCATGAGATTCCGAAAGCTTGTTTCTTTTTATATAATATTATATATCATATAGTATTATACATGTCAATATATACGATGTTTCTTTTCCTGCCGCTTCTTCTTTCTTGGAAATTGACACATAGGTATCTCCTACACGACAGCGGGTGGTTGAAAATTTCTTCCTGCAATCTTTGGACTCTACTTTGCAACTTTATTCCTGTGACATCTCAGAGGATGTCTGCAAATAAAAAACACCGGCTCAATCACGTTTTTCATCTTCCATACGTGACTGAGCCGATGCCTTTTTCTACATCTGCAGCGTAAAAATATTTTCTCAATCTTTCTGTCTTTTCTTGTAGCAGACAATTCGCGGCTCTGTTCCAGCGCACTTATAATCGCACACGAGAAGGTACCTGTCGTCTGCGACGATTCCATAGCACCTCTCACTTCCCGGAATCTCAATCTGATTTCCCAGATACACCTTGTTGTCTTCCAGCAGCTTTACTGTCTGGCCGTTGGAAAGCGGGTATTCCAGATTGACAAAAGAACCGATCAGCAGGTTCAGGTCTTCCACATGCAGCCCGGGGATTCCGAGAGCATTAAATTCCCGGATCAGATTCTTTTTGAATTCCAGAAACGCATCGGCTCCTTCTCTCTTTATGTATTCCGCCGCTATGCAGCTTCCTCCGAACGGATGCCGTCTGTTTTCTGGCATCCGCCGCATTCTTCCCTTCTGCCGCACTGGCTGCAGCAGTCTGCTCCGCAAATTGATTTCATATCGTTTTCCTTCCTTTCTGCTTCTTATACCGGAGTCCCTACTTCGATCAGGTTCCCGTCCGGGTCATAAAAACGAAGAACCTTCTGACCCCAGCTGTGTGTCATCAGACGATTGACATACTTCGTAGACGGGTACAGATTTTCAAGCTTTTGAGCAAATCTCTCGATATCTCTTTCCTCAAAATACAGCTCACAGGAATTACTTTCCGGAACGATCTCTTTTCCAAGAAACTTCCTCCATATCCTCTCTTCCTGGAGCACAAGTCCTTCCGTCAGGATCACATTCCCATCAAAATCACGTATTACTTCCAAGCCAAACAGATCATGGTAAAATTGTTTTGATTTCTCGATATCTTTTACCACAATCAATATATTTTTCAGTTTCACTACTTCCTGCCTCCCGCAAATTTTACCCTTTCCCTCAGTTCCTCGCTGAATCCTTCCAGGTCTTCCAGACTGATGGCTCCTTCCTCAAGCAGGCGGATGAGATTATGGATCATTTTTGATCGGCTCATTTGCACCTGAACCCCGGCTTTTTTCTGATCTTCCCAGATGCGTTTTTCCAATCTCCAGAACTTTGTGGATGGATTTTCCTCTCCGCTCAGCAGTTCCACATATTCTTTGTTCAGCCTGTCCATATACGCTTCCTGCCAGACAACAATCTTCTTTCTGAAAAGTTTCCAGTCTTTTTCAGTAAATCCCTGATCCTGCATCATTGCTTTCCCTCCCCGCAGAATGACTGCCAAATAAATACGACTCTTTTCAATGAACCAATTCACACCGACACCCTGTTTTCACACGGTCTGTACAGTAAATGCACAGACCTGGCTGAAATGTTACCACATTTATTACATATGTTTATTTTTTCATTTACAAGCTGCTTCATTTGATGTATAATGACTTTTGAATTAACATATGATATTTAAGTGCTGACGAGTCGGTGTCTATTTATAGATGCTTTAACTCTTAGGTACTGATACGATTTAAAAGGGCTTTCTGTACGGTGTTTGTTTACAAATGCTTGAGTCGGAAAGCTCTTTTACTTTCCCCATTTCAAATAATCATATATAGATATCAGCCGCCTGATATTTGTACGAATATTTGCCTTCGAATTTTGAAGAATATTTATATCTTGCTCAAACAACTGCTTTAATAAACTGCCAAGCTCTTCTACGTCTATCATTTCTTCCGGTAAATGAGCAATCAACCTTGTGGCTTTCTCCAACGACTGACTTTCATTATCCCATATTTGTCTGACTGACGAGTAACTTCCCAGGCATTGACGATTTTTCTTGATTGTGGCAGAAATAATAACATCAAAATTTTGCCTCTTTGCCGCTTCTCGACATTCCGGAAATTCTTTTTTTGCCTGCGATAAATATTTATTTAACGGCAGTCTTCCGGAATTCTGCCGGATAAGCTTAGGAAATGCATACTCCAGTAATTCATCTGCGGTAAAATCAATATCTTCCGTAATTATATTACGATACCATTCATGAGCCTCAAGACCATGAAGTCCCTTAAGTCCAAAATCACTGAATTTCCCTATTGCCAGCACGAGATCCTCATCTGCAACTCTGTCGTCTTCAAGTGAAGCAACCTTTAAATTTGCGGTAGGTGTATTTGAGAGTGTAAAGTTATACAATTCCTGTTTAAATCTCCTTAATATTCGAACTGGCAGCTTTGTCCGTTTTCCTTCCAACGCACGATACAGAAGCATAAAATCATCCAGTACAATCTTTGTCATTGTTAATGGTTTATGCCCCAACATAATAGTAAACGGTGAAACTTCAGCACCAATTTTTCCCTTTTGGTACTCCACAAAAACAAACCTGTCTTCTAAAATTTTAAGTTGTTCCGAATCCAGACAGTCTACAATAGCTTGAATAATCTTTTGAATATTACTGTCACTGATAGAATAGCCCATAAAAACAATAGGATATTCCATAAATATTGTCAAAAGTTTTGCAGCAAGATAGGCACTGGTTCGATCAAACTCAAGATAATCCTGTTCGTTTATTATCAGGCTATCCGGTTCTTCTACAGAGCCATGAATTTTAAAGATCTCTGCAATACCTTGAATTGCCGAAAATATCAATTGTTTTTGCCCTACATATGTTACGTAACCTTGGAAATGTTTTTCCAAAAAAGAATCATAATTTGTAGTAATGACTCCAGCTATATTTTTTTCGGATAATTCAGATAACTTTTCAATTTCTTCTTTATACTGCTCATTTTCAATACATCTGCCATCAATATAAGCTGCCACTTCCGCTTTAAAAGGAGATAAACCATCCCTTATTTTCTCTAAAACAGTACCGCTTACCCTTCTGAACTCTGGATTCTGAAACCATTTATCATCATAATCTTTTTGAATCAGTTCTGCTACTTTGGGAAGTATTCCTGCCGGATGATTTTCTTTCAGTGCCTTATTTTCGTAAAAACTGTAAGCAAAATCATCATTTATAATTTCGTGTGCAAAATGTTCCAATAACCCCTTCCAATCCGGCAAATTATAATATCTCCGTGTTATTCCAGAACCCAGAAACAGAAAGGGAGCCGTATTAAATTTTTCTATAACATCTTCGATATTCATATTCTCTCTCCTATACACTCAGACACATTAGAAGCCAAAAAATATTCCGTTATCAAATCTTATAATTCACACACCATAAGATACTTTTCTCGCATCATCCCCTGCACTCCAGCGCCTTCCCCAGCGAAAACGAATACAAATACATCTTCTTCACCCGTTTCCCCGTCAGCTGTTCCAGTGCTTCCCGGTAGTACAGCAGCTGTTTCCGGTAACGGTCCACCAGGATCTGTCCGTTTTTGTCCGGCGCCCAGTCCGTCTTATAATCCACGATCACCAGTCCGTCCGGTTCCTCAAAATATGCATCGATAATTCCCTGCACCAGGATTTTCTCCTGCTCCGGATAATCTTCCCGAATCTGAGATGCCGGGACTGCCATGACAAACGGCTGCTCCGTGTGCAGACTGCCGTTCTGATATGCCTTCTTCATCCGCTGCCCAAGCATTCCCTTCGCAAACCACACCAGGTCGCGCACCCGGACGGAGTCCGCCTCCTCCCGGCTCATTTTGTTTTCTTCCTGCAGCGCCTCAATCTGCGCCCGCACCTGCTCCTCGGATTCCGCTCTCGTAAAATCCAGACATTCCAGAATTTTATGGTAAGCAGTTCCCCGGGCCGCTCCCTGCAGCACTTTCTCTTCCCTCTGCATAAATGCAGGGACAATGGGTACAAACTCATCTTCCTGTTCTGTTTCTTCCAACCGTAACTCTCTTCCATCCGCATCTGACGGGCAGATTTCTGTTCTGTCCGCTTCCGCCGGTCGCATCACTGGTCGGCCCACTTCCGCCGGCTGCATCTCTGTCCTACCCGCTTCCGCTTTATACATCCGCTCGCCGTCTTCCTCTTCTTCCCCGGCGCGCTTCAGCTCGCTGACCGTCATTTTTGCCGGCAGCTCGGTCACCCGCTCAAAGGGATAGCGGAACGAAAAATTTTCTTCCAGAAGCTTCGCTGTCTCCGAATCATAAACTCTTTCCAGATTCAGATGAAGCAGCTCTTCTTTCTTCACCTGCAGATTCATCTGATACAGCAGTTCCTCTTCCACCATGTTCTGCGGCTGCTCACAGCGAACCGCCACCGGAGGTTCCTGCGGATTGCCCGCCGAACCACTTTCCTTGTCACCCTGCGCCTTTTTCAGACAGATTTCCGGAATCCCCAGCTCATACTTTTCATACAGCGGGATCATGCACCTGCTTCCTGCCAGAGCCGGAAGCACCCAGTCCAGATAGGAGGACGCCGACGACAGCGCCGGATACGGCAGCGCCTGTGCCGAAGCCTCCGCCAGGGATGCACATCTTCGGATCAGCTGTTCCAGTTTATCGACTGCGCCGGTGAGGATCAGCTTCTCTTTCGCACGGGTCAACGCCACATAGAGCACCCGCATCTCCTCCGCCAGGTTTTCCATCGCCAACGCCTTCCGCAGCACCTGTTTCTGGACAGACGCCGACTTTTCCCTTCGACTTGGCCGGATCACATCCGCTCCGATTCCAAGTCCGGCGTGAAGCACCAGCGCCGCACGGCTGTCCGACTGATTGAATTTCTTTCCCATTCCTGAGACAAATACGATTGGAAATTCCAATCCTTTGCTCTTATGAATACTCATGATCCGCACCGTATCCGCGCTCTCTCCCTGAATATTTACCTCACCGAAATCCACCTCATACTTCTGAAGCTGCTGGATATAGCGGACAAAGTGAAACAGTCCCCGGTAACTGGTGGATTCGAAATCCACCGCTTTTTCGATCAGCATCTGCAGGTTCGCTTTTCTCTGTTCCCCGCCCGGAAGCGCCGCCGCGTATCCGCTGTATCCGGTCCGTTCCAGGATTTCCGTCAGCAGCTCGTGGATCGGCGTATACGGCACTTTCCGACGCATTTCCTCCAACAGGAAAAGAAAGTCCCGGAGTTTTCCGCGCAGCGTGTCATCCTCTCCGTTTTCCGCATACTCCGCACATGCCTCATAGATTTTCTTATCCTTTCCGATGCATTTGATATCCGCCAGTTCCCTTGCGCCGCATCCAACCATCGGAGAGCGGAGCACTGCGGCAAACGGGATCTCCTGCATCGGATTGTCGCAGATCTGGAGATAATTCAGGACTGTCACAACCTCCCGCGCGGAAAAATACCCGGTTCTGGAAGTACAGTAAGCCGGAATTCCCGACGCCTGCAGCACCCGCTGGAACGTCTCCGCCCATCCGCTGACCGTTCGGAGCAGAATCACAATGTCCCGGTAGGACGCCGGGCGGCAGGTACCCGTTTTTTTGTCCAGCACCTGCTCCTTGCCGACCAGTTCCCGAATACGCGCAGCAACCATATGACATTCCGCCTCGATCATTGTCTCCCGGCTGTGGTCGTCCTCCAGCTCCGGCGCTTTCCGGTCCAGAAGAAGGATCTCCGTATGGTAATCGTCCTGATCCGCCGTATCCACTCCGGCGGAAGATTCCGGAACAGAATTCTCCGGCTGTAAACCGGATGGTGTCTCCGGGAACACTGCCCCCGGATAAAGACTGGCGGCATCGTCATACACAATTCCGCCCAGATCTTCGCACATCACCCTCCGGAAAATATAATTCGCCGTGGACAGCACCTGCTCCCTGCTGCGGAAATTCCTGTGCAGATCAATCCTCCTGCAGTTCTGTCTGATCCGCCGGTTTTCTCTCTTATCCTCCGTCTCTGTTTCTTCCGTTGCATCTGCTGCATCTGCCACGTTTCGCGCTTTCGTCTTCGTCGCGTTTTCCCCTTCTGACTTCGCCTCATCCGCTGTGCGTACTTCCTCTGTCTCCGCCGCATCCTCTCTCTGATACGTCCGGTACTTCTCAAGAAACAGCTCCGGCCTCGCCAGACGGAAACCGTAAATACTCTGTTTGATATCCCCGACCATAAACCGGTTCCAGATACCGTCCTCTTCCCCGGACACCGCCGACAGCAGCGCCTCCTGAATAAAGTTGCTGTCCTGATACTCGTCGATCATGATCTCACGGTACTGCTGCGCCAGTTCTTTCGCAGCATCCGTGCGGATCAGACGCCCGTCCTCCTTTCTCAGCAGGATCTTCAGCGCAAAATGCTCCAGATCTGAATAATCCAGAAGATTCTTTTTCCGCTTCTTCTCCGCAAACAATTCCGTAAACCGCAGGGTCAGGCGGATCAGTTCTTTCACCGGTCCCCGGCTCACCGCCGTATCCTCCAGGATTTCTTCCTCCGTCCTGGAAAAATACTGTTCCTGAAGACCTTTCAGCAGCTTCTTCGTCTCCTCCCGCTTCGCCTTCACCGTTTCCTTCAATGTCTCGTCAGCATCCGGATCCTTCTTTCTTGACAGCATCGGAAACGCCAGCGAAGCAAAAGCTTTCTGCAGTTCCCCGTAAGTCCGGCAGTTCTGCAGCGCCCGCGTCTGGTCCAGGTCCGCCTGAAGCATCGGCTCGTAAAGCACCGGCGCCCCCGGCCGGGACAACACTGCAAGGGTTTCTTCCTGCATGTTCCGGATACTCTCCAGATTTTTCTCCGCCTCACCCATCAGATACCGCATCCATGAGGAGTCTTCCAGTTCCTCCTTCATGGAAATCTCATAAGTTTCCTGACACTTCGCAAGCCATTCCTCCGGCCACGGATAGCTGGACGCGAAATCAAACAGATTCAGGATCAGGTTCTCGATCCCCTCATCTGTTTTCCCCGCTGCGTAACATTCGATAAAATTTTCAAATTCCGGCGTCTGTTCTGTATAGCCTTCTTCCAGAACCTCCTTCACCACATCCGAACGGAGCAGACGGATTTCCCCGTCCTCCGCCATCCGGTAAGCCGGGTCCAGATCGATCATCTGGAAATAATTCTGGATCACATAGGAACAGAAGCCGTGGATCGTATTGATCTGGGCATGATGAAGAAGGGTCTGCTGACGCTGAAGATGATCGTTGTCCGGATCCTCCTCAATGGCCCGCTGCAGCGCCTGTCCGATCCTCTCCCGCATCTCCCCGGCCGCCGCCCGGGTGAACGTCACGATCAGCAGCTCGTCCACGTCGATCGGCTGCTGCGGATCCATCACCCGGGAAAGAATCCGCTCTACAAGAACCGCCGTTTTTCCGGAACCGGCTGCCGCGCTTACCAGAAGGTTTTTTCCTCTCAGGCGGATCACCTGCTCCTGTTCTCTGGTCCATTTTACTCCCATGTCTCAACATCCTCCTGCATCGCCTTGATCAATTCGAAATCATCCAGCGTTTTCAGCTTTCGGTACTGGAATCCCGGCAGCCGCTGGTCAAACCCGCAGATTCCGCTGTAAGCACAGAACGTGCAGGCGTTTTTCGCTCCCAGCTGATAAGGCGCCGCCTCCGCGTTCCCGTCCATGATTCCCCTGCCGATCTCCCGGATCTTCAGTTCCGTGTACTTCCGGATCACAGAAAATTCTTCCCGGGTTGCCACCTTGGAATAGCTGCTGAAGCTGCCGTCTTTTTTATAACCCACCGGCACCACATCCGACGACGCCCCTGCGCCCACCGAATGGTCCAGCAGCGCCACCACTTCCGGGTCCGCATTGACCAGGCCGTCCATCTTCAGCGCCGCCAGCAGCCTCCGGTTCCACGCCTCGTCCGTCTCCCCGTCCTTTTTTTCCAGCATTGGGTCCCCGATATGATAGTAGAAAATTCCGGCAGGCTCTACGTCCTTTCCAGGGTGCTTCTTTTCCCCCAGTTCCAGCGCCGCGTCCATATAAACCACCAGCTGCAGCTGCAGGCCATAATACAGCGCGACCAGGTCCAGAGAAGTATTTCCGGACTTATAGTCGATGATCTTCACATAAACCGTATCGTCCTTCTCGCATACATCCATCCGGTCGATCCGCCCCCGGAGCCGCAGTTTCTCCTCGTCGGAAAGCGTAATGTTGATCGCGTCCAGGGAGTCTTCCATCGCAAAAGAAACCTCAAAGGCGCCCGGCGTAAAGCTTCCCTTTTTCAGCTGTTCCTGCAGCGCCCAGACCGTCCGCCGCAGAATCCGCTTCACCCGAAGGATCATATACCGGTTCCGGCTGCTGCTCTGGAGGATCGTATTCCCGTAATCCCCGATGACAGCCTCCACGCTCTCATCGATCAGACGGTCCCTCTCCTCCTCGTCCAGATTCTTCCATTCCAGGCCTTGCTTTTCCAACAGCCGGGAAAACTGTTCCAGCGCCTCATGCATCACACTTCCCATGTCGTTCGCTTTAAACTCATACTGCACCCGCTCCTGCAGCCGAAGCCCATACTCCATAAAATGGGCGAACGCGCATGCCGCGTACCGCTCCAGACGGGTAGCGCTGTTGGTCAGCACCTGTCCATAGAGGGCGTGGGCGGCGGTCTTTCCGATCACATCCTTCGGATTGCGGTAAAAAACAGCCTCCACATAATCGTCCGCCGGGATTCCCGCCTCCGGATGGTTTTTATACCACCGGTACAATTCCAGAAATTCCGGAGCGGCCTGTCCTTCCGCCGCCTGATGCAGTCCCTCCAGAAATGCCGGCAGGGCGTCCAGCGGCGTCTCCGGACTCGCTGTCACTTCCCCTGCCTCCAGAACCTTCAGCTTCGGAAACATCTTCCGGAAGCTGCCGATCAGATAGGACGGCATCAGGCTCTCGCCCTTCGCGTTCGTCCGGCAGTAGGAAAGATACAGCTTCTCCGACGGCTTGGTCAGGTTCAGATAAAGATAAAACCGCTGCATATACATTTCTTCCCGGGAAGTGGGCGACAGTTCCGCCTGATTTCGCTTCAATTCCTCCCGGTCCGGCTCCGAGAGAATTCCTCCGGAACCGGTATGCCGTGGAATCAGTCCCTCATTGACGCCGACAAAAAACAGTACCCGGATATTTTTCAGCCTGGTTCTCTCATTGTCTCCGATCAGCACCTGATCCGCCGACGGCGGGATCACCGCCACCTGTGCCTCCTGGAATCCTGCTTCCAGAATTTCCTGATAATCAGAAAGAGAAATCGCCTCGTCTCCCAGCACCTCCACAAGTTTGTCCAGCAGCTCCATAACGATCCCGTAAATCTGGGCATATTCCCGTGCCATCGCCGCTTCTCCACGGTCCTGGAACATTTTTTTCTGCCGTTCCAGCTTCCTCTGACAGTCGCTTTTCACGATAAATTCATAGAGGGTTTTCGTCTTGAAAAGAACCGGCGTCCTGCGTTGCTTCATTCCCTGGGCAAACGCCTCCACTTCCTCCAGAAAACGGCGGCGCAGTTCATTGATATGCAGCACTTCCTCCGGTTTCATACCCCGGTAACACCGGGTCCATGTTTCCCGGTACCGCTGAAATCCCCGGATTCCAAGGGCAATCACATAATTTTCCAGTTCGTCCGTCTCCTCCCGTGAAAGACAGCCCATCCCGCACCGCAGATAACGGAAGACCGACTCATAAGAAAAATCCTGAACGACCAGATGCAATGCCGCCCGGAGAAACTCCACAAAAGGATTCATCAAAACCGTATGCTTCTCGTCGATAAAACACGGGATTCCCGCCTGCCGGAAAATCTGCCGGGCGTAGCTGGCATAAGAAGAAAGGTCCCCGGAAATCACCGCGATCTCCCGGTAGCGGTATCCTCCGGCACGGACCAGTTCATGGATTTTCCCTGCCACTGCCCGCAGCTCCTCCTGAGGGTTTACCATCACACGGATGGAAAGTTCATCATCCGGCGTTCTCTCCCACTGTTCTTTGTCATAACGGTACAGATGCTGCTCCAGAAAATCCAGCGCGCTTCCCTTTCGGAACCGGCTGTGCTCCCCCCGCCTGGTCCAAACCTCCGGAAGGACCTCGCAGTGTACCTCCTGGGCACGGTCCAGAAGCTGCCGCACCATCTTTTTGCTGGCAAAAAACAGATTCTGAGGACCGCATCTGCCCACCGGATTCTCCCGCTCGTCCATCGTCACCGTCACCAGAAGCCTGGGACTCAGCGCCATCAGTTCCTTCAATACTTTCAGCTGGATCGGTGTAAAGCCTACAAATCCGTCAAACAGGATTTCACTGGTCCGGATCTTCTCCGACTGTTCCAGCTTTGCCGTCAGAACCTCAAGAACCCCTTCCGGCGTCACATAGCTGTCCCGTAAATACTCCTCAAACGCCTGATAAATGCAGCCGATATCCTGCAGCTTCAGCGCCAGCAGCGGCTTTCCTTTCGCCCGCTCCCGCCACAGCTCCAGATCCTCTCCGGTCACCTGATACTGCATCAGCTCCGAAACCAGCGATTTCATTTTCGCCACAGCGCCATGGCGTTTCAGGTTCTGTCCCAGCACCTTCAGATTTTTCTCCTGCTCCTGCGCGATCCTCTGGAGCACCAGGGTCTTTCCCGTCTCCGACAGCAAAGGCCGCAGCTCCCCGCCGGTCTCCTCAAAGATCCGGTAGGCAAGACGCTGAAAGCTCAGCACGTCAATATTCAAAATTCCCCCGTCCGGATGCATGGAGACAATCGTCTTCTGCGTCTGCATCGTAAACTGCTCCGGCACGACCACCAGAAAACGCCGTTCCGGATGACGCATTGCCTTTTCTATGATGTAACGAAATCCGTACTCCGATTTCCCGGAGCCGGAATTCCCGAAAATAAATTGTAATGACATTTCTGCGACCTTTCTGTTCTTTGTGACATCATGCTTATATGCCTGTCTCTACCCTTAACCATTCATTTCGCCGACGGAACAGTTACCTGTTACCGCCTTCTGCGGAATCCGTAAATCTCTTTCAGCCTCTCCAGCATCTCATAGACAACCGGACAGACTTCCGCAAAATCTATGATACTATACAAACTCCCCATACGATCCGGCTGATCTGTATGCGGATATTTTTTGCAGCTCTCAGGCTTGCAGTCCCCCAGAAGGCAATTTCCGTCTTCTTTCAAAAAATCACAGGGCTTATGGCGTGTACTGTATTCCCCGCTTTCTGCCGTCACGTCCAGATACAGACTCATAAAATCTTCCCGGGACATCTGAAGATACTCCGCATCACGCTGAATATCCTCCGCAGGAACAGATCCATGATACATTTTACAGCAGTTTCTGCATCGATTGCAGTCATACTGCGCGAACAATTCCTTTTGCAGCTGCGAACTGTAATTTTCTTGGCGCTATCATTGGTTTTTCTCCTCTATGATCATAATATCCGGAACGAACTTGTCCGGATACTTCTCGCTTCCGCAGTATCCGCAGACCCCCATTCGCGGTGAATTGCAGATTGGAAGAAGAAAATCCTCGTCCATCCATCCGTCATCCAACATATATTCATCCCCTTCCTCGTACTCATCTTCTTCCATTTCTCTGTCTTCCTTTTTCTTTTTCAAACATTTCTCACACAAAAACGGTTCTCCTGTATAAAATCCTTCCGGATTCACCCATTCTGCCGGATTCTTTCCACAGACACTGCAGATTATTTCCGGCGGATTGTTCCTGGACAGAATCGTGACCGCCTCCTTTTTCCAGATCCCGATCCGATATTCCTGAACTTTCACAATCAGTTCTGTTGTAGAACCATAATCGTACTCATAAGTAAATTCCATTCCGGCAGAAAGCACACTGCTCAGTTTATAGTCCATACTTTTTGACGGTTCATCCCAGAAAAAGTCTTCATCCGGAAGCACTTCATACCGCTGCCCGGCAATGTTAAATTCACTCAAATGCCCGCAGCACTCCACCCAGATATCACGGATAAACTGATCCAGCTCTCTGAGGGTAGCCGTCTCCCGGATTTCTATGATCAGCCAATAATTTTTGTTATATCTTCCCATCAGAAGCAGTTCATAATATCCACATTTTCTTTTTCCTGTCTCTGCTTCCAACACTTTCTTTCTCTCACCGCAGGCAGACAAATGCCGAAGCATTCCTCCCCTCGTATATTCCTTCCCACAATACTTACAAAAGCCTTTCGTCTGTTTTGCCATCTTTCTGTTTTTCCTTTCCATTTCAAATGTTTTTTGCTTCACTGAGATATTTAGAGTGTATGACGTTACAGCACCTTATTTTCCAGAAAACACTCCAAAATATAGAACGGGTTTTCATAATAAAAGCTGCTGTTATAATCATCAATTAATTCACTGACCTTTCACCTCCGTTTCTTTCAAAAAAACATCATTCCCCATAAACAGTTTTTCCAAACTCATACGCTTTTTCCAGCCATCCAGTCCCCTGAATCTGCGGTTTCCCGTTCGTATCTCCACAGCCGCCGGCAAGCAGCATTCCTTTGTCATGAAATCCGATGTAATTCACCATCGTAAACTGATAATAAGATACCGCCTGTTCAAAGGTCCAGAAAAAATTGTCTGCCGACGTCATCAGCAGTGCGCAATCCTTTACCGGATACTTCTCGTATCTTCCCAGCGGCGGATTCGGATCCTCCTGTGCCAGACAATAGAACCGCTCCAAAAAAGCCTTGATCCTGGAGGAAATTTACTTTGCTTGTTCCAGTATTCTTTTTCCATCCTCTGTCATAATTTTCAGCCTCTGGTACTCCTCCTGCAGCATTTGTTTCCCGTGTTCCGTGATCACATAGGATTTCCGTCTTCCTTCCTGTCCCGTCATCCGGATCACTGAGTTTTCCTCAAATTTTGAAAGCATTGCGTACAGAGTTCCCGGTCCCACGCGGACACGGCCATGGGACAGTTCCTGCACCTTATCCATAATATCAACACCGCAGCATTCCTCCAGAAGTGCCAGCAGGATATAATACATCGGTTCTGTCAATGTCTGAAACTGTTCCCTCGCCATGTTTTTCTCTCCTTTATCCTATCATAAAACGAAACGATTCTCCACCGAAGAACGCAAATCCAAAGAAAGAAGCGTAACCGTTCAGCCATCTGAACGGTTACAAAACCTCCAGCCATCAGTGAGCCAAATAGTTTTCGAAAATCTGAAGCCCGTAAGGTTCCGCCAGGCTGTTAGAATCCTCAACGACCAGCAGCTGTTCCTGATACAGAACAACGTCCCTGCGCCATCCGTCTCTTAGCTCTGTCTGTACCAGGAGCACTTCCACTTCTTCCGCCTGCTCTTCCGAACCGGAAGCCCCGTCGGTCTGCTCTCCCCACAAAAACTGCAGGATCCAAGGATACGGACTCTCGTAAACGAACGCCGTGAGTTCCCCGGTTTGCCTTCCCTGCTCCGTATCCACTGTATAATCTCCCCGGATATACTGACGGGTTCCAAAGATGCTTTTCTGTTTTTCAAAAGTTTCCGCCGTAAGCTTTGCTTCCTCCAGCTGCCCCAGCTCTGCCGCCGCGCTGTTTTTCTGTCTCTCGGAATCTACTCCGATAATCATTATGATACAGATCACTCCAGCGACCAGAAAGAACACAAACACTCCCCACAGCCCCAGAAGCCACCTTGTCGCCCGCTCCGGGCGCAGGAATTCAATTCCCGCATCCACGGCAAGCATCAACAGAAACACCGTTAAAAAGCTTACCATAAATACAACTTCCCCCTGTATTCCGGCAATTACCGCTAAAAGTCCAAACGGGGCGCCGTATACTGCCGTACGGACTCTCTGCCAGCGGCAGACCATCCCGTTTCTGCTCCCGTAAAATAGTACGTTTCCCGCCTTCCGCTCCTTTTTCTTTTTGACGCTCCACACTGCAAGCCCCGCCATCTTTCCGATTTCCATCAGCGCCATGAACGTAATCAGCAAAAGTACCGTCATCATCAGATTGCTGAACAGCCAGTTTTCTGCATTTATCAGGAAAAATTCCCACCAGTCTATTCCCGCCATAAACAGGAACAGCAAAAGCCTTTGCAGCCGGTATCCAAACTCTGCTTTGCGGATATTCTCAAAACGTTCCTCTTCCGTCACAATCGGAACGGCATCTTCCCGAACCTTCCGGAAGACGCAGAACTTCTTCCTGCTGTCAACCAGCTTCCAGCCCGCCGCCTCGCAATACTCTCCATATTCCTCCGCATCCGCCTCAGGTCTCATGTCCCCCTCACTGCCTTTCGGAAAAACCTCCACGGCATATTTCGCATTCTCCGGCTCTCCCTTCTCAAATATCATACCAAGTCTCCACCCGGAAAAATGCCACCCTTTTCGCACCATCTCCTCCAGATACGCCGCCATGCTGTCACACTCCGTATACCGGTAAAATGCAAAAACCCTTTTCCTCTTTCTCATAAACCCACCTCCCACATAAAAACATCTCTGCACAAACAATTATCGAGTATCGATATTTCCTATTTATATTATAATATCGACACTCGATAATAACAACCCCTATTAAAATATTTCCCATATTCAGACTTATCCACCACCCATCTCATCCCATCTTCCCACCACTCCTCTCCCCCCCATCCCATGACATCCTCTCCCGCCCCCATCCCCCCACCGCCAAAACCAGCCTTTTTCCGCCGTTCCGCCGGGCGGTATTTGGAAATCCGTGCTTGCGACTGCAGGCGGACAGAGACAGGCAGAGTGTCCGACAGCGGGCGGCACACACACAACCGCGTGATAATCCCCACACCGCCCGCGGCAAACACACTGCCTGTCTCTGTCCGAATGCCGGAGTGAGCACAGATTCCAAATACCGCCCGGCGGAACGGCGGAAAAAGGCGTCCTCCCCTATCATAAAAAAAGCCCCGCCAACATACCATTATAGAGAGAAAGAAAAAAGGAGCGTAACACTATGAGTTCAAAAACCAAAATCGTTGTCTTACATATGAAAGAGGTGATCTACACCGCCATCTTTCTCGTACTGGCCATTCTTCTGCTGGTACTCCTGTTTACCATGTTCGGCACGCAAAAGAAATCCGGCAACACAACCGGCGCCAACACCTCCGAAGTCCTGTACGTTCCCGGTGTCTACACCTCTACGATTGAACTGAATGGCCAGACTTTCGATGTGGAAGTTTCCGTCGACAAAAATCACATCAACTCCATTGCGCTCAACAACCTGAGTGAGACTGCTACAGCCATGTATCCGCTGATGGAGCCCACACTGGAATCTCTCGCCAGCCAGATCTACGCCACCCAGTCCACCGAGAATATCAGCTTTGGCGACGACAATAAATATACCTCTCAGCTTCTCCTCCAGGCGATCAACGCCGCGCTGGACAAAGCAAAATTATAGCACTCCAAGAAAATATCGCATCGGATTCAGTACAACGGGGCTCGAAATTCATCGTCAGCCAGCTTCGACGTACCCCGGTACGCCTTCAGCCGTCTTCCTTGTCTTTCGAGCCCCGCTGCCCTGTCTCCGATGCAATATTTTCTTGGAGTGCTATAGAAGACGATAAATAACCGTTTCCAGACTTTCAATCGCACAGAACGTTTTTCACCGTCTCGCAAAACTTTTCCAAATCTTCTTCATCAGGGTGTTCCAGCGCCTGATCAAAATTGGCGATCAGCTGGCCGGCACGCTCCGGTTCTTTCTCCTGCATCGCCTCATATCTCTTCCGGACGGCCATCGGCATCTTTCCCTGGCACATCCATTGGGCACGCACGGTATTGCTCTCATTCAGATGACCTTTTACATTAACAAGGATCCGGTCAAAATATTCCTGGCTTTGTCCAAAGCCTGCGGTTCCAAACAATACAACCTGCTTTCCATTCAGGCTCTCCAGAAACTCGGCCATCTGCTCTTCACAGTTTCCTTTGTCCGTCCAGAATCCCGCAAATACAAGTTCCGCCTCTTCCGCAGCCTTCTTCGCTTTTTCGTCGGGAATCCCGTAATAGAGACACTCCTGGCCTTCCAGTATTTTTCTCGCTTCTTCCGCCAGCATCTCCGTATTTCCGGTATGACTGCTGTAAACAACTGCACATTTCATCTTCTGCTTTCCCTCTTTTCTGTCATCTCCAAAACTATTGCGTCACAGTTACAGTTCAGCCTAGGTCTGCGCACATGCTGCGCAGACCGTAAGAACGTGATTCAGGCGTGCAAAATCCCATCGCCAAAGGCGATTTTAAATGGATTTTGCATGTAACGGTTCAGCAAGGCTGAACTGTTACGCGTCACACTTCAATCTGGCACATTTGCATTGCCTTTAACGCATTCTCATGGCTTTCCGGCGTAACTCCCGCGCAGGCGGAAGCATCCACCAGGATCGGTGTTTCCGGAAAGAACGCTTTCAGCAGAAGCGCATTGGAAATCACACAGATATCCGTACACAATCCCACCAATTCCACCGACTCCGGCGTCCCTTCTGCCAGCTCTTCCACAATCTTCGGAAGATCTTTGGAGCCGAAGGTCTCCTTGTCCAGGATCCTTGCGCCGCGCGCCTCTGCCGCTTCGGCAACCTGCGGGCACAGACGATGTCCCTCTGTTCCCCGGATACAGTGTTTTACCGGAAGCTTCTTTCCCTCAGAAGTATCCAGATAATTTTCAAAATGTGTATCTCGGGTACAGATGATCTTTCCCTGGAAATTCTCCATCTTTTCCGCCACCCGGTCCACGATCTTCACCGCTTCTTCTGTCCCAAGGCTTCCGGTGATAAAATCATTCTGCATATCAACAACGACTAAAATCTTCATTCTCTGTCCCTCGCTTTCTTTACAGAGTCATGATTCCGTTTTTTCAAACATTCTCCAGTTCTTCCAGCTCCTCCAGCCAGATACGGACGCAGGCGTCGCTCGGCATCCGCAGATCGCCGCGGGGCGACACTGCGACGCTTCCCACTTTCGGACCGTCCGGCAGACAGGAACGTTTAAACTGCTGAGCGAAAAATCTTCGGTAAAAAATCTTCAGCCATTTGAGGATCACTTCCTCTTCATACTGTCCCTGGAACGCATACTTTGCCACCCGGTACAGCTTCTTCGGCTCATACGTCACACGCATCATATAATACAGGAAAAAGTCATGCAGTTCGTAAGGTCCTACCAGATCTTCCGTCTTCTGCGAGATCACACCGTCCTTCGGCGGCAGCAGCTCCGGACTGACCGGCGTGTCCAGAATATCCAGCAGGATCCGTTCCAGTTCTTCTTCCCCGCAGGTATCCGCATAGTACCGCACCAGATGACGCACCAGCGTCTTCGGCACGGATGAATTCACCGCGTACATGGACATGTGATCGCCATTGTAGGTCGCCCATCCCAGCGCCAGCTCCGAGAGATCTCCCGTTCCGATCACCATTCCGCCCGTCTGATTGGCAAGATCCATCAGGACCTGTGTACGCTCCCTCGCCTGTCCGTTTTCATAGGTAACATCGTGGTTCTCCATATCCTGGCCGATATCGCGGAAATGGATGGTCACAGCCTCCTTGATATCCACTTCCTTCAGCGTTGCGCCCAGGCATCGGGTCAGCTGGCAGGCATTCTGGTAAGTACGGTCTGTTGTTCCGAAACAAGGCATGGTGACAGACAGGATCTGTCCCCTTGGAAGTCCCAGCATATCAAACGCCCGCACCGTGACCAGCAGCGCCAGCGTGGAATCCAGCCCGCCGGAAATTCCGATCACCGCGCTCCGGCAATGGGTATGTTCCAGCCTTTTTTTCAGTCCCATCGCCTGAATATTCAGGATCTCATCACAGCGCAGTTCCCGGTTCCGCTTGTCCGACGGCACAAACGGGTGCGGATCCACAAAACGCGTCAACGCCGTCTCCTCCATCCGCAGGGAAAAAGAGACCCTGCGGTATCCGCTGTCTTTCTGCGCCGGATAGGTGGTCATTCTTCTTCTCTCGCTCACCAGACGGTCCACATCCAGTTCGGTGCAGACTGTCTCATTGTGGAATCTTTTCGCCTCCGCCAGCATCACGCCGTTTTCCGCGATCAGATTCTGTCCGCCGAACACCAGATCCTGGGAAGATTCTCCTTCTCCCGCAGTACTGTAAAGATAGCCGCAGACCAGCCGTGCCGACTGGGTCGCCACCAGGTTTCTCCGGTAGCTGTCCTTGCCGACCATCTCATCGCTGGCGGAAAGATTGACGATCACTGTCGCCCCTGCCAGTGCGTGGCGCACACTTGGCGGTTCCGGCGCCCAAAGATCCTCACAGATCTCCGCCGCCACGGTCAGATGTGGCATGTCCTCGCAGGAAAACAGCAGGTTCATTCCAAAAGGAACCGTCCGGCCGAACAGGGTGATCTCCTCCGCAGTTTCCTCTCCCGGCGTGAAATGACGCGCCTCATAGAACTCATTATAATTGGGAAGATATTTTTTCGGCACGATTCCCAGCAGCTCTCCATGATTCAGCACCGCCGCCACATTGTACAGCTTCCCGTAAACTTCCAGCGGAAGCCCTACAAAAATCAGCGCGTCCACGTCCGCCGTTTCATTTGCGATCTTCTGCAGGCTTTCTTTCGCTTCCTCCAGAAGCCGGCCCTGCCAGAACAGATCGGCACAGGTGTATCCGGTAATGCACAATTCCGGCAGTACCATCACCTTTGCCCCTTTTTCTTCCATTTCCCGGATGCTTTCCAGGATCACTTCCACATTTTTCTTACAGTCGGCAACGGCAATCTTCGGCGTTGCGGCTGCGACCTTGACAAATCCCTGCTTCATAGCGTTCCTCTTTCATTGATATATGTTCCGATTCCTTCCGGACGTTCTGGCTTATCTGCTCCTTCTCAGCAGTTCTTTCATTTCCTCCACCGTGAACACATAATTGGTATTACAGAAATGACAGTTCAGTTCCACCGGCTTTCCGTCCTGGATCATTTCATTGAGATCTTTTCTGCCGACGCTGATCAGCGCCCTGGAAACACGTTCCTTGCTGCAGTTGCAGTAAAATTCCGTCGGCACGGTATCGTTGATGACCAGATCCATATCGCCAAGCAGACGATCCAGGATCATCTCCGGCGTACATCCCTCATCCAGCATCGCGGTCACGGAAGTCACCTCCGCCAGACGTTTCTCCAGTTTGGAGATGATCTCCTCATCACAGAACGGCATCAGCTGAAGAATGAATCCTCCCGCCTGTTTTACCGTATTGTCACGGTTCATCAGAACGCCGAGTCCCACGCTGGACGGCACCTGCTCACTGGTGGCGAAATAATACGTCAGATCTTCGGCGATCTCGCTGGTCTGCAGCGCGCACTGTCCAAGATACGGTTCCTTCAGTCCCATATCCTTGATCACGTCCATAAATCCCACGCCGACCGCCTTCGCCACATCCAGTTTTCCTTTGCTGTTGGCTGGAAGGATGACATTTGGATTGCCCACATAACCTTTGACCCTTCCCTTGGAGTCCGCCGTCACGGTGATCCCGTTCAGCGGCCCGCCCGCGTGGATCCGCAGTGTCAGAAGGTCTTTCTCGCCCTTCATCATCACGCCCATCATCGCTCCCGCGGTCAGCAGACGCCCAAGCGCCGCTGTCGCCACCGGGCTGGTGTTGTGAGCTTTTCTCGCCGTCTCCACAGTATCTCTCGTTGTAGCCGCAAACGCACGGATCTGTCCGTCTGCCGCTGTCGCTCTTACTATATAATCTTTACACATGTTTTCCTCTTTCCCGACGCATCTGCTGCGTCATTAAGGTAGATTTGGAAGTTTACTTCCAAACTTCTGCTCCTTCAGTATCTTTACCTCTTCTCTTTTTTCTGACATTCCCGGGCAATGAAGTAGATCCTTTCACTGTCCTCCCGCACCGGTTCTCTTGTGAACGCGTCGTATACGGCCACCAGCTCCAGCCCTGCCTTTTCCAGCAGCGCCTTCACCACCTCCGGATCATAAGCTCTCTGGTAATGAACCTCCTCAAACTTCCGATACAGATCTCCCTGCTCTTTCAGAAAGATCGCAAGCTCGTATTCGTTGATCTCCTCCTCCGGATCATAAAAATTGTCCCAGATGAAACTGCTCTCCTCCCGGTTTTCCGCGATGGTGCAGTCTCCCATCTGTTCATATTTATAACGGGTGTTCATATCAAAAATGAACATCCCGCCCGGATCCAGATAATTATTGACAAGGGAAAAAACTTCAAGAAGATCTTCTTCCTCAAGAATATAATTCACAGAATCGCAGACGGAAACCACCGCACGGACCGTGCCGTACAGTTCGAATTCCCGCATATCCTGCATCAGATACAGGATATCGTGACCGCTCTTTTCTTTCTTCTCCTCCGCGATCTCAAGCATGTCGCAGGAATTATCCACACCGATCATGTCATAGCCTGCATCCGCCAGAAGTTCGGTGACGGTTCCTGTTCCGCAGCCAAGGTCCAGGACCAGTCCGTCGCTGATCCCGTATTCCTTCAACAGACTTTTGATATATTCACACCACGCCGGATAATCTACGTTATCCATAAACAAATCATACACCTGCGCAAAGCTGGTATAGCTGTCCATCGGATACCTCCTTTTTCTTTTGCGATAGTTTTCCGGCGTTTTCGCCGCTTTTCATGATTTTAAATCAATACGGCAGGGCTGTCAAGGGGATGGGGAAGCGGACGGCGGTTATCAGATCCCGGTCCGGATCTACCGCAGTGAAGCCACAAAGGAACACCGCCCCGTGCTGTACTACCAGATCCTGGGAAGACGGCACGCATCTGGCAAAAGGCCAGCTGCTGTTATACCCGACCCTGAACATGGCAGGAATCAAAGATGAATATTTCAATCCCGGCATGGATCAGTTTGAGATGGCGCCCAAACAGAAACGGGGACTTTCCAAAATGATCGGAATGTTCGGAGGCATGACCACAGGGCCGAAACCGATTCTGGGAACCGACGAGGTCAACAACGATTATCTGAATCCGTATACCCGGGACGCCTCAAAAAATCCTCCCACCTTCCTCACCGTCGGCGAGCACGACTTTCTGAAAATCGAGACTCTGGGATACGGCGTTAAACTTCACAACGCAGGAGTGGAAACTCAGATTGTACTGTACAAGGGATTCGGCCACGCTTTTTTTGATAACACAGGGGTTTATCCACAGTGTGAGGACTGTATTGAGGAAATGGGAAAATTTATTCTCAGCCACTGTGGATAACAGAGACGCTGTATTCCCATAATAAGCCATTTTTTATTTCTGATATCTTCACAATCGTTTCTTTTTCGTTTATAATATACATGATTTTAATTCCATTTCCAGGAGAAGACCAATGAAAAAGAAATGTGTCATTCTTATTCCGGCTCTCGATCCTCCGGCAGAATTTCGTGATTATATCAATCACCTGATTCATGACGGTTTTGATGCGGTCATCGTCGTAGATGATGGAAGCAGTGACAAAAAGATTTTTGAAGATATCAGCCGGTATCCCCAGGTTACAGTACTGACCCATGAAATAAATTACGGAAAAGGCAAAGCTTTACGTACGGGATTCGATTATTATCGCAGTCATTTTTCGCCGGAAGAATATTCCGGTGTAATTACTGTCGACTCAGATGGACAACACCTCGTTGACGATGTAAAAAAACTCCGCGACCGTCTCAGTTCCGGAAGTCAGCACATCATCCTTGGCGTCAGAGATTTTGATCAGGAAAATGTTCCGCCAAAAAGTAAATTCGGAAATAAGCTTACCAGCGCAATCTTCCGTCTGTTTTTAAATCTCAGAATTTCAGATACACAAACCGGTCTTCGCGGAATTCCCAATTCACTTGTGGAACCCTGCCTTGCCATTTCAGGCGATCGTTTTGAATATGAAACCGCAATGCTGATCGATCTGGGAAAGAAAGCCGGACTGGAAGAAATCAAAATTCATACGGTATACTATGACAAGAATGAAGGGACTCATTTTCATCCCATTCGAGATTCTATACGGATTTATCGGCTGCTGTTTGGCACCTTTTTCCGTTATCTGTTGTCTTCCCTCAGTGCCTTTCTGGTAGACATTTGCCTGTTTGCACTGGGCACCAAAATTTTGTTCCGCGGACTGGCGCTTTATATTCCCGTATCCACAGTCTTTGCAAGGGTGTTTTCCGGAATATATAATTACCTGATCAACCGGAATATGGTCTTCAAAAGCAGAGCCTCCTATGCCTTTTCCGGTTTTTCTTACCTGTCTCTCTGTATTTTACAGATGGCAGCTTCAGCAGCACTTGTTTCTCTTACATACCATCTTCTGCCGCTGGATGAAGTTCTTGTAAAAATTATAATTGACTCCTGCCTTTTTCTGATCAGCTATCAGATTCAGAAACGGTTTATTTTCAAATAAAAAAGTGGAGGAACGTTCAAAATGAAAAAGGAACGACTTCTGTACGGTTTCCGTATTTTAGCTGTTCTTATTATGACCGTTCAAATACTGTGCGGTTTTTTATGGATGGCTGTAAATCTTTATCAAATCCCTGTTTTCGGTGACAGTACAGAATATTATAATCTGAGTCAGACACTGCAGGTTGATGAGTACAGACCCATTTTATATCCGTTAATTATCCGCGCGTCTGAAACGCTGTGCGCTCATCTGCCGTTTCCGTATCAGACGCTTTTGTATTTCTGGCAGACAGGAATTTCTTTTCTCAGTATTCTCTACCTGATCTGGCAGCTTGGAACCATTGCTTTCCCAAAAGTAAAAAAAAGGAATCGGAAATTCTTCGTGACCGGATCGGTTTTCATCAGTCTGTATACCATGTGTATACCAATGATCACCTTCATGAATTTTTCAGTGCTCACCGATTCTTTCGCCACCTCCATGCTGCTTTTTTCCGTTGGGGCAATGATAAATATTTTTAAAAGCAAAACATTTTCCCCGGGCAGTTTTGTTGTGATCATTCTTTCCATGCTGGCAGAATACACGCTGCGCGCCGACCGTTTATATACCTGCACTTTGTTTCTTGCAATCTGCTTTATCATGTATCTTATTAAAATTCACAAAAAAGCATTGTTTCGCCGGGCCGCAGTACTTTCGCTCGCAGCAATCTTGCTCAGTACCGGTCTTGCCGGCACGATCAATCATTTCACTCAGCAGCCCGGCCTTTATGGGCGTATTCCTACAACCTTTGGCTTTGTGCTTCTGGATCGTGTCGTCTGGCCCAATATGGAAGCAAATTATCAGAATTTTTCGGAAGAAATCAAGAGCATCATTACCGAAGAAGATGCAAAAATTTTTGATCAGCATAACAACAATGTCATGTATCAAATGGCTCCTCTGTTGAGAGAAAAAGCGGGAACAGAACGGGCGGAAGAACTCTATCAGGAAATGGCTGCAGTCGTTTTTAAAAATCAACCGGTAAAAGTAGTCTGGGATATTTTGGAAGATATTGCATGTGTTTATTTCACACCAGTCAGCGCCTTTCTGAGTTCATTGGGAATTGTAAATACAGCAGACAACTGGAATCTGCATTGTGTGTCACAGATCAGCCCTTCTCTCAGCAACTTTTATTACTATTTTTATTTATACACCTTTATGATCTTTTTGGGCAGTGCATGCGCAGCTCTCCTGTGGAAATTTTTCTCTCGAAAAATGAGTGCCAAACGCAAAAATTCCAGCGCTGAAGCGACCAAGAACTCTGTGAAAATTTCCCATCTTCTGAAACCGGGGTTTCTCCTTTGTCTGATTATCGCGTTATGGTTTTCAGTCGGAGATGGCGCACCTCCAAATGATCGCTACGCACTGCTCCATTATATTATATGGACACTTTGGGCTCTTGGAACGCTCATCCAGATTCCAGAAACACATGGCTCTCTTCCTTCTTCAAAGCAGCTGCCATGATCTCAGCCTGACAGATCACAGAGCCGGCGGAACTGATGAAATCAAAACAGAAAAGAGGCGATTGAAATGTCTGATATCTATGAACTTCAAAACAGCAAAAGAAAGAAAAATGCAGACAAGATTCTTTATGAGTATGGTCTTTGGAATTTTCTTTCAAAAATCGGGCAGCCACATATTATCGGAAGCTATCGGATGGATCTGATGGCGTGGAATGACCTGGATCTTGATATTGAAAACAGCTGTATGTCCAGAGAAAAACTGTATCAGCTGACTTCGTTTGTTCTGGATGTGTTTCATCCGCTCTGGTATGAAGCGAAAGAAGAAGTAAATGATGAGGGGAAGCGTGTCTGGTTTCACGGTTTTCATGTCCTGATCGACGATGAGCTCTGGAACGTTGACCTGTGGTTCTTTGATACGGAAACGATTACAAAGGCGGAAGCTTACTGTGACGGGATTTCTTCTGCCGTTCAAAAGTTTCCTGTATACCGAGAACGGATTTTTCGGATCAAGGATGCGCTGAGAGAAAAAGGACTTTATGGATTCTACCAGTATTCCAGTATGGACGTCTACCGCGCCGTTCTGGAATTTGGTGTTCAGGACAGCGAGGAACTGATCGCCAAATTTGAGAAGAAATGAAACATGCGGCTGGACTCCGTCAAAAACAGGCTGTCACAGATATGGATCTTGGAATCTTTCTGTGACAGCTATTTTTCTTTCCTGAAAATTTTCTTAATTTTCATTTTATCTTGTTATTATCTGATATTTTTGTAATATCTTTTGTTTTTTCTGTTTTATGTTGACATTCCATCATTTAAATGATATATTAATGATATCAAAATGATATCATCTTTCAATTGAGAAAGGAGTCGTGACAATTATGGAAAAACAGAGATTTGAACAAAAAGAAATCCGACCGATCAACGGATTTGGAGCTGTATTTCTGATCACTGCAGCATGGCTGCTCACTCTTTACCTGGTTTTCTACGCTGCAATAAATTCTCTCATTTTATTCTTTATCATCTTTCTCATCCTGGCTTTCTGCATACCGTTTTTTTACAACGGACTGAAAATTGTAAAACCAAATGAAGCTATGGTACTGACTTTATTTGGAAATTATTACGGAACCATCCTGAAAGAAGGTTTCTACTTTGTAAACCCGTTTTCCGCCAACAATAACCCGACATATATAAAGACTTCTGACGATGAAAAAACAGCGGTCATCGACACGCACAAAAAGACGGTTTCTCTGAAAAGCATCACATTCAACAACAGAATCCAGAAAGTCAACGATGTTCTCGGAAATCCCATCATCATCGGCGTCGTCGTTGTATGGCGGGTAGACAATCCCACAAGGGCTGTCTTCAACGTGGAAAACTACCCGGAATTCCTGTCTATCCAGACAGACTCCACGATCCGGAACATTGCCCGGATGTATCCTTACGATCTTATTGACGAAACACAGGCAAACAACGAAAAGACCCTGCGCGGAAGCGCCCAGGAAATCGCCGAGAATATGAAAGATGAACTGTCCAAACGTGTGGAGTTTGCCGGTCTTGTCATAGAAGAAGTACGCATCACTCATCTGTCCTATGCAGAAGAAATCGCGGCTGCCATGCTCCAGAGACAGCAGGCCGCTGCGGTAATCGCCGCCAAACAGAAAATCGTAGACGGCGCGGTGGACATGGTACGTATGGCAATCGACAAACTGAACGAAGATGAGATCGTTGTGCTTGACGAAGAACGGAAAGCGGCAATGGTGTCCAATCTTCTCGTCGTCCTCTGCTCCAACAAAGACGCACAGCCGGTGGTCAACAGCGGAAGTATTTATCAATAGGATGTGATAATTAATGACAGATGAAAAAAAACTGGACGCCAGAGAACAGGCGCTCCAGCAGCGGCTGGAAAAGCTCCGGAACATGGAAGACGAAATCAGGGAAAAAGAGAATGCCCTGAAACTCCGTGAAAAAGGAAAAAAGCAGCTGGTATTACGGCTTTCCCCAACGCTCTGGGAAGAAATCGCCCGCTGGGCGGATGAGGATTTCCGTTCTATCAACGGACAGATTGAATATCTCCTGACCGAATGTGTCCGTGCGAGGAAAAAAAAATGAACTTCCGAATGATTGTTCTGCAACAGATGACAACCGTCTGGTTTCTGAAGAATATGGGAGGGATCACAATGAAGAAAAGAATAAAGAGTATTGGAATGACAGCAGGGCTGCTGGCTGTACTCGCGGGATGTTCTGCTGTTCAGACAGACACAGACTATATGGAACTGCGCCAACAGGCGTTGGATACGCTTAACGCTGAAGAAGCGGTTCGGTCAGTGACTGATTCCGCCATAACTGTGGATGATGAAAATCAAACTATAGTAAACGAACTCTGGTTTATCGACGAGAATCACTGGCTGCAGGAAAGCCGTGTAGGAGAAGATCAAACAAGCTGGATGGTGATTTACGACGGCAATCAGTATTCACGAAACGTTGCCTCTGATCTCGATACCGGCTGGATGAAATGGGAAACGCCGACCGTTATGGAGGAACTGGCAAAAGGCGATTACGAGGAAACTATGGTACTGGAAGAAGGACAGCGACAGGATGACGGAACTCAGATCACATGCAGTGTCCCGAAAGAAGCTCTGGAAGAAACATGGGCGGAAAACACCAAAAATCTTCCGGAGGAATTTGCTCAGCAAAGCGAAAAACCGGAATCCGCACAATACACATATTATCTGGACGATGAAGATAAGCTTACCCGAATCGAAACTGTTTGGAAAAGTACGATGAAACAGCAAGAGGGAGAAGAACTGATCGACGTCAATATCACCTCAACAACTTCCGCAACATTTGAACCAGTGGCACGTGAGGAGGCAATGCAGAAAATCAAGGAAACCTACCAGGAAGCCATGAGCAATGTCCAAAATGCAGCAGAAAATTCATAAGAGCCATTGAAAAAGTTTGGACGGTATCTGCCCATGTAAAATCGCTTCACGATGGAATGTACGCCCAAAAGCACTACGTTTCAGCCGGATCTGCGAGGTAAATACGCAAATCCGGCTGAACTGCCACCAGGATTTCTACAGAAACTCGAGACTACGGAAATTCAAGGATAATGGCTTGAGTTTCCGTAAACTGCAATAAAAAAATGAATATGTCTTCCCAAAGTGTCAA
>ERZ1036420.283-NODE-283-length-50643-cov-4.825947_pt1 | contig 50643 bp, 43 predicted proteins | sample MGYA00514220_ERZ1036420 | MGnify/ENA primary metagenome ERZ1036420 (study PRJEB33795, sample SAMN09464938) | human gut metagenome | host: Homo sapiens | place: USA: Stanford, California | collected 2016-10 | study: EMG produced TPA metagenomics assembly of the...
AACACATCAAAATCATCTTCAAAAAGTTCTTGACATATCACCAGAATGCTTTTCCCGGAAGATGGAGATCAGTTCTTTCACCGCTTCTCGGTGATGAGGATACTGAAAAACAATATCCTCCACCTTTGTTATTGTCTGATGCTGCATGGTAAAAACCCTCCCTTTTTCTTATCAGATAATTTTTGTCGTCCACTCTGAACAATCCCAGACGGACGTTGCAAGTCCCTGGTAAAATTCCGGCTCATGGCAGACCATCAGGATCGTGCCCTTATACTCTTTCAGTGCACGCTTCAGCTCCTCCTTGGCGTCCACATCCAGGTGGTTGGTCGGCTCGTCCAGGATCAGCAGATTGGTCTCCCGGTTCAGGATCTTGCACAGCCGCACCTTCGCCTGCTCACCGCCGCTCAGCACCCGCACCAGGCTCTCGATATGCTGGGTCGTCAGGCCGCATTTTGCAAGGGCGGAACGCACCTCATACTGGGTGTAGGACGGAAACTCCTCCCAGATTTCCTGGATACAGGTATTGGTATTTCCTTTTGCCATCTCCTGCTCAAAATAACCGGTCTCCAGATACTCTCCCAAAACCACTCTTCCCTCCAGAGAAGGGATCAGTCCCAGGATGCTTTTCAGCAGCGTCGTCTTTCCGATTCCGTTGGCTCCGGTCAGAACAATCTTTTCCCCGCGCTCCACCACAAAATTCAGCGGCTTGGACAGCGGAGAATCGTATCCGATAACCAGATCCTCTGCGGTCACCACGAACCGTCCCGGCGTGCGGGCTGTTTTAAAGTGGAATTCCGGCTTCGGCTTTTCCTTCGCCAGTTCGATCACATCCATCTTATCCAGCTTTTTCTGCCGGGACATTGCCATATTTCTTGTGGATACACGGGCTTTGTTCCGCGCCACAAAATCTTTCAGTTCGCTGATCTCCTGCTGCTGGCGTCGGTACGCCGCTTCTTTCTGCGCCTTCTTTACTTCATAGACTTCCAGAAAATGGTCGTAATCACCGACATAACGGTTCAGTTCCTTATTCTCCATATGGTAGATGAGATTGACAACACTGTTCAGGAACGGAATATCGTGGGAAATCAGGATAAACGCGTTTTCATACTCCTGCAGATACCGGGTCAGCCAACTGATATGTTCCACATCCAGATAGTTGGTCGGCTCGTCCAGCAGAAGGATATCCGGTTTTTCCAACAGCAGCTTGCCAAGCAGGATCTTCGTTCTCTGCCCGCCGCTCAGTTCCTCCACATCCCGATCCAGACCGATGTCATTGAGTCCAAGCGCTCTTGCCACTTCCTCCACCTTGGAATCGATCACATAAAAATCATGCATCGTCAGGGTATCCTGGATCATACCCAGGTTCTCCATCATTTCTTCCAGTTCCTGCTCCGACGCCTCGCCCATCCGATCACAGATCTGATTCATCTCCTCCTCCAGATCCAGCAGCCAGGCGAATGCGCTTTTCAGTACATCCCGCACCGTCATCCCGCGCTCCAGAACCGTATGCTGGTCCAGATAACCGACTCTTACATTTTTCGCCCATTCAACCTTGCCTTCATCCGGCATCAGCTTTCCGGTGATCACACTCATAAACGTGGATTTTCCCTCGCCGTTGGCACCGATCAGTCCAATATGCTCACCCTTCAGCAGACGAAAGGAAACATCTTCAAAAATTGCTCTGTCTCCGAATCCATGGGACAGATGTTCTACATTTAAAATACTCATTCTTTTTCTCCTTATCCATACACCGGCATACAGGGTACCCATTCTGCCAGTTTTCCCCCGCACTCCGGTATCGTCACCATTTTACATGAACCGTACCGTTATGGCAAGAAAAAACAGGAAACAGTTACCTGATTTTCAAATTCTGTATACAGTCGATCAGATACGAAGAAATCGTAACGGTGATCAGAGAAAATATGATCCGGGAGACGGGGATATATGTCAGGGACAGTCCCAGTACCGTGAAATCCGTAAATAGATAAGCACGGGACAGCCGCCAGTGAGTCACACGGGAAATAGTCAGCGCAAGAGCATCGTCTCCGCCGCTGGAACCGCCCTGGCGTACGATAATACCTACCCCAACCCCCACAAAAATACCTCCCAGGACAGCTGCCGCCAGCGGGTAATCCGACAGATCCGGCAGCATCGGCGGAAACAGTTCCCAGAATTTATAGAACAGGGAAACCCCCAGGGTGGAAACAACAGATATTTTGATAAACCTTCCGCCAAGATACCGGAATGCCAGCAGATAGCAGAGTGCATCCAGCACCGGAGTGATATACGCCGGAGAAACTCCCAGCCAGTGCTCGACAAGAAGCATCATCCCGATCACTCCTCCCTCGGTGATGCCGGACTGCTGATGGATATTATGGATGCCGAAGGAACAGATGCCTGCTCCTATCATAATATACAGGATCCTGCTCCAGGAAAGCCCGGCCATCAGCCTTTGTACAGAGACAGAACCTATTTGTTTTCTCATAGAAACCTCCTGCTTGCTTTTGTTTTTTACACAGGATATAATAAACAATATAGCAACTATAATGTCAAGAGGCAGAAACACTATGGAGCATTTATTTTCAATCGGAGAACTTTCAAAATATCAGAAAATCTCAAAGCAGACGCTGATCTTTTACGATAAGATCGGCCTGTTCCGTCCCGCCTATGCGGACCCGAACAATGGCTACCGCTACTACAGCGCCAGCCAGATTGACTATCTGGATACCATCCTGCTTATGAAAAAAATCGGATTTTCCCTGAACGAGATCAAAGACCATATGCAGCATTACAACATCGACAGCAGCCTGGTCGCCCTGCGAAACCAGCTGACGGTCATTGACCGCCAGATTCAGGAACTGCGGCTGATCCGGAACCGCCTGCTGCACCGCTGTGTACAGATGGAAAATGCCAGGATCTACACCGAGAAGGAAAGCCCGGTGATCCTGGAGGACGTACCGGTTCAGCATCTCCTGGTCCAGGAGGTGGAGGAACCCTGCACGCTCCGGGAGATCAGCATCGCAACAAAGAAATGCTTTGCCGACTCTTTTCAGCAGCAGCTGCCCGTATTTTTTCAATGCGGTGTGATCGTTCCTTTTCAAAAGATCAGGGAGGAACGTTTTACCGAAGCTTCTCACGCCTTTCTTCCCATCGAAGAAACAGACAAAATCTCCGAAATCCGGCAATTGCCCGCTGGAAAATGTGCATGTATCTATCACATCGGCGATTACCTGTCCATCGGACATTCTTACCGGAAGCTTCTGGACTATTGTGAGGCACATTCCCTGGAAATTATTTCGGATTCTTATGAATTCTGCATCAATGACTATCTTACAACACACGACGAGAATGAATATATTACGAAGATTATGTTTTATGTCCGTTCTTCGTAATTGAACAGAACCCGCCAAAATCTCAACCCGGATTTTCTGCAATAGAAAACATCTGCCATTTCCGACAGATGTTTTTCTATTGTTGTTATTTCTTTCAATTAAACCAGATCTTCTTTTGTAATCTCAATCGACGGATAATGTTCCAGTTCCGTCAAATCCTTGTCCAGCGGAACACTGTATACCATATAATAATTATCCGGATTCTCCTGTTTCAGTTCATACAGCCTGCGCTCAGCAGCTCCTGCATCCAGCGTCGCCCATACTACAGACACTACTCCGATTTTATCCATCTCTTTTTCTTCCACAGAACCACACAGGATCAGTTTCAAAGGTCCGGCTCCTTCCAGACCCATGCGAATATATTCTTTTTCCGTCATCAGCTGTCTCTCCTCTCTTCCAACGGCTCCGCCGGCCGGAACACACGGGTGTCCGCCGGTTCCAGAACCACCTGGGCTTTTCTGGTCGCTTCCTCACAGAAGTAGTCCTGGGAACAGATCAGGGTCTTGCCCCGTTTGTCGATCTTTTCATAGCTGCCGTCCGGCTGAAGGATATGGGCTTTTACATTGTCCTCCATCTGGATCTCCAGAATATGCATCACCTCTTTTTTGATCTTCTCATCTTCCACCGGGAATACGATCTCCACCCGCTTATCCAGGTTTCGCGGCATCCAGTCCGCGCTTCCCATGTACACTTCCTCACTGCCGTTACTGTAGAAATAGAAGATCCGCGCATGCTCCAGGAAATTTCCGACGATGGAGCGGACAGTAATATTTTCGCTGATACCCGGGATTCCTACTTTCAGACAGCAGATTCCGCGGATGATCAGGTCAATCTTCACGCCTGCTGCTGCCGCCCGGTACAATGCCGCAATAATACCACGGTCACATAAAGAATTCATCTTTGCCACGATATGGGCTTTCTGGCCTTTCCGCGCATTTGCCTCCTCCATGGCAATCAGATGCAGGAACCGGTCACGCATCCAAAGCGGCGCCACCACCAGTTTGTTCCAGCTCTCCGGCTCAGAATATCCGGACAGCATATTGAAGACCGCTGTGGCGTCCTCTCCGATTCTGGCATCGCAGGTGAGAAGTCCACAGTCTGTATAAAGCTTTGCGGTGGAATCGTTGTAGTTTCCGGTTCCCAGATGAACATACCGGCGGATTCCCGTTTCCTCTCTGCGCACAACAAGGGTGATCTTGCTGTGGGTCTTCAGTCCCAGCAAACCGTAAATTACATGACATCCGGCTTTTTCCAGCATTTTCGCCCAGACAATGTTATTCTCCTCGTCGAAACGGGCTTTCAGTTCCACAAGAACCGATACCTGCTTGCCATTCTCCGCCGCCTGTGCCAGGGCTGCAATGATCGGAGAATTTCCGCTGACCCGGTAAAGGGTCTGTTTGATCGCCAGTACATCCGGGTCCTTTGCCGCCTGCTTCACAAACTGTACCACAGGATCGAAACTCTGGTATGGATGGTGCAGAAGGATATCGCCCTTCCGGATGTTGGTAAAAATATCATCCTCGTTCTGCAGTGCCGGAACTGCCGCCGGCGTGTATTTCGGCGTCTTGTATTTTTCAAAGCCTTCCAAACCGTACATCTTCATCAGGAACGTCAGATCCACCGGTCCCGGAATAAAGAAGATATCCTCATCCCCGATATCAAACTCATGTTTCAGGATCTTCAGCAGCCGCTTGTCGATCTTTTCCTCCACCTCAAGACGGATCACCTCACCCCACTGACGTTTCTTCAGCTGTTTCTGGATTTCTTTCAGCAGATCCGCCGCATCGTCCTCGTCGATGGACAGATCGGCATTTCTCATAACACGGTATGGATGTGCGCACACTACATCATAACTGAGAAACAGCTTTCCAATATTCCGCTCGATGATCTCCTCCAGAAGAATGACATTGCAGCCTTCCCCTTCCTTTGCCGGAAGAGTAATGAACCTTGGCAGCACCGACGGAACCTGAACCGTCGCGAATTCCAACTCCGCTTTCCCTTTTTTATTATCTTCTTTCTTTCCTTCTTTCTTTTCCGTCTTTGCACTGAGTCCGCTGTCCTTTTTCTGGATCAGCGCGCCGATGTTCAGCGTCTTATTGCGGATCAGAGGAAAGGGACGGGAGGAATCCATTGCCATCGGCGTCAGAACCGGGTAAATATTTTCCTCGAAATATTCATCCACATAAGCCGCCTGCTCCGGAGTCAGCGCCTCATGAGTGCTGATAATGTTCAGCCCGATATGTGCCAGAGCAGGAAGCAGAGAACGGTTATAAGTACTGTACTGTACCTGAACCATTTCATGGGTTTTCTCACTGATCGCTTTCAGCTGTTCCTTCGGCGTCATCCCGGCGATATCCGGTTTCGTATATTCCGCATGTACCATATCTTTCAGGGATGCCACACGGATCATATGAAATTCATCCAGATTGGACGACGTGATGCTCAGAAATTTCAGCCGCTCAAACAGCGGAATGCTCTTGTCTCTCGCTTCGCTGAGTACCCTCTCGTTAAAACTCAGCCAGCTCAACTCACGGTTCCGGTAATATTCCGGTTTGGTATATAGCGTATAATCATTATCCATCTCTGCTCCTCCTTACATTTCTCGTTTGACTTTCAATTTCGGGCGCACACTGAAGACCTCATAGAAAAAGTCCATTTTTTCCCGGCACAGCCCCTGTTCCAGCGTGAAATCTCCGTTGACAGTAAGATTCAGCGTCAGTTCACGTTCGCGAAGAGACGCCCGGATCTGCTGCACCTTCTGCATATGGCTGCGATCCAGGGTATTGGCAAGCCTTAAGATCGCCGTCAGCTCGGCAACCTTCAGATACTGCTGTTCGCTGATCGCCGATATCTGGGCGAACTGATCATATTGCGGCAGCGGTGCCGTATTGTACCGGGCAATCAGAGCGATCATCTCCCGTTCCGTATGGGACAGTCCGATGATTTCATTGGACATGATAATATGGTAAGTACAGAGTGCCGCATTGTTCAGGCTGATATATTTTCCCACATCGTGGAGCATGACCGCGATTTTCAGCAAAAGCCGCTCCCGTACACCCATTCCATGAATCTTTTTCATGGAATCAAACAGTTCTGTGGCAATCATATCAATATTCTGGATATGAGGACGGTTGACCGCATATCTCTTGCCAATGTTCTTTGCAGCCATCAGAATATCATTTTCAAAGTTGTGGCTGACCTTGATCAGTTTCTTTTCTTCCGCATATTCATAAGCCAGGCCGCGTGCCAAATGGGTGCCTGGTATCCAGACCTGCTCCGCATCCATCATCTCGATCAAGCTGTTGCAGATCACCGCCGCCGGGCTCATCAAAGACGCGTTTTCCAAAGGAATACCCATTTTAACCGCAAGCTCCATAGGTGAATGGCCGTTAATCTTGTCAAACCAGTTCCGATATGTTTTTCTGGAAATAATCCTGGTGTTTTTTTCCTGCTCATTCTGGAAAATGGATTCCGTAAAAAAGCCTCCCAGAAGCATGATATTTTCAATCTTCCGGTCTTTCAGAAACATCTTCTTGAAGCTGAGCAATTCATTCCAGATATACTCCTGCACCAGAACCTCATAATGACTGGTCTCACTGGCAAGGCCCGAAAGCTTCTCACGGATCCGGACACTTCCCATCCGGAGATTTTGGGTGGTCACCAGCGCATCCTTATCGAACAGGGACAGCTGCACGCTTCCGCCGTCCAGATCAACAATCGCCGTTCCCTTTTCGATGATCTTGTTGAAATCTGTCTCCATGGTCGCCAACGCCTTATATCCGAGAAATCTCTGCTCCGAATTGCTCAGGATCGTGACTTTCAGCCCTGTCAGCTGACGGATTTTTCCGAGGATAAACAGGCTGTTCTCAGCCTCACGCAGAGAACTGGTCGCCACCGCCCGGTATGCGTTAACCTTGTAGCCGTCCATGATCCTGACAAAATCCCCAAGCACACTGCAAAGCTCCTCCTCCATCTCGGGGCTGATCTTCCCGTTGGTGTAAGTGTCCTTTCCCAGCTCGATCCGATGACGGATCTTGTCAATGCTCCGTATCCTCTGTTTTCTGGAAATCTCAAAAATCTCCAGAAAAACATCATAAGTGCCAATGTCTATGGCCGCAAACGTTGCCATCTGCATATTTTTTCCTCCTTTATGTTTCGCGACTATCCCGTAACCATTCCGTTGGCTGAACGGTCAGGCTGACCCAGCAGATAATCAATAAACTGCTGCGCGGTCCGTCCGGAAAGTCCGCCGTGCTGCAGCTCCCATTTGTTCGCCTCCAGCAGAAGCTGCTCCTCCGGCATCCGCACGCCGTAACGTTCCGCAAGGGTTGTCACAATCTTCTGGAATTGTTTCTTATCCGGCGCGCCAAAATAGATGGTCACACCGAAACGGTATACCAGCGACAATTTTTCCTGTACCGTATCCGAGGTATGCATATCCTCCCGGATATCCTCCTTGTCCCTGTAAGTCTCCTTGATCAGGTGACGGCGGTTTGAGGTCGCATAAATCAGAATATTGTCCGGCTTTCTCTCCAGCCCTCCCTCAATCACCGCTTTCAGATACTTATACTCAGTCTCAAACTCTTCAAAAGAAAGATCGTCCATATAAATGATAAATTTGTAATTCCGGTTTTTTATCTGAGCGATCAGTTCGTTGAGGTCCTGGAACTGATGTTTATATACCTCAATGATCCGAAGACCCTGATCGTAATATTGATTCAGGATTCCCTTAATACTGGAAGATTTACCGGTACCCGCGTCTCCAAAGAGCAGACAGTTATTTGCTTTCCTTCCCTGTACAAAGGCTTCGGTATTATCAATCAGTTTTTTCTTCGCAATTTCATAGCCAACCAGATCCTCAAGATGAACATGGGCGATGTTGGTGATTGGAATGATCTCCACCTTGCCGTCCACACGGCCGATCCGGAACGCCTTGTGCAGGCCGAGTTTTCCGACACCGAAATCTTTGTAGAACTGGATCATATCTTCCATAAATTCGTCGACCGACTCCGCATGCTGCAGCCGCACCGACAGTTCACCGATCCTGTCGCGGATTCTCTGATTGAACAACTTATTCGGGCTGTCCGTATTTTTGTAGTCACAGATGATCGCTCCGTCCCCGGAACAGAAAATCTGATCAAAAACGCGGATATCAAAATCAAACAGCTCCTTAAAGCGAACAAAATCATGTTTCGCCATCTGATTAATGCTGCCGTCCACATGTCCCACAATCTCGCAGGAGGTAGAAAACGCGTTCTCCTTATTGACCAACAGATAGGTCAGATAATTGCACCAGAGATTTCCGGAAAATCCATAGCGGTTCGCCATCTCCACCAGCCGGTTCAGCGCATCATAAAACAAATTCCGGTAAAATACCTGGTCCCGGGCAATCGTATCGTTCTGCACCGCCTCGATCATTTCCGTGAAATCTTTCAAAACCTCGTCCTCATCAAAGGACCGATACAAAATACATTCTTCGATTCTTGTCATTTTTCTTCTCTTTCTGTTCCCTTTCCTTTTTCTCTTTCAAAAAAGCAGGATGTGCTTTAATAATTCCCGTACACCCGGATCTTCTTCGCCTCGGCGCCGATGCCAAGCAGCGCGTTCTGAACGGCCGCGTCACCCAGATTTCCTTCGAAATCCACAAAGAAACGGTACTCCCAGTTTCGCTTCGGGATAGGGCGGGATTCGATCTTCGTCATGTTCAGCCCATTATAGATGATATGGGACAAGATGTTATAGAGTGAACCTGTCTCATGAGGCAGTTCAATATATACACTAATCTTGCGGGCGTCTTTTTTAAAGCACGGTTTCCCTGAGAGAATCACAAAACGTGTCTCGTTGTTGCTGCTCACAAACTCCTGATCCAGGATCTGCAGGCCGAAATGTTCCGCCGCATACCTGCTTGCGATTGCCGCCTTTGTCCTGTCTCCGCTTTCCGCCACCATTTTTGCAGCCACCGCTGTATTCAGGACTGCTGTCTGTTTCCAGTCCGGATGCTGCTCCAGATACCGCTTCGACTGTGCCAGCGCCTGTGGATGAGAATATACCTCCGTCAATTCCTCCATCTTTGCGCCCGGAATTCCCATCAGCACATGATCCACCGGAATGATCTGCTCTCCCACAATATAATGGGGGTATTCCACCAGCAGATCATAGATATCCAGCACGCTGCCTGCCGTAGAGTTTTCAATGGGAAGCACTGCATAATCAGCTTTGCCCTGGCTGATCGCTTCCATCGCGTCTTTCCAGGTCTCCACATGGAAGCTCTGCACCCCGTCGCCGAAAAATTCTTTCATTGCGGCAAAACTGTAGGCGCCCTCCACTCCCTGGAAGACCACCGTCGCAGCGTCCGCGGGGATTTCTTCCACCTGGCTGTATTCCGGGCTGACGTCCCTTTTCCTTTTCGTTCCCGCGAGAAGCTGGTACTGCCGTTTCCTGCTGATCGACATGATCTGCTGAAACAGCTCCTGCACGCCCCTTTTATTAAACGCACCGGAAGCCAGCGCTCCCAGCGTCTCCAGCTTGGAACGCTCTCTTTCCGGATCAAACACAGGTTTCCCTGTCTCTATCTTATATTCCGCCACCTGCTGTGTCAGACGCATTCTCTGTTCAAACAGGCGGACAATTTCCTGATCCGTTGCATCGATCTGTTTTCTTATCTCGTTTAAATCCAGCATAACTCTGTAACCTTTCCGTAAAATCGTTACGGTCCGCCGCGCTCCCATCGGCTCACTCTGCGATGGACACAAACGACTGTAACTCAAAAATATTCTACTATACTTTCCGCGCTTTTACAAGAAAGCTTCTCTTAAACTGCAGGAAAAACAGAAAATTTTACATAATTCTTACAAAAGAAAAACAGCAGGATCCGTTCCTGCCGTTTTTCTTCTTATTTTTATTCTGTTATGGATTTTCTTCTGTTTCAGCCTCTTCTGACCAATTCGCCTTTGAAGTTAAAGGTACACGGAACCCCATCAATCGTCATAGTCAGCGAATAAGCCATGCCGCCCCAGCCACGGTAATAATAGGTTTTTCCGCCTTCTTCTTTCCAACCGCTGTACATGGTACCGTCGTCATTGAAATAGTAGGTGTCAATACCGTTTCTTACTTTCTGATTGCGGTAAGCCCTTCCTTCCTTGTCAAACAGATACCACTTTCCGGTGTTCTTATCGTGATACCAGCTGCTGTGCATTCTTCCACCCCAGCCGCGGAAATAATACAAATTGCCGTCCAACCAGCAGAACTCATCGGATTTCATCGTACAGTCTGGATTAAAATAATACCAGTCGTTTCCGATATGACTCCAACCGGTATTCAGCGCTCCGCCCCAGCCGCGGAAATAATACCAGTTCCCATTGGACGGATCCTGGTGCCATGCATTGTACAGCATACCGCCCCAGCCGCGGAAATAGTACAGGTCGTTTCCGATCCTGCAAAGTTCATCTTTCTTCATCGTACAGTCCGGATTAAAATAATACCAGTCGTTTCCGATATGGCTCCAGCCGGTATTGAGGGCAGCTCCCCAGTCTCTCAGATAATACCAGTTTCCATCCGCCGGATTCTGATACCAAGCGTTGTACAGCATACCGCCCCAACCGCGGAAATAATACAGGTTTCCATCGATCATACACAGCTCGTTGGTCTTCATGGAACCGTCTTCATTAAAATAATACCAGTCGATTCCATCTTTGATCCAGCCCGTTGCAAGCTGTCCGCCGGAAAGATATCCCCACATTCCGTTGTATCGGATCCAGGTTGGCCCAACGACCCTTCCTTCTCCGTCAAACTGAACCGAATACCCATCGATCTGCGTGGTCAGACTGTAGGCTCTGCCGCCCCAGCCACGCAGCCAGTAAACCACTCCGCTGTTCGGATCGCGAAGCCAGCGGTTCGCCTGCATAACACCCGTATTCTCATCCAGGTAATACCAGTCGATCCCATTCTTCTGCCAGCCTTTCAGCATCCGGCCATCCTCTTCGCTCATCAGATACCACTGTCCATTTTCAACCACCCAGCCAGTCTGCAGAGCGCCTGTATTCGGATCGAGGTAATAACGGTTTCCTGATATGTCCAGCCAGCCTTTTCGATAATTGTTATTCTGATCCACGTAATACTTCTGACCGTTTTCCGTCACCCATCCGCCGATCATAGTCACATGACCGTTCTGATCTGCATGATACACACGGTTCGTCTCTTCATCGTAGATTTCTTCATTCACCGCCAGTATTCCGTTTTCTTTTGCGTAATACTGGACGCCGTTCTGTTCAAACAAACCCTGGCACCACCGACCATCCTGATAGGCTCTCAGGTGTTTGTCCGCGTCGGTATAGATCCGGAAACTTCCGTCCGCGCTGGTGGTCACCGGATCCGCACCAAGTTCCACCACGATCGCATCCTGTTCCGTGTAAGCCGGAAGCGCAAACAGTCTGGTGTCCAGGCTGCCGATCAGATTCACACGGGAAGTCTTCAGATTAGAGAAAGCGCCGGGCAGGATCATAACCTCCGGGCTTGCCGTCTCCACAAAAGCATCCGTCATACTGTCAAAGAATCCGTGATGATTGGCCTCCAGTACCTCCAGATCGCTTATCTGGGGGTAACTCTGTATGACCCGGGTAAGATCCCCGTCATCGTCACACATATCACTGGTTAAAAACGCGGTATTCCCATTTGCCTGCGCGATCACTCCCAGACAAAACCAGTTTGCGTCATAGGTTATCTGCCCCTGATAAGAAGGATCATAATTCACGATCTGAATCTGAAAATTGCCGAAAGAAAAGGCACTGTTCTGATCGTTGATGTCCTGGATCACATTGGTTCCCACTTCCGCCGCTGCCGCCAGCGTCTGATCGTACACATACTGATTATCCCAGAGATGCACATCTGTCGGGGAAGTATTGATCATGCTGTCATCGTAAGGCATGATATACAGATTCTGCGGCTGAAATTCCCTGATCACAAGATCTGCCGTCCCGATGTGATCACTGTGCGGATGGGTGGCAATATAAAACTGGAAATTATCCTTATTTACCCCCATCTTCGTCAGATAATCACGAACCTCCTGGTCGTACCCTTCATTGGTAACGATTCCCGAACGCAGAGGATACCTCTGGTCACTTCCGTCCGGATAATCCCAGTCCTCGCCGGAATCCACCATACCGAACACCGGGTTGCCGTTGGCATCCCTGCTTTCCAGCAGAACGCCTTCCGTATTGCCCTCAAATGTCAGGAAATGGATCTTTGCAGTTCCTGACCCCTGTGCGTATACTGCATTTCCATTGCCCTGCACCGCCCCCACAACGCATACTGCAAGACATGCCGCCGCCAGTTTTCCCGCAGTGCGGAGGCGTGCCCTTGCCATCTTTTTTCCATGCAATTTTTTACTTCCTTTCCAGCCTTTACTTATTATATGTCACTCTTATGTCACTCTTCCGGCAATACCGAAAGAGCCTGCTTGAAATCGTGTGGGATTTCAATGCTTTCCCTATCATAACACAGCAAAAAAGACGATGTAACAAAAATATGCGGTCTTTCTCCCTCTGTCCGGCGTTCACTTTTTCTTGCATTTCGACTCTTTTTGTGATAAGGTGGAACACAGAAAAAAAGAATACCAAACCTATGAAGGAGGTCACTTATGCGACATTTGATGAGTCCTTTGGATTTTTCCGTCGAAGAGCTGGAGCAGCTGATGAATCTTGCCAACGATATCGAGCGCAATCCAAAGAAATATGCCCATGCCTGCGACGGCAAAATCCTTGCTACTCTGTTTTATGAGCCAAGTACCCGTACCCGTTTAAGCTTTGAATCCGCGATGATCCGTCTCGGAGGAAAGTGCCTCGGCTTTGCTTCTGCCGACAACAGTTCCGCAGCCAAAGGAGAGAGTGTTTCCGACACGATCCGTATCGTGTCCTGCTACGCTGACATCTGTGCGATGCGTCATCCGAAAGAGGGCGCTCCTCTGGTTGCTTCCCTGGTTTCCGGAATTCCGGTGATCAATGCCGGTGACGGCGGCCATCAGCATCCGACCCAGACTCTCACCGATCTTCTGACTATCCATTCGATGAAAGGCCGCCTGAACAATCTGACCATCGGCCTTTGCGGCGATCTGAAATTCGGCCGTACCGTGCACTCCCTGATCAGCGCTCTGGTCCGCTACGAGGGAATCCGCTTCGTCCTGATCTCTCCAGATGAACTTCGTGTGCCGGATTACATCCGCAACGACGTGCTGAAAGCGAACCATGTGGAGTTTGAGGAAGTCACCAAACTGGAAGACGCGCTTCCGAATCTCGATCTTCTGTACATGACCCGTGTTCAGAAAGAACGTTTCTTCAACGAGGAAGATTACGTTCGCATGAAAGATTTCTATATTCTGGACAAGTCAAAAATGGATCTTGCAAAGCCGGATATGCTGGTGCTCCATCCGCTGCCGCGTGTCAATGAAATCTCCGTTGAAGTGGACAACGATCCCCGCGCCGCTTATTTCAAGCAGGCACAGTACGGCGTATACGCCCGTATGGCACTGATCCTGACGCTTCTCGGCATCGAAGTACAGTAAGGAGGATGAAAAAAATGTTAAATGTCGGACGTATCGAAGAGGGCTTCGTCCTCGATCATATCAAAGCCGGAAAAGCCATGACCATCTACCGTGATCTCGGGCTGGACAAGCTGGACTGTACTGTTGCGATCATCAAGAACGCACGCAGCAATAAAATGGGAAAAAAGGACATCATTAAAGTAGAGTGCCCGATTGAAGATCTGGATCTGGACATCGTCGGATTTATCGATCACAACATCACCGTCAATATCATCAAAGACGGAAATATTACTCAGAAAAAGGAACTTTCTCTTCCAAAGCAGATCGTAAATGTGATCAAATGCAAGAACCCACGTTGTATCACCTCCATCGAGCAGGAACTGGATCATGTATTCATCCTTGCCGATCCGGAGCATGAGGTTTATCGCTGTAAATATTGCGAGGAGAAATATTCCGGACACCGGAACAAATAAGAAGGAGCGTATTTATGTCAGACAGGAAACAGCATCAGAAACGACTTGCCGTGATCAATGATTTCACTGGATTCGGCCGCTGCTCTCTGACGGTATCCATTCCGGTAATCTCCCAGCTTGGTGTTCAGTGCTGTCCTGTCCCGACCTCGATCTTTTCCAACCACACCGCTTTTCCTTCCTTTTACTTTGAGGATTACACGGAAAAGATGCCCGCCTATATCGCGGAATGGAAAAAAATGGATCTGCGCTTTGAAGGGATCCAGACCGGCTTTCTCGGTTCTCATCAGCAGATCTCTGTGGTTCTGGATTTCATCCGTTCTTTTCGTTCGGACGGTACTCTCGTTCTGGTTGACCCGGTGATGGGAGATAACGGAAAGCCTTATGCGCTGTATGATGAAAATATGCAGCTTGCTATGAGGCAGCTCGCCATGGAAGCGGATATCCTGACACCAAACCTGACGGAAGCCTGTATACTTACTTCCACGCCTTACCGTTCTCTGGGCTGGACCAAGAAAGAGCTTTTTCGCCTTGTGGAAAAGCTTATGGCGCTGGGCGCACAGAAAGTGGTGATCTCCGGAGTACCGATGGGTCAATATCTTGGAAATGTACTCCTGGAAAAAGGCGGTCAGCCGAAGATCCTGCGTTTTCTCAGAGTAGGAAGGGAACGCTGCGGAACCGGTGACATTTTCTCGTCGATCCTTGCCGCAGATGCGGTCAACGGTGTCCCCCTTGAGACTTCCGTCCGGAAGGCGGCCGCTTTTATCAAGGAATGTATCCTGATTACCGAATCCTTTGATACCCCGCCCACCGACGGCGTCTGCTTTGAAGAGATTCTGCACAGACTCTGCCGGTAACAGAACGAGGAGGTTCAAAAGCTCTTTTTCAGAAGCTTTTGGAACCTCCTCTTTTTGAATATCATCCCATTGGAACAACGGAGAAGCAGTGCTTACAGACTGTTGGAACCCTCTTCCAGTTCTACCTGGCAGCAGGTATATTCCCTGTCCCTGGCAGCTTCCCATCTCAGGCAGTAAAAAGACACCGTCCCGCCGCTGCCGTCTGGCTGCTCCATTTTTTCCACTCTTATATTTTCCTGATTTCTCACAACCACCGTTGCCTTTTCCCCATCCGCATCGATCACAGCCGTGCCTTCTGTCAGTCGGATCGGATATGGGGAACACAGGCTTTCCGTGACGATCCTTCCCTCTCCCAAAGCACCAAATTCATCCTGCACGGTAAAACTGCGTGTCTTCGGCCGGAACTCCACCGTCCGCTTCACCTGCACACAGCCCTCCGGACCATAATTCAGCGTTTCCACCGCCGTAGGATCCGTTTCTGAAAGTTTCCTGCCCTTTCTCTGTTCTTCCCCGCCTGCCGGAACCATTCCGTCAATCTCCGGTACGTTCCGGATTGCTGGAATCCAATTTTTTTCAGCGGTACTGAATTCATAGTTTCCATCATCTCTCAAACGAAGCCGCTCTTTTTCCTGTGTGCCTTTCATTTTCGATCCCCCTGTGTCCGATTTTGCGTTGCTGTTTCTTTCTTTTCTATTGTAAGATATTCTGAGAAATCTGTAAAGAGCAGGAAAACAACTGTTGCCACGAACCGGAAATCTTTGAATTCTTTGGATGAATCTCAAAGGGCATGTCCGCTCGGCCCGTTTCCCGCGAAAATAAAAAACAGCGGCCGAAGGTATTTTTTTACCTTTTCGCAGCCGCTTTTCTATCTGCATTTTTAAGCCATATAAGACTGTAATTCCTGGAAAAGTTCTTCCGGATGTTCGGTATGCATCTTTACCTGCATCATACGTCCTACGGCAATGCTCAGCACACCCAGAATTGATTTCGCGTCGATGACGCAGTTTCCTTCACCGAGATCCACATCAAACGGGTATTTTGAAACAGTGCTCACGAATTTTACTGCATCCTCCTGAGTGGAAAGCAGCACATTCATTGTGTTCATTTCCATGTCCTCCTGTCTTTGGGACAATCACTGCCCCTGTTCTTTGCACTGGATTTATGATTCCTTTAAAACCGTTTCCATCTCTTCCCTCATTCTGGCAAGCCCTTCATCCAAAGAAAGTTCTCCAAGCATGATCTTCTCGTGAATTTCCCCCAGAATGGACTCTGCCATGACGGAACGTGTATCCAGCGGCTGATTATAATAAATCATGCCCGTCTCCAATGCTGCCCTGCTGCTTTCGTCCTGGGGAAAGCCTCCCTGAGACGAAATGATGTCTGTAACCTTTTCGTTGCGGAGAGCGGGCATGGTGCCTGTCTCTGCGAGTATCTCTGCCCCTTCCTGTCCACACAGAAAATCGACAAAGTCTTTCGCTTCTTTTTTATATGCCGATGATGAACTGATACTGACTCCGGTGATTGCGGCAACAGATGTATCCTGAGCTGCACCATCGGCATGCGGCATGGACGCTATGCCCCAACGATCCACCTGACTTTCTCCGTTTCCGGCTGCCTGGATCAGATTGGGCAGAAACCAGGTTCCCATAGGCATAACCGCCACCCGATTGCTGTAAAATGCGGTAGAATAATGCATACTGTCCAGCTTTGCGTTCAGATATGGCGGACAGATCCCGTCTGCCTGCTGCTCCAGCACCATCTCATAGACCGGACGCAGAAATTCATAGTCGCCATCCAGAAGGGTATGTTTCCCATCCAGAAGCGCAAAATCCTGAACCGTACTTCTCCAGGTATGATAATAAACACCATAGATATGATTCCCAAGTGCCTCCGAAGCCTTTTCGGAAACCTCCCGGACCATCGCATCGTACTCTTCAAACGTCATGTCATTGGCGGGATATTCCATCCCCGCCGTGTCAAACAGTTCCTTATTATAATACAGTACGTTAAAATCACTTCTGCAAAGTCTCGTATACACGTTTCCATCTACCATCAGGTCTTTTTGAATCCCACCGTCTGAAAAATCCGTCTCCTCCACCGGAAGGATCAGCTGCTTTTTCGCAAGAGACAGATAACCGGGAATATCCTTGATCAACATACAGTCAATCTGGTGATCCTCGGACATCAAATCGGATTCCAGAGAGAAATCGTAGCCGTCCGTCGGATACTCCTCCACACGGATCTCAATATCCGGGTGTTCCGCCTCATAGGCGTCAATCACATCCTGAACAAACGGAAGCTGACCGGTATCCCATACCGCCCAGACCAGTGTGGTTTTTTCTGTCTGGTCCTGTCCGGAACCGGCAGTTCCGTTTTCCATCCCCTGACAGCCTGCCAAGCAGCCCGCGGCACACAGAAAAACTGCCGCCGCCAGAAATTTTCTCAGCATCTCCATACTTCCTTTTTCTCTCGTTGACATATCTTTAGACAGTATACTCATTTTTTCTGCAAATGAAAATGTCTTTTTTTATCCAAAACCTATAAAAATGTTTCATCTTATTGCATTTTCCGCCGGTCTCATGTAATATTTCTATTGATATTCATTTTTTCCTATAACACATAACTGTTCCGCCGAACGGACGGTTATCAGAACACGATGGAGAATCAATATGAAACTGAAACGGTCAACTTCCATACGGAGGCACCTCACGTTTATCACACTGACCTTTTCCCTGTTGCTGGCGGTTTTCTTTTCCAGTATCTGCATTTTTCTGTTCCGTACGGTCTATGAAGACAATATGGAGCAGTCGGCAGCCTTTAATCTGCAGCTGATTTCTGACAACATCGCCCACCAGATGGAAAACACGGATTTTCTTTCCCGATGGTGCGCAGGGTCAGGTCTGATTGCGGAATATTTTGAGAAAAACGAACCCGATCAGGAAGTAATCCTGGAAATCCGCCGGCGGCTGATGGCAGAGTACAACACCAACAGTTCCAGCGCTTACATCCGCCGCCTGGTCCTGATGGGACTGCCGGGTTCCGATACCTATTCTGTTCAGCTGCTTCACAGCCAACGGGATTCTGTTTCTTCTCCGGAAAAAAAGATCGCAGAATACGAGGTTTTTCAGAAATTTTCTGCTTCTGAAGATAACTATATGCTGACCTATACCAAAACTCCGTTCTGTCGGGAAGGGGAGGCGGTTCTGTTGTCACTGCGCCCCATCTATTCGGAGAACAGCCTGCAGAAAATCGGATACGTCTACATGGAATTATACCCGGACATTATCACAGACTATTTCGAAAATTATACATTTTCCGAAGATACACGGCTTTATCTCACCATGGAAGACCAGTCCTATCGCCTGACGGGCGATTCCATAACGGCAGAAACTGCAACTTTCCCGGAAAATCAGAAGGTCATATCCTGTGACATCGGGTTTCGCAGCTGGAAACTTCAACAAAATCTGGTACAAAAGTTTCCTTTTTATACCGCTGCAGCCTACTGGATACTTGCCGCATGTGCCGTTTTCGCCTTGTTCCTGTTCGGCATCTGCTTTTCCTTATATCTGAACAGAAAAATTTCCCGGCCGATCCTGCGTCTGCGTCAGAGAATCCTTGCCATCTCTGCTGGCAATTTCCAAACAGATCCTTTCATTGAATGGGACACAGAACTTGGAGACATCGGACGCGGAATCAATCAGATGAGCGCCGATATGCAGAAGCTGATGGATCAGGCAGTCGCAGATGAGAAAGCTAAGGCAGACCTGCAGTACAAGATGCTCCTCAACCAGGTCAATCCGCATTTTATCTATAATACCCTCAACTCCATCAAATGGATGGCGACAATCCAGGGCGCATCCGGGATTGCAGATATGACCACATCCCTGGCACGTCTGCTGAAAAACGTATCAAAACGAACAGAAACGCTGATTTCCTTTCAGGAAGAATACCGGCTCCTGGACGATTATTTTAACATCATGCAATATCGTTACGGCGGCGGGATCACGCTGGAATATGAAATAGAAGACGAGCGCCTGGAAGACGGGCTGATTCCACGCTTCACCCTGCAGCCTCTTGTGGAGAACGCAATTTTTCATGGAATCGAACCACGCCATTCCAAAGGATCGATCCGGATCAGCGCCCGCTTTCTGGATGAAAACCGTTGGCAGATCAAGCTTTTGGACGACGGCATCGGAATGACACCGGAACAGATCCAGGCAGCGCTGACTCAGGACAACGGTTCCGCCGACGGTTTGTTCCGCAGCGTGGGAATCTACAGCGTCAACCAGCGGATCCGCTATGAATTCGGAGATTCCTACGGTCTTTCCATCGAATCCTGCCCCGGTTCCTATACCGCCATGTATCTGACGCTGCCTTACCATACAGACAAAAAGGAGGAAGAAAATGATCCGACTGCTGATTGTTGACGATGAGCCCCTGGTCCAGGTCGGCATGAAATCCATCCTGGACTGGAGCTCCTATGGAATCGAAATCTGCGCTGCCGTCTCCAACGGCAGTGAGGCGTTGCTTGCCATCGAGAAATACCGCCCGGAAATCGTTATCTCCGATATCCGGATGCCTGTGATGGACGGGCTGCAGCTTTTAAAAACCTGTCGTGACCGCTACGGAGACCTTCCCGTCTTTATCATGCTGACCAGCTATGAGGATTTCGGTTATGCCAGGGAAGCAATCCACTATGGCGTCGACGAATATATGCTGAAGCTGGAACTGAGCCCTCAGAATCTGGATAAAGTGATCAACAGCACCTTGTTAAAGGTCAAAAATCTCAAACAGTCCATGAATAGTTCCGTACAGGAACAGGAACGGCCCAACCGTTTCTTTATCCGTCTTCTCTACGGACTTTTTGAAAACTCCCAGCAGTTCCGGATACAGAAAGACCAGCTGGCTCCCGACATTCATTACGAATTTTGCGTCTGCGGCTACGGATGCATCCTTCCGGGCACTGCCATCCATGACGCCGGAGAGCCTCCAAAAAATCTATACCGCAGCGTCCTTGCCATGTGCCAGGAATTGTGCGGGCGGTATTTCCCCTGCAACACCTGTTTTCTGAACCGGAATAACTTTGTACTGCTGATCGGACTGACAGAAGAACAGGTCAAAAATTACAAAACCCTGATCACAAAGATGCTCCTCCACATCCGGGAGGCTCTGTATAATTATTTCAGCGTTTCCCTTCTGATGTCCTTCGGCACACCGGCAGCCGATGAACTTGAAACGGCCGCTTCCTTTTCCAGAGCCAGAGCGGACCTTTTTCAGCTGCATCCGGAACAGCCGCTGGTATTTTCCGACCTGGAGAATACGACGGTATCTACCATGACCTTTGACTTTCGTCCCTTCCAGTCGTCTCTGCGGCAGATCCTGGACGAGTTCCAGTTTCCCCTGTTCCAGGCGACCGTGCGTCAGATGATGCATACTTGTCAGGAGAAGATGGAAGCGCTGTCTCCAAAGGAAGCTTTGTACACGACGCTGGATCTCACCATGTTTGTCTTTCACCTGCTGATCGCCGCGCACCCGGCTGCCGAACAATTTCTCTCAGAAACCTATGCCATGCATAAACACGGATATCTGTCCGCGTTCTCCGCCCAAAAAACGGAAGAGCTTCTCTCCAGCCTGGAGCTTCTGCTGGAAAATATGGAAGCTTCCAGTGTTTTCGGAGGAAAACCTCAGCGGCAGAATGTGATCTCGCAAATCCAGGAGTATATGCAGGAGCGCTGCACAGAGAAGCTTTCTCTCAACGATGTGGCTTCCGCATTTGGACTCAGCCCCAATTATCTGAGCACTTTGTTTACAAAAAACTGCGGTTACAGCTTTACAGAGTATATGAATCATATTAAAATTGAAGAAGCGAAAAAGCTTCTGACGACAGGGAACCTGCGGATCTATGAGATTGCGGAATCTCTTGGATTTGAAAATGCTTTCTATTTCAGCAAAGTATTCAAAAAAGCCGAAGGCGTTTCTCCGAGAGAATATCAGAACCGGAAATTTACCGACGGAACAGACTGACCGCTCCCATAAACATCTCTGCTTTCGCGTACGGCAGCAAAGAGAACTATTTCGCCGAAAATTAATCTCAAACAGCATAACGACTACAAAGAAAGCAACCGTTTCGCCGGAAGTCAAAACCAAACGGAGAGACGGTTACACCGAAAACAAAACGACTGGAGTATACAAGCATGAACAAAAAAGAAATCAGCGAGATCAAAAAACTTTTTACCACCACACACTGCGCAGTGACACGGATCTGCGGATGTTATGTGGATGCGGAAAAGAACCAGAAAACCAAACTGAAAGAAGCGTTTCTCTCTCTTCCGGAGGAAGAAATGTTCAAGTATTTCAACATTTTCCGAAAATCCCTTTCCGGAACACTTGGAAAAAATCTTGTACAGATGGAATTCCCACTGGAACAGGAGGCTTCCGGCGGAACCCAGGAATTCCTGCTGCAGCTCCGCAATTCCCAGCTCCGGGATGACGCGCTGATTGAAGAATTTTATCAGAAGGTGATCGAGAACTACATAGATCCGGAAAATTATTATATCATACTGATCCACGGGGCATACGATATCCCGGCGAGAGCCTCCGACAACCTGGAAATGGACGATGCTTCCGACTACGTCTATGAATTTCTTCTCTGCAGCATCTGTCCGGTAAAACTTTCCAAACCGGGGCTTCATTACAACGCCGACGCCAATACCATCGAAAACCTGATCCAGGACTGGATCGTGGAAGCGCCGGACATCGGTTTCCTGTTCCCGGCGTTCACGGACCGGAACACGGATATCCACAACCTGATGTATTATTCCAAAAAACCGGACGTGATCCAAACGGACATCATCAACAATCTGCTGGGCTGCCGCATTCCGCTCTCGGCAAAGACGCAGAAAGAAACCTTCCAGACGATCATCGAAGAAACCCTGGACAACACCTGCGATTTTGAAACCGTTATGGCAATTCAGGAAAACCTCAACGAGATGATCGAAGAACGAAAAGAAGATCCGGAACCACTCACTCTGGACAAATATGAAGTCAAACGTCTACTGGCTGACAGCGGAGTGGAAAACGAAAAACTGGAAGAATTCGACGACCTGTATGCGTCGGTTGTATCCGATGAGCAGGCAGGTTTCGTAGCTTCCAATGTGGCAAGCACACGGAGTTACGAGATCCGGACTCCGGATGTGATCATCAAGGTCAGCCCGGACAAAGCACAGCTGATCGAAAGCAAAGTGATCGACGGAATCCCGTATCTGATGATCCAGGCCACCGATCAGGTGGAGATCAATGGAATTGCCGTAAAATCACCGCTGCTCAAAGAGAACAGCGAAATGTCTGAGTCAGAGATATCTGAATCAGAGAAAAACTTCTGATCGCATCTTAACTATTTCCTGCAGACAATTTTCGGCAAAAACAGCCGGAGAAATGACGGTGTTCCTGTTCACCCAACAGGCACCGCTTCCTTTCTCCGGCTGTTTCTCTGTTCACTTCTATATATATTTATTTCTATGTATATGATTCAAAAAAATACATCATTTTATGCCAGACTGCACCGCCGTGGACCGAATCTGACACCTCGATATACCGGTAGCCAATCTTCTGATAGAACGGGATCATATGGTCTTTGCAGGTCAGCACAACTGCCTTCTTGCCTCTCTGTCCGGCGCTTTCCACCATATGGCACATCAACGCTTCTCCGATTCCCTGCTTCTGATACTCCGGATCCACATCCAGACCGAAGATCATCTGGTACGGACCTTCCGGATGATGGAGGGACGCGTCATGATACAGTTCATCCGCCAGATGATCCGTGTCCGCACAGCATCCGTTGCAGAAACCTGCCAGTCTGCCGTCTTCTGTCTCCGCAACAAAGAAACTATCCTTACAGGTCTGATACCGTTTCAGGAAATCTTCATATCCCGCCGCTTCTGCAGCCGGGAAACAGCGCGCCTCAATGGCGGCAATCTCCTGAAGATCCTCTTCCCGGACAGGACGGATCTTATAGTTCACCGTTCTTCCCGGAAATTTTTTCAGCCTCTGATACACCGCCGCAGCCGGAAGCCCGACCACATTGTTGTAATCCCCACGGATTTCCTGGACGAACGCCGCGAAACTTCCCTGAATGCCATAGGCTCCCGCTTTGTCCATCGGCTCTCCCGTCGCGATATACGCCCTCAGTTCTTCGTGACTCACCGGATAAAACGTCACATCCGTACACGCATGAAAAGTTTCCCGGTATGTACGTCCATTCCTTTTTTCCATCATCGTCACGCCGGTGTATACCTGATGGGTATTTCCCTGAAGCATGTCAAGCATCCGGAACGCTTCCTCCTCATCGGACGGCTTGCCAAGGATCCTTCCTTCAAATGCAACCACTGTGTCCGCGCCGAGAACTAATGTCCCTTCCGGCACACGTTCCAGAACATCCGCACACTTCTGCTCGGAAAGCTCCTCCACGACCCGGGAAGGAATCGTGGAAGTGACCACCTCTTCCACCTGTGACGGGTATACACGGTGGGGAATGCCCACCTGTTCCAACAGCTGTCTCCTTCTCGGAGAAGCCGATGCAAGTACAATCTCTCTCATTTCATCACCTCAAAAGACATTTTATTTCCCCGGAAACACATCAGTTTTTCTGGAAATAAAAAAACGCGAAGCAGAACGATAAGCCGGGTTATGTCTCGTGTAATCATCTATCCAGTGACACTGTCGCCAGTGCCCTCCAGCGACCAACCTGAAAACGTGACGGGCCGCCACATGGTTTTCTATTCGGTCTTGCTTCGGATGGGGTTTACATGGCTTTCTCTGTTACCAGAGAAACGGTAGTCTCTTACACTGCCTTTCCACCCTTACCAGGCATTGCCTGGCGGTATCTCTCTGTTGCACTTTCCCTGGAGTCGCCTCCGCCGGACGTTATCCGGCATCCTGCCCTGTGAAGCCCGGACTTTCCTCACCTGGCCCTTTTCAGTCCTGCCAGCCGCGATTACATGTTCTACTTCGCTGTGTTATTGTATCACAAAGGTGCGGGGATGTCTACCCGTTTTTGCGTCCGCTTTTTACCCGCTTTTTACTTAAACATCAAAGCAGCTGCCGCCGATGAATTCCCGCAGAATGGAATTCTGGGGCACCGGTTCGCTTGGGATTCCCACAAAGTAGTCCAGGAATTTCAGCAGGCGCTTTGCTTCCTGAAATTCCGGCGTGTCCTCCGGAATCTGGAAAAGGATCGGTTCCGCGTACTGCTTCAATACGGATAGTTCGTAGATCAGCGCGGAATTAAACACGAAATCCGCCGAATCCTGATACGGGAAAATGTACTTTTCTTCGCCTTTTCGCACTTTATGCCACATGGCGATGGTCTCCCTGGCGGATGTGGCGCGTGTCCGGTTGTCCCGTACCATCCGGCGGAGCAAGCGGCCATCCGTTGTGGGAATCCGGTTGTGTTCATCCACATTCAGCTGCGTCAGTGCACTAATGTATACTTTGTAGCAGCTGTCCTTTGGGATTGAACTGCTGAGACGGTCATTCAGTCCGTGGATTCCCTCCATCACCAGAATGTCCTCCGGTCCCAGTTCCATATACTGTCCTTTGTACTCCCTCTTTCCCGTCTTGAAATTATAATAAGGAAGCTCGATCTGTCCTCCGGAAAGCAGGGTGTTCAGATCCCGATCCAAAAGTTCCAGATCCAGCGCTTCCAGACATTCAAAATCGTATTCCCCGTTTTCATCCCTCGGCGTATCCACCCGGTTCAGATAATAATTGTCCAGACTTACCGGATGTGGCACCAGCCCATGAGCGGCAAGCTGTATCGACAAACGGTTGCAGAACGTGGTCTTTCCCGAAGAAGAAGGACCGGCGATCATGACAAATTTTACGCCTCTTCGCTTTGCAATCTCTCCCGCCAGTTCCGCGATTTTCTGCTCCTGCAGCGCTTCGGCAATCAGCATCATCCGATGAGAACCGCCCTCGCAGATCTTGTCGTTCAAAGCCCCGACGGTATCGACGCCCAGTCTGCTGCCCCAGTCTTCCGATTCCTTCTGGACCTGGAACACTTTCCTGGAAAATACCAGTTCCGGCAGTTTTTCCGGCTCCCTTCTCGTAGGGAACACCAGTACAAATCCTTCATCGTACAGTTGAAGGTCGAAATACTGCAGGTAGCCTGTATCCGCCGTCATGAAACCGTAAAAATAATCCTCAAAGCCATCCAGCTCATAGAGATTTACACTGGATACTCTGCGGTAACGGAACAGCTTTTCCTTGTCCTCCATACCATAACTGCGGAATTTTTCTCTGGCTTCCTGCGTTCCGACACTTTTTTTCATAATCGGAAGCTTCCGGTCCACCAGTTCTCTCATATACGCTTTCACCTGGTCAAGAAACTCCTGATCCAGCGTAACCTTTCCCTGGACCGTACAGTAATAGCCGCTACCCATGGAATACTGCACCACGATCTTGTCAATCTGTTCATGACCAGCCACATGATACATCGCTTTCAGAAGCAGCAGCGTCAGACTCCTTTGATACGTTTTATGTCCGATATCGTCTTCCAGCGTAATGAACTCCAGCCTGCAGGACTTCTTCAGCTGTTTGTGCAGTTCACAAAGTCTGCCGTCCACTGTGACCAGCACAATGGGATACCGGTAATGTTCCTGCATTTCCCTGGCAATGACAAGATATGAAGTCCCCCCTGGATACTCATAGGTCTTTGCTCCGATCGTCACCTGACAAATCTCTCTCTCCATATAGCCTCCTCCAGATGCTTTTTGACTTTTATACAGCCGCCGGCTTCCGGCACGGCGGCTGTAGTGCTATAACATATTTAATCATTCACAGACGGACGGTTCACGGTCTGAAGCGCCTGCTCCGCCAGCTTTAAAGTCTCTCTGATTTCCTTTTCTCTCACCCGGACACGCTCTCCGGATGACTGCGCAAGATTTTCCAGCAATTTCCGGTATGAACAGATCTCCTTTTCCAGATAGCTGCGCAGTACCGGATGTCTTTTTCGAAGCAGGGGACGCCCGTAAATCAGTTCCACAGGCTCATACGGCGTCTGCTCCCTTCCTGCTCTGACCTGAAGCACCGGATAATATTTCCCGTCCTCCAGGACCATGTCCTCATCGCAGATATGATACCCCTGCTCCAGCAGATATGCCCGTACCTTATCCGTATCCGACTGCGGTTCCAGCACCCATTCCGGAACCGTCGCCGCCACCTCCCGGCCCTGTTCCAGGATCCGGCAGATCAACAGACCGCCCATACCGGCAATCACGATCGTGTCCACTTCTCCGGGGCGCAGCGCCTCCAGTCCGTCGGATTTTCTCGTCTCAATCTGCGTTTCCAGATGATGAGCGGCAATATTCTCCCTGGCTCTTTGCAGCGGCCCGTCCACAATATCCATGGCAATCGCCCCGGAAATCTTCTTTTCCTCCATCAGACAGATGGGGACATACGCATGGTCTGTCCCCACATCTGCCAGACGGCCCTGCGGTGTCACAAAATCCGCCACCGCCCGCAATCTCTTTGACAACTGCATACCCGGCACCTTAATCCAGATAATCCTTCAGCTTGCGGGAACGGCTGGGATGACGGAGTTTTCTCAGAGCCTTCGCCTCAATCTGACGGATACGCTCACGGGTCACATTGAACTCTTTTCCTACCTCTTCCAGCGTACGGGCACGGCCATCGTCCAGTCCGAAACGCAGGCGCAGCACCTTCTGCTCTCTCTCGGTCAGCGTGCCAAGCACCTCCTCCAGCTGCTCCTTCAGCATCGTAAACGCCGCGGCATCTGCCGGAACCGGAACATTGTCGTCCTGGATAAAATCGCCCAGATGGCTGTCTTCCTCCTCGCCGATCGGCGTTTCCAGGGAAACCGGCTCCTGAGAGATCTTCAGGATCTCGCGGACACGCTCCACAGACATATGCATTTCCTCGGCGATCTCTTCCGGAGTAGGTTCACGTCCAAGCTCCTGCAGCAGCTGACGGGAAACGCGGATCAGCTTGTTGATCGTCTCTACCATATGCACCGGAATACGAATGGTACGTGCCTGGTCTGCAATGGCACGGGTGATCGCCTGACGGATCCACCAGGTCGCATAGGTGGAAAATTTGTATCCCTTCCGGTAATCAAACTTTTCTACCGCTTTGATCAGACCAAGATTTCCTTCCTGGATCAGATCCAGGAACAGCATGCCGCGTCCCACATAACGTTTCGCGATGGATACGACGAGACGAAGGTTTGCCTCCGCCAAGCGTTTCTTCGCCTCCTCATCGCCTTCCTCCATGCGCTGAGCCAGGCTGATCTCCTCTTCCGCCGACAGAAGCGGAACCTTCCCGATCTCTTTCAGATACATACGCACCGGATCCTCGATGCTGACGCCTTCCGGAACGGACAGATCAATATTTTCCATATCGATCTCTTCCTCCTCGGACAGATCGATATCATCGTCGTCCAGAAGCAGCAGTTTGTCGTCAGCGGAAATATCGATATCCTCCGACATATCCGAGAGACGCAGCACGTCGATGCCACTCTTTTCCAGATAGTCAAATACCTTTTCCATCTGATCCGCATCCAGCGGCATATCGTTAAAGAAATCGCTGATTTCCTGGTATTCCAGCATATTTTTCTTTTTCTTGGCAAGCGCCACAAGTCCTTTTACTTTTTCCATGAATTTTTCTTTATCAAATTCCATAGAGTTTCCATCCTTCCATAGCTTGTTTATATTTTATCCTGAGCATTACAAAATAATCGTGGCTTTTCAGTAATTGTTACTGTCCGTCCAGATTCAGCGTCAGGCCGCCGGCTTTCCATTTTTCCAGCATTTTCTTGTCAGCCATCAGCTTCTGCAGCGCCGTCATATCCGTTACATCCATATGAGCGGAACGGTAAGCGATGCTGTTTTCTTTCATATTGCAGATCACATCCACAAGGGCATGCTGCCGTTCCTCCTCTGTCTCCAGGGGGATTCTGGCATTGAACAGGCCTGCCACCTCTTTCTGTTCCTCCGAATCCACAAACTGATTCAGAAGTCTTGCCGGATTGACCTGCCCTTCCTGGTACTGGAGATAGATCATTTCCGCAATCTGGTGATACAGGGCTGTGGTGAAATCCTCCGGCGTGATATACTTCCGGACCTCGCCGATCAGCTGGGGATAGGAAGTCAGCCAGGTCAGCATCAGCTTCTGTGCCTTGTCTGTTCCTGTCTCCCGCTCCTTTTTCGAGTGAATCCCCGACTTCGGAGCAGCCGGTTCACGGATCCCTGCTCCCTGCAGCGCCAGTTTCGCCACTTCCTTGCGCATACTCTCCACAGAAACGCCGTAATTCCGTGCCACTGCTTCAATGTAGCTGTTGCGCTCGATCTCGTCCTCGATGGTCACCAGGCGCATCGCCGCCTCATGGAGAAAATCACTCTTCCCCTGCGGATCTTTCAGATCAAACTGGCTCTCTTTCATCCGGATCTCATAGAGCAGACTGTTCTCCGCCTCCGCCAGCCGCTGTTCGAAGGCCTCCGCGCCTTCCGCCTTGATAAATTCGTCCGGGTCCTTATATGGCCTTAAATTGACCACCCTGGTATTCAGCCCGACCCCTTTCAGCAGGGGGATCGCCCGCAGCGCCGCCCGGACACCCGCCTCATCGCTGTCATAGATGATCAGCACTTCGTCCGTGTACCGCTTCAGCAGGCTTGCCTGCAGAGACGTCAGCGCCGTTCCCAGAGATGCCACCGCGTTGGTAAATCCCGCCTGATGCATGGAAATCACGTCCATGTATCCCTCACAGATGATCAGATTCTTTCTGCGGGATGAGCGGGCAGCATTGAGCCCGTACAGGTTCCGGCTCTTGTCAAAAATCTTTGTCTCCGGAGAATTCAGGTACTTGGGCTTCGCGTCCCCCATCACACGGCCTCCAAAACCGATCACACGGCTGTTCACATCCATGATCGGATAGATCACGCGGTTCCAGAACTTGTCCTGCATCCCGTGTACCTCATCCGCAAGGAACAACCCCGACTGACGAAGCAGTTCATCGGAATACCCTTTCTCCTTCAGATATTTATAGAGCAGATCTCCATACCGATCCGAATACCCAAGGCCGAATTTCCGGATCGTCTCATCAGAAAGGCCTCTGCCCTTCAAATAGGCAAGTCCCTGCGCTCCTCTGGATGTATGGAGCTGGTAATAATAGAACTTTGCCGCCTGTTTGTTGATCTCCAGCAGACGTGTCTTCAGATCCGCCTGCTCCTTCGCTTCCTTGGAATACTCAATCTGCGGAAGTTCGATCCCGGCGCGCTCCGCCAGAAACTTCAGCGCCTCCACAAAGGTATAATTTTCATATTCCATCAGAAACGTAAACACATTTCCACCGGCTCCGCACCCGAAACAGTAATACATCTGTTTGCCGGGACTGACGGAAAAAGATGGGGACTTCTCGTTGTGAAAAGGACAAAGTCCAAAATAGGAACTTCCTTTCCGCGTCAGCTTCACGTAGCCGGATATGACATCTACGATGTCGTTTTTCATCCTCACTTCCTCAATCAGGTCGTCAGAATAACGCATGTTTTTTCCTCCCCCGTTTCAGTATACGGCCCAGGATTTGGGCACGTAAATTTCCTGAAATTTATGTATCGAATACTGATCTGTCATTCCGGAAATATAATCGCAGACCACCTGTTCTTTCTTCTCTCCCCGTTCGATGAGCCTTTGATACTCACCGGACAGCTGATCCGGATGTTCCGTATAATATTCATACAATTCTGTCAGCATTCTCTTTGCCTTTACCTCCTCTTTTTTTGCAACGGAGCTGCGGTAGACATTGGCAAACATCAGCTCCCGCAGAAGCTTCATCGCCTCCGCCATCTCCGGTGACTGGCGGATACTGTCCTTGCCAAGGCTGCTTTCCACCATATCATGGATCAGGGTGTTCAGCCGCTCCCGGCAGGTATCTCCCAGCACCACCCGCAGAGTGATCGGGATATCATCCTCCGACAAAAGGCCGGCACGGATCGAATCATCCATATCATGGTGGATATAGGAAATCTTATCACACAGCCGCACCACCTGCCCCTCCAGAGTCGAAGGGCTTCCCGCCGTCCGGTGATTGAGGATCCCGTCACGGACCTCCCAGGTCAGGTTCAATCCTTTCCCTTCCTTTTCCAGCACTTCCACCACACGCACACTCTGTTCCGCGTGCCGGAAACCGCCGGGATGGATGGCATTCAGCGCCGCCTCCCCGGCATGGCCAAAAGGAGTATGCCCAAGATCATGGCCAAGGGCGATCGCCTCCACCAGATCCTCATTCAGCTTGAGTGCTCTGGCGACTGTGCGCGCCGTCTGGGAGACTTCCAGCGTATGGGTCAGTCTGGTCCGGTAATGATCTCCCTGGGGAGACAGAAACACCTGCGTCTTATCTTTCAGGCGCCGGAATGCCTTTGAGTGGAGGATCCTGTCTCTGTCCCGCTGATAAACGGTACGGATATCACACTCCGGCTCATACCGCTCCCTTCCTCTGGAATTTCTGCTGTGGGCCGCATGCGGGCTCAGTGTCTGAAATTCTCTCTCCTCAAATGTCTCCCGAATATTCATAAACTGCCTCCTCCCATCCTCCAGTTTCCGCGCTGTTCGGAATCTCCCCTATTTTTATTATTCTACACCCCATTTACATTTCCTTTTATTTTTTTCAAATTTTTCAAATTTTTTCAAAAAAGTTGTTGACGAATCGAAAAGTGGGTGCTATAATAACTTTTGTCGTCAGGCAAGAGACGAAGAAAAACATAAAAGATGCGGGAGTGCTGGAATTGGCAGACAGGCCAGACTAAGGATCTGGTGGTTATTGCAATCGTGTGGGTTCAAGTCCCATCTCCCGCATGTACGGAGAGGTTCCGAACAGGTTCCTCTCTATTTTTTTGTCAACACGTCTGAATTTATATTATTGATAGAAAGAACAGGTAATTACATGAATTTTAATGAACTGAATTTAAGAAGCGAAATTCTCCGCGCCATATCTGAAATGGGATACGAACAGGCCACTGATATTCAGGCAGGTTCCATTCCCTCCATCCTGGAAGGCCAGGACGTCACCGGACGTTCCAGCACCGGAACCGGTAAAACAGCCGCTTTCGGTATTCCGATCGTCCAGAGAACCGCGGAGAACGAAGACCGTTCCAGTGTGCTGATCCTTGCACCGACCCGCGAGCTGGCTCTGCAGATCACCGGAGAAATCCGGAAATACGCAAAATATCTTCCATGCATCAGCGTCGCCTGCATTTACGGCGGCCAGCCCATGGACAATCAGATCCGCGCGCTGAAAAAAGCCCGTATCGTCGTGGGAACCCCCGGCCGTGTGATGGACCACATGCGCCGCAGGACACTGAAACTCGACCACTTGAAAACGGTGGTTCTGGACGAAGCGGACGAGATGCTGAATATGGGATTTATCGACGATATCCGGACCATCCTCGGAAACGCTCCCGCAGAACGCCAGACCATCCTGTTCAGCGCCACCCTGTCCCCGGAAATCATCAAGATCACTGAAGAATTTCAGACCGAGACAGTCTTTGTCAAAGCAGATAAGGGAAAACGCACGGCAGCAAAGATCGATCAGAGCTTCTATTATGTTCCAAAGGATCAGAAAAACGATGCGCTCCGCCTGCTGCTGGAAGCCTCTGCCCCGCGCCGGGCACTGATCTTCTGCAACACCAAGAGTATGGTGGACGAACTTTCCTCCATCCTCAGCGACTTCGGCTACCGCTGCGCCGGACTTCACGGAGATATGAAGCAGAATCAGCGGAATGCCGTCATGAGAGATTTCAAATCCGGCAGGATCCGCCTGCTGATCGCCACCGACGTGGCGGCACGGGGCATCGACGTGGAAGATGTGGATGCGGTCTTCAACTACGACGTTCCTCAGGAGCTGGAATATTACGTGCACCGGATTGGTCGTACCGGAAGAGCAGGAAGAGAAGGTGCCAGCTACACGCTGGTTGCAGGCCGGGTACAACTCTCCCATCTGCGGGAAATCGAACGGTACATTCACGCGCAGATTGAAGAGCGGCCGCTTCCAACCACCGCTTCCATTCTGGAACAGCGCGAAACAGAATTCAAAAATTCTCTGAAAGAGCAGCTCAGCGAAGGGATCGACGAAAAATGGCTTGCCTTCATTGATTCGCTGGAACTGGAAGGAATTACCGCCAGGGAAATCGCAGCATTGTTATGCGAAAGAACGCAGAAAAAGAACCGGCGCACCGCTTCTTTGCAGGATGTTGTCTCACGTCCCGCTCCAAAACGTGCTTCCGCCGGTTCTTTCTCCCGCAACAGCAGCCGGAACCGCTCCGGAAGAAACTTCCGAGACGGTCAATATAAAGAAGAAAAGCAGCACGGAGGGCGCCGCAGAAAAGATGGTCATGGCAGCCGGAATCAGGACTCCTACCGCCGCGGCAGTCAGCGCCGGCCAGAGGATCGAACTTCTCACAGAAATTCCAATGAATTCGATTCCGGAAGACGCCGCCGAAAAAAACATTCCGGCAATGCACCGGCCGCAAAATAACTGAATCATCAACAAAAATTGAGAAAGCAAGTGATTAGAAACCTGGACGATCTGACAAAATGTGAAACCGTCCAGGTTTCTGTTTTTATCACTTCCTTCCGTTCAACAATTAATGGGCGTTGTATAATGGATGAATAATTCATCTACTATACAACGCTCCATTTTTGTTACAAAAATCTTTCATTTTCATATCTCTCTGCTAAAACCTAATTTTCTAATACAATTTGCCTTTGTTCCGGATACAATGATATAGGAAGATATAATTTGCTATTAAGCACCTCCTCGATCTGAAGCGACTCTATCTTTCGTGATGGTGAAAAATAAAACGGGAGATAAAACTCCATTTCCGTTTCCGGTCTCAGACGGAAACTCATCTGTCCACTTTCCATATCAGGGTTCGCAACTGCGTAGAGCTGCGCACTAATCTGTAATTGAAAATCTTCCCCATACACCACATAATTCTGAAAATCAATCCCCTTATCCGGATCGTCTTCCTTATTATTATTCTTTATCTTAACTTTTACATTGTATACCATCTCTGGATATACCATGTCATCCTTTTCATATAGCTGTCCCTGCGCTTCTTCATCATACTGAAATTTCTCTAGAAACTCATCATAAGTGAGAAGTTCCACTTCTTCCGCAGTGACAGAATATCCGTCCATTTTTTCATAATCTTCCATAAAAATATTGTCGCCGATCGGAGCTTCCTCCTGCATTCCATACTCTTTTATCTCAGGATATGTAATATTTTTATTCACACTTTCTATTCGGATAACTACTAACACTCCGAGCGCGATTGCCGCTATCCCAAATATAACCTTTTTCATTCAGCTTCCTCCTGTTTCAGCAGCCTGCCGTTTTCCATTGAATAAATCACATCCGCCATTGCTTCCAAAAGAGCGGAGTCATGGCAGGAAAGAATAATCAGCGCACCTCGTTCCTTCTCGTCCTGTACAATCTTTTTTAAACGCTCTATTCCTTCTTTATCCAACGCATTCGCAGGTTCGTCCAAAATCAGAAATTCCGGCTTTTCCATGACCGCTCCTGCGATTCCCAGCTTCTGTTTCATTCCAAGGGAGTATTTTTTATACTTTTTCCTACTGTCCGGCTCTAAGCCTACCCGTTCCAATGTTTTATAGATCTGTTTGTCATCAATTTTATTCTGTATAGAAGCCAGCAGTTTTAAATTTGCGAATCCGGAATAATTATCCAAAAATGCTGGATTTTCTATGAGAATTCCTATGCTTTCGGGAAAGGCAATCTCTTTTCCGAGAATCTTTCCGTCGATCACAATGCAACCTTCCGTCGGGTAAATCAAACCAGAAATAAGCCGCATGAGCATGGTCTTTCCGGAACCGTTAATCCCCTGCAAACCATATACCTTTCCGGAACTGAATTCTGCTGAAACGCAGTCAATTACCATATTTCCTTTTATTGTTTTTGAAACATTTTCCACCTGTATGACCATATCTGCCTAACCTCCCGTCATTCAGAATCCAAATTTAAAATATCATATTTCTGAAATTTTATAAAACCGATCACCAATGTCCCGAGCGCCACAATTCCCGCAATCGCAAGTGCCGCAACAAGTGTATATCCTCCTTGCATTACCCATTCGCTTCGCAATGTCATGGTCAGACTTCCCCATAAAGCCGGTACATTAAAGTACGCGCCGCATAAAAGAAAGATGAGCATTGCCCCGTAGCTGAGTACCGGTTTCAGGAATAGTGTTAAAAGCAGAAGAAGTAGACTATTGCCGATTGAAAAGAGGCAGGGAACCGTCAGATTTACCACAGAAAATTGGATCGGGAATTCTGTAAAGGGTGAATCCGCTTCCATCAGCGTGTTCATAAATTCCGCTGTCACAGGCAGTTCCAGGCTTTCTCCCACAATAAAACAAAACAAAAAGATTGCTGCAAAAGTAAGGATGTAAGCTGATAAAATATATAAAATGTTCCAGATGCATTTGGAAAACCACCAAAAGCTTCTCTGTCCGCATCTTGGCAGTATCACAATTCCCAGAGAATATAGATCACGAACCGAATAATGAAGGGTTCCATACAGCAAAAGCGAATGGAACAAAAACCATTTAACCGGAAATACAAGTTCTTCATCCAACCCTGGATGGTATTCCGGTATTCCCCCAAACAAATAGCAGATATAATCTCCAAATGTTCCCGGCGGTACCGCTTCTTCGAAATAGAAAATATTACTTTTACGGATATAAAAATCAATACAGGAGATGAATACGACAATTACGATACTGAATAATCTCCATTTGCTTTGTGCAAAACCATTTTTGATATCGTAACGAATCAGTTTAATAAGTTTCATTCTTAACACCGACCTTCAGAATGAGGAATGAAAAAAGAGCTAACATAGTACCCTCCAGTAATACGACTGCTCCATTCACAGGATTCTCAATACAGGTAGGGTGTAAAAAATTGATAGGAGAAATTTCTATATATACGCGATTATATAAAAGTGCTCTCCCATAGTGCAATCCAAGGATACATAGATACGGAAGTATCACGACTGCAATACGGTTCTTTAATAAAATTGAAAATGCCATTCCACAAACTGCAAATAAACCAGCAAAGATACAATCTATGAAAAGATATAAAAGCACATAGATAAGTGGATGTTCATAAAATAATTCCGACCACATTGTTGCATGAGATATTGAATAATAAATTTGATACATAACAGAGGGTTTTACCGCCGGCACAAAGCATGCAGTAATAACCAGATTTAAAGTAAGAGGAATCAGGACCACCAATACCCCAGACAAAAAGGTTGCCAGATATTTTGCCAGATAATAGCTCTGTTTTCCTCCACGAACTATAACCATCTTGGTATATCCGGACTTTTTCTCCAAGCATTGTGACCACCCATAGGGACATATGGCAAGCAGCGGAAATAAGGTAAAAAACAGCAAATATCCCAAAGAGGTCTGTTCCCCGCCGATCCAGGAATTGAACAGGCCAAATGCCTGCGTCATTGGATTTCCTCCCAGCTCTTTTAACTGCTGTTGTCCCTGATAATAGGCCTCTACATTATATAAAGCGCTTATTAAGCAAAAGAAGCTTCCTACACATAGCGTGATAACAAAAAAACGATTTCCGAGTGCTTTCCTGCATTCCATTTTCCATAATCTGGCAAACGATTTCATAGCTATTCCTCCTGACTCTGATTTAACAGGAAATACTGATACCCCTCCGGCTCTCCGAAAGAATTAATCACATAATAATAAGGTTCTTCCAACATACTTTCTGAAACAATCCACCCTACTACGACTTCCATCTCGGTACCCGGCTCCAGCTGAAAGTTGTAATATGATTTTTTCATATTTTCTTCGTCCTTAGGATATGCACTGAAATATACTGCATAATTCAAAAACGGTCCATCTGCCGCAAGAATATTACTTTCTGATCCCGAACACATTTCAATTTGCAATGGATATTCTGTTTCTTCTGAGCTTGTATCAATATTACAGTTTTTTACTGTTATATATGCCGCCATAAAATAATTACGTTCTCCGTCATGATCAAGCACGTTACCCGAATCATCTATCGGAGCATCGCCTACAAAACTAAAATCTTCCAGCGCCAGGTTCAAGTCTTTGATATTCTGAACAATTTCTGTCCTGTTAAGTGTATATTGTATTTCACCATCCTTTCTTGAACTTATAATAGTTTCTTTTGGCAAAGCTGTATTTCCATTTTTTTCTGTTTCTTCATTTGTTATTTCATCCGTATCAACAATTGATGCTTGATTTGTATATTGCTCTGCCTCTTCCTCAGATACCTCCTGCTTGGGATTTCTTAATGAATCCTCGAATTCTTTATAAGAACAGGATACAAAACTCATACTTAAAATTATCATGATAATAGCTAATACTGCTTTTTGTTTCATAAATCTCCCCTCCAATTTTATATATCCTCTTAGTTTAAAGAAAAAGTGCAAAAATATTTTTTATTAAATATTTTCTGCAAACACGTTTTTAATCCAAATCCCCTCTTAACTATATGGATTTTCCGTATATGTTCTTTATCGTCAGAAAAATTCCCACCGCAGCAGCAAAACATACAATGCAAATATTTCCGAATACACTGTTCCTTCCAGTTGCTGCTGGTGCCATATCCGTCAATACAGCAGCTCCAAAATACATTACAGCTATAAGACTCATTGAGCACAGTGAAAGAACTTCACTTTTCATATATCTGGATACATGCAGCATGAGAAGCATACATAAAAGTGTCTCCGCCTCCATTGCCAAAAACTGCAACACATGATAAATGAGGATCGGACACCATCCTGCCGTTCCTCCCAAAACAGAAATACTGCTTGATGAAATTTCAAGCGAACCATATCCAGGCAAAGTGTATTCTCTGGCAACCAAAACAAAGCGATAACTCCAAGGGATCGGTGAAAGCAGCAGAAAACTTATACCTATCGCAAGTCTTTTTGCTTTTGTAACTCTTTTCATTCCGTCAGGTGTCGATCGGATCAACATCTCCATATGCGATGTTCTTTCCATAATCCAGTAGTTATGAAGCAATAGGACACCCAGTATGTATATCCATACCGCATTTATCAAACGATATTTTTCTCCCCACTCTCCATAAAGGATTTTCCATCCGCTTTCATCCAGAAATACAACATGGTTGTTTTCCGCTTCCTTTTTTTCAAGATAAGCATACTGTTTCTGAACCGTTTCAAATGCCAGCTGCTGTTCAATCGGTACTCTAATCTGGGCTTCTTTCAGTTGATAAGTTTCTATACTGATCTCCTGATTTTCCAGCTGTTGTGTCAATTTTTCCAGAGCTTTTTCCATCTCTGCAATGCGCTGTTCCTCATCCAAAAGTTTCTGCTTTTTTTCTTCTGTTAATGGGCCAGAGAATTCCACGGCATATTTCTGATAATAGTACTGCATACGACTGAAAATTTCAGGAGAAGGCACCAAGGTCAGAACAAAGACCATAACAAAAACAACGCCAACGCCTTTATTCTTGATCAGAAGTTTGTTCCATTCATGCAGGAAAAGTCCCGAATATTTTCCAACTTTTCTTCTGATTTTCATACGTGGAACTGCCGCTGTCCGTTGACGCGCTTCGCTCCAAAATCGTCTGGAAAGAAGTAATGAAACGAAAGAAATCAGGATAAGATATCCAAAGCCTACAATGACAGCCGGAACAGGATATCCAGCCACATTCAGATTCACAGCATTCGAAAAATAATGCCATGTGTACACAGGTGCAATCAAATTAACTTCTTTCAAAAGTTCATACCAGGTTGCACGTTCCACTGCATACCACAAAATCAAAGACCCCGCAAGACATGCACATACGCATCCTATCGCCGCAAGCATACTTTTACATCTTGTACCAATGCAGAAGATGACCGTTGACAAAGCAGTAAGAGCAAAGGTTTTTATCAGAACAAAAAGTATCAAAAACTGTCCGATTGTAAGTTTATATGGACATTGATAAAAGAAATGTACAGACTGTATTGGATCACTGAACTTCCCAATCCCGGCCCAATACCCGATTGTCGCAAATGCCGACAAATAAAAAAGAAGAATACAACACGCTTCAGCCACAAGACATGCCGCCAGTTTTGCCACCCATGTACGTCTGCAGCCATCCGCTGCCGTATGGAGAAGACGATATTGTCCCCCTATCCTTTCTGACACAGTAAGTTTAAACGAAAAAAGCAACATACAAATTATAAGAAAAAAATCTGTCAGTTTACTATCCGTAAGAAGTTCCATTCCCCCAGAAGGATTCCAGGGCAAAGCTCTCGGTATCAGATCAGAATATGCTTTTTCGAGCGCCGCAACATTTCTCGATGTAAACGTATCTTCCCTCACCAGAAGACTTGCTCCCTGCAGCCGTGATGCCTGATTTCTAATTTCTTCCAAATACCTATCGTATTCCAGCGCTTGGCTGGCTTCTTCTATCATCTGCTGATACATCTGATAGTCACTGAAAATTTCCAACAATTCACTTTCTGTCAATTCTGCCGTTTCCAACTGCTCTGACAGCGCTTCCTCTTTATCTTTAAACATCTGCAGTTGTTGCTCTGGCGATCCCTGTTCCCTTTCCTGGCTAGCTTTATAAATATCGTGCGCAGAATAACCTTGCTGGTTCGGTTTTACACACGAATAGAATAAAACTCCCATCTGAACACAGAGCAGAAACGCAACAAACAGAATCTGTGGAAGCTCCGCTATCTTCCTGATTTCCCATCGAATCATCCGCCACCTCCAACTTGATAAAGGAAAACATCTTCCAGCGTTGGCATCGCCAAGGTATACGGATACCCGCACGGCGGAAAATCGGACACCACCTTCACAAGGATCTCTCCATTGACAGACTGACGCATATTGCTGACCTTCCACTCTTTTGGCACATCACAACCAGGGAGTCGAACTTCATAAACCTTCCCATCCATAGCCTTACACAGATTTTCCACCGAATCAAAACATATCAGTCTTCCATGATCGAGCATCAAAATATCCTGAGCAATAATTTCTAAATCCTGGACAACGTGCGTAGCCAACAGGACAACACATTCCGGTGCAAGAGAAGATATGAGATTTCTCATAGCCACACGCTGGTATGGGTCAAGCCCCGCTGTCGGTTCATCCAAAATCAGAACTTCCGGCTCTCCAAGCACTGCCTGTGCCAGAAGCAAACGCTGTCTCATTCCGCCTGACAGCGCAGAAATCTTTCGATCAGCTACCTCCGAAAGCCCTACACATTCCAGGATCTCACGGATGCGCTTTTTCCCTGTTTTTCTAAGATCCGCCATATAACTGAGATACTCCACAGGAGTAAACGTGGGATACATTGCCTGCTGCTGCGGCATATAGCCTAATACACTGCAATATTCCTTGGTATTTTTAAAAATGGAACTTCCTTTCCACAGAACATCACCAGAGGTAGGATCCAAATTGCAGGTAATAATCTGCATCAGGGTACTTTTTCCGGCACCATTCGCCCCCAGGATTCCATGAATGCCTTTTTCCAACCGAACTGACATTTGATTCAGCGCTTTTACTTCCCCTTGGTATATTTTTGATAACTTCTGAATCTCCAGACACATACGCTTCTCCCTAAAACAACCGGAACTTCTTTGCCGCCTTCAAATTTCCTTGTTCATACTCTTTCTTATCAATCCACGCATATTGCGTATCCTCACCAAATTTACCAACAAGGCGTTCTCTCGTCTGACCTACAATGCGAAAAGATACACTTGCTTCATCCTCAAACAGAAATTCGGAGGTTTGCTGCGCTGGAGAATACTTGTAAATCCTGCACTTATCCTCTCCATCGTATTCCAGATACAGTATGTCTTCCCCATTATATCGATCCAAAGACAGTTCACCCATATACCATGCCAGACATCCGCCATTTTCCAAACGGAGCACTTCTTCTTTGTTCCCGTTTTGTAAATTAATGGATATAATATTCCCACCATCCGAGGCATCGTCAGATATCCATTCTGCCACATATGCGTGAGTATCATCTGTCCAATAAATACCTTCTCCCAGACACTTTTCCCCTCTGTCCTGAAAAACAGAAAACGACTCCATGGAATTTAAATCAATAATTCTGGAATCCAACACAAGGTTCTCTTCCACTCTGTTCTGATTCACATATTCCCAGTACTCTTCTTCAGACAGCGCATCGGGAGACACGCCTTTTGACTCGGCATACTCCTCTGGAAGCATGATTTCCGGCTGTATCGCCATAACATTATAACCTACATATGTATCATTGAAACTCTGATAGGACATATTCCAATGACTGGTATTGGTTTCATAAATCTCCGTGACTTCGTAAAACTCGCCAGTAGAAAGATCGATCGCTGCCAATTGGGTTCCCGCTGAATTCCACCAATCCTCTTCCACAGACTGGTAAGTTAAATTCATATGCAGCCATACCTTGCCCCCGTAATAATAACTGTCGGTAATCCCTGAAACGATCCACTGCCCCATCTCATCGCCGTCTGCGCCAATTTCTGTCAGAACTTCGCTATACTGTTCCTGTATGTTGATCCGTACCAATTCCCAAGCCTGAGAATCCTCTTTGGGTCGAAAATAAAACGCATGGTCACCATAAAGGGCAAAACCTGTGGCATTATTTCCGGCATATGCCACACATTCATTATTCTCATGCATACAGTTCGGCTTGCTGCAAAGAACATAGGAATCTCCGCTATCGTAATCATAATAGCATAAGGTCGAACTACTTATAAAGAAAACTCCTTTTTCATGAACACATACAGCCGTCTCCGGATTTTGAGATCCACGTAAAACTGTTGGCTCACCGTTCTCATTTTTCCAGTCAGGATTTATTTGTTCTTTTTGACAAGAAGAGAGAGACAAAAGAATACATATCGCTGCCCCAAAATAGCATATCTTATTTTTCATAGAACTTTCCCCCAAACTTACAATATGTACACTTTATTTTTACTATCAATATAGACTTTGAAAGCCCAATTAACCAACACTAATAGGGGCTTTCAAATTAAAAATTATAATTCAGGAATAATAATTCTTTTGCGCACATACAATTGTTTAAACCATTGGAATCAGCCTTCCTTTTATTAAACTTTCATAATATTTTCCGAATCATTTCTTTATATTCTATAAATTCTTAAGTAGATATGGTCATTACTGCTCGCCCGGTGAAATCAGCTATGCTGATTTCATACCTCAAATTCTTATTACAATTATATCAACACATTATTTTTTTTACAATAATTCACATTTATTTTTTTATATTACAGAGAATTTTGATTTTTATGTAACATTTGACCTTTTGAACCATTTTATATGATTAAGGGTTTGGTTTATTGCTCTACTCAGCATTTTTTGATAACTCCTTGCTCTCTCGATATGTTCTTTCATCTGTCTCATTTCTTCTATCTGCTCACATTCAGAAATTTTTTACAAATCTTCTATCTTCCATCCCTCCCGGTAAGGTTCCATCAAAAACTCAACTTGATCCGGCTCAGAACTCTTTCTTTTTACAAAATCTGTCATGAATGCTTTTCGATCTTTTTCTGCTCTTCTGCTTTTTCTCTTTTTCATGCAACAAACAACCAAGATAGCCGCCATTTTTCTTTTTTCAGGTTCCGAAAAAATTGGTTGCCCATTTTTTTACTGGAGGAACAAAATAATTTACCAGCTACTTTTCCGGACGGAAATTAAGGAAGAAACTCAGCGCCGGTACATCCGCAAAATAATCAGAGCAATTACACAGAATGTTTTTTCGAACCAGATAAACGGCTGCCATAACCCTCTGTAAAAAAAGAAACCTGGACTTTCCGCAATACGCGAGACAGTCCAGGTTTCTCTTTTTACCGATTAATTCAATTCCGCGATCCTCGTGACCGCCACATAAATCGCCTGTATCTTATACCAGGTCGGATAATCCACGATCCCGCTGACCGGCAGTTTGAACAGCTTCTGAAACGCCATGACGGCCTCCCGGGTATTTTCATCGAAATTGCCGCTGATCTCCACCTGCGGCAGAGAGGTGTACACATCCGCAATCGTGTTCAACTGTTCCTGAAGCTGCCTTACCTTTTGTCCGGATGCGCCGATATCCAGATCGTAGCCCGGCCAGGAAGCCGGGATTCCAGAGATTTCTTCCGCGGTATTGATATAAATGTCCTGCCCGTAAAACCTCCGCAGGATCTGTATCGCCGAATACCCCTGCTCCCCGAGCTCCTGGCTTTCCCATTGCCTCATCCAGTCCGGGCACTGCACTCTTCTGCCGTCACAATACTGGGTAAGGATCGGCTGCCTGACGTTTGGCCGGGACAGATAGTTGGAGAAAAGTTCGTCAACGATCACCGAAATGTCATCGAAAATATTTCTTCCGTAGATCCACTTATGGTCGTATGCCGTCGATGAGGTGATGGTAAAATCGTATCCCTTATTCCTGTACCATTCGGTATAAACGCGATTCAGCGTAAATGACATGATCGCCAGCACATTGGCGCGGATCGTGGCATCCGTCCATGTGGCATAAATCTCCGAGCACGCCACATTCTTGATGTAATCCCGATAGCGCACATAATAATCTTTTGCCGTGGAATCCGACGGATCTCCATCGTGTACTACAACATATTCCGGAACCACCACCCGGCTGAGAACAATCTCTCCGGTTTCATTCATCGGTTTAATCTCATCCTCCGGAATTTTCTCCGGATAATCCCCGAACAGAGTATGTTCCGGGATTGCAATATCCTCAAAGGAATCATTGGGTTCTATCACATCCATTTCCACCGGCTGGACAGAGGACTGCCCTGACAGCAGTTCCGAACCGGTCACTTCCACCGTACCGTACCCCTGCGCCTCCACCTTGACCGTATACTCGGAGTACGGCTGGTTGACATTGGGTGAAAGGCTGTACTCCAGCGGCGGCGTCGGCAGATCCAGCACCGGAGTCCTTCCGTCACTGTCCGTCTGCACCTCCTCGATGATATTCTGTGGACTTCCCGAATAAGAAATGGAAACCCTTGCATTTGGGATCGGCCTGCCCTGCAGTCTTGTATTGACCCATACCTGCAGCTTTCCTCTGTCGATCATATCCTGCTGCATCTGTATTTTTGCCATAAAAAAACCTCATACACTGCATTTGTTCTACCATATGCAGTGTATGAGGTTTTCTTTCCAATTTCTTTCTGTAGCATCTCAGTCAGCCGGACGGATGCCTACAGGCACTATATTTTCATACGGTCTGCGCAGTAGATGCGCAGACCTGTCTGGATTGTTACCCTTCCCTATAGGATTCGTCCCACATCGTTGATCAGCACGTAAACCATCAGCACCATCAGCAGGATCAGTCCGCCGAAATGAATCATTCCTTCCACATCGCGCTTCACTGGTTTTCTGCGGATCGCTTCTACAATCAGAAAAACAAGGCGTCCGCCGTCCAGAGCCGGGAACGGGATCAGGTTCATGACGCCCAGGTTCGCCGACAGAAGAATTGCCATATTCAGCGCCGTCATGATTTCCATTATAATACCGTAAGGTTTTGCAGAATCAATGGACTTTCCAATGGCATCCACAACACCCACCGGACCGGACAGGTCACCGAGTCCATACTGACCTGTGAACAGCATGCCAAGGCTGTCGATCACCATCTCGATCCAATATTTCACTTCCAGCGCGCTGTACTTCAGAATTCCGAGAGAAGACTGATCTTCCCGCAGGCTGTAGCTGAAATTCAGGCTGGCATATGTGCTCATCTCCGGGATCAGCACTGCCTGATGTTCATCTCCGTTGTGCAGATACGTCACTGTCACCGAATCTCCGCTCAGCGGATTCTGCTCCAGATATTCCATCAGCGCTTCCCGGCTGTCAATGTCTGTGCCATTGATCCCTGTCACCACATCTCCCGCCTGGATGCCTGCCTGCTCCATGGGAAGCCCTTTTTCCACAGAAACAATCAAAGCGCCATCAGAATCTTCATCATAGCTGAAACCAAGGCGGTACTGTGTTGTGACAGAAGGAACATACACAATCTCTCTGTCTTCTCCGTCCCGCTCCACCGTCAGACGTATCTCATCCGTCGGAATTCCATGCATGGAAACCGTGGTGCTCAGTTCCTTTCCAAGAGAAATGTGTCTCCCATTGTAGGAGGTGATCACATCCCCCGCTTCCAGACCGGCTTCCGCTTCCGGCGAACCTTCCGCCACTTCCACTACCCTCGCCGGGCCGCTGCCCGAATAGCTGATCACAATAATAGACAGAAAGAATGCAAGAATCAGATTGAACACCGGTCCTGCCGCGATCACCGCCATCCTTGCCCAGACAGATTTACTGTTGAAGGATCCCTCTCCGCTTTCCTCCTCATCTTCTCCCAGCATTGCGCAGGAGCCGCCGAACGGCAGCAGTTTCAGCGCATACGTAGTCTCCCCTCTGGTTGTCTTCAAAAGTATCGGCCCCATACCGACCGCAAACTCTGTCACGGTGATATGGTTTGCTTTCGCCAGCAGAAAATGTCCCAACTCATGAAAAATAATGATCAGGCTGAAGATCAAAATGGCGATGATAATAATCATAGTCTCCTCCAGATTTCTTAATGATAATTTCCGTCAATCTCAAAAGGTCTGATCCACCCATTCCCAGGCTTCTCTTTCTGCATCCAGGATCTCTTCCAGAGATGGATTCTCTTTTTTTTGATGATGTTCCATCGCCCCACGGATTCCATCGTAAATGTCCAGAAAAGCAATTTCCCTGTGCAGAAATTTCGCCACCAGGCGTTCATTTGCCGCATTGAAGATGGTCGGCATTGTACCGCCCTCCCGGGAAGCGCGCACTGCCAGCGGAAGTCCCTCGAAAGTTTCCGTATCCGGCTCTTCAAATGTAATCTCTTTCAATGTCCGGAAATCCAGACGTTCTCCCTCCAGATAACGGCGATCCGGATAATACAGAGCGTACTGGATCGGCAGTTTCATATCCGGCGTCCCCAGCTGTGCCATCACCGCTCCGTCGCGGAACTGTACCATGGAATGGATGATGCTCTTTGGCTGAACCACCACCTGAATGTCATTCAGTTCCACATCAAACAGCCAGCGGGCTTCCATCACCTCCAGACCTTTGTTGACCAGAGTCGCGGAATCTATGGTGATCTTATGTCCCATAGACCAGTTGGGATGGCGAAGCGCGTCCTCCACCGTCACCTTCCGCAGTTCCTCCCGTTTCTTTCCCCGGAAAGGACCTCCCGACGCAGTGATCAGCAGTTTGTCAACACTGCGTCTTTCCTCGCCGGACAGGCACTGAAAGATTGCCGAATGCTCGCTGTCCACCGGCAGGATCTTCACACCCTTTTCTTTTGCCAGCGGCATGATCAGATGACCGGCGGTCACCAGCGTCTCTTTGTTCGCCAGGGCGATATCCTTCCTCGCCTCAATGGCTGCGATGGTCGGACGGATCCCGATCATCCCGACGATCGCCGTGACCAGGATCTCCGTTTCCGGCATCACTGCCAGTTCCAGCAGGCCGTCCATCCCGGACACAACCCTGACATCCATATCCCGGAGCCGTTCTCTCAACTGAACCGCTTTTTCCTCATGATAAACTGCCGCAAGCTTCGGGCGGAATTCCCGGATCTGCTGTTCCAGAAGGTCAATGTTGCTTCCTGCGCTGAGCGCTTCCACTTCAAGATCACCGTTCGCCCGGACGACATCCAGCGTCTGGGTTCCGATGGACCCGGTAGATCCCAGCACCGCTATTTTCTTTCTGTATTCTTTCATATCCGTTCCTCCTGTCTTCTCAGGAAATCAGGAACAGCGACAGATAATAGATGACCGGTGCGGTAAAAATCACACTGTCGAACCGGTCCAGGATCCCGCCGTGTCCCGGAATCAGTTTTCCATAATCTTTGATCCCCTGATTTCTCTTGATCGCCGAGGCCGCCAGATCACCCACCATGGAGATCAGCGCGCCCACACCGCAGATGATTCCATACTCCACCATACCGCCCTTGGTGAAGAACGCATAAATGACACCGAGGAGCACTGCTCCTGCTACGCCTCCCACTGCGCCTTCGATGGACTTTTTCGGGCTGAGGACAGGCGCCATCTTGTGCTTTCCGATCAGAACACCGACGCAGTACGCACAGGTGTCGCATCCCCAGGAACAGAGAAAGATCAGCCACACATGGAACTGCCCGCCCGGCAGCATCCGCGTCTGATAAATATAAGACAGCATGACACCCACATAAACAATGCCGAAAAACGCCGCCATGATCTGTCCCGCCTGATAAGCAGGATAACAGAACACATACACACACATGATCAGCACCAGAGACGCGATTACGCCCATCAGCGGGTACGCTGAGTCTCCCGGGATCAGCAGCAGATAAATCAGAAGAACGCCGGCGTAGCTGACCAGTTCCAGCGCGCCAAACCCTTCCTTACGCACATGCATGGCACGGTACAGTTCCTGCATTCCGATCAAAGATACGCACAGCAGAGTCGCCAGCAGAACATAACCGCCGCAGTTGATCGTAAGGAATGCCACCAGCACCAGAACAATTCCACTTAACAGTCTTGTCTTAAACATCTTTGGTTATTCCCCCTTCACTCCGCCGTATCTTCTGTCTCTGCTATTATATTGCGCAATGGCATACTCCAATTCCTCCTCATGGAAATCCGGCCAGGGGACATCCACGAAGCAGAATTCCGTATAAGCCAGCTGCCACAGCAGATAATTGGAAAGCCGCTGCTCTCCGCTGGTCCGGATCAGAAGATCCGGATCCGGGATTCCCGCCGTATCCAGGTAGCTCTCAAACAATTCCTCTGTCAGTTTTCCGTGTTCGAATCCTTCCTCCGGCAGTTTTCCCTCTCTGGCATCCTCCAGCATACGGGTCACACCGCGGAGGATCTCATCCCTGCCGCCGTAATTCATTGCAATCTGGAAAAACATCTGATCGTAGTCCTTGGAACAGTCCTCCAGCAGCCGGATGCTGTCCTGAATATCCTGCGGAAATGCAGACGGGTCTCCGATGATCTTCACCCGCATTTTGTTTTTCTTTGCGCTTCTCATACACCGTTTCAGATACTGGCGGAACAGCTTCAGAAGCCCCTCCACCTCATCTCTGGAACGCTTCCAGTTCTCAGTGGAAAACGCGTATACCGTCAGGTATTTCACTCCCCTGTCCTTGATGACATTACACATATGTTCCAGATTCTGACATCCGATAATATGTCCGTATCCCCGGGGCATCCGGCGCTGTTTCGCCCACCGGCCGTTCCCATCCAGTATGATCGCAATATGCTGCGGCACCTTTGTCTCCGCTCCCATAAGCTTTCTCCTTTCACACAACAACGGGCTGCCGGGAAGCAGCCGGCTGCCCAAGTTCTCTTCTCCCCGGCAGCCGGCCGCCATCAGGCAGCCCCCTTGGTTTTGTTTTTCTTTCAATTATACAGTAAGGATCTCTTTGGATTTTACTTCCACAGTCTGATCGATCTCCTTGATGTACTTGTCTGTCATCTTCTGTGTCTGCTCTTCCAGTTCCTTGATCTCGTCCTCGGAAACATCCTCGGATTTCAGCTTTTTGAACGCATCGTTGGCATCGCGGCGGATATTACGGATTGCAACCTTCGCGCCTTCACCCTTTTTCTTTACGTCCTTCACCAGTTCCTTACGGCGCTCCTCAGTCAGTTCCGGGAATACCAGGCGGATGGTCTTTCCGTCGTTGGTCGGATTGATCCCCAGATCAGAAACCAGGATCGCTTTCTCAATTGCTTTTACCATGGAAGCCTCCCACGGCTGGATCTGGATCATGCGTGCCTCCGGAACGGAAATGTTCGCCACCTGCTGAAGCGGTGTCGGCGCTCCATAGTAATCTACCATGATTCTGTCCAGTACATGCGGGTTTGCACGCCCTGCACGGATCGTTCCCAGTTCCGATTCCAGGTTTTTGATTGTCTTGTCCATTTTTGTCTCGAAAGGTACGATCCTCTCATCCATCTTTGCCATATCTATTGTCCTCCTGTTTCTTATCTTTTATACGGTCACTTTCGTTCCTGTAATGATTCCGTGTGCCGCATTTACAATGCTGTTTTCCTCGTTCAGTCCAAATACGATCATCGGCATTTTATTTTCCATACAGAGGATGGAAGCCGCCAGATCCACAACCCCCAACTTCTTGTCGATCACTTCCCCGATCGTCACTTCGCTGTACTTCTTCGCGTCCGGATTTTCCTTCGGATCGCTGTCATATACACCGTCAACCGCTTTTGCCAGCAGGATCGTCTCCGCCTCGATCTCTATCGCGCGCAGTACGGTCGCCGTATCCGTGGAGAAATAAGGATGGCCGGTACCGCCTGCGAAAAATACAACCATATTGTGATCAAAATACTTGTTCGCACGGTCTTTGGAAAACATCTTTGTAAATTCCCCGCACTGGAATGGAGTCAGGATTGATGTCAGCATTCCCTGAGAACGGAAAATTTCCGATACATAAATACAATTCATCACAGTCGCCAGCATACCGATCTGGTCAGCCTTGGTACGATCAATATTTTCTGAACTGCGGCCTCTCCAGAAATTTCCGCCGCCAATCACGATTCCCACCTGGACACCTTCATCCACCAGGACTTTGACCTGTTTTGCCACTCTGGTCACGGTCGCTTCATCGAAACCAGTCTTTTTTTCACCTGCAAGAGCCTCACCGCTCAACTTTAACAATACACGTTTCATGTAAGATTTCCTCGCACTTTCCATGATTTTATCAGACTTAGCAGATATATTATAACATCACTGTTTTAAAACCACAAGTGGAATGTTATTTTAAACGGCGAAACCTGTAACCGTTCAGCCTGCCGAACGGTTACTGAAACCTCTTGCGGGACCCACGCAAAAGGCTCCCATGGCACGCGTGCAAACACGCCGCCAGGGAGCCTGGAAGTTTTTATGTGTTAGTTCAGCCTAATCAATTGTTATGTTTTACAGCTGCGCCGTTACAAAAATATCGTAGATTGCCTTGATAGTCGCTTCAAAATCACGGTTTTCTACGCCGACGATGATGTTCAGCTCGCTGGAACCCTGGTCGATCATCTTGACGTTGACATGGGCATGCGCAAGGGCAGAGAAAATACGGCCGGCAGTTCCACGGGTGCGGCGCATGCCGCGTCCAACGATTGCCACCAGGGCGAGATCCGATTCAAGATCGATGGAATCCGGCTGCACAGCACGATGCAGACCGGCGATAATGCTCTGTTCTTTCTCTTCGAACTCTTTCTGATGTACGAATACGGTCATGGTATCAATACCGGACGGCGTATGCTCGAAGGAAATGCCGTTTTCTTCAAATACCTGCAGGACTTTTCTTCCAAATCCTATCTCAGTATTCATCATGCTCTTCTCAATGGTCACCGCCGCAAACCCTTTCTTTCCGGCGATTCCGGTGATGGTGAAATGCGGTTTGCTGCAGGTATTCTCTACGATCATCGTACCCGGATCTTCCGGCGCGTTGGTGTTCAGCACATGAATCGGAATTCCTTCTTTTCTCAGCGGGAAGATGGAATCTTCATGAAGAACGGTGGCGCCCATATAGGAGAGTTCTCTCAGTTCCCGGTAAGTGATGGTGGAGATGACTTCCGGATTCTCCACGATCTTTGGATCTGTAACCAGGAATCCGGATACATCGGTCCAGTTCTCATATACATCCGCATGTACCGCCTTCGCCACGATGGAACCGGTAATGTCGGAACCTCCTCTTGAGAACGTTTTTACGCTTCCGTCCGGTTTTGAACCATAAAAGCCAGGGATAACCGCATGTTCCTCTTCACTGAGTCTGTGGGAAAGCACTTCGTCTGTCTTTTCGTCCAGGAAATTTCCGTTTTCATCGAAGAAAATCACTTCCGCCGCATCAATATATGTATAGCCCAGATAATTTGCCATCACAATTCCATTGAGGTATTCGCCTCTGGATGCCGCGTAGTCTTCCCCGGCTTTCGCCCGGAACTGTTCCTCGATTTTATCAAATTCCTGTTCAAGAGACAGGTTCAGCGCCAGTCCGTCAATGATCTCCTGATAACGGTCCTTAATGTTTTTCAGTTTCTGGGAGAAGTCTTTGCCTGCCACTGCCGTGCGGTAACAGTCATACAGCATATCCGTCACCTTGGTGTCCGCGGAAAAACGCTTTCCTGGCGCCGACGGCACCACATATCTGCGCGCAGCATCTGCACGGATGATATCTCCTACTTTTTTGAACTGACCGGCGCTTGCCAGAGAGCTTCCGCCGAACTTCACTACTTTTTTCATATTTTTTACCATTCCTTTCGCTTCGCTCAAGGCACAAACAAGTCA
>ERZ1036420.286-NODE-286-length-49805-cov-10.201186_pt1 | contig 49805 bp, 60 predicted proteins | sample MGYA00514220_ERZ1036420 | MGnify/ENA primary metagenome ERZ1036420 (study PRJEB33795, sample SAMN09464938) | human gut metagenome | host: Homo sapiens | place: USA: Stanford, California | collected 2016-10 | study: EMG produced TPA metagenomics assembly of the...
TGCTTTTCAGATTTTGGGTATTTCCCGACTGCACATTTCTTGACATTTCCAGATAATGCAGCGTTGATTTTTCTATTTCGATCCAGATCAATCATGCTTCTCGCTCCTTGGCGGATTACTGAACACGGTAGTGTTCACTACTGGTCGCCTCGAATACATACGCAATGAGTTCCTCATGGGTCGTAAACTCTTTCATAAGGAAGCCAACAATCGGGTGAAAGGATAAAACCTGCTCATCTTGGTTGATCCAGCAGCAATGATTATTCTCGTTCATTTCAACCTCTCTCAGGTGCCGTTTTCAATCAGCGGCACTTTTCTTTCCACAAACCACCTGCCGATGATGTTCCCGGACAGGTTCGTTGACCGTTCAAAGTAAAGGTGAGTCCGTCTGCCATTCACCATGATGGTGTAGCGATCTCCCTGGCCACCGGCTTTCGCCGCATAGCCTGGTCGCACATCTATTACGCGGTCAACTTCGTATTTCATTCCATCTTCCCAGGTAATCAGTCTTGGGAGCATCAGGCCATCAGCCCGTATTTCAGTCAGCACGGTCACATACGCCTTGTATGCGTCGCCAGGTATTGCAGATCCTGCCATAGCGTCAATGCAGCGGTTTGTTGATGTCCCGCTTGAGGAAATCAGCGTTTCCAATATAGGGGGCAGTAATCTTGTGACCTTCCCGCTGGAGCAGGCGGATTTTGAAGTCCAGAAGCTCGGGAGGTACTTCTAGCAAACTTGCCGTCTGGAAGAACCCCAGCCGCATCTGAAGGGCGTCAAATACATCGTCATCATTCAGCATAAACTCAGCAGCAAAGATATTCGCCTCATACTCCAGCCGGTTACTTTCATTTAGAACCGTCAGCTCATGGAAAGTACAAAGCGCAGGAGTCACATGAAGGACACCGTGGCCAAGTTCATGGGGCAGAATAATTCGCTGGATATGCGCCGGCAAGTCGTTGTTGATCACGGCGATTTTACAGCGGGAGTTTGCCATGTAAAAGCCCTTGCAAGACCCTTCGCTCGATCCCATCGAGGTGTACTTGACGCTGATATTCATCGCGTGGCACACCTCTTCGGGGTCGTTCGTCCGATATTTCATTTTCAGGCGATTGCTTTCTCTCTTAATCAATTCAACCAGCAAAATTCTCACCTCATTCCAGAGTAGCGTCTATGATTCGATTGTGCGCATATCGTACCACACTCACTGTCCAATATTCAGTACAATAGCGCTGTCTCTGAAATTGGCGATTATTTGCGGTACTTCTCTGGCGTGAATTTGTCGTGCGCCTGTTTCTTGCACTCAAAGTATGCCTCAGTGACAGCTTGGAAGAACAGATCCTTATCCTCCTGGGGCATTTCACCTCCAGCAAACAAAGCCCGGTTGGCATCCAGAAGCGCTTTCATGTCTATGGCACCTTTGCTGCCATACCGTTCACGCGCAGCATTGACATAGGGAGCTGTATCAAGGCCGTAAGTAGGATCGTCGATCTCGGGTTTCAAAAGATAGTCTTCCGTTACATTCAGGGCCTCGCAGAGTTTGCGAAGCTGAAGGCGGCGAGGCGTTGCCGCATCCGTTTCGTAATTGGTGATAGACCGGACAGTAATTCCGGTCATCTCTGCGAGTTCAGCCTGCGTCAGGCCAAGGTTCAACCGCAAATCTCGGATTTTTTCTCCAGTCGTCTTCATATTGTTGACCTCTTTCCGCCGATGAATCTCCAAAAATTCTATTGACAAACGGAGATGCACCTGCTATTGTTTTTGTAGAAAGTACAGGAAACTCCACGCAAGTACAGGAAACTTTATCCCCATTATAACGCATATCAAGCAGTTGTCAACAGGAATTTACCGGAAAGTACAGGAAATTTTCTATTAAATTCTTTCGACAAGGAGTTGAGCGTTATGGAGAGAGTTATCCTTCATAGTGATCTGAACAATTGCTATGCCAGTATTGAGTGTATGTTGCATCCGGAACTGCGGGGCAAATACATTGCGGTCTGCGGCAGCACTGAGGAACGGCATGGCATCGTACTGGCCAAAAACCAGCTCGCAAAGCAATGTGGAGTCAAGACCGGTGATGTCATCTGGGAAGCCCGTCAAAAGTGTCCGCAGCTCACAATTGTTCCGCCGCACATGGATCAGTACTTGAAGTTTTCCAAGCTTGTCCGGAGCATATATCTCCGATACTCTCCGGAAGTAGAATCCTTTGGAATCGACGAAAGCTGGATTTCCCTGACCGGCTCACCGCTTCTGAAGAACCGCACCCCCGTCGAGATCGCAAACGAGATCCGTGAAACCGTAAAGGCAGAGGTGGGCTTGACTGTATCCATAGGAGTCAGCTTCAACAAGATTTTTGCAAAGCTTGGCTCCGATATGAAAAAGCCCGACGCCGTTACGGAGATCCGACCGGACACCTTCCGGGAGCAAATATGGCCACTACCTGCGTCCGATTTGCTGTATGTCGGACGAGCGACTGAAGAGAAACTGCGCCGGTACTGCATCCACACCATTGGTGATCTGGCGCAGACAGACAAGGATTTTCTCGTTCGCCTGCTGGGCGTCAATGGTGAAAAGCTTTGGAGCTATGCCAATGGGCTGGACAGTTCTCGTGTCATGCCCTGCGATTACGAGCTGCCTATTAAAAGCATCGGTCACGGTATTACCTGCACAGAAGATCTTGTCTCCGAGTATGAGGTGCGCTGCGTATTTCGTGAACTAAGCCAGGAAGTTGGTCTAAAGCTACGCAAGAACAAACTGGCTGCCATGGGCGTCCGAATCGCCGTGCGGGACAACATACTGTCATATAGACAGTATCAGTGCAAGCTTCCTTTTCCAACGCAAAGCTATTTAGAGATCTCCGACGCTGCCGCAGAGCTGTTTCATAACCGGCACAGTTGGTCCAACCATATTCGCTCGCTTACAATCAGCGCCATTGATCTTGTCCCCTCTGACACCCCCATTCAGTTGGATCTCTGGACGGATTTCTCCCGCCATAAACGCCGTCTGAAGTTGGAGGAAACGGTAGAGGATATCCGCCGCAGGTTCGGTCTCCAGTCCATCAATTTCGCTGCGCTTACTACGGGACTGAAGATCCCGTCACATCGGGAGGTTGAATATAAAATGCCTTCGCCCATGTACCAATAACGAGGAGGTTCCTTTATGCCTGATTATGATAAATCTATTCCCGGTCGCCATCCCTTCCGACTGGTCGAAGGCTCTGACATACTTCAGATAGCCGGTTTTTCCAAATTGAACCCAGACAAATGCTTCTGCACTTTTGCAGAAGGCAACCATTACCATGAGCAGGGCATAGCCACTGGAAGTCTCCTGCTCTGTCAAAACGGTGCGCCGATCTCCGATGGAGATCTCGTTCTGGTAGATGAGAGCGGCGTTCCCACAATTTTTCTCTACCAGAAAAGCCGAAAGATAAAGCCATCCGGAGAACAGAGGATACTGCACGACAAGTCCAAAGCATTCGCTAAAATACTGGGTTCGTTCAATATCTACTGTTAGTGCATCTCAGAGAAAGGACAGACTCATGAGCAAATTTGAAAACTATCTGAAGCGATTCGATATAGCTGCCAATGTCACAGACGAAGAGCTGGAGAAGACACAGGCTTTACTCCAGCTCTATGGTCCGACGCTGCGACGGTCTTCACGACGATTAGAAGAATTCGAGGAGGAGTGCTATGAGAGCCGGCGTCAGTCGGTATCTGATTTCATCAATCTGGCTGTTGATTATGATCGGGATACCGACCGCAAGCGGATTGCTGAGCGCCTGATCGAAATGGGGCATTCCATGCAGTTACTGTCTATGCTTGATGATGCACTTCTGCTGGTCAAGGACGAGCCCACGCATGGGCAACGGTATTTTGACATTCTCAGTACCAGGTACTTTAACGCCTATTGCAAGTCCAATGAGGATGCCTGCCTGATTCTGGGCATCTCAACTGCCACATTCTACCGGAATATCAAGCCAGCGATCCGCCTTCTGGCAGCCAATCTTTGGTGTGTCGTAATTCCCGATATGATTCTCGACGAGCAGCGTCGTGATGCGGAGCAGGCGCGGATGGACGCAGAAAATAAACCGGCGAGTGAGAGTCAAATGAGAGACTACATGAGAGTCGTTTGATAGGGCAAACGAGAAAAAAATGATCAGTAAAATGGGAGGCAAACGAAATTGTAGTGTAGAGCTTGAACCACTATAATAGGTTATAAGCGATATTCTTCCCATCCCAAGCGAGGTTGATTCGGGATGCAGATACCAGCTCTCCAGCATTGACTCGGATTATGTTTATCCATTACCGGAAGGAAGCATCATCATCGGTCGTGAGCACGGAATGCGTGAGTGTTTAATCGGCAAGCAATATGTCAGTCGAATTCACGCTAAACTTACGGTTGAAAATGGCACAGCATACATCGAGAACCTGAGCAACACAAATTATACGTATGTCAATAACATTCGGATACCTGCTGGCCGAACACCGCTAAAAGCTGGGGATGAGGTTGCCCTGGGTGGTATCATTGTCAACGGCACACGACAAGAAGAAGCTGCTTATTTTATTGTTGGGACTGTCTGATGAAGGTTGCTCGAATTTTATATCCTGTGACAGTTCTTGGACCAGGTAGACGGGTTGGCATATGGTTCTCCGGCTGCCCTCACCATTGTGAACATTGCTGCAATCCGGAACTATGGGAGCAGCGCGATGATCAAGAAATGTCTTTGGATACCATCTTTGCTGCGATTGCCGCTGTTGCAGAAAGAGGTCCCATTGAAGGGTTTGTCCTTACCGGTGGAGATCCAATGATGCAAGCAGAAGAATTAAGTGTTCTCCTTCCCATGTTGAAGACATTTTCGAATGATATTTTGGTCTACACGGGCTATGAGCATGAACAATTGCTTTCTTTCTGCAATCCAGCTTACAAATACTGTCTCAAGAATGTGAGCGTCCTCATAGATGGAAAATATATAGATGCACTCAACGACGGATCTCCTCTAAGGGGGTCTCAAAACCAGCGCATACTATTTCTTGACAGCTCAATCAAAGAAAGATACCTAGAGTATCTGGCGCAGATTGGCTCAAACGAAATCCAGACCTTTCCAGCATCGGACGGATTTATCTCTGTCGGGATTCCCCGCAGAGGATTTAGAAGTGATCTCCAAAACAAAGCAAAAGAAAGAGGTGTAATCATTCGTGGCTGAAGAATTAAGTTATGTCCCCAAATGGCACAGGGAACTTGAACTGTTTACCCAAATCAAGCCTCTCTTGATTTTGGAGGGCAATGTTCTCGACGTTTACCAATATCCTGTTGAAGGAAGTATGCCGAAAGGGTCTATACTGCGTCTGCCTGATTACCTCTTCTATCACTTCAAGGATATCGGGTATAAGACCATTGTCCACTATGATAGTGTGGAAGGGTTTTATAACACGAGCGCACCTGAAATGTTAGAGCATTTTGCCAAGACTGTTCATGCCAGAAACAGCAACGGTAAAGTGGAATCACAATTCAAAAGCGCCCAACGAGACTCGGCACCACAGTATATTCGACAGCTGTTGACTCAAGCTGATGTGCCTTCTGTGGTCATCATGAATATGGCATCACGATACATACCCTCACCAGATAATCTTGTTCAGGAGGAGGTAGATGCCTACTCTGCGCTCATAAAGGCGTCCTTAGAGGCCAAAGAAGTTCGTTGCGAAGGAACAACAATCCTCAAGAATCTTTTGGTCATTGTTGCGAATAAGGTGAATGATCTTCCAGCATGGTTCTATCTGCAAAATCCAAATGTCAAGACCATCAGTATAGGCCCACCGTCAATTGAAGAACGCGAACTATTGGTGAAGGGCGATAATTTTGCAAGTTTCTTTGATCGCTCAATCTTTGATGAGGATTTTGCTACGTTTGAATCCGCTCCTGAAGAGTTGACCAAAATTCAAGACAAATTCGTTGCGCTGACAGAGGGCATGAGTTTTACCGAACTTAATGGTCTTAGGAAGCTTTGCAAAAAAGAAAAGTTTCGGATTCGAGAGATGTGTGATGTAATTGACCTCTTCAAGTACGGAATCCGAGAGAATCCGTGGAAACAGCTCGATTTAGAGGAAATCCAAAATGCTCCAGCACATTTCGAAAGTCGAGTAAAAGGTCAGTCCTATGCACAAACAAAGACGTTAGATATTGTTAAGCGTGCTATAACTGGACTTTCAGGACTCCAGGGATCTTCTCATGGGCGTCCGAAAGGTGTCCTTTTCTTTGCGGGGCCAACGGGCACCGGTAAAACCGAGACAGCTAAAACCTTGGCTGAGATCCTTTTTGGACACGAAGATGCGTGTATTCGCTTCGACATGAGTGAGTTTAGCCAGAGTCATAGCGATCAAAAGCTGCTTGGCGCACCTCCTGGATATGTTGGCTATGAGGCTGGTGGTCAATTAACAAATGCTGTACGAAACAAACCATTTTCGATCCTTTTGTTCGATGAGATTGAAAAAGCTCACCCTTCTATTCTTGACAAGTTCTTACAAATTCTCGAAGATGGCAGAATGACTGACGGGCAGGGACAGACGGTTTATTTTTCGGAGTGTATTATCATATTCACCAGCAACCTGGGCATTTACACCCGGAACCCACTTGGCGAGAGAGTTGCCAATGTTACGATCGATATGCCATACAACGAAGTGTCTGATAAAGTTAAATCTGCAATCGCAGATTATTTTAAGTTGGAACTTGGCAGGCCCGAAATTCTGAACCGAATAGGCGAAAACATCGTAGTGTTTGATTATATTAGACCCGAAATAGGTCAACAAATTTTGGATGCACAAATCAACAAGATTATTCGAACGCTCAAAGCTGAGAAAAAAATCGACTTGGTTATTGAAGCAGCGGCCAAAGATGTCTTATCAAATTCAGCGCTGGGAAATCTCAATAATGGTGGTCGAGGAATAGGTAATATCGTTGAAAGTTACCTAATCAACCCCCTATCTCGCTTTTTGTTTGATCAAAGAGTATTTGATAACGCCGAGGTTTACATTGATTCGGTTGACACGACAACACAGCCTGTAAGCCTAATCGGACGAGTCAACAGAAAAGAAACTGTAGTTGCTCCTACAGAGGAGGTGTCTGTCGATGAAAGTATACCTGCTATCACAGAAGGGAATCAATAAAGATGCCAGCGAGGACAGGGTGCTTGTCGGGAACGAGGTGTTTTCAGATCAAGAAGCAGTCCGAATCCTCAGTCATGGCCATGTTTTGCTCGCTGATGGCGTAGGTGGGAACAATGCCGGCGCAGTTGCCGCATTTCAGGTATGCAAAAAAATGTCTGACATTGCTGAACTGACACCTGAATCTTTTTCGGCAATCAATGAACACCTTATCTCGATGAGTGCAGCCAATGAAAATTATCGAAACATGGCTACTACTGCCACAGGGGTGCATTTTTCTTCAACTTCGTCAGCACAGAGCTATCATGTAGGCAACACACGCTTGTATGCGATACAGGCTGGTGAGTATCTTAAACAATTAACCACGGATGACACTGTAGTTGAGTACCTTATCCGAACCGGGAAGCTGACGGAGGAAGAGGCAGTTAATTACCCTGCCAGAAATGAAATTACTGCGTGTTTTGGTGGCGGAAAATCGTCGTTGCTTCGAATCAAAACAGATTATATCGATCTGGTACAATATCGTCAGTTTCTTTTAACTTGCGATGGCATCCACGATTATCTCAGCACAGATGAAATGGAAGATATATTAGGTAGTTGTGACGGTGATTGGGCAAAAGCTCTCCGCGAATTGGCTTCTCGCGCAAAGGAGAATAGCTCTCCCGATGACTGTAGTGCTGTTATTATCGACTGCGACAATATAGAATCCGAGGCTACGCGTGCCGGTAATGAAGATCAGACTTGTTCCAATGTGCAGCCTGATGCCTTAGCTCCTGTTGAAGAGAAAGAACACCACGAATTATCTGAAGATGCTTTCGAACCAAAAGGAGTTACGAAAAGTAGATTGATGAGTTTCTTTAAGAAGAAAAACGAGGACAAGGGGTGATATCTTGGGCTGGAGATATAGAAAAAGCGTTACGCTCTTCCCAGGTGTTAGAGTGAACTTTGGCATGAAAAGCGCCAGCCTTAGTTTAGGTGGGAAAGGGTTCCGAACAACGTATAGCACAACTGGTCGCGTCACAAAGTCTTTCGGAATACCCGGAACAGGCTTGTCCTATGTGACTTCAACAAATCGGAAAAAGAATTCATCTGCGTCGCCAAGATCGCGCACAAACACTATTAGAGAAGTCCCTGCTACGAGTTATGCGGCTCCAACGACGTTACCTCCCACTCCTGAATACACGCCTGTTCAAGAAGTAGATCATCGTTCTGCCGCAATGTCCTTAATTGAAGGGATTTATGAAACCGCTGATGCGGCCATTGATTGGCGGAAGATATTGGTTGAAGATTACGATGCGGATATTCCTCATTGGGATTACCTTAGAGCACGAGCTGAACGTGTATTGAACGGGGATTTGGAGACATATTTTGAAATCATATCCGACATGAACCCGGTTGATGATTTGCTTCGTTTCGGTAGCGAATTCGAGTGCGGGACCGAAGATCCGAGAATGCTTTCAGTTCATTTCAAGGTTAACAGCTCACAGGTATTGCGAGATATAAAGCATTTGCCTAAATCCGAATATAATGAACTGCTACAGGACTATGTTTGTGGTTGTGCCATCCGAGTTGCAAGGGATTTATTCGCTCTATTACCGTTTAGGCGGGTGGTCGTAGACGCGGAGAATCATGGCAAAGATATTTTGTCGGTAGAGTTTACACGCGAAAAAATGACCGATGTTGATTATAAGACAATTGATGCCTCTGAGTTTGTTACATCCTTCACCCACCGGATGGACTTCACGCCCGAACGCGGGTTCAGCGAAATTGTTTCTCTCGATTCACTATAATTTTTCCCTTAAATTTAGACAGCCGGAGCAGTTCATCTGCTCCGGCTGTTTTTGAGTTTGTGAATGTCAAATGATAGCGGCTTTTTTCAGCTTGCGCTTAATACGACTGAACCGGCAGTAGATAGCGTTGCAGGAGCAGTTCTGCAATTGGGCAATTTCACTTGCGGTAAGGCCAAGTGCCCTCAGCTGAAGCAGTTCCATTTGATGCTCCGTTACCATCGCTTCGACTTTTTGCCACAGCGCAGCTGTTGCAGTGTCTTCCGGGCCAGCTCTGTTATCTGGCAAGTTGTCGAGTTCGTGATTCTGCGGATTTTTCCATTGACGCCTACGTTCCTTATAGAGTTCCGCACTCAAGCGATACCAAAGGATCGTAGAGAAAGCATATTGCTGGAGCTTTGAGGACTCCAAATATGCTTTCACCGTCTTCACATAGCGTTCAGCAAGCAAGCCGTAATACTCCTCGCTTAGGCCGTGCGTACCCATGTATTTCAACAATAGGCCATGATGTGACTCGGCAAAGATCTGCTGCTCTACCGTGAGCGACTTTTTCTGCTCGGGCACATGAATCACCCCGCATTCCGCACCAGTGATTTCATGTGCATGAGTTCGTCGAGCTTACCGCGATCGACAGCCTTGAAGCGCGCCTCTCTAATCTGGAGATAGAGACGAATTCCCCGCACAACATACTCGGACAGATCCACATAGAGAAGCGGCAGGTTCTTCAGGTCATACGACTGATTGAAGTGGTCTAGCGACTCCTGCAAATCTAACCAATATGGATTGTTGTCATTGAAAAACGGGTGGATATCCTGGTCGTTGCGGGCGATCTCGCCGATTGACTCGACCGTGAACAGCTCACCAACATAGCCAACCACGAATTGAAAGGGTTTATATTCGTCTTCACACACCATGAATTTAGGAAGAGCCTCAAGAAAAAGAATCGCCTGACGAAGAGCAGCAATCCGCGCCTGTAGTTCTTCAAAGAGCCAGTAATACTTGTTCCCCTGCACCGCAAAGCCTCGCTCCTCGGCGAGCCGGAACCGGGGCAGGTAATATTCCTGAAGCTCATTCAAGAGCGAAATCCCGTAGTAATCCAACATCAATTACACCTCCCTCAGAAAAAGAGAGGGGAGCGATGTCTTATCTCATCGCTCCCCAAAATGATTATTCTTCGACTAAGACGAACCCTTCGTGGCAGAACCCGGTCAAGTCTGAGAGGTAATCACTGATATCCTCCTCATCGACCATGCCATTCAGAATCTCAATTTCCTTTGGTAGCAGTTCGCCGTCTGCGTCGTAGTCAACGTCCCACTTGATATTGATAGCTTTCACGCTTGCACCTCTCAATCATCATCGTTGGTGCTGCGCTGCGCTGCCATGATTTGTTGCGCTTCGCGGATACGCTTCGGTCCATTGGTCAGCTCCCACACCTCGATGTAACGGGAGGTCTGCTGCATGAGCCGGAAGAAGTCATAGTCGTTGATGTTCACAAACACCGAACGTCCCTTCTGATAGCTGCCCTTTTTAATATGGACGCCACCCAAGGATGTGGTTTCTTTCACAGCACGACCATTCTCCACCTGAATGCACCAGGGATAGTTCCTCGGCTTGCCATCTGCACCGACTGAGGCTCGCTTGATGGACACCTTAGTGACCATAGACAGCCCCTGATCGTCCGGCTTGCCGAAGATCTTGTCTTCAGCATACTCAAACTTATCGACGCCGATCGATACACGGCTGAGTGCATAGGCGAAGAACTCGGGAGACAGGTTGGCAGATACGCGCACGGTCTTATCGCCGGTGCCATTGGAGTAATCCTGAAGCACCATACCGATGCAGGACCGCTGACGGCTGCCATCGCTCATCTTCTCGCCCTGCGCGTGCAGGTGGCCGTAATATTCCACCGGAGCCAGCTTGAGCTTATCGTTGAATTCGCAAAGCTTCTTGTTCGTCATGTAAATTGCAATTTGCTTCTGAATACGCATTTCTTCCATCGTTTTTTCCACCTTTCAAAAATAGAATTACCAGTGATAATCAATGATTCCGCCGATGTAGAAGCTGTCCTTCGGGTCAAGGTCCCGAACCCAGGCATCCAAAGTGATGAGTTCATCATGATCTCTGAGATAGATATAGTGATCGAACTTATCCTCATAGGCAAACCTGATGGCCACCATGGCCTTGGCAAATTCCGCGGACTTCTCCTGACCGGAGAACACTCCATAGGAGGCCGCCGACAGCAGAGCTGCCGCCTCTTTGAATTCCGCAAAGCTCCCTCTGAAGTAGCGATCCTTCACATTGTCGGCAAATTGGAGTTTCCCATCTTCATAGGTGCAGTTTCCTGCGAGTGTCCCCAGCAGGGATTCAATGGCACTTACACGCTCTTTCGCGTCGATGTCATAGGTTCCATCTGAAATGGAACCATGAAACCAATCAGGAAGATTCGAGTTGGAGTACCGCTCCTCCTCTGGGATTGGCTCCTTGGAAAGCTCATAAATGTAACAGTGCATTTCAATCCTCCTCATCATTGTCTTCGAGTGAATCGAAGATCTCCTCATACGCCCGGTTAACCGGACAGTATTCACAGCTATCTGCCTCACAGCGGTTTGCATTGATCTCGCCACGGCAGTACTTGGAGAACAGTGCCCGGAACTGAGAAATGTCATCCGGTGTCAGCATTTCATTCGCCATGGCCACACCTCAATCGAACCGATCCAGATGGGTCCTGATGAATTCATTGGCATAGTAGCAGATCAGTGTCACCAGCATACCCATGCCGATATACGCTTCCTTCGATGCTTCCAGGGTCTTCAGCGAGTACACTCGCATCCGGGAGCGGAACGGATCGTCCTTCATGTCCTTATTCCAGCTCCCGTAGAGGTAGATGTCTCCGTAGATGCCCTCACTGGGCCCATAGACCACATCTCCAATGACATCGAAATCGCAGCAGTAAAGCTTGTCGTACTTCACCGAGCTGCAAAGCAGGTCATAGTCCAGCGGGCAATTCTTTTCTGCCTCTGCAAAGCGAGGATCGGTTCTTGCCAACTTGACTGCCGGTTCCATGACATCCGAGACACTGAAATACCGCTTCTCATTTACATCTCGCACGATTCATTCCTCCCTAATTCTCATCGTCGTCATCAAAATCTTCGCCGGAAACCAGGACACAGCCGCAGCTCTCACATTCGATACAGACATCATGAGGATCGTCAGGATCGCCATAAGTCACACATACGATGTGATGCCCCACATGGGAATACAGCTTCTGCATCATCCAGTTCATTGCCGGCATTTGCCTTTCATCAAGCATAGGGCACCGCCTTCCTGGCTGTTTCAATTCCCATGTTCCAGGCGATGCGGAGCAGCTCGTAACCACTCAGCCGATACCCGTACTTCCGGCAGCGCTTCTTGAGGAAGAAGAAATCTCCGTCATGCTTAATGATTCTGCCTTCCATCAGATGATAGGAGCAGGGCTTGTCAAGCACACGCGACTCTGCTTCAGATACCTCACGATCTATCCGAGCTTGATCCACACGGATGCAGTATTGGACCGCAACATCCAGATGCGGATGAGCAGAAAACTGCGTGCGGATCAGGTTCAGCACCAGCTCGCAGATCTCTTTCCGGCGCTCCGGCGTATGGCGACTATTGAATGTCAGTGTCACATAGGAGTAATCCCGTCTGCAACCGCCCACACCCGGCAGGGTGTTGAGGAAGCTGTTGCACCAGAAGAACAAGTCCCAGGAATCACTGTCAAAGGGGTACTCCTTATCCGACCGGTACTGGTAGCACGCGCATTGGCCGGCAATTGCCTCAACGACGCTTTCAATCTCGTCGCTGCGCATCTGCGCGGCACGGATGCGGGTGTTGTCCTCACTGGCCATAGCCAGCTTGCGGTTTCTTGCACACTCATCCTCCGAGTAAACGAAGCTGAGACGGAGAGAGTAGAAGTCCTCCGCAGCGTAACCCAGCGAGATCATCTCCTGGTCTTCTCTAGTGATATAGCTTCGATCATGCCAAATTCTCATTCAGCACCTCCGCCAGACGACTCCAACAGCTCGGACATCTCCCGAATCTTCTCGATTAGGGCATCCTTGTTCTTCAAAAGTGGCTCATCCATCACCGCATCGTTCAGAGCGCTTAGAGACGACCTGACAGATTTGGCGGGATTGTACATCTTGAGGACGACGAAATCTTCACCCACGAACAGCTCAAGCGGGTCGCCTTCCCGGATATTGAGCTTGCGCCGAATCTCCTTCGTGATCACGATTCTTCCGAGGTCGTCAACTCTGCGAACTATAGCCGTCACTGCAAGTAATCACATCTCCGACCGCAGGGATATAGCGGGTATCGTCCGTGTGAACTTCCGCTTTCTCCACTGCATCGTCAGTTGTGATGCTGACGCAACGCGCCTTCGCATCCCACTCCACATCGAAGCCAAGCAATTCCCCGAGGTCACGAAGCTGATAGTGGTTGTGTCCGTTGATCAGGTAGCCCTGAATCTCCACATACTCACCATTGACTCGAACCGGGTGGTTGCTTAATGTTGCCTGGATGACAGCGCTTGCTGCTGCACCAGTGGTTGTGACGAGTGCGATGCCGAGCAACAGGCCGACGAAGAAAGTGAGTTTCTTTTTCATACGATCACCTCATGAATAGTATTTTCCAGCCACTCTCCACAAGGTTGTCTGATACAGGGATTGGATTACTGACCCGCACAGGTCTGGAGGCCACAAAGGAAGATCTCTTCCTTGGAATACCGCTTCGACCGCTCCAGCTCCTTGAGCTGCAAATAGGCATCACGCGGCACTTGGATCTTGACGGACATGATGGCGTCAGCGGGCATGGGCTTGGTGCGCTTCTCGCGGTTACGGGGTCTGTTGATGCTCTTCATAATGTACCTCCAAATGATCTATCAGTGAATCTCTTGGGCCTGCACACACAGACGCAGAGAGGGCTGGTTCGCAATACAGGTGATCATGGTGATCCGGTTATCTCCCATCTCATTGAGGTAGGAGTAATCCGTGCTGGCAATCGTGCCAACAAAAGTCACTTCGTAAGTCCTGATCCCCTGATTGGTCGTATAGGTTACAGTGTCGCCGACTTTGGCATTCTTCAGCTTTGCGAAGTATGCGTGGCTGCCACGATTATGTCCGAACAGTCCGATGTTGCCATCGTAGAGTCCGGAGCCGGTATAGTGGCCAGCGCCTTTCGCCATGGAGGCATCGGTGGCTCCTTCATATACTTTGGCGCTGAGGCCAATGCGTTTGATGGATACGGTGCCGATGCTGCCATCTTTCTGAGTCAGGTCAGCAACAGTCAGATAGGGACGATACGGCAGCTCAATGGTGCCGCCAGAGATGATACTGGAATTGCTGAAGTCGGACTCCGGGTACATGGTGGTGCCGGAGCCGCCGCCGATACCGTACTGGATACCACTGCTGAGGTACGGGTTATTCAGCGAGCTCTCCAGGAACTCCTGGCTGAGACCGTACTTCAGCTCCGGGATATCGTAGTCGATCTGGTTGAGAGCGCCGTAGTTGTACCCAGCGTCATACAGATCCTCATAGTTCGTGCTTCCGTAGTAGTCCGGCTTGGGATCAGTGGTAAAGGAATAGTCCGCTGCACTGGCACTGACGGCCATGCTTGCCATCAGCGCCAAGGTCAGCACGAGAGTAGGGATGGTCTTTCTTTTCATTGTGCTGCCTCCTCATGGTCCGCGCTCTCCTCTGCCGGCGTAGCGCCGACATCCACCTTGAACCAGTAGGGACCATTCACGGTTCCCACCGTGTGGTCGAAGGTCTGGTCAAAGTAGCGGAGATTGATTTTCTTGCCAAACAGCTTCCTTGCCGCTTTTTCATCTACCTCGATGGCAATCACGCCTTCGGGTACATTCTTCAAGCGGTCAATTCGCAGTTCCGGATTGCGGGTACGCAGGAGGAGCCTGCCGCATTTGTCATATTCGTTGCCCTTGCCGGTAGATTCATACACTGTTGTATTCTTACGGGTGAGCAGGGCAATCAACAACAAAGCGCCCGCTGCGGTCAGGACAATCAGGCCAGCGATGGGCAATACCATGCTGGGTTCTTCCTCCTCCACAATGGGTGTGCCCAGGTAAGTTACCGTGTATTTGATACTGGAGATGCCGGATGCGGTGACGGTGCCGGTATAGTCAGCAGTGGTGATATAGCCGGTTGCCACACTGGAATATGCCGTACCGCTGTAGGTGGCGACAGCGGTGTAGGTTGCGGGGACAAGCTCATCGCCGACCAGGGCAGTACTCTCCACACTCCAAGTCACATTGGAAAGGCTCAGCGTTCTGCCGTTCTTCACCACGGTCTTGTCGATGTAGGAGGAGTCGTTTCTGTCGAGGCCGGTGTAGTTTTTTGTCGCTGTCACCGTATAGCTGCTGTTCTTATAGCCAGCCGCCTCGGTCTTGATGGTGCTGTGATCCAGAGCCAAAGTGCCCGAAGCCACCCCGTCGTCATACTCGATGGTAGGCTTCAGTTCCGCGAGGATATCTTCCAGGTTTTTGGTGCTGGTGGTAATGGTCACGGTCTCGGTATGCAAGTTCTGCTCGTTGTAAGTCTGCTCTTCCTTGACCGTGCTGCTGTGGGAATAGAGGAAGCCATCATACTCGAAATCCTCCTCCGCCAGACTGGACGGGTCCTGGTCGGGCAGGAGCGTGAAGACCTTGATAGCGAGCTGCTGGCCATTGAGGTTCTGATAGGTCACATCATCGGGGATGTATTCTGCGGCACTTGCGCTCACACACAAGCCGAGGCTCAGGGTGAGAGCAAGGATCAACGCCATTGCTGTTCTTTTCATCGGAATCTGGTTCCTTTCTGTAATTTAAGTGTGCTCCTGGGTGGAGCTTGCAGTGCTGCCGGGAGACAAACGCGCTCGACCATATCGGTACTCAGCAATACACTGACAGAGAATATCCATCAGGTAATCCGGACTGAGCGTATCAGACATCCAGATGCACTGGCGGTACATATAGATGCTGCTGCTATCGGTCAGGACCAGGGTATGCCAACCTGCTACGGACTCACTGTTCAGTTCATTTGCTGAGCGGTACATATCCGCCTCATGCTCTTTTGCAAAGAGGATCTTATCGGCAACGATTACGGACATGATCCGATAGGATCGAATCATGGAGACGAGGACGACACACTCGGTGTCTTCATCCTTATGGATGGCAACATAGGTGTCGCCTCGCTCTTCCACGATATTGAGGCACGCTTTGATGACTTCCCTGCAATGCTGCATCGTATGCGCATGGGGATTGGTCATCTCATTCACCTCAATCTGGAGTGACGCTTGATAATGCGGGTGATGACGCCAAACGCCATACCGACATCTTCATCCACACTACGGACCAGAAAGCTTACCGTGTCCAGCTTACTGGGAAGCTCTTTCGTGCGGTAGGATTTGGTTTTGGCATTGACGCCGGCCTGAAGGCGGATGTAGATCATGCGGTCCTGGACATTGGTGACGACGCCGAAATAGTTGGAGCCGGGAACCAGCTTGCGGAGGTTCGCAAGATCGGGATTCTCCACGGCTTTCTTTACGGACAGCCGCACGCTGTACTGGCCGGTCTCTTCGTCCTTCAGCACACTCTGGACTCTGGCTACCACAATGTCACCGGTGGCGAACAGGTCGCTGACATCAGCAAACCATTCCCAAGTCAGCTCAGATGCGGGGATCACCGTATCCACGCCAAGCGCTTCCACGATAATCCGGCGTCCGCTGACATTGATGACTCGGCAGGCAATGCGGATACCCTCTTTGACTCGACCAGAGGCATAATACCTGGCCTGCCGCTGCTTGAGTGCTTCACGCCGGCTGCCGACCGCAGCACGATTCTTGATATCCACTCCAGAAGGAATGAAGTCAATCGTTGCGCCTAGGATGCGGCCAAAACGGAGGCGGAAGTTCAGAGGAGGTTCCGAGTTGACGGGCCAATCGTCCATGAACATCTCATGGCCGGGAATCAGAATTCTGATCCCCTCGTAGTTGACGACCACAATCGGGTTGGCTCCCTCAGTGTTCTCAATACCACTGACAACACCGGTGAGCACAAGGTGGCGGTGCATTGCACCACGCAGATAGTTCCATTTGACATCCTCGGTATCCTCCGGCGTGAAACCGCGTTCCTGGTCGGTGATGTCCAGGATGTCTTCGGAATAAGCTCGCGTGGCTCTGCGCTCTTCCACAATGGGAGGAGCCGTTGCTTTCTGCTCGATGGAATCCAGCGGATCATTGGTGATCTGCTGGGCCTCCACGGCAGGTTCGCTCTTCTTGCGAGGCATAAGCGTATCTTCCTTTCGTTACATAGTTTCTTTCAAATCGACTTTCTTCCCAATGGGTGGCTTTACCGCAGGAGCAGTGGGTTTCTTCTGCTCTTTGGCCGGTTTAGTATCCGCATTGGGTTGGCTGCCGACTGAAATGGCGGATTGGGACTGCTCGGAAACAGAAACCCGGCTGGTTTTCCAGCCGGGTTCATGAAGGATTGCCTTCCTGCTTCTGAGCTTTTTATATGCCGGATGGAGCGAGTAATCGAAGCGTTTGGCTCGGAATACCTTCTGCCCACGAATAAATACAAGCTCTTCATCCGGTGCTAAACGCATCACCTCGTCCGGCGTCAGCAATTGACGCCTCCCGATGGAGTTGGTTCTGCGGAAACTTGGCGTGTAGTTGGTGATGTGCATGGTATTCAGTTCACGCATGGTGCCTTCCACTTCCACAGAGGCAACACCAATGCGGTCACTGATCCATTCCGCTGTTAGCGTGTCCGTACAGCCCAGGAAGATCGTGGTGTCACAGGCACCGATGATTTCCTGCCACCTGTCATCCGGATATCGGTTTCGCATCTGGCCGATGTTCTGGAAGAACACGGCGACAGAGCAACCTCTGGATCGGATTGTCGAACACTTTTTCTCAAAGTCAGGGATATTGCCTGAGCAATTGGGAAACTCATCGAGGATGAATTTCACTTTCGTTGGCAGGCATCCGCCCTCACAATAGCTGTCTGCATAGCGGATCAGCTTGATGAATAGGAAACTGAAGAACAGAGAGCTGAGAAATTCAAAGGTGCTATCCTGATCAGACACGATACAGAAGTAGGCGCATTTCTGTTTGCCCGGAAGCTCCAGATCAATTTCGTTGTATGAGGTGATGTCTCGCACCTGCTGCGCCTGCATGACCTGAAGCTTACTGCCAAGGCCGATGATCACACTGGATCGGACGGTTTCACTGGACTGCATGAAGATTGCGTATGGAGCAAAGGCGGGTGATGGCGGCATAGTGGGGGCTGCAAGTACTCCAAAAAGCTGAACTGCCATAGCACAAACGAATGTGCAAGGTGCGGCTGGAACCCGGTTGTGAGGGAAAGACGGATCAAGCAGTTCATAAGGGAACGAGCACTGGAGCAGCAGAAGAAACCGGACCGCTGCCCCCTACGCGACTTTTCTGTAATTGATCAGAAGAACAAACTCGGCATGGTTCTGAGTTGCTTCAGTACCCGCTGTGAGATGACACCCGAAGGAACCTGTCGCATTCTTGCCAGCGTCCTTGATCATTGGAAGGCAGCGGCAGGCATTCAGACCGTGCCTCCGGAGAAAGTCGAGAACAGTAATGAGCTATCATAAAGAAGAACAGGATATCTACTATATCCCACCCAATTTTCTGACCAGTGGCCGTTTGTTTGGCGGCATGATACGAGTACGCAATGCGATTGAAGCTTGCGTACTCGTTTTGCTTACTGGGCTGCCTATCATCAGACTGCCCCTCTCCTTGACAGCAAGGATCATTCTTCTGTGCCTGATTCCACTGCCTCTGGGTATCTTTGCCGTCATTGGCTTCGATGGCGATTCACTAACTGAGTTTGCATTGAACTGGATCAAGTGGCTTTTCAATCGCCGCATCCTCTGTCGTTCAGACACGGAGCCACAGCAGAGTGATAAGCCAAGTGTGCGACAAAGAAGTGGAAATCAGGCACCCCACCAGCCCCCGGAGCAGCTTGGCATCAAGCTCAAGCAGCATCCGCCGAAAGCTCGAAAAAGGGGCAAGCGGCGTCAGCGAAAAAGCTCCGACAAGAAGAAAACAGCCCAGGACAGAAAGGCATCTCCCAAGAAGGGCCGCAAGGCCGCCACAACGGAGGGTTTCATTCCGGTTGTGGACATCAATCACGGCATCGCTCATTTGAGTGATGATCGGTACATCAAAATCCTTGAAGTGGAGCCGATCAATTTCCTGCTGAGAAGTGTCCGGGAGCAAAAGAACATCATATCCGCCTTCGCAAGCTGGATGAAGATCAGCCCGGTGAAGCTCCAAATCAAGGTACTCACCAAGAAAGCTGACATCAGCAAGCATCTCAATGCCATTGAGCGGGATATGGATCGTGAGAATGACCCCAAATGCCGGGAGCTCCAGCAGGACTACTACAACCTCATCAAAACGATTGGGTCCCGCGAGGCAATCACACGCCGGTTCCTCATCATCTTTGAATATGAGCCGACCTACAATAACCGGAAAAGTGACTACGCAGAGATTGTTTCCACTCTGGAAACTGCTGCCCGTACTGCAAAGCAGTACTTCCAGCACTGCGACAATGTGGTTGTTATACAGTGAAGGTTTTCAACCTGATTTCTATGGAACATAGCGACTCCTGGAACTGCCTTGGTGAGGTCGGCACCAGTGAGCTGATGGCCCAGACCTTCGCAGATATTGTCCTGAAAAGCACCAGCGGAGAAATGAAGGATGCCTTCTGGTTCAATGCGGAACTGAACCTGCTCAAGGCGCTGGTTCTCTATGTCGCGTTGGAAATGCCGCCCGACAAGAGAAACCTCGGTCAGGTATATGACCTGCTCTGCAACCAGAGTGAACGGGATCTGTCCAAACTCATGAATGGCATCCGCAAGGAGCATACCAATCCTTTCACCAACGAGGTTACTATTCAAAGAATTATCCATACGCTGCACCTCCTAGCCGATAATCCAGAAGGGACCACCGGCACCTGCGTTTTTACTTGCTTCATTGAGGATGATGGAAAAATCCCACTGCTTCTCGGAGCGTTTATAGCTGGCCGGATCGGCTACCAGGATCTTCTCGTCTGAGGTGACTCCCCGGAGGACGATGAAGTGACCGGAAGAGGTAAAATGGCCCTTGCTCATAAGTGCAACGACCAGCTTCCCGTCTGCCAGAGCATCGACAATCCGCTGGGGTTCAGCCGCAGTACAACCTTCCACTGCCAGCCCCCACTCTTCAGCAGCGCCAGGGATGAGGGAATGATAGGAACCGCTCTTGCTGCACCAGTACCCATGCTCGTAAGCCCATTGCGCCATGTGAGGAGGGTCAACCGTTTCGGAGGTCAGACTGGAAACCACTATCGACATGGCCGTAGGACCGCAGGCATAGCCCCCGATGTCATCTGTTCCATAAGGCAGATACCGCCACCGGTCATCTAACTGGTTGTAGTAAGTAACCTGCGTGGAACCGTCCGTGAAGACTACACCATCATAGGAAATGCCCATCTGCGCGAAGTCTGTCTCAGACAGCGCCTGATAGACACCATCGCTCAGGAACACGGAGAGATTTTGTGCGTAGTTTGAGGCGAGGTTTTTCTGGTCATCGCTGAGTGCGAAGACTTCATCAGCGAAATAGGCTTCGCCGTTGTAGATGATTTCGTACACCCGGACAGTTGTTTCTATAACTTCCGGAACCCCAGTTGCTTCATCAATCTCTCCTTCTTCCTGCCTCACTTCGTCCGTGAAACTGAAGGAGTAGAGTTTGTCCTTATGGCTGCGCAGTACGCTTTCCATATCACTTTTCGAGATGGATGCCGCATCGGTGTCCTTGCTGGCACAGTACAGTGCCACAAAGTAATTTGCATTGAAAACCACATCAGATCCGTAAGGATTGTTAACTTCCATTGCATCACAGCCTGACGCAGCAAAGTCAGCATCGATTCTATCCAGAACATCAGTCAGGCCCTCCGAGAGGATGGTGCTGATCCCTGTATTCAGATCCACCATGTTCTGCGTCAACACCGCATTGTCTGAAATGCCGTTTGCAGTCTCCGTCCCGTCTCCAAGCAGTGACCCGAAAATAACTGAGGGAAGCATGGCCACAATCATAATCGGAATCAAAATGATCCCAACGAGGGCGAAGATCCATTTCTTCGATGCCTTGGCAGTTTCAAGGGCTGCCCCGTGAATTCCTCCGGTAGCAGCCCCTCTCGTAATATTTGACACCGCTTTGCCAGTCTTTACGGCGGACTTTACGGTGCCTTCTGCGGAATTGTTCTGAGCATTTCTGTTTTCGTCAGCCATTATACGCGATCCTTTCTCTTGGGAATCTGGGGCATTTGCTCCACGATTCGCTCCTCGTACTTGATTTTGCCGGAATCGTCCTTATAAGGAGTCTTCTGCACGGTCGGCTCAGCATACTGCTTGTACCAGCTCTGGCCATCCGTAGTTTCGACTGTCTCAAAGGAACCTGTCGGCTCCATATACTGTGCGGCATTATACATGGCAAACTGCCGCTCCTCGCCGCCGCCTGCCGGCGTTTCATAGCCGGTAATCCGTCCTCCGCCAATCTCCACATTCCGGAAGGAAGGCGGCTGACTGGGGATGGGAGAACTACCACCAATTCCGGAGCTGGAACTTCCGGGAATGGAGGAGCCGGCAACGGAAACATCAGCACCGGCAGAACCGCCATCTTGCGTGATGGTCACATCCTCCTGGGGCTGACTCATATCGTGGTCTGGCTTTACAGGGATTTGTGTGCCAAAGGATACCGTTTCTGCCTCATGTTCAACGCCAGCTGCTGAATCGTCTGCTGCTCCATAGCCCAGATAGCTGGTGAGTGCCTGTGCCGCCTTGTCGCCGGTGATTGTGCCCACGGAAGAAATATTGCCCGTTGCAACAGCTCCAACAACATCCGAGGCAAACTTGCCGCCAGATTTCAGGCTGGAACCAAACATTGCACCACCGACGAAACTCCCAAGTCCGGAACCACGCCCGGTTGCACTTGACGCCGCCGCATTGCCGGCAGCTCTCTGTGCCACACCAATCAAACCGTTGCCACCACCTGTGAAGGCTTGGCCGGCTGCTTGATTTGTAGTACTTCCAGACGCATGGCTGCGATTGAATATGTTACCTACCGCACCTCCGGTCGCTTTGGCTGCCGCACCGAGCGCCCTGCCAGCAATCATTAGTTCAGCAAGCATACTTCCACCAGTACGACCGACATTTACGCCCAGGCTGGACATAAAGCTGTCGATCTTCTGACTGATTTTAAGAAATGAGACTGCGCAGAGGAACCAGATGAACAGGTTCCCTGCGACTTCATCCCTGCTGGAAGCGGCAACCGCATTCTCCACTTCGCTTTCATCAAGTGCAAAAGCGGTTGTGGAGAGCATGACTACCACGAGGGCAAGGATGCAAATGATCCATAATTTGTTGCGCTTCATGTCATACTCCTTTGCCTACACTGCCGCCGTCACACGGAGAGAGGGTTTGCGAGAAATGTTCCGACCATGGAGACGAACAAGCGCAGGCACCAGGCATTCATGATCAGGAGGAATAGCTGACCTCCCAACATTCTGCACCATGAGCTGAAAATGTTCGATGTACTCTCCGAGGCACCGGTAGCAAAAGCTACTGGTGCCGTGAAGATCAGAACTCCCACCATGATGTATCGCTCCGCCGCCTCGAACAGCAGCTTGAGATAGTTCCATGCGATGATGATAACCAGGATAATCACAATCAGACTCACAGAGCCACTTGCGAGGCATCCGACAATCACTGTCAGGACGCTGCCAAAGCTGGCGAATTCGATGGGAGGAAGCGAGGTGTCAACAATCCAGGAATATGGTGTCCCTACAATGTCAAGCACCAAGGCCATAATCTCATCCGCGAACAGGGCAAGGAAAATAAAAAGGATGGATCGGAGCAGAAGCTTCGCCGGGTCCTCCGCACTGAGGCCGATGCCAGCTCCGAAGTTTTTGAATAGCTGCCAAACAAGATTCAGAAGGATGAACCCTACGGCTATGGCCACGAATACCTCGTACAGGGTCTCGGCTGCGGGGAAGTACCGCAGGAAGGTACTCATGTCGCAGCCGAGTGCGCCCAGCACGGAACCTGTGATCATATCCAGCAAGTTCATGATCTGCGTGGCAACCCACTCAACGATACTGTCCAGGATACCCATACCCTCACCTCAACTTACCGCTCCCAAGGGGCGAAGTCGCTCCTGTGGGAGCTTCTCTCGTCATCCAGAGGAATGAGCATAGCTGTGGTAAGGCACAAGGCAAAACCAGTTACGATACCGCCGAGGAGAAATACAAAGTTCTTTTTCATCCGTTGTGCCTCCTTCCCACCGGCTCAAGATGTCCACTGACCACCCGCAAAAAGCGGCGTCACATAGGCCATAATGAAGCCCAGGGAGTTCAGAATTGCCCAAGTGATAACGATCCGCTTGAGCCAGGAACGGGACTCATCCACGGTCTTCCCGGATTTGGAGAAGTTCATCAGCAAAAGGGCAATACTCGCGGTCACGATGGCGGCAACCGTTGAGATCCCGAGAACCTGGGTGTAGACATCATTCATGATCTCACTGGCCTTCGTCCAGATGTTATCCGCAGCGAATGCGCGTGTGGCGAGCAGGGAGAGTGCCGAGGGAATGAAAAAGGCAGTGTACAGAGCTTGCCCCTTGTCCACTGCCTCGATTTTTCTCTTAAACCAGCACCCAAGCGCCTTGACTTTAGAATTCATGTTGGTGGAAACCTCCTTTTTTGAATTGCCGAATAGATGCAAAAAAGGCCCGGACCAGAAGCGTGACAGTGCGATCAGCTTCCAATCCGAGCCTTTTCAGACAACAAAAAAACCGCCTCAAGCGGGCGGCATTTGCAGTTTGCATTTTTCAGCGTGATCATCATACCATAGGTAAAATTGAATTGCAATTCAGAAGCTGTACAAGTTTTGTATAAGTTTTGTCTAACCGGCCTTACTCCGGAAGAAACTGCTTAATCAGGTCCAGGCAGTCCCTTGCAGTATAGCCCCAGAGGATGCGGTCAATTGCTCTGATTGCAGCGTTTAGGTGATTGTGATAGGAAGCAGCAGACATGGAATACCCCAGCTTATCAAGCTCGATCAGGATTTGTGTCCGGTTGCGGGGCTTGGTTTTGCTGAAGTAAGTGATGTAGAGAACATGGTAGAGAAGATCTCCACGGTCTGGGTCTTCCCGCACAGCTTCAAGCGCTGCGTTGATAATCTCCAGCATATTCTTGCTACGAATCACACTCCGGGCGTGGTTCTCCAGCTTCGTACCGGTCAAATCAATTCCTGCGAGTTCCGAATTGACCTCCAGCGTAGATAAGCGCATTCCGTGCTGCATCTCCATTCTCAGGTTCAGATCCGCTTCGGAAATGCGAATGGAGTATTCTACCCTGCGATACTGCTTGAGCAGATACTTTGTGTTGTGGAAATGGTCCGTTTCCTTGTCTTTTTCCACATTCCCCGCAAGGATTTCCACACCGGCCTGAAGGCCAGTCTGAATCTCCTCACGAACAGCTTCCTTTTCCAGGCTGAAAGCTGGGCGTGCATCGCCCTGTTTCATTTTCCCCATGTAGATCACCCCCTTTCTCCGTCATGGCCGCTTTTCGGCGGGCCACGGTAAAAGCCGTCTTCTGCTACTGACTTACCCCAGTCTAAAGAACTATAAAAGACTAAAGGCACCGGTCGAGCAAAAAAAGAACCTCCAGGCACGCGAAACACCTGAATTCTCAAGGATTTCCCGCCCGGATAAACAATGAGGCCGGATGGGACGCGAGATTGAATACTCAACTGGAGATCCTTGGCGTCGCCGACCGGTTCAATGACATTAGCTATGCCGAGGATTTCACCGATCCGTTGCAAAGATAGCTTTTCACAGTCCTCTCCATAAATCATTTCCCGGTATCTGCAAGGAGAAATAACAGAGCCGCGTGAGCTGGAAAAGCTGACGCGGCTGATAATTCCTGCTTCTTCAATTTTCAATATGAATCTGCCGACACGGGATTTCGACCACCCCCACCTTTTTGCGAGGTAGGAGTAGGAAAGCAACGGCTGCCCTTTCATATTGGAATAGTAGACGACCGGCATGAACTCCGAACCTTGCACCCTTGGCTCATTCAAAACCGTGTGGAGCCAGAAGTCCATGATGGCATCCAGTTCACTAAACACCAAGGTCCCATTCCGCCTGCTGGCAATGACCAGCAAGCGCCCCACCGACAGCGGGAAAAAGAAAAAGCCCGATCCCTTATAGCTGTAATAGTTGTACTCCAGATGAATGCAGTGCTTTTTCCAATCGTTGATCGTATATCGAAGAAGCCCGGTTTCTGCATCCAAGATTTCGTAGTCAAGGAACCCGGCATCTCTGAAATAGGTTAGAAGGTCGAGAGCCTGCGCCTTGGAATGTACGCGAAGGATGCGGGGCAAGGCAGAGAGTTTGCAGATCCATTGGCCGGGGCCTTCCATGAAGGTTTGTGTGTCAAACCTGCGGTTGTTGGATCTGAAGTTTGCATAGGAGAATAATGACATGAGGCTGAACAGATGTAGATTTCCTTCATTACGAAAGTCCTTATGGTCGTTGAAGTAGCGAAACCACTTCTTCTGAACACGCACTCTGGGGAAGCAGATAAGCTGCTGCTGTTGAGTACAAGCCATTCACTGCGCCTCCTTTCCGAAAATAGAATAATAAAAGATCAATCTCAAGTCCCTTGGTCATACGGGGAACACAGGCGTCTCAGCCTCTGCCCATTCTTGTGGGCCAGCCGTCCCTCGGCTTGAGGCCTAGCCGGACGGGAGTACCTTTAATTTCCCATGTTGTCTTCGCTCTGGGCTTGTCCTCGGCCCTTAACACTTCGCTACAGTGGCTCGAACATGGTGATGTCTTGAGATCGTATTCGGTTTTCAAGGTGCATTTGCCAAGGAGAAATGAGAGGAAATTTGTGGCTGATTGTAAAACCGTGTCTTACCCTCTCGTAATAAATGGAGAAAACGAGGGGGTGTTTATACCCGTCCTCCTCAAAAAAATTAAAAAAAATTTGCGCTGCCGGGTGGCAGCGCAATCAAGTTGCTGTTTGGGTCTTCCATTCGTAAGAGTAAGAAATACGATTGATGGAGGATCACACGATATGGCTCAAAAGCAAAAAGCTGAGTATGAGTATGTTGAAAGTCGGGGTCTGTACCGAAAGCGGGTGCAGGATGTCGATGGAAAATATGTAGCTATCAGTGCCAAAACCCCTGAGAAACTGGAGAAGAAGCTTGAGGAGTTTGAGAAGCGAAAACTTCTGAGTACAACGGGCCGTAAGAATATGCTGGTCAACGACTACATTCAAAACTGGCTTGATCTCCACAGTGCCAATCTGGGCTTTGGAACGACATTGAACTACCAAAGCACAATCAACTGCAACATCAAACCTTATTTGGAAGGAAAGCGTATGCTTAATATCAAGCCTAACGACATCAAGTTCGTTATGTCTCAGATGTCCGGTAAGAGCGAGTCGTTGTTCAAAAACACATACCAACTGCTGAACCAAGTTTTCAATTCCGCAGTTGAGAATAGAGACATACTCGTAAACCCTTGCCCCAAAATCAAGATGGGTGGGATTCCTCAAAAAGACCGACTCGCCTTAACGGATGACCAGGTAGCCGTTCTATTGGATGCCATCAAGGGAACAAAGGCTTATGTGTTTTGTATGATCGCACTCTACGCTGGACTACGGAGAGAAGAAATCCTGGGCTTACAGTGGGACTGTGTATGCCTGGATGAGCCGCCGCATATCAGTGTTCGCCGTGCCTTGAGATTTGAGCATAACCGACCTGTAGTGACAGAGAAGCTGAAAACGCGGGCGTCAAAAAGGACTGTCTCCATTCCACATCAGCTGGTGGAATGTCTCAAAGAGCATAAGGCTTCTTCGTCCTCTGATTATGTGATTTGCAATAGCACTGGCGGACCGCTCTCAGGCACTCAGTTTAAGGGGCTATGGAATGCAGTCGCTTGTCGTAAGGTAGGTACTAGGACATCCGTGAAATATGTGAATGGAGAGAAGATTACCCGCACAATTGAAGCGCTAAAAGGTGAAAAGGCTCGCGGCAATTCACACTACTATTTGATTGATTTTGATGTTACACCGCATATTCTGCGGCACACATACATTACCAATCTGCTGCTCGCCGGAGTTGATATAAAAACCGTTCAGTATTTGGCTGGGCATGAACAATCCAGAATTACACTGGATATCTACGCGCACCTAACCTACAACCGCCCGGAGGATATTCTTCCAAAAATCCTTATGGCGTTCGGATCTGATGAAAAAGGAGGCCTTTCCAATGGCCGGGAAAAAGAAGCCCAAGTTTGAATATGTTGAGGCACTTCAATCCTATCGCAAGCGGATCAAAGACAGTACCGGGAAGTATGTATCTATCTACGGACAGACACCTGCGGAACTTGAAGAAAAGTTGGTTGCTTTCACACAGGCGATGCCTGAGAAAGAGGATAATCCACTTGTCAATTCATATATTGATGATTGGTTCAATCTGAATTGTTCCAGTCTCAGTAATGCTACGAAGAGGGACTATCTGTGCATCATCAATCATCATATCAAACCGTATATGCTTGATAAGCGGATACAGGACATTTATCCCAATGACATTAAGGCAGTTATCGCTCATACAACTTCGCTAAGTTCGTCGGTTCATAATAAGACCTATATGCTGCTGAAGCGGATGTTCACCGATGCATTCCGCAACGGAGACATTGCCGAGAATCCGTGCCCCATGATGCACAATGGTGGAATTGATCCATCTGAGAAAACAGCTCTCACTGATGATCAGTCCCAGATACTTTTGGATGCGATAAAAGAAACGAGGGCACATCTCTTCTGCATGATTGCGCTCTATACAGGTATGCGGCTTGAAGAAATCCTCGGGCTTATGTGGGACTGCGTGTATCTTGATGAAACTCCTCGGGTTGATGTGCGCCGAGCGGTTCGGTTCAGTGGTAATCGCCCGGTCGTCAGCACAACCTTAAAATCGAATGCGGCAAAACGAACCATACCTATCCCGCCTCAGCTTGTTAAATGCCTGAAGCAGCAAAAGGATGCAGCTAAAACCTCATTTGTAATGGAGTCCAATGGAAAAGCCCCTCTTACGAAAATCCAGTTTAGGCGTCTTTGGGATCTCGTTTCCAAGCGGCAGGCAAAAGAAAGAGTATATTATCGCTATATCAACGGGGTCAAAACTCCCTTCAAAGTCGAAGCCAAACTGGGTGAGAAGTCGAAGCATGGCAACTGCGTTTATTCCATTGATTTTGAGGTCACTCCTCACATCCTCCGTCATACCTATGTTTCCAACCTGCTCCTTGCTGGTGTAGATATTAAAACAGTACAGTATCTCGCCGGCCATGAGAAGTCAAAAACCACTTTGGACATATACGCACATCTTGCCTATAATAAGCCGGAGGATACCATTACCAAGGTGAGGAAAGCGTTTGGGCAACCCTCTGCCCAAGAGTCGGTCTGAATGTCGCGTCGAGATACCTAAATTCGCGTATTGTAACGCACTTTTCCTTGCGGTGACTAATTGAGATTAAATGAGGTCATCAGCCCTCCAAAGTCTTGCAGCGCAATGGTTTCCCGTTTTTGACGGGAAGAAGTACGGCCTCAAGGCCGCACGTCGCGCGCCGCAGTTCAGCAAGCGCTAAATTTCCGCTTGCCAGCTTTCCGCGCGAAGGCTGCGATCCATGCAACACAACCCGTGCCGCAATGCCTTCCTGGCAATGCGGCACGGGTTTTCTTGTTTTCCGTCTCTGATCATGGGCCGGAAAACGTCCACGGCCCGTTTTATCCGGAGAAGGAGCTTTATGCAGACAGAACAACTCGATCTGGGCGGAATCCCCGCCCTCGTGTGGGGACCGCCGGGCGATGGGGCGGTCGTTGCCGTCCACGGCAATTTGTCCCACAAAGCCGATACGCCCATTCAGCTGCTTGCCGAAGCCGCGTCCGCCCGGGCGCTGCAGGTGCTCAGCTTCGATCTGCCCGGACACGGCGGCCGCAAAGACGAGCCTGCGCCGTGCAGGATACAAGTCTGCGTACCCGAGCTTAGGGCCGTGATGGGGTACGCCAAAAAGCGCTGGGCGCACGTGGGCCTGTTCGCCTGCAGCCTGGGAGCCTGCTTCAGCCTGGCAGCCTACGCGGACGAGCCGCTGGAACAGGCGCTGTTCCTTTCCCCTGTCTTGGATATGCGGCGGCTCATTGAAAACATGATGGGCTGGTTCGGCGTAACACAGGAGCGCCTGTGCCGGGAACGGGCCATAGAAACACCCACCGGAGAAACGCTGTACTGGGATTACTACTGCTATGTGAAAGAACATCCCGTGCGCCGCTGGGACACGCCCACCTCCATTCTGTGCGGCGGACGGGACGAGCTGTGTGAGCCAGATGTCACCGCCCGTTTTGCCCGGCAATACGGCTGCAGGCTGCTGACACGCCCCGAAGCGGGCCACTATTTCCACACGCCAAAGGAGCTGGAGGCTCTGCGGCAATGGCTGACGGCAAGCCTTTGAGCAGAAGGCATATTCAAACAGAACAGGAGGAAAGAGCATGGCAATGGAAAAAATCACAGAAAACGGAGTCGCCATCGCCCTTGTAACAGGCACGTGCGCACTGACGGACGAGCAGACGGCGCTGGACTTGATCATGGAAGCGCGCTACACACTGGGCGCAGAGCGCATCGCCATTGAAAAGGCCGCTGTTTCGCCGGATTTTTTCATTTTGAGCACGGGCCTTGCCGGGGCCGTACTGCAAAAATTCATCAATTACGGCGCAAAGCTGGCGGTGTACGGCGATTATTCCGGATATACCAGCAAGCCCCTGCGGGATTTTATCCGCGAGAGCAACCGGGGCCGGGATGTCTTTTTCCCCGCCACCCGGCAGGAAGCCATCCTCCGTCTGGCCGGGGTGTGACCGCGTGCGGCGCGGCAGCCGCGGACGCTTTCCGCCACGCCGTGCCCGCACCGAGGCCGCAGCCATACCGCTTGGCAAAGCCGGGGCTTGAACAAGTTCAAAAAACCCGCCGCACTCCAAAAGAGTGCGGCGGGCTGTTTTCTATATAATAGACGCGCTTACGCTGCGGCGTTTGCCTGCGCCTCGGCCACGCGGCTGTCCGCGTCGGCCTGTGCCTGCGCAACGCGCTCATCGGCTTCGGCCTGCGCCTGCGCAACGCGTTCCTCCGCTTCCGCACGGGCTTGCTCCGCGGCAGCTTCGGCTTCATCCAGGCGGGCCTGCCACTCGGCCTCCAGCGCCTCAAGCTCGGCGTCACGGGCAGCGCTGCTCTGTTCGCTCTGCCAGCCGGCAAGCTCTTCGGCGTCCATATAATATCCCGCGTCATCCACATAGATGCGTTCCGTCACGCACTGGGCCAGCTGCTCCGCCGTCATATCCGCCTGATAGGATCCCTCCACGGCCAGGCTGTACAACGGTGTTTCTGTATCCCGGCTTTCCCGCATATACAGGCTGATATACGGGTCGCGCACGCCCGTGGCGCGCACGGCTTCAATGACAGGCCGACACGCGGCCACAAATTCCTCCCGGGTGGCCCACGTTCCTTTCAGCTCGGCGCTCACACCCACGTAATCGCCCGCCTTCAGATCCGCCGCGCCGGTCACGTCTTCCGGCGTGCGCAGCTCACCCAGGTGAACGTCATAGGTGACATTCACAATATCTCCGTTGCCCTTGAGCCGGGCGTAGGTCGCTTCGTACAGCTCCTGCTCCACCCGCTGCTCGGCGGCACTGCGCCCCGGCCCGGCATATTGCAGTGCCACAGGCACGCATGCCGCTCCCAGCGCTGTGACAATCAGCAGAAAACACACGAACATGGAGAGAAAGTCATATTTCAGCCGCATACCTTTGGCTGTGGACGCCGCGAAGATCACCTCGCAGCCCAGCGCCACCAGTACCAACGGCGACAGCTTGAACAGCAGAAGAAAATCCACATTGGGGAAGAACAGCCCCACGCACAGCGCCGCGCCTACCACTACCAGCGCAAGGCCCATGGTGAGCGTGCCCACCCGGCGCACCGGGCGCGCCGGCTCGTACACCGGCATTTCAGAGGGCGGGGTATCCAAAGCCGCCGGCTCCTGCGGTGAATCCGGAGCCTCCTGCACGGCGGAGACCCGGTTCTCGTTCTCAGCCATTGCTTCCGTCCCCCTTGAACGCGGTGTAATCATCCCCGGATGCATCCTCGTGCCGGGAAGGACCCTTTACCAGATACAGCCCCAGCAGGATAATGAGCACGGCGATCACAAGGGTTGGAATGCCGTCCATGATATTGCCCAGCCAGACCAGCCCATAGGTGCGGTACAGATCCCACAGCAGAGGACGCAGAAATGTGTTGTACAGAATGTACGCCCCCAGAAAGATAAGCAGGCCGCCGAACAGGTTGTGACGCCTGGCCACAACATTTTTCCAGTTGGAACCGGCAATGCTCTCCACGTCGAACAGATAGGCGTCCGGGTTTGCCGCCACCTGCTCGGGCGTCTGCGCGCGCAGATTGAAAGTATCGAAGAACGAGTAAGCCCAAATGATGGGCGCAAGGATGCCCAGGATGCCCATATTCAGCAGCGACGCCACAAAGATGAGGCCCCAGAAGGCAATCATCACGGACAGGCCGCGTTTCATATAACCAAGATACATCTCTCCCGCGCCGGGCAGGCAGGCGAAGCAGAATGTCAGAAATCCACTTTTTCTTTGCATGATATGTCTCTCCCTTGTCTTATTTCGCATCTGCCGGGGCGGCGTCCGCGCGCGGCAGGATATTCGTGATTGCGGCGCTGATGGAGTCTCCCGCACTGCGGAAGAAATCATTCACGCGCGTTGCGGCGCTGATGGGCGCCGTGATCCGGGCCGGCTCCTGCTGGCGGATGGTGCGGTCCGGCACAAGGCTGTTGAATACGCCAGTACCCCACAGCACCACCGCGAATGCCGCAACGGCGGCTACACGGGTATACCGGTTGAAAAACACCCGCACGGCCCTGCGCCGCACCCGCGCCAGCACCGTGGGCGTCAAGGGCGTTTCGGGAACGAGCAGCGTGTCGTCCGCAAGCAGCTCCGTGTAACGCACAAGGCAGCTGTCGCAGAAGCTCAAATGCTCCGAGGCTTCCAGCCGGCCCATCTCATCCAGCGTGCCGTCCACAACGGCCCGCAGGCCCTCGTCCGTGAGATGGCCCTCTTTATTGAACAATTCCATGCCCGTTTCCCCTTTCTATGGCGTTCTGCAGCAATTGCTTGGCGCGGTAGATCTGCGTATGTACTGTTTTGGGCGGCCGCCGCAGCGCCGAGGCGATCTCGTCCACGCTTTTTTCCTCCAGGAAGAACAGTACGGCGACCTGGTGGTAAGGCTCTTTCAAGGCGAGGATGGTATCCCGGATGCGCGCCGCTTCATCTTTGGCAATGGTAATATCCTCGGGCGGCGGCATGGCATTCAGCACGTCTGCCACGGCAGGCATCTCGCCGTCCTCAGCCGCGGATACGCGCCGGTGGTAGGCGCTTTTCAAATAATCCTTGGCCTTGTTCGTGGCAATGCGGGCGAGCCAGGGCTTGTAGCTGCCGGGCGGGCAGTCGTCGCGGTGGGTGTAGGCGGAAAGGAACGTCTCCTGGGCAAGATCCTCGGCCAGCTGGTGGTCTTTTGTGAACTGGTAGCAGATGGTGTACACCAGCCGTTCGTACTGCCGTACGAGCTGGGAAAATTCATCACTTGTCATATTCTGTGCGATCCGCTCCACCACCTTTGCCCGCCCTTGTTTCATCGCCCTACACCCATGAAACGCCGCCGGAAGATCATTTTCTTCAAGAAAAATAAAGTTTTTGATACTTTTCCAGAAATTGCCCTGTTGCTGCTTGTCCGGAAGGGCCGAAAATCAAAAAACCTGCGGGGGGAAATCCCCCCGCAGGGTGCTGCGTAACAGGTTCACGCAAAAATCATGCCAAGAGCGCCCAGCAGGCCAGCCGAGGCCGCGCCCATGATGAGGCCGGCCGTCATGACGCCGCACAGCACCGCCAGCACGCTGGGCCAAAACTTGAGGTCCAACAGCGTCGCCGCCAGGCAGCCCGTCCATGCGCCGGTGCCCGGCAGCGGGATGGCCACAAACAGGAACAGCGCCCAGTAAATGCCGCGCCCGGCCTTCGCCTGCATCTTTTCGCCGGCTTTGACGCCCTTGTCGTAAATTTTCATAAAAAAACGGCCCAGCCCGCCGGGCAGCTTGGTACACCACAGCAGAACCGCCTTGGCAAACAGCAGGATGACGGGGACAGGCAGCATATTGCCGATGACCGAAACAATATAGGTGGGAATCACCGGCAGGCCCATGGCGAGCCCCGCCGGGACCGCACCGCGCAGCTCAACGATGGGCACCATGGAAATGAAAAAGATCCAAAAATATTCTTTTACCAGTGCAAGCATCCGTTTGCTCCTTTTGCTTTTTTCAAATTTTCCGCCCTGCTGTTTCAGGGCGTTCTCTCGGCGCGGCAGGGCCGTGCACAGGCATTATCATACCGTATCCGGCGTTATTTTGCAAGTTCCCGCTGTTTTCGCCGCGCATATTGTGTTATACTGTTGGCAGTATTGGCTTTGCCGTACCAGGCAAACCAAAAAAGCGGAGGAAAGCACATGAAGAAACTCATCTGCCTGCTGGCCGCGGCGGCGCTGCTTGTATGCTGCGCTCTGCCCGCATTTGCCGAAGCTTCCGGCGTTTCCCGCGCGGATTATACCATTACCGCATACAGCGTGGACGCCACCCTGCACGAAAACAACACCGTTACCCAGACCGAGCGCATCACCGTTGATTTCGCCGTACCCTCCCGGGGTATTTACCGCGTGCTGCCCGTCGCCCTGTGGGTGGAAAAGGACACCGCGGACGGCCCGCAGGAGATGGCCTACCGCGCCAGGGTGCGGGACCTTGCCGTGACGGGCGAGGGCCAGACAGCCGGCGCGCCCGTGGAGACCGATACCGAAGACGGCTTTTACAGCATCCGCATCGGCGATGAGGACACATGGCTCACAGGCGTGCAGACCTATGAGCTGACATTCACCTACGACATCGGAGACGACCGCGTAGCCGCCTACGACGAGCTGTTTTATTCCTTAAACGGCGGCCAGTGGGACGCGCCCATAGAGGACTTCCGTTTTTCGTTCACCTTCGAAAAACCGCTGACGCAGGAACAGAAGGGCGCGCTGGCGCTGTACAGCGGCTCCTACGGCGGCAAAGGCAATGAAGCGGGCGTTTCCGGCGCATGGGACGGAAACACATTCTCCGGCGCGGCGGGGCGCACGCTGTACCCGGGCGAGGCCGTTACGCTGTACGCACGCCTGCCCGAGGGCTACTTCACCGGCGAGCGCATGGCCCCGGTATGGGTGTTTTGGGCTTTTGTGGGCGCAGGCGCGCTGCTGGCCGCGTACACGCTGCTGCGGGCGCTGTCGGCCCGGCGCAGAGCGCCGGTGGTCACGCCCGAGTGTACGCCGCCAGACGGCGTGTCCAGCGCCGAGGTGGGCTATATCATCGACAATTCGGCGGATGACCGGGACATCCTCTCGCTGATTCTCTGGTTCGCCTCCAAGGGCTATCTCGCCGTAGAGGGCCGGGAGGAGGACCTGCGGCTGGTACGGAAAAAAGGCCTGCCCGCGGGCAGCCCGGAGTACCAGACCGTCTTTTTTGACGCGCTTTTCCCGGCGGGACGCACCGTGTGCCAGCTGCACAGCCTGGAGCCCGCCTTCTATGAGGCGCTGCAGAAAGCGAAGCTGAGCCTGTCGGCCCACTTTACGGGTGAACGGGCATTGTACAGGCCCGGCAGCGCCAGACGTGCGCTGGCGCTGGGCGCCGGCTGCGCCGTACTGTGGGGCGCGGCCGGCCTTTCCTGCGGCGCGTTTATCACAGGTGCCAGCGTAGGGCTGGGCCTGCTCTCGGGGGTATTGCTCCTGCTGTTCGGCCTGCTGCTGTATGCGGCGGCGGAGCGCTGGCAGTTCTCCGGCCGGGGGGCGCGCATCGGCTGGGGAACCGGCGTGGGCCTGTGCGCCGCCGCGTCGGCGGGGCTTGCCTACGGCGCGGCCCTGTATGCGCTGACGCCGCTGTGGGCGGTGCTGGGAAGCTATCTGCTGGCCCTGCTGGCGTGCCTTGCCGCGCCGCGCATCGCCCAGCCCACAGAGTACCGCCTGGAAATGGCCGGCCGCCTGCTGGGCCTGCGGAAATTCATTGAGGAATCCGAGCTGCCGCGCATCCGTGTGCTGGCCGCGGAAAACCCCGAATATTTTTACGACGTCCTTCCCTACGCCTCGGTGTTTGGGCTGGAGGAGGAATGGGCCGGGCGCTTTGATGGGATGGCCGTGCCTCCGCCCGTGTGGTACGGCTGCAGCGACATGACCGTGTGGAATGTGATCTGGTTCAGCCATATGATGCACCACAGCGTAGACCATTCCATGACGCAGCTGCAGCAAACCGTCGCCCAGCAGAGCGGCGTCTCCAGCGGTGGCGGCGGCAGCTTCAGTGGGAGCGGCGGCGGTTTTTCCGGCGGCGGCTTCGGCGGCGGTGGCGGCGGGCGCTGGTGAGCCCGCTTCCAAAATGGCCGTACAGGCTATTTTTCAGGCCATGCGGACCGTCCGGATAAGCTTTTATTGTGAAGCAAGAAACAGCCCCGCGGCGTTGTGTGCACAACGCCGCGGGGCTTTCGTTTTCTCAGCGCAGATAAACGCGGGGCACGCGGGGACCGATGCGGCACAAAAGCTCGTTGGCGATGGTGCCCGCCGCCTCGGCCGCTTCCTCGGCGGTGATGCGCTCCGGGCCGTCCGCGCCGATGAGCGTTGCCACATCCCCCACCGCCGCGCCTGTGTCCGTTGCATCCACCAGAAGCTGGTCCATACACACCCGGCCCACAACGGGCGCGCGCCTGCCGTGCAGCAGCACATGGCCGCGCCCTTCTCCCGCCGCGCGCGGCCAGCCGTCCGCGTAGCCGATGGCCACTACCGCCAGCCGGGTGGAGCGCCGTGCCCGGAACGCAAGGCCATAGCCCGCGCCTTCGCCGGGCGGCACGCGGCGCACACTGACGACTCGCGCCCGCAGCGCCAGCGCCGGAGCCAGCACCGGGTGCAGCCGCGCCGCGCAGCCCGCCGTACTGAGCGCGCCGTAAAGCGCGATGCCCGGCCTGGCATATCCGCAGTCAGGCTGCGGCTGGTTCAGGATGCCGCAGCTCGCCTGCGCGTGCAGCGGCGGCAGCGTATACCCCGCGCCCCGCAGCTTCCGCGCCAGCGCTTCAAACGCATCCAGCTGCGTGCGGGTAAAGGCCGCGTCCTCCGGCGCAGGGCTGTCCGCCACTGCCAGATGTGTGAACAGCCCCCGCACCTCCAGCCCCGGCAGACGCAGCATCTCGGCCACCGCCGGAGCCGCGCCCGCATCCGTGCCCAGGCGATGCATGCCCGTGTCCACCGCAATGTGCACGGGCAGCGGCCTGCGGCCTGCGGCACGGGCCAGCGCACGGGCGTGGGCCGGGTCCGTCACCGTCTGGCACAGCCTCCAGCGCCGCAGCTCCCGTATACGGGCCGCATCTGCATAGCCCAATACCAATATTTCACCGGTGATGCCGCACCGGCGCAGCTGCGCGCCCTCCTCCGGCGTCGCCACTGCAAAGGCCCGCACACCGGCCTGCCACAGCCGGCCCGCCACGGCGGGCGCGCCGTGGCCGTAAGCGTCCGCTTTTACCACGGCCATCAACCGGCAGCCCGCTGGCATGCAGCCCTGCAGCGCGCCCGCATTGCGCGCAACCGCCTCCAGGTCTACCTCGGCCCAGGCACGCGCTCTGCGCAAGTCCGGCTTCGGTGCTGTTCCGGAACGGCCGTCCCACCTGCGCCGCTGGCTCAAACGCGCCAGCAGCCATGCCGCCGCGCAGGACGCGGCGGCTACCGCCGCAAAATGGGCCAGGCTGTTTTCCACCAGCCATTCCCGGGCATGCAGCACTCTGGCCGCACCCCGCACGCCCACGATGGCCATGGGATGCAGCACATAGACGAGCATGGAAAATTCCCGCAGGAACGGCGCGTCCCCGCCCCGGGGGACCAGCAGGCACAGGAACAGGAAGCAGGCGCAGGGCACAAGCGCCAGGTACATGCTGTCGTGCCGGGGCCAGCCCAGCGCCCGCAGACCAAAGGCCTCGGCAAACAGGAGCGCCAGCGAACAGCCCAGCCCCGCAAGGCACGCCCGCGGTCGTCGGCGGGCGGGAAAACCTGCCAGAAGCGCGCCCAGCATCAAAAACGCCGGCGCAAAGAACAGGCCGTTGCGCGTGTAGTCCATCACGCCGAACAGCGCGTCATAGCCCGCTTTCAGTGCGGGCAGCTGTTTTGCAAGGCCATACCAGCTGTCTCCCAAAAGCCCCGCCAGATACAGCGCGCCGCACACGCCCGCCGCCGCGCCGGGGCGCAGAAAGCGCAGCAGCCCGCACACCACCAGCACTCCCAGCAGCGCGGCGGGCAGGTACCACAGGTGATAAAACGTGCCGTCCAGCACAGCGTCCCGCACAAGCTCCCCCAGCACGTTTTTCACAGGGAAATTCCCCGCATACAGCGTCACGGGCAGGTACAGCACGGTGCAGGCTGCATACAGAACGCCCGTCTTTTTCAAAAAGCGGCGCACACCGGGCGAAAGCGTCCGGGGCCGCAGGCCGGGGCGCACAAGCTCCCCCAGCAGAAAAAATCCGGTTGCCGTGAAAAAGAACGGCACGGCCAGCCGCGCCAGCGTTTTCAGCGCAAAATCCGCCGCTGCGGAAAAAGACGCCAGCGGAGCGGTATGGATGCACACCACCAGCAGCGCGGCCGCCACGCGGAAGCGGTCCACGGCCGGATATCCCCGCCGCGCCGTCATACCGTGCCCCACACGGTGACGACAAGGCCGCCGCAGTTGTCTGCGGACGCCTGCCACACACGGTCCCGCGGCGCGTCGAACCGCGCGCCCTCCGGCCCCAGCGGCACACGAAAGATGTCAAAGCCGCGTCCCCCGGCCTCCGCGTGCAGCGGCTGTTCGGGCGTGTATGCCCCCAAGGCTCCGATGTATTCTTCCAGCGTCACGCCGCGCTGTGCCATCAGCCCGGCGTGGGGCCAGCCAACATAGCGAAAATGCCATGGTTCATGGCCGATGCCGGTGACGGCCTGCGCGCCTTTGGGATACCGTTCGATGAAGCCGTAGCGCGCCGCCGCGCGGCGGAAGGCCGCGCAGACTCCTGTATCGGGAAATGCGGGACGGATGAAGTCGATCACCTCCCGCGCCTCGCCCACATCAATGGCAAGGCCTGTTTCATGCTCGCTGCAGCCGGGCAGCGCCACATATTTCTGTGTGAATTCAAGGCCGTTGTCCCGCACGGAATCCGCATACAGCGCCTGCTGCTCGGCGTGGCTGCGCCAGCCGCTGACGGGCACGATGCGCCCCGCCGCGCGGATGCCGTCCAGCAGCGCTGCCAGCATGACCGCCGCCTGCCGCGCCAGCAGCACGCCGGGCGCGTCCGGCATGGCGGGGACCAACGCTTCGGGCGCGGGCCGTGCCTGCAGGGGATGTGCGGGGTTCACCAGCGCCAGCGTGCCCGCCAGCGCCTGCTCCCGGGTTACTGTCTGCATCATACGTCCGCCACCGCCTGTTCCAGCAGCCGCTCCACCAGCGGGCCGAATTCCACTCCCGCGCCGCGCATCATGCCGGGAAAGCGGCTGTGCTCGGTGAAGCCCGGGATGGTGTTCACCTCGTTGAACACGATGCGCCCGTCCGGCGTGTAGAACAGATCCACCCGCGCGAAGCCCGTGCAGCACAGCGCTCGGTACACGGTCTTGGCTACTTCACGCACACGGTCCCGTTCAGCCAGAGACAGGCGGGCGGGCATGTGGATGCGCGCGGTCTCCAGCGTATATTTTTCCGTATAATCAAAAAAGCCATGGGCCAGCTCAATCTCATCCACCTCTCCCACGGTGAGCGCCTCTCCGGCGCCCAGCACGGCACAGCCCACCTCAAAGCCCGGCACCGCCTGCTCCACCAGCACCTTGCCGTCGTGGCGGAACGCTTCGGCCACGGCCGCGGGCAGCGCGTCCGGCGTCTCCACACGGGTCACGCCGAAGGACGAACCCGCACAGGCGGGCTTGACGAACAGCGGGTACCGCAGCCCGTGGGTGCATGCCGCCAGCACCTCGGGGCGCGGCGGAGCATGCAGCACCACACAGGGCGGCACCTCCACCCCCGCGGCCCGTGCCAGGCGGTGCGCTGCGTCCTTATCCATACACAGGGCGCTTGCCAGCACGCCGCAGCCCACGCAGGGGATGCCCGCCAGCGCAAGCAGCCCCTGCACGGTGCCGTCCTCGCCGTTTTTTCCATGCAGCACGGGAAACGCCGCATCCAGATACAGGCTGCCCGCGCCCTGCACCAGCAGGCCGTGGACAGAAGCGTCCGGCGTCAGCGTCACAGGCGCACATTCCTCTTTTTCCCATACGCCCTCCCCTACGGCGTCCAGCGGGCCGCGGTACCAGAACCACCTGCCCTCCCGCGTGATACCCACCGGCACGGCTTCAAAGCGCGTACCCTTCATGGCGTGCAGAACGGCGCAGGCCGATTGCAGCGAGACCGCATGCTCGGTGGACTGTCCCCCGAACAGCACGGCGACTTTTATTTTTTCCATTTGGATGGCCCCTTCCCATTGTTTGTTGAGAACAGGACCATCGTACCGCACGTTCCTGACGGACGGGCTGGGGAAAGGCTTTCAAAAATCTTACGGCATTCTGAACATCCTTTGAAGCGCGGCCGCTCACAGCGTCACCTTTTTTATAATAAATTCTTAAAAAGCCATTGACACCGGGGCGGATCCGCCCTATAATTGTTAGTAGCCTAACTAAAAAGCAAGGAAGTGTCGAAGGATGAAGGGTGAACGCCACGTGGGCGGAGAGATCCGCGTGCTTTCCAACCTGATCAAACGCTGTATGGACGACGGCATGCCGCCGGAGACCACCGGCATGCAAGGGTGGATCATCGGCTTTTTGCACCGCAACGAGGACCGTGACATGTTCCAGCGGGACGTGGAGGCTGAATTCAACATCCGCCGCTCCACGGCCACCGGCATATTGCAGCTGATGGAAAAAAACGGCTTTCTTCTGCGGGAGCCTGTTGCCTATGACGCCCGGCTGAAAAAGCTGGTGCTTACGCCCAAGGCTTTGGCGGTGCACGAGGGCGTGATCTCCCGCATCCGCGCCACAGAGGCACGCATCACCAAAGACGTCACGCCCGAAGAGCTGGAGCAATTTTTCGCCATCACAGCCAAATTCCGCCGCAATCTGGAGTGAGTGTCCGCTTTGCCTTTTCCATGCCGCCGGCGCAGGCGCGGCTTTTTCCGTGCCTGCCGCCAGCGGTTTTCTTCGGCGTATATAGTTAGGAAGCTTACTGTAATGGCGCTAACAAGTTAAGCGAAACAAAACCAATCTCAGGAGGACATTTTATGCTGAAAACCCTATTGGCTGAAGTAAAGCAGTACAAAAAAGCGTCCATCCTCACGCCGGCATTCATGGTGGGCGAAGTTGTCATGGAGATTCTCATCCCCATGCTGATGGCCTATCTCATCGACAGCGGCGTGGAGAAAGGGGACGTGCGCACGATCTGCATCACCGGCGGCGCAATGGCCGTGATGGCAATGCTGTCTCTGGCCTGCGGCGTGCTCTCGGGCAAATACGGCGCGCGGGCCTCCAGCGGATTCGCGCACAATCTGCGCCAGTCCATGTTCCGCAATATCCAAACATTTTCTTTTTCCAACATCGACAAATACTCCACGGCCGGGCTCGTCACCCGCATGACGACGGATGTGACAAACGTGCAGAACGCCTACCAGATGATCCTGCGCATGTGCACCCGCGCACCTGTGATGCTGCTGTGCGCAATGGCGGCCGCGTTCTCCATCAGCGCGCGGCTGTCCCTGATCTTCGTGGCGGCCATCGCGTTTCTGGGCGTGGCGCTGTTTTTCATCACGAAAAATTCTCACCCCGTATTTCGGCAGGTATTCCGCAAATACGACGACCTCAACGCCAGCGTGCAGGAGAATGTCAGCGCCATCCGCGTCGTCAAGGCCTATGTGCGCGAGGACCACGAGACGCAGAAATTCCACACCGCCAACGACAATGTTTACAGGCTGTTTGTCAAGGCTGAGACCGTGCTGGCGCTGAACAGCCCCGTGATGCAGTTCACGATGTACATGTGCATCCTGGCCATTTCCTGGCTGGGCGCGCACATGATCGCCGCCCATTCTCTCACCACGGGTCAGCTCATGAGCCTGTTTGCCTACGTTATGAACATCCTGATGAGCCTGATGATGCTCTCCATGATTTTCGTGATGGTGACAATGGCCCGCGCCTCGGCGGACCGCATCGCCGAGGTGCTGGAGGAAAAGGCGGACCTCACCTCCCCGCCCGCCGCCCGCACACAGGTGGAGGACGGCCGCGTGGACTTCGACCACGTATCCTTCTCCTACAAAAAAAGCGGCAAGCCCGTACTGGATGACATTGATCTGCACATCCGCGCGGGCGAGACCATCGGCATCATCGGCGGCACGGGCAGTGCGAAATCCAGCCTGGTGCAGCTCATCCCCCGCCTGTACGACGTCGCGGAAGGCGCGGTGCGCGTGGGCGGCGTGGATGTGCGGGAATACGACGTGGAAACCCTGCGCAACGAGGTGGCCATAGTGCTGCAGAAAAACGTACTGTTCAGCGGCACCATCCGGGAAAATCTGCGCTGGGGCGACAAAAACGCCACGGACGAGGAGATGGAGCGCGCCTGCCGCCTGGCACAGGCGGACGAGTTCATCCGCGCGCTGCCGGACGGCTATGACACTTACATCGAGCAGGGCGGCACCAACGTGTCCGGCGGGCAGAAACAGCGCCTGTGCATCGCGCGCGCGCTGCTGAAAAAGCCCAAGATACTGATCCTAGACGATTCCACCAGCGCCGTGGATACCCGGACGGATACCCTGATCCGCCGGGCTTTCGCAGAGGAGATCCCCGACACCACGAAATTCATCATCGCCCAGCGCATCAGCTCCGTGCAGGACGCAGACCGCATCCTCGTGCTGGACGGCGGCCGCGTGGCCGCCTTCGGCACGCACGACGAGCTGCTTGCGAGCAGCGAAATTTACCGGGATGTCTATGATTCCCAGATGAAAGGAGCGGATGACGATGCGCGGCGTACCTGCGGATAAAAGCGCGGCCATGATGGCCCCAAAGCAAAAGGTTGAAAAGCCCATGCGCATCATGGGCCGGCTGTTCGGCTATATCCTGCGGCGCTACAAGCTGCACTGCCTGGGCGTGCTGCTGTTCATCTTCGGCAGCACCGCGGCCACCGTGGCGGGCAATCTGTTTATGAAAACGCTCATCGACGACTACATCGTGCCCTATATCGGCGAGGGCGGCGCGTCGGACTTCGGCCCGCTGCTGGCGGCGCTGCTGAAAATGGGCTGCGTCTTCCTGTTCGGCGTGCTGTGCACGCTGCTGTACAACCGCATCATGGTATATGTGTCCCAGGGCACGATGCGCGCCATCCGCGACGATTTATTCCGGCATATGGAGCGCCTGCCCATCCGTTATTTCGACACCCATGCCCACGGCGATATCATGAGCATTTACACCAACGACATCGACACGCTGCGCCAGATGATCAGCCAGAGCATGCCCCAGCTCGTCTCTTCGGCGGTAACGATCGTCAGCGTATTCTGCTCCATGCTTGCCCTCAGCCTGCCGCTGACAGGGTTGACGCTGGTGATGGTGTGCCTTATGCTGTTCATCACCAAAAAGCTCACGAGCAGGTCCGGCGCATATTTCGTAGCGCAGCAGCGCAATCTGGGCACGGTCAACGGCTATATCGAGGAGATGATGGAGGGCCAGAAAGTCGTCAAGGTATTCTGCCACGAGGATGAGAGCATCGCCCGGTTTGACGCGCTGAACGACGCGCTGGCCGACAGTGCCGATAACGCCAACCGCTATGCCAATATCCTCATGCCCGTCATGGCCAACATCGGCAACCTCAGCTATGTGCTCACGGCCATCCTCGGCTCGCTGCTGGCGCTCTTCGGCACGGGCGGCTTTACGCTGGGCGGGCTGGCATCCTTTCTGCAGTTCAACAAAAGCTTCAACCAGCCCATCTCACAGGTATCACAGCAGTTCAACTCCATCATCATGGCGCTGGCAGGCGCGGAGCGCGTATTCAGCCTGATGGATGAGCCTCCTGAAACCGACGAAGGCTATGTGGAGCTGGTGAATGCGGAACAAACCGCGGACGGCAGTCTGGAAGAATGCCGCGGGCGCACGGGTGTCTGGGCCTGGAAGCATTACCACAGGGCCGACGGCAGCACCACCTACCGCAGGCTGGAGGGCGAAGTGGTGTTCGACGACGTGGATTTCGGTTACGACGACGCCAAGATCATTCTGCACAACGTCAGCCTGTATGCCAGGCCCGGCCAGAAGATCGCTTTTGTGGGAGCCACCGGCGCGGGCAAAACGACCATCACAAACCTCATCAACCGCTTTTATGACATTGCGGACGGCAAGATCCGCTACGACGGCATCAATGTCAACAAGATCAAAAAGGCGGATCTGCGCCGGAGCCTGGGAATCGTTTTGCAGGACACACACCTGTTCACAGGCACCGTAGCGGACAACATCCGCTACGGCAAACTGGACGCCACCGACGCAGAGGTGACGGCTGCGGCGCAGCTGGCGGGCGCCCACGCGTTCATCGAACATCTTCCGGACGGCTACAACACTCTGCTGACAGGCGACGGGGCAAACCTCTCACAGGGCCAGCGGCAGCTGCTGGCCATTGCCCGCGCGGCCGTGGCGGACCCGCCCGTGCTTATTCTGGACGAGGCCACCAGTTCCATCGACACACGCACCGAGCGCATTGTACAGGAGGGCATGGACCGCCTGATGGCGGGCCGCACGGTGTTCGTCATTGCACACCGCCTCTCCACTGTACGCAATTCAGACTGCATCATGGTGCTGGAACAGGGCCGTATCATCGAACGCGGCACCCACAGTGAGCTGCTCGCGCAAAAAGGCAGATATTATCAGCTCTACACCGGTAAGTTCGAGCTTTCCTGACGCCGGACATGAAAACAGCCGGAAGGGAATCTTCCCTTCCGGCTGTTTTCATTTTCTTTCCGCCGCGGCTCAGTCCTCGAAGCACACGTTCATATATCCCATAATGAAGCGGATGATCTTCTCCTCACCCATATGGTCGGAATCGAAGCAGATGTCATAATGGCCGGCGTCGCGCCAGTCGCTGCCCGTGAAAGCGCGGTAATAGTCCGCGCGGCGTTTGTCCACCTGGCGCATGTGGCGGCGCGCCTCGGCCTCAGAGAGGTTGTGGCGCTGCATGACGCGGCGCACGCGCACTTCCTCCGGCGCGTGGATGAACACACGCAGCACATTGGGCCGGTCGCGCAAAATAAAGTCCGCGCAGCGGCCGATCATCACACAGCTCTCGTTCTGCGCCAGGCCCAGCATCACCTTGGCCTGATAGCGGAACAGGTTCTCGTTGGAAACAAAGTTGTCGCTGTCCGGCGGGATGACCTCGCCGTTGTAAGCGTCCTTGGCCACGCGGAACAGCAGACTGCTGCGGAAGCTTTTCTCCGCGTTGGCAAACAGTTGTTCGTTGATGCCGCTGTCATCGGCGGCCATGCGCAGGATATCCCGGTTGTAAAAAGGGATGCCCAGGCGCCCGGCCAACGCCTCGCCGATGGCGCGGCCGTTGCTTCCGTTTTCCCTGGCGATGGTGATCACGTAATTTTTCATAACGTTCCCTCCCTGAAACAGCAGCTTTTTTCACTTTCAGTATAGGCGAACAGAGCGCAAAAATCAACCGCTTTTCACGGTTTTCCCCGGTAAAAAACAAAGCGGCCGCGCCCATTCCTGGATGGGGAACAGACGCGGCCATGGCCGGCGCGAAGTGGGATGCGCCGGGAGTCTATTTTACCATGTCGAACGGTGTCGAATCAAGTTAAAAAGCCCGTCTCCCCTAAGATTCCGTTGTTTTTTGCAAAAAAGCACCGCTGCTGCAAAAAGCAGAGCAGTGCGCCGGGCAGCGCGGCCGCAAATCCGCCTGGCTTCCACGGCCGTAAATCAAAAAATTTGATTTTCCATGCCTGCCGGCGGCACAGGCAACACATATTTTGTAAAGTTGCCTCAACCGGTTCCTTTGTGTTATCATGAAACAAAACCAATGAGGAGTGAGGCACATGCGGCGTACGGACCGCGAGATCACAGATGCAGAAAAAATCACACAAATCATCCAGACCTGCCATTGCTGCCGCCTCGGCTTCTGCGACAACGGCGCGGTGTATATCGTGCCGCTGAATTTCGGCTACGCCGAGGAAAACGGAAAGCGGGTGTTCTATTTTCACAGCGCTAAAAGCGGGCGGAAGCTGGATCTTATCGCCGGGGCGCCCTCCGTCGGCTTTGAGCTGGACGTAAACTACGCGCTGGTAGAGGGCGAGGAAGCCTGCCGGCATACCGCCCGGTTTCAAAGCGTTATCGGCACGGGGCGCGTTTCCTTTGTGGAGGAGGCCGCGCAGAAAGAAGCGGCTTTGCAGGCTCTGATGCTGCACAATACCGGAAAAGACGGCTGGACGTTTTCCGGCGCGATGTTGGATTCCGTCCGCGTGTTTAAGCTGGAGGTCGAAACGCTGTCGTGCAAGGAGCATGAATGATTTTGCAGTAAAATCGTCCTTCCCGGTGGGTTCTCATAAGACAGTATTAGAAAACTACTAAATTACGGCATCTGTCAGGCAGGCGCGGTTTTTTGAAGGGGGTATCCTGTCATTCCCCATGCCTGAAAATCAAACTACTATCACCATTTAATACTCATGCGGTTCACCAAGAGACATACTAAAAAAATTGCTATGCTGTAAATCACACAAGGAACAGGCGCGTTAACGGCCTGTGAGGCAGGGTTCGGGGAAGCTTCTCAACAGGTATTTTTGCAGGGCTGACAGCCCCGCAAAACAGCAAGCGTGTCCATTTTGCGTTGCTTGCGGTTTCGTGCAAGGTGTAAACGCTACTAAAATAATTTGCAGAGCGCTATTGACAAACGAGATAATGGTGCATATACTGTTCACATCAAAACTTTTTAATATGAGGCAAACACATGAGAACTTACCAAGAAAGCGCAAGGGTGTTTAAAGCCCTGTGCGACCCAAAACGTCTTGCCATTTTGGAGCAACTACGCAGTGGCGAGAAATGCGCTTGTGTTTTACAAGAGCCGATGGATTTAACACAGTCTGGCCTATCTTATCACATGAAAATTCTATGTGATTCCGGGCTTGTGGTGAGTCGTCAAGAGGGTAAATGGACGCATTACCGCTTGAGCGAGACCGGCAAAGATAAAGCGGTGGAGTTACTACTGGCTCTTATCACACCGAACACAGAACGGGTATGTGAATGCCCCTCATGTGATAAATAAACGCCATCATAGCAAGATGGCGTTTATCTCGGCACCAAACATCAATTTTTTTTGATATGTTGTCCGGCAAATTGAAAGCGAGGTTTCTCTATGGGTGTGTGGCAATTTATCCAGGATCAAGTGTTCGGCATGAAATGGCTGAATGAGCTAATTGGCAAGGGCCTTTCCAAGCTGGGGCTGGATGTAGGGGAACGTATAGGAGGAAGTATTCAGTTTTTCTTCTATGATGTGTTAAAAATCACGGTGCTGCTCTGCCTTTTGATTTTCGTAATTTCCTACATTCAAAGTTACTTTCCGCCGGAACGAAGCAAGCGGATATTGAGCCGGTTCCATGGTGTCGGTGCAAATATCATATCTGCCCTGCTGGGAACTGTGACGCCTTTCTGTTCTTGCTCGTCCATTCCACTTTTTATCGGCTTCACCAGCGCAGGGTTGCCGCTGGGAGTTACATTCTCTTTTCTGATTTCATCCCCTATGGTGGACTTGGGGAGTCTTATTCTTTTAATGAGCATTTTCGGAGCAAAAGTTGCGGTCATCTATGTGATTGTCGGTTTAATGATCGCTGTGGCAGGCGGCACCTTAATTGAAAAACTACACATGGAACCGTATGTGGAGGAATTTGTCCGTGCTGCCGGCGGCGTGGATATTGAATCTCCTACCCTGACGAAACGGGAACGAATACAGTATGCCAGAGAACAGGTCATTTCCACATTCAAAAAAGTATTTCCATACATTTTGGTTGGTGTGGGAATTGGCGCAGTCATTCACAACTGGATTCCAGAAAGCTGGATTGAAGCGGTATTAGGCGGTAACAATCCCTTTGGTGTTGTTCTTGCCACGCTGGTGGGTATGGCAAGGTGTTAACAAAGAAAGAAGCTAAAACCATCATTGCGGATGCAAGGAGGTAACGCTGTGCTTTTCTATCCGTCTCCTTGGCTTTTCAAAAAAGCCACTCTCCAGGGCGGATAGAGATTGCCCAAGGAGACGAAAATCATCGTAATACACAGCATTTGAAAATAACGCCCGTTTCTCCTGCGTCCGTACAGCTTTAAGCTGTGCGGGCGCTTTCCTATGCTCTGAGACACTTTGTCTCCAGGCGCCCCGCCTGCCTTTTGTTTCGATTCACCCAACCAAAAAATCAAAACGGAGGAATAAAATGCCAGCCATCAACCTGAAAGATTTTTTCTGCCGGTACACTACGGACAAGTTCATTGATGTTTCGGAAAAAGGTCCTGAAGAGCTTCGGACGGATAAGCGGTACGAGGCAACCCAGAGTATCCGAATCACTTATGCTCCGTGGGCTTTATTCCGCTGGAAGAGCTGACAAAAGCAGGAACGGCATGATTCATAGGCCATGCCGCTCCCCAAAACTTCACTCACTTTTTTATGGCACCCCGCCTAAGGCGCTGTTCCGCTTGTTTTCAAGGTGCCGGTCAACACAAAAAAGCGTCCGAAAACCGTATAAAACATAAGAAAACACCCATTGACGCCTAGAACACAGGAAAATCAGCCGCAGCGGCATTTCTACCTTTCCTCCACCTGCGGCTCCTGGATGCGGCCTATGACAAACATTGCCGTGACAAATAACAGGAGTGTGAAAACGAAGGGCAGGCGGCGGTCCATACTGGAGAGCCACCCGGCCAGATAACCAAAAGGAGAGGAGAGGGCAACTGTGGAGGCCATGATAAGGGCATTCAGGCGTGCCCGTTCCTGCGGAGTGATGTTGAGCTGGAGAAGCGCGTCCTTACGCGGATTCACCAGCGCTGCCGCCACAGCGGCAATAAACACATACAACAGCACAAAGCCCAGTCTGTCCGCAGGAGAGAAGATCAGCACCAAGGCAGCCACGACGTACAACGCCAGCCCGATCCACAGCGGGATGCGAAATTTCGTGGCATTGATGCGGTGCTGAAGCCCTATCATAAAGATCAGCATGACAGCCGCGTTCAAAATGGGGAACAGCGCCAGAAAGTTTTCCGAAAGCCCCAGCCGCTGTGTCACATACAGACCAAAAAAGTTTGTGCTCACCATGTTGGTGACATACAGGATCACAGAAACAGCCACTGCTTTGAGCACACCCCTATTCTTCAGCATACCGGGAATCAACTGGCGGTATTCCCCCAGCATATGAAAAACAGATATTCCCCTTGTCTCTGCGCGCCGGATTTTGCCCTGCTTCGTTTCATGGCAAAACCGGAAGGTGATGAGCGTTTTCAGGATCATTGTCAGCGCAAAAAGAAAATACAGCACCCGTACTACCGGCACGATCGAATACGAACGGACGAACAGACCGGAAAGCGGCGCAAAAAAGATGGCCACCAATCCGCCAATATTTACCCAGGTATAGATTCCTACCAGATCCTTTGGGCGTGCGTCCTCAATCAGCAGGCAGTACCATGCCGTCTGATTGATCTGCTCAAAGCAATTCAGGATTGCAGCGGCCAAAAACAGCCAGAAATTGTTCGAAACAGCCCACACCAGACAGGCCAGCCCCCATCCGAAAAAATCCCCCATCATGGTAGTGAATTTTCGTCCCAGCTTGTCAGACAAAATGCCCCCCAAAAAGGAAAACAACACCTGGACTGCCATCGTGACGGAGAGAATCAGGCCAATCTGCACATCTGTGATGCCCTGTGTGTACATATAAAGAGTGGCGAACGGTGCGATAAGGTTGTAAGGGACGCCCCACAACGGTTCGATCAGCACAAGCGTACGCGGATTCCCCCCATTGTCGGCCAGCACCTGAATGAGAGGATGTGCCTTCAGACTTCTTATTTTTGATTCCAGACTCATATACAACATCCCGGCTTTATCCAAATTTCCCGCTTATTCTATCATACTTCCAAACAAACGGAAAGAGGGCACATTTCTTCTTCCTGGCATATTGTCTCCTTGCCCGCTCCGGGGATGCCTTATGGATGAGACGGGCAGCGAGCCCAAACCGTTGTGAGGACATTTACAGGTGAGCAGGCTGCATTCATGTAGTCTGTCCGCTAGTCTGTCCGCGGAAGGAGAACTGGCGAAGCGGCATAGGAAAAGCCGGGCATTGTGATATGCTCCCTCTATGAGAGACAGTGAAAAAGCAAACTGCCAACCAGGAAGGGAGCATTGCTGCGGCCAAAAAACGAAAAATAAGTTTGGAAAAGAAAGTGGAAATAGTGAAGGAATATCTGGGTAGCACAACCGCGGCATTTTAGCACCAATGGAGGAGCCTGAACATCTTCTCGCCGCATAATAAATATCCCCCGGCAAAGCCGGGTTTTTTTCATATGCGGGCATAGCCCTAGAATACTAGCACGCGCGTCACGTCGCGCAA
>ERZ1036420.295-NODE-295-length-47838-cov-10.176674_pt1 | contig 47838 bp, 40 predicted proteins | sample MGYA00514220_ERZ1036420 | MGnify/ENA primary metagenome ERZ1036420 (study PRJEB33795, sample SAMN09464938) | human gut metagenome | host: Homo sapiens | place: USA: Stanford, California | collected 2016-10 | study: EMG produced TPA metagenomics assembly of the...
TGCCGATCAGCACCACACCGCCGCCAGCCATGAGCTGCTTGATGCCCTGAGACTTAGCGCCGGGGTTGTCGTTGCCGTAGCCTTCCATGAGGTTGACAACACCCCACACCGCAAGACCTGCGCCGAGGGCGATAACAAGCGTCTGGAGAACCGTAACTGCCTGATTGATAAATGCCATACTTGAATTTCCTCCTTAAATCGTTGGTGAATTGTGAAGGGCGAGTGCCTTTTCCAGCACCCGCCCCGATGGTTACTTCTGCGCGGCTGCCGGATTAACCGAACAGACCGGAGAGCAGAGGGATGAGGGTCGTGCCGATCAGCACCACACCACCGCCAGCCATGAGCTGCTTGATGCCCTGAGACTTGGCGCCGGGGTTGTCGTTGCCGTAGCCTTCCATGAGGTTGACAACACCCCACACTGCGAGACCTGCGCCGAGGGCGATAACGAGCGTCTGAAGAACCGTGACAGCCTGATTGATGAAAGCCATAGATTTTCCTCCTTGATTTGAAAAAGATTGGTTGTGTATTTTTGAAAATGGGCATAAAAAAAGAAGCCCCGTCGCTGTTCTGCTTTGGGAGCCATCAGGCTTTACCCACTGCGCAGTGCAGCGACGGGGCTTTAATCCGCTTCGACCTCACCCATATCATAGAGGTCGAATGTGTCATCGGGCTTGACTACCAGCTTGTGCTGCCGGTACTTCTCGATGTCAAAGGCGTTCCGCTTGTCGTAGTCGGAGAGCTGCCGGTACTTTGGATGCTTCGTAATGTCGTATTTGTTACTGAGAAAAGGTCTCACGCCTCGAAGCTGCAAAATACACTTGGCTCCGTCCATGACGGCGATCTCATCCTGAGACATCAGTTCCTTGCCGGTTTTCTGATAATTCAAGCCATAGGAGTTGTTGTTGGAACGGGTTTCTGAGGTGTTGTAAAGGTCGATTGTCTCCTTGCCCAGCACCTCGCTGATTTCCTTGAGCGTGGATTTCTCCTTGCCGCCGAGAAAAAGGGTGCAGTCACAGTTGCCCGTGATGGTGTCAGCCGCATCCTTGTAGATGGTCTTGAGCTGAGACTGGGACTGCAAGATGATTGACGCCGAAATTTCCCGGCTTCGGATGGTTGCGATGAGCTTATCAAACTTCGGGATTTGACCGATGTTCGCAAACTCATCCAGCAGACAGCGCACATGGACGGGAAGCCGTCCGTTGTAAACGTCATCTGCCTTGTCGCAGAGAAGGTTGAAGAGCTGGGAATACATGATTGCCACAATGAAGTTGAAGGTGTCATCGGTGTCGGAAATGATGACGAACAGCGCCGTCTTTCGGTCTCCGATGGTGTCCAGCTCCATCTCATCGTAGCTCATCAGCTCCCGCAGCTCTGCGATGTCGAAGGGCGCAAGCCTTGCACCGCAGGAAATTAAGATCGACTTGGCTGTTTTTCCCGCCGCCAGCTTGTATTTGCGGTATTGCTTGACCGCAAAGTGGTCAGGGTCGCGGGCTTCCAGCTCATCGAACATGACATCCACGGGGTTCTTGAAGGTCTCATCGTCCTCTCTGGCTTCCGAGGCATTGATCATTTCGAGCAGAGTAGTAAAGTTTTTCTCGTGGTCGGGTGCTTCGTACCAGATGTAGCCGATGAGGGCTGTGTAGTAGAGCTTTTCCGCCTTTACCCAAAAATCTTCTCCGGACTTATCGCCATCTCCCTTCGTATTGACGATGATCGTATTGACCAGCTTGAGGATGTCCTTCTCGCTGCGGATGTAGCTGAACGGGTTGTAGTGCATGGATTTACGGAAATTGATGGTGTTCAGCGACTTGATGACGTAGCCTCCCTTTTCAAGCATTTTGCCGCACTCCACCAGCACCGTACCCTTCGGATCAGTAACCACATAAGAGCTGTGCATCTGCATCAGGTTTGGCTTCACGAAAAAGCGCGTCTTGCCTGAGCCGGAACCGCCGATGACAAGGATGTTCTTGTTGCGGGCGTATTTCGGCTGCTTTGGGCGGCTGTTCATGGTCAAGAACTCCGTCTGCGTCAAGATGACGTTGTTCGAGAACTCCGGGTCCATGTACGGCTTGATGTCCTCCGCCTTGCCCCATCGTGCAGAGCCGTATTCTTCGCCCTGCCGGAACTTCTTGCGGTTTTTGCCCTTGACGTAGACCGCCAACTTGAGTAGCGCACCGGCAATCAGACCGATGAGCAGATCGACGGGATGAAAGCTGGGCAGCGGATTTGCAAAGGCAGTGCCGAACACGGCAAAGCCGTTTGTCAGCTTGTCGATGAACTCCGTGCCGGGAGCGAGACGAAACACGGCGGCGATCTTATCCGCAAAGTAGAAGGCGAAGACATACGGTAGGTTCAGAAGAACGAGCTTCTTCACATCGGGTTTGTTCACAGCTCCACACCCCGATCCTTGGTCTTGACCTTGACCTTCTCCTTATGCTGCGCCTTGCTCTGGGCTTTCTCCTGATCCAGCTTGTGCCGGATGGACGGCTGTTCCTTCTGCTTGACCGTCTTGGCGGAGAACTCCTTGAAGGCGGCGGTCATGACATCAACGTCCCGTCCCTTGAAGAAGACAAGATAGCTGGGCGGCTCAACGGAAACGTCCTTCTTGAGCGCAAAGTCCAGACCGTATTTGCTGGCAGTCCGCTCAAAGGATTTGATATTGCCATCCGTCACTTCGATGTTGGAGATGGCGGCGTTCTGGCTCATCAGATGCTTGATTGACTGTTTGCCGCGATAGGTTTTGGGCTGCTGCATCTGCTTCTGCGCTTTCTCGATCTCCTGCACGAACTTGTCCAGTGCCTTTTTCAGCACCTCGGCTGAGATTTTGCCGCCCTTGATCATGATTGCAACAACTTTGGTGTTGACTTCATCCTGCATTGCGGCGTTTACCTCCTTTCATTGGAATGATTATGGGGACTGCTGCCGAAGCTAAGGCGGCACAATCCGGCGATAGATGCTTTTCATTTACACTGTCCTCCTTTCCGAGCATTGCTCACGATGGTATTCATTAAAGAGTGTCTTCACAAAGGCTATAATCGTAGGTCTTCGGCTTCTTTGACCCTGCCGATCTGTCCTGCCCGTAGAAATCATGATTGACGAGGGCGGAGTAGTAATTGTCTATCGTCAGAGAGGCGTTATACAGAGCGGTCATCAGGTACGCCCGGATATTACGGATGTCTGACGGGTTCTTGTTCATTGCTTCCAGAACGTACTCAATGTGGCTGCTATTCAGCTTGAGAAAGCGGGATTTGACTACTTGCTGCGGCATATCCTCGCCATTGATGCGGATGGTCGGCGCAGTGGAACAGACGGCATCCAGCATGATGTCCATGATCTCCCGGAAGCGGTCTTTATCGAACTTCGGATCCTGACAGAGAATGTCGTAGTCAAGATTCTCTTTGATAATCTCTTCATACTCGCTTCGCTCATCCATCCTGTCCATCCCATCAAGATTGATGGATTGATAGTTCTTTGAGAGAGTATTTCTTTCTTGGGTAATTACTTGATCAGTATTTATTTGTGCGGACTTATCCCCGCGTGGATTATCCACATCTGGCTTCTCCACACATGGATTTTCCGTGTGTGGTATTTCCCGTTCTGGCGTGGACTCCTGCGGCTCTTCGTATATCTCAAAGATTGTGCTGCTCATCCTGCCTTTACCGTCTCTCTGCCGGTGCCGGACAAGGTAGCCGTGCTTTTCAAGCTCACGGAGCGCGGAGAGAATGGCATCCGGACCTTCCTTGCAGATTGCAGAAAGTCCCTTGGTTGAGAACTTCCAGCCATCATTGAACGAGAGCATCTTTGAGAGAAGACCGACCGCCTTGAGTGACAGGCTCTTGTCTCGGAGGTGGAAGTTCGCCATGACGGTATAGCCACGATTTTTATTTACGCGATAGACTGCCACGAAAATCACCTTGCCATCTTGGAAAGCAGTTCTTCGCCGCACTTTTTCTGGAACTTCATTCGGATGACCTCCTTGCCCTTCGGCGTGAAGTAGGTCTGAGAACCGGTGTAGCAGAACGTCACAAAATCGCGGACGATGAACAGTCCGGCATTGCTGTCCTTGTTGTAGGGAAGAAGCTGCCCGGAAGGAGAGCGGAACAGGTACTTTTCTTTGAGAAGGAACTGGACGAACTTGCGCTCCGGGATTTTCAGTTCCTTCGCCGTCGTTCGGATATTGGTGCAGTCATCCGGATTGATGAAGGCGTCGTAGTAATCGGCTTTGGGCTTTGCCGTGATCAGCTCACACTCAAGAGCCTTTACGCGATTCTTTTCCAAAATCAACGCCTGAGCAAACTCCACAATGACCGCAGGTTCCTTCTGAATGCGTTCCAGAAGGGAGTCCGTCATGTAGCCGCCGGTCTTGCGAATGGTAGGAATGACCTCATCAAATACCCACAGTTCAAACTTTTCAGCCGCAGGAAGTTTGCTGCGAATAATTAGCCGATAAACGTCTCCTTCCGGGATGAAGTTGATACTCTGAACTTTCCCGCTGATAGGGGTAGAACGTTTCGTTATAGCCCTGCAATGGTCGTTGACCGCCTTGTTCGGGTTGGTGTAACCGAGTGCCTTTGCAACATCTGCCGCACAGAACAGAACTTTTTCTCCTTCGAGGATCGTTCTTACCTCACCAAACTGTTCATTCTTGAAGATTTCGATTTTGTTATCCATGACTGGCTTCCTTTCCGGCATCAGATGTGCCACTTTGATTTTTGAGGGTTGAAACGGGATTGCAGCAGTAGGGACACTCCGCAAACACGCAGGACTGATATTTCCAGAAGGGACGATGAAAGCGGCAGCTTCGGCACTCAGGGAGAATGCCATCCACACCGCTGTCATAATGCTCAAAGCCGGGTGTGGTCTGCATCAGCAATTCCAGTGCTTGCAGATCACCGGCTGTCATGCGTTTCATGCTTAAAAACTCCTTTCCTTCGCCGCATCGCCAGCAAATATTCCGGCTTTTGGGCAACAAAAAAAGAGGGTTTGCTTCTTACTCCAAATTGGAGAAGAAACAAACCCTCTTCGTTTACGATGTAGTTCAGATGATTTCTCGGATGGTATGAATGACACCGAGCAGCAGCCCGATGAAGAAGGCAAGTCCTCCGATAAGACCGCCTATGATTAAGTTCAATGCGAAGATGCCGACTGAGCCGGAGATACCGTAGCCGCTGGGAACGAGCCAGAGGCACATCTTCCGGATGCCGAATGGCAAGCCGACGCAGATCCACATAAGGAAGTAGTCACATACGCCGTCAGGCATATAGATCGGCTTGAGAAATGACGCGAGGCAGAACGCAAGCGCGATTGGAAGCAGAACCTCCTTCAAGAAGACTTTGATAGCACCCACTATATCCTCCTTCTGCCGGAAGTGTGCAGCAGCACCCTCCGGCTTGCTTGATTATTGTGAAAGTCCTTTGTTTTCGGTCAAAAAAAGAAGGGACTAAGCCAGAATGCCTTGATTTTCAAGGTCTTTCTGATTTAGTCCTATTATCGCACAATAATCCTTGACAATGATGCAGTCGATCTGATTGGCCCGCACCAGCTCAATGAGCTTCTGCACCTGCGGACGCTCAAAGATGATGCCGCTGTATCCATCGTCGATCTTTTCGGAAACGACCTCAATATCCGGGTTGTGCTCCACAAAGTTTTCAATGAGCTTGCGCTGATTGGAAACGCTGTCACTCTCGCTGGAATGATCGTCGGTGTAGGACAGGCGGATATAAGCGGTGGCTTTGAATTTAGGCATGAAAAAGCACTCCTTTCTCCCGGACTGCTCCCGCATGAAAAGAGTGGTTATCTGGCTATTAGGTTTTCATCCTTTTCCACACCGATCATAGCACTCTCTGCGGAAAAAAGCGAGGATGTCGCTCAGCGCAAAATGCCTTGCAGACATTCCTCCAACGTAACACCGTTCCCGGCGAAGCAGGCGTTTACCACGAAATCGCCGCAGCGGAAGCGGTAAGGATTTTTGATCTGGCGAATAAAGGCGGCAATGCGTTCTTCCTTGGGAAGATTTTTGTCTACGGATACTTCCCGGATGTCCACCAGTTCATCCGTGTGGATTTGGGTTTCGTTTGGTGTCGGCTGCATCATGGCGATCTCCTTTCTCGGTTTGGTGGGTTTCCTCAAGGTCACATGAATGCGCTGACGGGAAAGGCCATCAGCGCATGGTATCTGACTTTGAGAGGCGGCTGCGCGGGCAGAATTGGAGCCACATAACATAATGGCGAATACCGGCGCAGCCGCTCTGCTTGTCCATTTGAGAAGATCCATCCTATTTGCCACGCGCCCCGGATAGTGGGCATGATGCAGGCCGCCCTTGGCAGGGCTGTCATAACTCCACGATACCGCTGCCTCAAAGAGCTGGCGCATACCGCAGGGTTCCCCCTCAAGTCTGTGGGAGGGCGTGAGCAAGTTTCATTATCCGCCGCGCTGTCATCGCGCCCGATTTGCCGAATCGGGTCTAAGGCTGCGTAGATCGCTCGGATGGCTTTTCCGGAATCACCTCCTTGAAGCCATCGTCGTGGCGGCGCACCTTATGCCGCTATCACGCGGGTTTTGTGCCTGCATCATGGTCTATTCAGTTTTCAACGTTCGGTGAAAGGCTTCGTGGAGAATGTCCCTTCACCTATCGCCGATTTTGGGCCACTTTTGCACCCTGTTTTCAGCAATCAGGGAAAAGTTTTTTCATTTTCTTCATCGCCGCGCCGATGCTCTTGGAAATATTCTGATGGCTGACACCCTCGGCTGCGCCAATCTCATCAACCGTCATCCCATCCACGAAATACATCCACACCCTGCGGAACTGCGTATCCGTCAGGTGCTTCCGAATCTGCGTGACCTTTCTGACGCTGCGGTGGATTGCCTCTGCCCGGTCATGCGCCTGCTCCATGCAGACATCCACGGCAGGAATGGAGGCCGCTTCCTCGGATAGCTCATCCAACGCAAGCGTGTGATTGGCATAGACGTGAGCTTCCTTTTCGGAGGCGTGATAGTCCTCGTCCGACAGGGCTTTCCATTTCAGAAATTCTTTCTCGCTGGCAAAGTCCTCGCGGGTCAGGCGGACGATGACTTCATTGGCGTCCATATAAACGATGGCATCGGGGTCTTTCTTATTCAGCGCATAGATGCTTTTTCTATTAAACATTTTGTTCCTCCGTTCAGATCCGAGTGGGTAAAAAGGTCTGAACGAAGGGCGGCGGGGAGCGGCAGCCCACGGCGAAAAAGTGCCGGGAACGACAAAAAGCGCCCACACAGGCATAAAAGCCTGCATGGGCGCTTCGGTGCGGTTCAGTATGGAAATTGTCGGCGGCTGTCGGAGGGCATAGGTATCCTACGGTGTCCGGGTATCGTCCGGCTATGCTCCCGGCGCGGCTTGTTGCCGCAGCATTAGCGGCACCTCCTGTGCTCTCCTGTCATACGCATAGGTCCCTTTCATCTGAAAAATGTTGGGACAGCAAAAACAACGGCCGCCCCGTACAGAGCAGCCGCCGTTTTCCCTATACCATACGCTGCTTTTCAGTACCGCAAGGATGGGTGTCCTGTTATCGTCGTATTCTGATTTCTTTTAGGGCATTTCAGGACTATCCACAAGGGATACGCTGAACTCCTGCGCGGTTGCCCCCTCCGGCAGCAGCTTTGCCATGACCACCAGCCGCTGATTGCCGCTGTTGGCCTTGTCATACTTCCGGCAGCAGGTGGAGAGGGTCAGAACGGTATCTTCCTCGGAGAAGGTCACGCCATCAAAGTCAAGCCAGTTTTTCCGCGCAATCGTCTCAAAGAAGCTGGTCAGATCATCTCCCGTGGGATCAGGCGCAATATAGTCAAAGCCAATATCCGTGACGAATAGCGCGGTGATCTGGAAAATCATGTCCTCGCCATCCACAGAGAGATAGATATACGGATGCTCCTTTACAAAGTCTGCGTCCATATAACGGTAGAGCTTGGTGAACCGCACACCGTCCGGGTCGCAGTTGCTGGCGGAGTGACCGAAAACAGTGGTGTTTTTGTCCAGCTTATCCCTGCCGCCGATTTCGTTTTCACAATGGGCATAATAGCAGCCCCACATGGCATACTCACCGTTTTCATCCAGCTTCAGGTAATAGCCGTTGTCCTCCGCCTGCATCACGGGATCGTCTACCTCCGCACCGGGGATATACAGCCATGCCACGGTGTCGGGATTCTTCGCTCTGGCTTCCGCCAACTCTGCCTGCCTGTCCACCGAGGGGATAACTTCGCCCGCGGGAGTCGCTGATGGCTGAGACGCAGATGTGCCGGAAGGCGTTCTGTCGGGAATGTCGATAGGCTCCGTCCCTTTCTGATAGCAGCCCATGACTGCCGTGGTCATGGCAAAGAGAAGGACGGCCATGCAGATGATCGGACGAATGATTCTTGTGATTCTTTTCATAATGCTGTCTCCTTGCCGCGCTGGGATAGCGGCGCAGCTCAAAATGTCATTGATTTGTTTCTTGTAGCGAAAAGAGAACAGCGCAGCTTCAGGGCGAGATGCCCGTCCGCTGCGCTGTCCGATGTTCGCTTATGGGGTCATGCCAGCGGCTTTGATGTTTAGCCGTATGTCAGCCGGTCACTTCTTGCAGCGCCAGAGGAAGGTCACGATCTGCGCTCTGGTGCAATCCGCATTGGGGCTGAATGTCGTGCTGGTGGTTCCCTTGGTGATGTTCTCCTTGACCGCCCACAATACCGCATCAGCATAGTAGGCGGTGGACTTCACATCAGCAAAGGGATTGGCTGTACCCGCTGTCGGGGACTTCTCAGAACGCCACAGGAATGTGACGATCTGGGCACGGGAGCAGGTCATGTTGGGGCTGAACGTGGTGTCGCTGGTGCCCTTGGTGATGCCGTTTTCTACTGCCCACAGCACAGCGTCGTAGTAGTAGCTGCCCACAGGAACGTCGGTGAAGGGCATGGTGCTGGTTTTAGAGGCGGGGCTTCCAGCGGTGCGCCACAGGAAGGTCACGGCCTGCGCACGGGTGCAGATGCCGTCCGGGGAGAAATGGGTATCATCGGTTCCCTTGGTAATGCCGTTCTCCACTGCCCAATCCACAGCATCCTCATAATAGCTGCCGGTGGCTACATCCACAAACACGCCGGTCTGGGGGTTGCCGTTGGCTTTCATAAAGATGACCTCGATGGTATGGGTTCTGCTGACATTCTCAAAGGTGTAGGACTTCACCGCGCCGATGCTCTTGCCGTCGATCTTGACGTTGGCGACAGCATAGCCCTTATCCGGGGTGATGGTGAAGGTCTGATCCCGGCCCTCACGGACGCTGACATTGCCGGAGGGAGAAATGGAGCCGCCAGCCCCGGCAGTTGCCTTGATGGTGTAATAGCTGTAAGAATGGCCGCTGCCATTATAACGCCAGTGTGCCGTATAGGTTCGGTTGCCAGTGCTGCCCGTTGGGATGGTGACGGTCATATTGTTCTCGCCGTCAAGCCCCGTGCCGCTCCAGCCGGTGAAGGTATAGCCGGATTTGGTAGGATTCTTGAGGGTGAAAGTCCTCGTCTCGATGGTGTAGGTGTCGGGATTGCCCTCCGCAGTGCCGCCGGCCAGATCATAGGTGATCGTGTACTCGGTGGGTGCAGGCGCGTCCTTTTCGAAGATGGCCTTGACCTCCACGTTGTCGTTCGGCATGAGGAACTTGTTGTTCTTGATGGTCACGCCGCCGCTGATGACTTGCCACTCCTTGAAGTGGTAGCCCTCTTTGGGCATGGCGGTCAGGGTGATCTCCGTGCCGGTCGCAGCGGTGGAAGGAGTTGCGGTGCCGGTGCCGTTTCCGTCATTGCTGACGGTGACGGTGTAGGTGGTGGGGGTAATAACGCTGTTTTCCCACAGCGCCTTGATCTCTGTGTCCCCGCTCACGGTATAGGTATCGCCTACCTTGTACTCCGTGCCGCTAATCTCCCAAGCCTTGAACTCCTGATCGGTGGGAGCGGTGAAGCCGCAGACGGGCAGGATGTAATTTGTCTCTGCCTTGACGATCACGGGACCCATGCTGCCGCTGCCGCCGTTGCCGCTGAAGGTGATTGTGCAATCCGCAAGCGGCGTACCCTCACCCACAGTGACTTCCGCATCGGTGCTGGCAAAGTGGTTGTTATCCTCCGCATAGCGGACGAAGTAATTGCCAGCGGACAAGTTATCAATCTCCGTGCCGCTGCACGCCGTATAGCTTCTTTCGCCTGCCATACGGTATTCCATCTTATCAGTCACGCCGCTGATTTTGCCGTCGCTGCCGCCCACGGTGATGGGCGCGACACCGATCAAGCCGTCAGGAGCTTCCCGCGTGGCTTTGCCGATGCTCCACGCTGCGGTCACGGCATCGGTGCTGCCGTCCACCCATTTGCCGGTCTTGGATGTGACGCTAACGGTGTAATCGCCCGCGTCCGTGCCGGTGTTGCCGGAGATGTCCATAGTAGCGAGATCATAGCCGTTCACGGTCGCGGTATGCACAGAGCCGTTATAGGTATATGTTCCCGTTACGCTGATGTTGGGCTTTGCGGGATCGGTGGGCACGGGAGGTGCGTCCTCCTCGAAGATAGCCTTGACCTCCACGTTGTCGTTCGGCATGAGGAACTTGTCGTCCTTGATGGTCACGCCGCCGCTGATGACTTGCCACTCCTTGAAGCGGTAGCCCTCGTTGGGCGTGGCGGTCAGGGTGATTTCCGTGCCGGCCACGGCTTTTGCATGAGATGCGGAAGCCGTTCCGTTCCCGTCCGTTCTCACGGTGATGGTAAATTCGGTGGGCGCGGGAGGTGCATCTTTCTCGAAGATGGCTTTAACCTCCACGTTGGCACTCGGCATAGTGAACTTATCGTCCTTGATGGTCACGCCGCCGCTCATGACCTCCCACTCCTTGAAGTGGTAGCCCTCGTTGGGCGTAGCGGTCAGGGTGATCTCCGTGCCGGCCGCGGCTTTTGCATAAGATGCGGAAGCCGTTCCGTTTCCATCCGTTCTCACGGTGACGGTGTGCTCGGCTGCGGGGGCCTCTGTGCTGATGGTGAAGTAGTGCTCCGCCTTGCCGCAGTAGTTTCCCGTGCCGTACAGCGTCACCTTGGGAGCCTTTTTGCTGTCAAAGCCCTCGTCGCCCGGTGTGAGGGTGTAGGGATGGACGTTGTTGGAATAGATGGCGGTGTAGTCCGTGTTCTCCGTAAGCTGCTTCGTTTTGTTCTCGCCCGTCTGATGGGAAAGCCCCGTCAGCTTCTTTTCGCTGCCGTCATGGGCGCAGTCCGTCAGCCCCTCGAGCGTCAAAAGCCCATGCTCATAGCAGTATCCAAGATCATACTTGTCGCAGAGCGCGCATTTGCCGTACTCGTCAGGGCTATGGTCAATGGTCTTTCCGTTGACGGTGCTGCCGCAGATGGTGATGTTTTCCGCCGGAATACCGGGCAGCTCCTTTGTGTGCAGCTTGTCATAGACATAGTTTGTGCCGTCCTTTTCCTCAAGCCGGAAGGATTCCACCGTGCTGTTCAGAATTTGAATCTTTCCAATCTCTGAAGCTCTGCCAGACGAGTTTTTCCCGATGCCGGGAATATAGTCGGTACCAGACCTCAAATTGCCGCCCTTTGCGGTCACGGTGCTGTTTTCAATAAGAATATTTATCTGGCCTCCACTTGAGCCATACGCCGCGCCGATGGCGGGGCCGAACAATTCATTGCGAACGGACACCTGGCTGTTCGCAATGCGGATACGGCTCTCACCATAGGATTGGGATTGTGTACCGTTGCCGATAACCGCGTTGACTGAAGACCTACTATCGATTTGGCTGTCCTGAATGTCGATGCTGCCAAAGGAAGCCTTTTCGCCGCCGCCAATCGTGCAGCGATTATAGGTGTACTCATCGTTCAGGCGGATGCTGCTGCCGCGGATCACGATCTCTTCAACGGAAGAATATTCTCCACGTGCGCCGATGATATCGCCCGTCAACACGATGCTGTCCGTGATCTCCAGCTTTTTCAGCGTCTTTGCATCATTCGGTGATTGCACGGTTTCGTCCATGAAAATACCGTAGGTGTGCAGATCGGAATCCCGGATGGCGATGCTCCCATTGCCGCCGACGCGAATGCCTCTCAAATGCGGCAGCCTGATCTCGCCGTTTTCAATAACGATCTCGCTATTGCTGCCCACGCGGATCCCGTCGGTATGAGTGGTGGGTATGTCCGTGGATTCAACGCGGCAGTTTCGGATGGTGAGCTTCCCACCCGGCGAGTCTGCGTCCCAGCCGATCAGGACCTTTTCGCTGCTGAGAAGCGGAAGCTCTGCGTCCGAAATGGTGATGCTTCCGACGCTTCCGCCGGCAGCTCCGCCGATGCAGGCGCCGTCCTTACTGGAAATGGATTTGATCGCATTGCCGTTGATGGTGATGCTTTTGCAATCCACACGCTCGGAATAGCTGTCCGTAAAGCCGCCGATGGCTGCGCCGCTGCCCTCGGCGGAAACGGTGAGCTCACCGCCAGTGATGCGAATGTCGCCCTTACTGCCGATGCCTGCCGCACCGCCTTTTCCGACCGCATGGATGACGCCGCCGTTGATGGTAACGCCGCTCTTGCCGTTGCCTTTATCGCCAATGGCGGCGTTATTGTGATTGGCCGTGGCTTCTATCTCTCCGCCATTGATGGTAACGGTCATTGCCCCGGTGTTATAAATTCTGGCTCCGCCGATGCCGAAGCCCTCTCCCTTGGCAGTTGCCTTGACCGTGCCGCCGTTGATGATGACGCTGCCGCTCTCATACGGCCCGATTCCGTTTCCGGAGAGCACCCTGTGCGAATTTTCTCCAAAGTTGTTGACGCCCCCAATGGCGGTTACATCGCCGCCGTTGATGGTGATCGTGCCGCCATATCCTGTGGTGATCGCATCGCAGGTAGCCTCGGCGATGACCGTTCCGCCGTTGATGGTGACGCTGCCGCCATATCCCATTTGGCATGTGCCGATCCCTACGCTGTCCACAGCAAGAGGATTGCCTTCCGGCAAGGCAAAGGGTTCGGTACGGACAACGCCGCCATTGATGGTGATGCTGCCGCCTTGCCTGAGATTGCCAGGCGTATCTCCGTCGGAGGAAACGTTGCGATCATAATCCGATCCGCCGATGGCGGAGGAGCCCTGCTGTCCTTTGGCGTGGATATTGCCGCCGTTGATGATGATCGTACCCTCGTTTTCATAGTAGTTGTCGTTGGCAGCCCACACGCGCACACCGGCGCCGATGCCGGACAGTCCAGCCACAGGCCACACACTCTTTTCATGATCAGACAGCTCCGGGAGGCACGCCGTCAGCTTGCCCATGGATGCCTCAGCGGTGCTCTGGGCGTATATGGTGAAGGTGTCGCCCTCCTTCACGTTGATGCCCCACGGTACCGTGAGGTGGCAGTCGTCCTTCAAAATCAGATTGACCGCGCCGTGGGTGTCCAAGCGGGGCGTGATGGTCACGTCGCCCTCCACCACGTACCAGCCTGCGGGCATATCGTACCACTTGTTGTCGCTATTGAAAAAATCCTCGATAATAACTCTTTCCAGCACCGTGTATTCGGTGCAGAAGCGCTCCTTGCCGTCCGCGTCCAGATAGCGCACGGGGGTTTGCTCGACAGCGTTGTTCACGGTAATGCTCAGCGCCCTTGTGTCGCTGCCCTCGCTGTTTTCTGCCTTGACGGTGAAGGTGGCGGTTCCCGCCGCAGTGAGTATGCCGCTGATTTCTCCGGTTTTTTCGTTCAGACGTAAACCGGCAGGCAGAGCGCCTTCATCAATGCTCCATGTGATGGGCGCTGCGCCGATGGCGGTCAGGGTATGGCTGTAAGCCTTGCCTGTCTTGCCGTCCGGCAGACTGTCCGTGGTCACGATGACGGTATAGGTGTCTGGCACAAACCGCGCCGTGAGCGTGGTTACATCCTCCGGAACGCTATCACCGGGCGCGTAGAGCTTGCCGTCGCTGCCAAGCCACTTAAAGTAATTGCCTGTAGCTCCCTCCGGGCGGGTCAGACCGTCGGACGCAGGCGCGGTAAATTCGCTGCCGTTTTTCACGATGATCCGAATGCTGCTTTCATCGCCCAGCTTGCCGCCGCCAAGGTCAAGAGTAACGGTTTTCAGCCCGTCAGGACCTATCGTGTCACGGTTCAAAACCTCGAGGACGGGGCGGAAACCGACCTGCGGGTTTTGGCCCGCAGCGTCGCGGTGGCCACAGAAGCGGCTCGAATAGTGCCCGCGAACCGTACGGCGCCACGGCAATCTGATCACAGTATCTTGTCCACACGAAAAAATCCCGTTCCAGTTTTTGATATATCCGTCGTCCTTGTCCAGCAGCCTGTCCCATTCGTTGCTTTGGGGCGTGCCGCGTTCTGAATCACCTGAGCCTGTATAATCACTTCCCTCGGATGGCGCACGCATCGTATAGTCCACACCGCCGGCGGTGTAGTCTTTGCCAAAAATCAACCCTGCGGTGTTCAGGTCATTCCAGCTTATCGTATGCGTTACGGTATAGTCCGCCACAAACAGGCTGTGGGCATATTTGTTCTGCTCTGCATACTCCTCGGTGGTTGCCATCTCCGATGTGAGCTTGTAGGCGTCCACTGTCCCGGCGTAGGTAAAGGGGACATAATGCATTGTTTTGTCCGGCAGAGAGCCGTTCGCCGTGCCGGGAATGCTCACGCCGGAGAGGTCAAAGTAATAGGTGCCGTCGGGAGCGAGGTTGAACTGCTCTGGGGGAACAAACTGCGCCGTCAGCTTGGTTACGTCCGCCGGAACATTATCGTCCGGAGCGTAGAGCTCGCCATCGCTGCCAAGCCACTCGAAGTAGCTGCCGGTATTTCCGTCGGGGCGGGTCAGACCTTCGGACGCAGGCGCGGTAAAGCTCTCGCCGGTTTTCACAATGATCTGGATAGTATCCGAGCTTCCTCCCAATTTTCCGCCGCCAAGGTCAAGGGTAACGGCTTTCAGCCCGTCAGAGCCCAGCGTGCCGGGGTTCAGGACTTCAAGGACGGGGCGGAAACCGAGGAACGGGAAGGAGAGCGTAGTATTGGCGCCGGCATATTTGCGGGGCAAATCGTACCGGCCGCGAATCACACGGTTCGATAGCGTATTGGGTAAAGTATCTTGTCCCCAGGAACCTATATTTCTCCAGTTTTTGATATATCCGTCGTCCTTGTCCAGTATCCTGTCCCATTCGTTGCTTTGGGGCGTGCCGCGTTCTGAATCACCCGAGCCTGTACCACCACTTCCCCCGGACGGCGCACGCAGCGTATAGTCCACGCTGCCGGTGGCGTAGCCTTTGCCAAAAATCAGCCCTTCGGCATTCAGGTTATCCCAGCTTACCGCATGCGTTACGGCATAGTCCGCCACGAACAGGCTATGGGCATATTTTTTCTGCTCTGCATACTCCTCGGTGGTGGCCATCTCTGATGTGAGCTTGTAGGCGTCCACTGTCCCGGCATAGGTAAAGGGGACATAATGCATTGTTTTGTCCGGCAGAGAGCCGTTTGCCGTGCCGGGAATGCTCACGCCGGAGAGGTCAAAGTAATAGACGCCGCCGGGAGTGAGGGTAAACTGCTCATCAAACTGTGCCGTCAGCTTGATTACATCCGCCGGAACGCTATCGCCGGGCGCGTACAGTTTCCCATCGCTGCCAAGCCACTGAAAATAACTGTCGGTATTTCCCTCCGGGCGGGTCAGACCGTCGGACGCAGGCGCGGTAAATTCGCTGCCCTTTTTCACAATGATTTGAATATCCTCAGAGCTGCCGCCCAGCTTGCCGCCGCCAAGGTCAAGGGTAACGGCCTTCAGTCCGTCAGAGCCCAGTGTGCCGGGGTTCAGGATTTCAAGGACGGGGCGGAAACCGACGTACGGACTGGAGCGCGTAGCACGGTTGTAGCCCCAGAAGCGGGCCGAACTGTACCCGCGAACCGCACGGCTCGTCCACGAAGAGCGCGAAATATCCTGCCCCCACGAATGCATCCTGCTCCAGTTTTTGATATATCCGTCGTTCTTATCCAGTATTCTGTCCCATTCGTTGCTTTGGGGCGTGCCGTGTTGGGAATCGCCCGAGCCTGCACTATCGCTTCCCACGGACGGCGCACGCAGCGTATAGCTCACACCGCCGGCGGTGTAGTTCTTGCCGAAAATCAGCCCTTTGGCATTCAGGTTATCCCAGCTTACCTCATGCGTTACGGCAAAATCCGCAATGAATAGGCTGTGGGCATATTTGCTCTGCTGTGCATACTCCTCTGTGGTTGCCATCTCCGACGTGAGCTTGTAGGAGTCCACTGTCCCAGCATAGGTAAAGGGGACATAGCGCATTGTTTTGTCCGGCAGAGCATCGTTCACCGTGCCGGGGATGCCCATTGCCGAGAGGTCAAAGTAATAGGTGCCGCCGGGGGCAAGGATGAACTGCTCGTCGATTTCACCCGCCGCGAAGGCCGTTGTCGGCAGCAGCGTCAGCACCATGCAGCACAGCAGCAGGATGCTGAGGATTCGTTTCTTCATGTCCTTTTTCCCTCCTGTTCGTGTCGGTTCGGCTTATCCGCCCCGTCTTTTTTCTGATTTTCTCTTTTTCTGAGCCGGAAGCACAGCGCGGTGATCGCCGCCGCCGCGGCAAAGGAGACGACAGCCACCAGCACATAGCCGCCCGCATCCTCCCGCAGCAGCATCGCGCCGAACACGCCCCATACGGCTGTCTGTCCCGGCCCGACGACCGTGCCCGCTGTCTGCATCAGCGCCGCACACAGCAGCATACACGCGGCGCTCAGTCCATAGATGCCGCGCCGTTGCCTCCGGCGGTTGTTTTCCCGCACCCGCTGCTTGACGAGTGCGACCCGTCTTGCGGTATCGTACATTTCGTTTGAACCTCCTCTCTGGATTTTTTGAAATGCGGCTTAAAAACCCCTTCACTTATATAGGTACAAAAAATCGAAAAAACTCTCACCCAAAACGCAAAATTTTTCAAAAAAATTTGAGAGCCGCCAAAAAGCAGCTCTCAGGGAGTGGCTATTCGGTTATTTCCTCTGCCCGAGGCGGAAAGCGGACAGCTCTCCCGCCGCCACCAGCAGCGCCGGCAGGGCGTAGGCCACATACTGCGCCGCGCCGCCGTAGGCGATGAGCAGATTATAGATGGCGTGGAGGGTGATGGCCGCGCCCAAGAGGCCGCAGGTGCCTGCGATCTTCAGCCACGTCCGCTGCCACGTGTATGCAAGGCCACCGCCGACGATCAAGCCGCAGATCACATGCATGGCCCCCGTGCCGAAGCCCCGGAAGAAAATGAAGGAGAAGCGGTCTGCGCCGTTCTGGATCAGATAGCAGACGTTTTCAAAGGTGGCGAAGCTCAGGGCAACCGTGATGGCGGCGGGCTTGATCTTATCGCCCTCCGGCTCGAATACCAGAAGATAGAACACCAGCGGCAGCAGCTTCATCATTTCCTCCACCACCGGCGCGATCTCCGCCGTGGCGGCAAGGGCGTCCGCCTGACACACCGCCGCGAGGAAGGTGTTGATATAGGCCGAAAGCAGACACACCCCCATTCCGGCAATGCAGAACAGGAAGAAGCGGAGCTGCCGCCTGCCCATGCACAGGGCGGCTACCAGCAGCGGGGATACCATGCAGAGGAAGATGTTTTCGATGTAGGTCATGCGTCCACCGCCTTTCTCGTGGCGGGCAGCAGCCCCAGAATCGCAAGCGTCAGTAGCATATCACACCAGAAGGTGGGACTTGCCGGTGAGGTATCCGGCCAGAAGCAGCCCGCCGTCCACAGCAGATATTCCGAACCGGCAAAGCACAGCACGCCGATGTGGAAGCACCGCATATTCCGCGCCGCGCCCGTCTGTCCGTTGGCGTAGACCAGCCCCCGAATGGCGCAGAAGGAGAGCCATATCATCATGCCGCACCAGATCAGGTTGGAGAGAATGTCCCCAAAGGTGCAGTAGAACGCCAGCAGCGGCACGCCGAACGCAGGCGCGAGCCATGCCCTGCGGCAGCGGAAGCTGCGCTCGTCCTGACTGGCGAGCGTGGCCTGCAAAATGCGCAGGAAAATGACGCTGGCCACCCAGCCGAACTCCGAGACATAGAAAACCCGCGGCGTGGTATCGAACAGCAGCAGATACAGCGTCCAGTAGAGCGCGCCGAGGGCAAAGCAGCCGTAGAAGCACAGCAGCAGAAAATACGCCTGTCGCCCACTTTTCCGGTAGGAGATACCCGAGAGCAGCGCGCCCACGAACGTGACCAGCAGTTGCAGCAGGTTCTCAATCAGCTCCATGCGCATCCTCGCTTTCCTCGTTCTGCCCGTCCTCCCGGTTCATCTGCCGCAGCCGGAAGCACAGAACGGTCACGCACACGCCGAGTAAAAACGCCAGCAGCCCGATGACGATGTATCCCAAGGCAGCGCCGCCGCCGTACATACTGGCCGCCGTTTCAAAGCCGGAGTAGTCGCCTGTCTGGATGCTTGCGGCAATGCCGGGCATGGCAAGGGACGCGCCGATGAGCAGTACAAGGCACGCCGCCACGGCAGAAGCCATGGTGATCGTATTGCGCCGCAGCCGTTTTTCCCGCTCAATTTGGGCGATGCGCCGCTTCGTCTCCGCGACGCGCTCCTCATGACTCCGCATTTGTGATTCCCTCCCGTTCCAGCAGCCTTCGCAGGCTTTCTTTTCCGCGATACACCATGTTGGTGATCTGTTTTACCGTTTTCCCCGTGACCTCCGCCGCCTGTGCGTAGCTCATATCCTCGAAATAGGTGAGGTACAAAACCTCCCGGTAGTCCGGGTTCATTTCATCCATGCAGAAGTGCAGGATGCGGTTTCGCTCCTCCGTCCGTATGACCTCCTCCGCCAGCAGCCGTCCGTCCGGCTCACCGGTCAGCGCATCGAGGCTGAATAGCGGTTTTCGCTTGCTCTTGTGGCGCAGTGCCATGTGCCGCGCCGCCTTATAGAGATACGCCTTGAAGCCGCCGTCCCGTACTTTTGGCTTTTTCGTGAACAGATAGGCGAAAACATCCAGCATCAGCTCCTCCGCCTCGTGAACGTCGTGCAGATAGCCGTCGATATACAGGGTCAGGGGGTCGCCGTATTTTTTCATCAGGGCATTAAGCCCTTCGTCGTCACCGCTCAGATATTGGCGGTACAAGCTCTCGTCGCAAGTCATAGCGTTCACTTCCTTTTTGCGGATGCTTCCAATTCCAATGCGGAGGGGATTCGTCAGGTGCTTGTCCTGCCGGAATCGCGGTGCTGCCCCTTGAAGCGCGGGTCGGAGGGCTTTTCCGCGTTTTCCGGGATCGCCCATGAGCGCCCGAACCGGGACGCGCCGGGGATCCGCCCCTCGGCGCAATATTGGTTGACCCGCCGCTCCGACACGCCCCAACGGTAAGACGCCTCCCGAATGGAGATATAGCCCTTGATCCCGTTCATACCGCACCTCCGCATGGATAATACTCAACACGATACATTATATACGAATATCCGAAGAAACACAAGACATCCGGCGAAGTGTTCAGAGAAAAGTTACGGATAGGAGCGACATTTTTTGAAAAAGTCCTCCGAAACTGGCCAAAACGCCCCTTTCGGATTGTAGTATGGGTAGAGGGGAAAACGGGGGTACGAACGGGGGCAAGAAAGCGGCAAGCAATGCAAAGCGGTACCCACTTTGCAAAAACAGGCGGATTCCGTTTACACGGAGCCCGCCTGTTTCATGCTTGTTGGGGCGCTGCCCCAATCCCCGCAGAACACAAAAACTGTGTTCTGGAACGATGGATAAATCCATCGGCTGCGCGATTTTGCAAATCGCTTATGGGCAGGCAGCTCAGCGCTGCTCTGCCTCTTTTTCCCGTCGTTCATTCGCTTCCTCCTGCTCCTTATCCAGCTCCAGAATACGGTCGATATTGGCCTTGGCCGTCAGCAGCTCTTTCATTTCCTCACGGGCTTTTCGGTAGTCGGCATAGGCGGCTTTCTTCTCCGCCAGCAGCTCGGCGTACTCGGTATTCAGCGCCTTGATGGTGGGCAGCTTCTTGAAGCCCAGTCCATCAAAATAGTTCTTTGCGGCCTTGTGGATCGTGATCTCGCTTTCATGCTCTGCAAGAAATTTCTTGGAGTACCCGGCCTTGCGATAGGCAACGTAGGTATCGCGGGTCTTGGCGTAATTGGCAATATGCTCCCGCAGCACCGCAATCTCAGCCATGCGCTTTTCCGCAGCCTTAATCCTTGCGGAAAGCTCATTGAAGTGAGCGGACGCTGCCGCCGCTTTCTCTGAGAGAACGGCGTAATCTAAAAGCTCATGGTCTTGCAGATAGGCCACCGTCTGTGCCATCTGCTTCAAATTGAACAACGTCGCCCAACGCGCATAACCGGCACCTTTGCCAGCGCGTAATTTTGTCTGAATGTCCACCAGCAGATTCCCGCTGCGCTTTTCCGGTTTGACCGGTGCGGCGGCGCTCTTTCGCGGCGTATGCGCCTTTTCACCTGCAATCACCGCACGAAGATCTGCGGGAGTATAACCGTCGCCGAGGGTATCCATGCGAATGGATTTTTTCTGTTCGCCGCCTAACAGGGACGGGACTTTCTTGCCCTTGACCTCATACCCGGCCTGCCGCAGCAGCTCCAGCAGCGTTTCAAAGCTGTCGGGCTTTTGCGCCAGCGCATCGTCAATGGCCGCGCATATCCGCTCCCGGTGGGAGGGCTTCTTTTTGTCGCCCAGCCACTTGTTGTAGCTCTTGCCGTGGCGCTTCGGATTCTCCACGATGGAGTAGCCGTTCTCGATGCAGATGGTATCGTTGAGCCGCCGCACGGCGCGGCTGCTGCCCCAAAAGTTTCTGAATTTCCGGGTCTGGCTGAGTGCGGTGGAGTTCCAGATCACATGATTGTGAATATGGGCTTTGTCGATATGGGTGCAGACGATATAGGCGTGATTGCCTTTGGTGAATCGCTTGGCCAGCTCACAGCCCAAACGGTTCGCTTCCTCCGGTGTGATCTCTCCGGGAACGAAGGACTGCCGCAGATGGTAGGCGATCACATCATCCTCGCCGCGCACTCTGCCGGTCTTGTGGGTGTATTGATTTTTGGCGAAAAGGAACTCGGCATCGGCGATCCTGCTGTCGCACTGCCAGCTTGTTATCAGCCTGCCGCCGTCCGTCTTTTGCGGATTTTCGGTGTAGTCGATGATAGCGCTGATGGCCTGTCCCACCGTGCGGCCTTTGCCGGTGTGGAGAGGCATCAGGCGTGTGGTTGCCATGTTGGACACCTCCTTGAAAAGTCAAACGGCCTGCCGTAGCAGACCGTTTGAAATGTGTTAATTTGCAAGAGGTAAAAGCAAACTGATAGTTCGACAAACTGGAATTTTCAAATTAGTCTTTGCAAATAACCTTTGAACCTTCACCATCAATTACAATTCCCTGACGGTTGTTAATTGGGCATAGATTCAAATCCGAAAACTCAGTCATTATTTTCTCGGTAACTTTCTTAAATGGTGCTGTAAGATAATGCGGAAGAACATAGAAATCAATCAAATCAAGCCCTGCATCATCTTCTTGTGAGTAGTCCTCCGGCTTTTCATCCATTTGCTCGATATATTGGATGCTTGGAGCGCATATAATCGCACCTGCCGATTCACCAATCATCAGTTTTCCCTTTGCCAATTCTTTCTTCAACAGCTCATCCGTTCCCGTTTTACGGAGCTGGTCTATAAGGAAAAAAGAATTTCCGCCGGTAAAATATATCACATCCGCATCTTCAAAAACAGACTGTATCGTTGAATAAGCCTCCGTTGAAATATCAATTTCAGTTACGATTGCTCCCAACTTTTTGAATAATTTTCGAGCCGAGCCGACATAACCGGTGTAGCCTTCACGCAGCGAAGCTGTTGGAATAAATGCGACTTTTTTATTTTCAATTTCTTCCTTTATCAGACTTCCTACACTTGAAAAGTGCGAACATAAAAACAGTTTCATCAATATTCTCCTTTATATATAAATTCCGATTTGCTGCTCTCTATTACTCCCGTGCCAGTTCATATAGGCTGCGGATGGATTCCATGACCGTATGCCACGACAGGTCGGCGGCATAGGAAAACTTCTTCTGATAAGCCCGCCACAGCTTTTCCATGTTTGGGTCGGCCTCAACTTCATCAAAGGCCGCAGGCGCGTCGGCAAGATACTTCTCTGTACCGCGTTTCCTGGCCGTTGCAATGAGCGCCGCACGGAGATCGGCTGGGACGATGCTCTGGCCGTGGAGCTGGCTCAGAATGTGCAGATCATAGAAATCTCTCATGCGGGTGTTGGTGGTGGCGCGGGACACGACAGTTTCCAGCTTCTCAGCCAGAACAGTTTCCAGATTGTACGCCAAAATTTCAATGGAACGATCCTCCAGCATCAGCTTGAAGCTGTAACGCACTTCGCGGGGCGTGATGGCGTCGCCGGTGGAAATGTCGATCTTGAGCGGCGTTATCACGCCGTCAAACTCCGTTTCCATGCTGACACGGATGCCCGGATACTCGGCCTCGTCCATGATCTCGGAAATGCGCTTCACCCGGAACCCCACGCCATCGTCCACCGGTACGGAGATGATGGAGGCAATCATGTTCTCCACGTCCTCGATGCCGACCGTCGCACCCTTTACGGTCGCGTCAATGTCCATCGTGGAGCGGGCGTCAAGGCCGACCATTGCAGCCACCAGCATCCCGCCTTTAAGGATGAACTTGTCCCGATATTCCGAAAGAGAAATGCGCTCCAGAAAGCGCTCCATCATGTAATTGCGCATCAGGATTTGCGCATCTGCGGATTTGTCCTTGGAGAGATTGCGTATCAGGTCTTTGAGCTGCCGTGCAGTCTTAATCATAAGAGTACCTCCAAATACTGCCGAAGCAGTTTTTCAACACGGAACATCTGCGCATAGCGCATCAGCTTCCGCAAGTCCTTGTCTTTTCGTTTTGCGTATTGCTTGAGTGCATCCTGAAAGGTCTGCATCTCGATTCCACTACGGCTGCGGATCAGATCGCAGATGGTACGCTCCATATCATAGACGGGAACCGAGTTGCCAAAGGGCGTGTTCATCGTGACGATCCCCACATCATGCAATTCTTTCTTGATGGTGTAGACCTTGATGCCGTCTGCTTGCAGGCTGGCAGGATTGTAGCCGGTCTTGACCGTGATGGAATACGGATTCGGCTCCCGGTCGGTCAGGTCATGGAAAAACAGCGCGCTCTCATGGGAGAATACAGCCTGCGCACAACGAAGGTGCAGCAGGTACATGGCGTCCGTCCATGCATCTGGCGAAACATAAACGCCATGCGCGGCCTGCTCTACGCCGCGCTGCTTGGCGTAGGCGTAAAACGTGGACTTGGCAATACCGATTTCCAAAACCTGCGCGGTTTTGACGATCCCATTGTTTTGCTGAAAAAGCAGATCAAGCCGGTCGTAGGCGGTCATGTTATCACTTCCTTCTTGCTAATATTATATCCGAGATTAGCAAGAAAGTAAACAACGATTTTAGAAAAGCAAGCCGAGGCATCGCCCCGGCTTGCGCTTTAACTATGGATGAAGTTTTTCATGGCAGCGTTCACGTCTTGCAGCTTGCCAAGTCCCTGCACCGCCAGCAGCGGAAGTCCCATCGGGCTGATTAGAAACGCCAGCACAAGGAGGATAATGCCATTTTTTACAGAGTAGGTAATCATCACGGCGATGGCCAACAGGGAGAGCAGGCCGCTTGCCAGCTTGAACGCGAAGCCGGAGCAAGACAGCAGCCCCGCGCACAGCCAGACGAACAGGGACAGGATAAGCGATAGCGGCACAAGGATAATTTTCAGAATGGACATTTGACGGCCTCCTTTTCAAAGACGTTATGCTTTTCTAATATCAGAATACCATGACAGCGCGCGCTTTGCAACAATGCGAGGCTTTTGCTTTGTGTGAACAGGGGCGGCGGAGTGACCGCCGCCCCTGCGACTTATTTCAGCGCCGCCAGCGAGGAAACGATTTTCTCTGCCGCCGTCCATATCCGTTCCTGACTTTGCTGAATGTCCTCCAAATCGGCCTCATAGATGCGGCCTGTTTCGTGAGCGCGGCGGGTAAGCTGGTTGAGGTTGTTGCTGGAATACCGAAGCAGGGACACCAGCTCCCGCAGCTCCGGAAGGTCGAGCTTCACCACATATCCGTCAATCGCCATCTTGCGGAGATACGCCGCCATGTTGGTGGTGCCGAACTGCGCCATCTTCGTTTCAATCATTTCCCGCTCCTGCGGCGTGACGCGGAATTTGAGCTGAATATCCCGTTTGCGCTTTGCCATCGCTCAGCGCTCCGGGGCTTTGGACTTCGCCGAAATTTTCGGCGAAGTTGTTTCAGGCGGCTTTTTCAGCTTATCCCGGACAGAGGTTTTCTGCCGCTCCTGTGCGTAGGCTTTGCGGGTCTGGCTGAGAAACAGATCCACCAGACCGGGATGGCTGTTGACGGCCAGATAGCAGTTGCGGTCAGTACCCCATGTGTCGGGATTGGCGGGGATGGACATGGCGTTTGTCCATGCCCGGTTGTCGGGTGAATACCGTCTGTCCCAATCCGCTTGACAGACGGTAATGGCGAGGATATAAAATGCGCGGTCATAGCCGAACTGCTGCACCACCTGATCGACTGCCGCTGCATCCAACCGGTTATCCCGGTAGTGGTCACGGATGGCGGTTTCAATCGCTTCCTTGCAGGCCGTGTTCGCTTGATTGGAAGCGCGGTAGGCCGCAAGCTCGTCATGCTCTCTGGCATAGGATGCCGGGTGTTTGTAAACGGGGAGATTTTTCATTATCGTGCCTCCATTTCTTTTTTGTGGGGCTTTTCCGGTGTGCCATGAACGGGCGGCGCTTTCAGCCTGTCCAGAACGGAAGGCCGCGTCGATTTTGCAATCGCCTGCTCAGGCTGCGGCTGTCCCTTGCCGTCCAGATTCAGTTCCATATCCAACTCAATCAGCCGCGCAGTTTTCGCGGCCAGCTCCTGCTCCTGCGGGAATGGCTTACCGACCTCAGCCTTTGCCGCTGCCTGCTGGTTATAGAGGTTTTCAAGCTGCTCCTGAACGCTGCGCAGACGCTCCGGCATTTTATCCAGCGCGTTCTCGATGCGGACAAGGTTGCCTCTGGCATCCGAACCGAGTTCAACGCGATGGGTCATCTGGCCTTTCAGCGTCAGCGTGTACGTTTTCCAAATGGAATCAAAAGCAACGGACATGGTAAAGCCGCGATAGCTGCCGATCTGTACCGGGTCTTTGCCCTTGACCTCCTTGCAGGTGTCCAGCAGTGCGGCACCGGCGTTTTCCTTATCGGTGAGCCGGTCGCCGCGAATCTCCATGCCGACAAAGCCCTCTGCCGGGAGCGGATGCGCTGCGAGGGTCTGCATATCCGCCTCCAGTCCACGAACAAAGCCCTTGTGTTCTTCTATCTTTTCCGGGAAGTATTTCAGCAGACTGTCCTCCAAGCGGAATTGCTTGCTGTTGTGGTCTGCCTTCATAATTTTGAGCTTGGACACCTCGATGTCCAAATCCATACGCTCTTTGATGCGGGGATCACCGGCACAGAGCGCCTTGATCTCCGCAAAGGACAGCGCCGTGGCGTCCACATCCTCACAGGAGCGAACCGGGGATTTTGAGGTCATGATCTGAGAGATGAATTTCTGCTTATTTTCCACCGTTTGCCAGAGGTAGGCATCAAACGTCCCCTCGGTCACATAGCGGCATACATGAACGAGCTTGTTCTGATTGCCCTGACGCTCGATGCGGCCTTTTCGCTGCGTGAGATCACGGGGACGCCACGGGCAATCCAAATCGTGAAGTGCGACCAAACGATCCTGCACGTTGGTTCCTGCGCCCATTTTGGCCGTGCTGCCCATCAGGACGCGCACCTGACCGCTGCGTACTTTTGCGAACAGCTCCCGCTTTTTGACCTCCGTATTGGCGTCGTGGATGAACGCGATTTGTTCCGGGGGCATACCGGCGTCAATGAGCTTTTGGCGCACATCCTCATAGACCGTGAACGGCGTTTCCGCGCTTTCCTCCAATGAAATCGCACTCTCCAGCGCATGGATTTCCGGGCTGTCCAGCGTACCGGGGGAAGCCTTTGCCGCCCGCTGTGAGGGCGTGGTCTTTGGCGTAGAAATGTCGCAAAACACAAGCTGTGTCAGTTTTTCCTCCTCGCCGTCACGCCAGTATTGGAGAATGTTCGCCACGCACTGATTGACCTTGGTGGTTTCCTCGTCGGGGAGCATGGGATTGATGATGCGCTGGTCAAGCCCCAGCTTGCGTCCGTCCGAGGTAATTTTGAGCATATTGTCCACATCCGGGCTGACCGCACCGCTGTGTACCTTGGACGCTCGTTCCGAGAGGGCTTTCACCATGTCCTGCTGGATCTGCGTGGGTTTGGTGGCGATGGTGTGGTACGCAACCTCCGGCGTGGGCAAGTGGAGCTGATCCGCCGTTTTGATGTCGGCGACCTCTTTGAACAGGTTCATCAATTCGGGCAAGTTGAAAAACTTTGCAAAGCGCGTCCTTGCCCGGTAGCCGGTGCCCTCCGGGGCAAGCTCCAGCGCGGTGGTGGTTTCACCAAAGCGGCTTGCCCAGCAATCAAAGTGGCCCATACCCATCTCTTGCAGCCGGTCATGCTGCAAATAGCGCTGGATGGTGTAAAGCTCTGTCATGGAGTTGGAAACCGGGGTGCCGGTGGCAAACACCACGCCGCGCCCACCGGTCAGCTCATCCATGTAGCGGCACTTGGAGAACATATCCGAGGATTTCTGCGCATCGGTGGTAGAAAGCCCTGCCACGTTGCGCATCTTCGTATAGAGGAAAAGATTTTTATAATTGTCCGACTCGTCCACAAACATCCTGTCTACGCCGAGCTGTTCAAAGTAAATCACATCATCCTTGCGGTCGCTGGCTTGCAGCTTTTTCAGCCGCGCCTCCAGCCCCTTTTTCGTGCGCTCCAAGCTCTTGATGGTAAAGCTGTTGCCGCCTGCGAGCTTGGTATCCTGAATACCATCGGTGATTTCCTCAATCTGCTGGTGAAGGAGCTGTTCCTGCCGCTCCGGACTGATGGGGATACGCTCAAACTGGCTGTGGCCGATGATAACGGCGTCATAGTCGCCGGTGGCGATACGGGCGCAGAATTTCTTGCGGTTGTGGGTTTCAAAGTCTTTCTTGGTAGTGACAAGGATGTTGGCCGAAGGGTAGAGCCGCAGAAACTCAGACGCCCACTGTTCCGTCAGATGGTTCGGCACGACAAAAATGGATTTCTGGCACAGGCCCAATCTCTTGGATTCCATCGCAGAGGCTACCATTTCAAAGGTTTTTCCCGCGCCAACTTCGTGTGCCAGCAGCGTATTCCCGCCGTACAGCACATGGGCGATGGCGTTTTTCTGATGCTCCCGGAGGGTGATTTCCGGGTTCATCCCAGAGAAAACGATGTGGCTGCCGTCATACTCGCGGGGACGAGTGCTGTTCATTTCCTCGTTGTATTGCCGTACCAGCGTTTCGCGCCGCTCCGGGTCTTTCCAAATCCAGTCCTTGAACGCATCCCGGATAAGCTGCTGTTTCTGCGCGGCAAGGGTGGTTTCCTTGGCGTTGAGGACACGGCGCTCCCGTCCGTCTGCATCCTCAATGGTATCGTAGATACGAATGTCGCGGAGATTCAGCGCATCCTCCAGCAGCCGGTAGGCGCTGGCGCGGTCTGTGCCGTAGGTGGTGAACGCCGCCACATCGTTGTAGCGCACCATGCTCTTGCGGGAAACCTGCCATTCTGCGGTGTACGGGACATAGCTGATCTCGATCTGTCCGCGCAGATAGCGGGGCGTTTCAAAGGTTTCATACATGAATTGCTCGATGTACTTCTTATCAAGCCATGTCACACCCAGCCGCACCTCAATCTCGCTGGCTTCAAGGTCTTTCGGCTGTGCGGCGATCAGGGCATCCACATTCCCGGCGAAGAATGGGTCGCGCGCTGCCACGCGCTGCGCGGTGCGGAGCTTCTGCCGGACGTTGCCGGAGAGATATTCGTCCGCCGTTTGCCAGCCCTTCGCCCAATGCTCGCCGCCGTCCTGCAAGTCAAACGGGCCGCTGTTGGGTTCCTTGTAAATGACACCCTTCAAATCCTCAACGATCTGCGGGATTTTCTCGCTGCCGCCCATGAGGGAGGCCATAAAGTCGAGATCGACGCAGGCTTTTTCTCCGATGCAGACAGCAAGGGCTTCACTGGCGGTATCCACAGAATCTACGCTGCGCTGCTGCTTGATAGTGCGCTTGTGGAACATATCCGCCTTGCGCTCCAGCTTTCCGTCGTCGTCCAGCACTTCCAGTGAACACAGGAGGTAGTAAGAGGAATCGTCAGAGAACGCAAGACGGTTCGCACGGTCATTGATTAGGCCATGTTTTGCGGAGAACGCATCATAGAGGCGGTTTAGCTCGGCCTGTGCTTCCTGAATCCGGCTTTCTGCGCTGTACTCGTCCATTTGCAGGGCAATCAGCTCATTCACGCAATCCCGCAGCGCGACCATGCCCTTGACACGCTCGGCGGCGGTGGCGTTCAGCTCCGGTTTGACCATGCGGCTGTTTTCCCGGTAATACACCTCGCCGCCCACCACGGTGTAGGAGTAGTTTTTCACATTGGGGTCTGCGGGGATAGACGTGTCGATCTGTTCGCCCTCACCCAGCTCTGGCAGTTCCGCCTCCTGATAGGTGCCGCGAATGTTTTTCACGGCATCATGGAGCTGATCTGCAAGTTTCAGCCCCTCAATGGGGACAACGGTGAAGTCCTGCTTGCCGTATTGGGTGCTTTCGGAGGTCTGCCTGCCTAAAATCATCTCCGGGTGGTCAACAAAATAGCGGTTGATGGCAAAGCCATCCTCGTTCTGGCCGAGGTATACCCAATCCGGTTCGATCTCAATGGGACGGTCACGCTTTTGGAGAAAGAGAATGTCCGAAACCACATCCGTACCGGCGTTGGCGCGGAACGCATTGTTGGGCAGACGAATGGCACCCAGCAGCTCCGCCCGCTGCGCGATGTACCTGCGGACTTCGGGCGATTGCTTGTCCATCGTGTAGCGGGAGGTCACAAACGCAATCACGCCGCCCGGACGCACTTGGTCGAGGGTTTTGGCAAAGAAGTAGTCGTGAATGGAAAAACCGAGCTTGTTATAAGCCCGGTCATCTACCTGATATTGTCCGAACGGGACGTTGCCCACGGCAAGGTCGTAAAAGTCTTTCCTGTCCGTTGTTTCAAAGCCCGCGATGGTAATGTCCGCCTTGGGATAAAGCTGCTTGGCAATACGTCCGGTGATGCTGTCCAGCTCCACGCCGTAGAGCTTGCTGCCCTGCATCTGCTCCGGCAGCAGGCCAAAAAAGTTGCCAACGCCCATAGACGGCTCCAGAATGTTGCCGGTCTGAAAGCCCATATTGCCGACCGCTTCATAGATTGCCTTGATGACGGTGGGGCTGGTGTAGTGGGCGTTCAGCGTGGACGCTCTGGCCGCAGCGTATTCCTCCGGGGAAAGTGTGGCGTAAAGCTCTGCAAACTCGTCCGACCAGTTTGGCTTATTCTCGTCGAAGGCATCCGCAAGACCGCCCCAGCCCACATAGCGGGAGAGGATTTCCTGCTGCTCCGGGCTGGCCTGTAAGCCCTCAAACTCCAGCTCTTGCAGGAGGCGAATCGCCGCCATATTTGCCCGAAACTTTGCTTTTGCGCCGCCGACGCCGAGGGCATCATCGGTGATGTGGAAATTCTGCGCGTCGCGGTGGCTTGCCGCCTTGAAGTCAGCGTAAGCGGCCTGCTCCGCAGCGGCAACGCTGTGAAATTCCTGCCACTCGCCGTCAACGGGGATGGATACCGCAGGACGGTGTGCGGGAGGCTCGTCGATCTCGGCCTGTGAGATGGCATCATCAAAATCAGGCACAAACTCGCCCATTTCCGAGAGTGCCGCTCGACCTTCATGCTCCAGAATCAGCCTTTCTTCCTCGTTCATAGCAGGAGGTTCAGGCTTGGCGGGTTCCGCAGAGGGCGGGTCATGCTCCGGCTCGTCAAAGCGCAGGGTGCGAATCTCCACATCATAGGGGAGGTTGTTTTTGTCAGCGGGATACACCGCCACGGTCTGCTCGGTGTAGGCGGGTGCCTGTTCCGGCTGCGGATACCGCTCCATGAGCCGTGCGAAGCTCTCCCTGCTCTCCGCACGGGAAACGGGATAGCGAAGCGACGGATCGCGGAGAGAAATATCAAAAAGACCGATGCTCTCAATAATAAACGGCTTGCCGTCCTCCAAATATACCGTATCGCCTACGGAATACGGGAACGGTTCTCTCTGCGGGACAGGAGCTGTTTCGGGAACGTCTGTAACTGCTTCCTCTGGCTCATGCCAGCGGTATTGTTCCACATCCTCATCCGAAACATGAATGAGGTCGCTGAAATCGAGGTTTTCCAGCTCGTTGGTAATAATCTCTTGCAAAGAGCCGTACTGCCGGGTTTCCAGATGCTCGTCATCCAGATAGCGCTCCAGCCGGTAATTCACAAGGTCAATGTTCACCTGAATGGGAATCTCATCGTCGGTGACGGTGGTGTAAGCGACGCCAATCTTGGTGGGGTCGCTGAAATCCGCCTCTGAGCCGTATTCACTCCGGCAGAAGTCGGAGATCAGTCCCTTTGCACGTTCCATGAGCGCCTGCTCCGCAACACGCTCCGCATCCTGCATCACACGCTGGATAAATGGATCGCTGTTCAGCTTTTCGGGGTCAACTACTTTGCCGCCCACGATGCCGCGCTCGGCGAGGGTTTCCCGAATGACAACAGGGTCAATATCATCGAAATTGTCGCGTTCCGCCTCGGTGTAGAATTTATCCTCGCGGATGAGCTGCGCCAGTCGCCGCTGCACCTTCGGCCATGTCAGTTCGGCGGTTTCCGGGCTTCCAGCGCGGACGATAAAGAGATTGTTGCCCTCCTTGCCGCCGTACTCGTGAGCAAGCCATGCAGCAGTTTCTTTTTCACGTCCGTGCTGCTGCATATACCGCACTACGGCGTGTTTGCTCTCGATATTTCTGTTCCATGCACGGAGCGCATCGTCTATATCGTCCTGCGAGAGCGGTCGCAGCAGATCGTGAAGCCGCTCATAGGTTCCCTCAAAAACCTCCTGATGTAAGCGGCTGCGGAATTCTGGAACATCCGAAAATAGCCGGATAAGCTCCATATCTTTTGAATTGAGAACGGCACGGCGCACAGCGGCATTACACTCGATTTCCGCATTTTCCCGGTCAGAGTGACCGCAGGCGTTGCGATAGGCCGTATCCTCCGAAACCGCTGCCATCACCACCGGCCTGTAATGCTCCAAACGTTCCTGCACCGTGGGCTGAACTTGCTCTGCGGCGGGGTCGCGGAACACCCTCGTGCCGTCCGCGCCGAACTCTGCTTCATAAGCATTGATGGCGGCTTCTGCTTCATGGTCAATAGAGCGCAGCGTGTAAATGTGGCGCTCACCCCTAAAGTCTGACGCTTCGGCAATCGTCACGTCGTACTTATCGCGCAATTTCTCCACATACATCTCTAAATTGTTCGACGGAAGGCCACACATTTCCACACGGCCAGCGCCGGGGATATTGCGGGTGGTCAGGTTCATATCCAGCAGCTCCGCCGCCTGTTTTGCGTCCTCGCCATACATTTCAAAGAAATCCCCCACCTGAAACAGCACGATGTTGTCCGGGTGGGATTCCTTGATGGCGTTATAGCTGTCGTAGGCGGTGTTTCGCGCCACATCCTGTGCCTGCGCCTTATCATAAAGCGCCTGTTCGTCTGGTGTAAAATAGCGGTTCATCCGAATCAGCTCAGAGATACGCGAAGCGACCTTGTTCCAATTCATCTGAACATCTGCACAGCCCGCTTTTTTCAACGTGATGCCTTTGCTGCCGTGATCTTCATAGCTGCCGCTTTCTCTGGATACGGCATGGGTATGCCCGCCGATGCCGTACTCCTTTTTCAGAAAATCGGCATTCTCCTTGGGGGTGTGCGAAGTCTGGAAAAACGCATAGATGCGGGCCTTTCCACCCTCAAAGCTGCTTCCGTTTGCAAGAGAAGCCGAAATTTCATCTTCGGTGATAAACCTGCCGGTTGCTGGAATAGCCTCCATATCGGAACGGAATTCCTTTCGTGGAAGGGACAGATCTTCTAAACGTGTGAGAAGTGCCTGCGGCCGGTGGTAATGGAAGCGCAGCAGCGCACGGTTTTCGCGGTAGGCGTCCATGAATACCTTGTATTCTGACAGGAGCCTATCCCGGAACGCCGGATTCAGCAGATCGTCCGTCAGACGCTCCGTTTCCTCTGGAAAGCTGGTGCTATGGATATTACCCAAGCAGGACAGATACCCCAGCGACTTTGCTTCATCCGAGAAATCGTGATAAAGGTTCCAGACATCCGCAGCAATACCCAGCCGCTCATAGCGCGGGGCTTCCGTGACCTCAAGATTGGTGGCAAATGCGCCGCCGTCCAGAAGTTCCTCAATATGCTCCGCCGCATCTGCCCAGCCTATCACTTGGGCAGAACGAAGATAGCGAGAGGTATCTCCGGTTGCAATATGGATACCATCGTCTCCGTACCATGCGGAAAACCTGCCGTTATCCGTAATCAGGCCGTTGCCGCCGTAGTAGAGCTTTTTGAGAAATACCGCGCGATCCTCTAAAGGCTTTTGCTTGGAGAATTCCGCAGCAATTTTCATCCGCGCTGCATCCGCATTACCGCTCGTGCGCAGGATGTGGTCAATATCATCCTGAGAAATGAACATAGAAAAAGCGGAGGGTGTTACACTCTCCGCTTCTGCGATGGATTGAATTTGTTCTGCCTCTGAGGGGAAGAAGGACATCTGTGCCCCAGCAGGGGCATCGAACATATTTAGCTGAACACCAGTTCCGTGAGGATCGTTTCCTCGGCCTGCGCTTTCAGCGTGTTCATCAGCCCTACCCACTTCATCGGGTCGCTGGCTTTCAGCGCTTCCGTCACGCCCGCTGACTTCATCAGCTCCGGCATCATCTGTTCCAGTCGGTTGTTCGCTGCCTCGTCGATCTCCCGCAGATGGGGGTACAGCTTCTCGGACAGCAGCAGGCTGTTCCACAGCACCGGACGATGCTCCTTCAGGTAATCCTTCCGCATCCTGCCGTACTTGCCCAGCGGGGCTTGCGGCTGCTCGGTCAGGCTCAGATCGGGAATCAGATAATCCCCGCTGCGGGTGTAGGTCAGTTCGCTCATGGCTTTCGCTCCTTTCCGCGATTTTCTCGCGCTCGTAATTCTTGATGGTGACTTCGATCTGCCGCAGCACCAGCTCGCTGGACTGGCTGATGGCCGTTCCAAGGGCGGCGACGGTCTGCGGGGTGTTGAAATCAAAGACGTTCAGAAAATCCTCATGCTCGAAGTAATCTCCCGGCTGCATCCCGCAGCGGGACAGCAGCGTATAGGTGGTGCTGACAACGGCGGCGTTCCGAAAAGCGGCTCCGATGTTGAACTCATCATAGTCCTCCAAAAAGGAGCCGTCAACGATGCCGACAATATCGCGCCGATTGTCGTGCCAGTATTCATCTACAAGCTGCGCCGCCACACGCTCCAACTGATCAGCAAGTCCGTTTTCACCGGAAACATCGAAGCGCTGTTCCAGCGCCGCAGATACCACCTCACGATGCTCTTGCCGGTATTCCCAAAGATAAGGGCGGCGAGAGTTCTCGCCGCCGCTGGTGTCGGAAACATCAAATACATATCGGAGTTTGGGTTGGTCGCTGCTGGTATCCACAAGGGCGATGCCCTTGCTGCCTCGCCGCACATAGCGGCGCATCTGCTTATTCCAAAGGTCGTATTCCGCGCAGGCCGTGGCTTCCGGGCGCTGGGCGAAAATCATGAGCTGTTCATTGTAGGGGTACTTATACAGCCTTGCGGCGGTGGTCAGAAATGCCGTCCACTTCTGGTAGCTTCCCGTGATCTGCTCCGCCGTGCGGTCTGCCATCTGCGCATAGAGCTGTACTTTACTCGGCATCCATATCCTCCTTTTCAAAATCGGGGAACAGGTCAAGCGCGTCATATTCCGCGTCGCTCATCCTGCGCAGCTTTGCGATGGCGCTGTCCGTCAGCTCCCGCAGCTCCGTTTCATCCGCAGCGAGGTAGCCGCGCATTTCCTCCAGCGCCGCGATCAAGCCCGTGCGGGTGCCGGTGTTGTAGAGGCTCATAAGTTGGCGTTCTTCAAAGGTGATGTTCATATCAAAGCTCCTTTTCCGCGCTCTTTTTGAGCGCTGTTTTGTGTGGACGTTCTTGGGCCGGTTGGCTTTTGAGCTGCTCCAGTACAGATTTCTTCTTTTCCCGGTGTGCCGCCTCTGCCAAATCCATCAAGGAGATGGACATACCGGCCTTGACCTGTGCTTCAAGGTCGGCGACGGTGGGCTGTTTGGGGCCGTTGTTGATAATGCCGTCGATCATGCCGTAATCGTCCTCCATCGACATCTCGGCGGCTTTCAGATAATTCTCCGGTTTCTGAAAGGCGGGCAGCTCCTGAAATCCCGTGCTGTCACAGTAGTGATAGGATACCTTGCCGTCCTGTTTCAGCGCAACGATGTCGCTGACGGAGAGGCTGTGTCCCACAAAATCGCCGGGGCGCTCGTCGTTGAAAATGTAGTAGAAGTTTTCAAGGATTCTGCCGGTATCATCGTCCGGGTACACCTCACGGGTATAGACGGCTTCATAGTTGGCCGGGTCAGGCGGCGCGGCCAGACTGCCGAGGTTGGCAAAACGCAGCTCCACCGGCGCATCCCGGCGCAGTTGGTAGATCGCCATAGAATCGGTGGGACTGTTCAAAAAACGCTGCTCCACATCGCGGGGTGGGATATGGCCCTTGACCGCATCCCAATCCGGTCTTGTGACGCCGAACATTCCGTCGTGCTTGATGATGTCCTCGGCTTCAAAGACCATTTCCTCGGTGTTGCCGGGATGGAGCATATAAACCGTGATGTCATGTTCCAGAAGCTCCACTGCCCGATCCTTGGAAAGCGGGAGCATATCGCTATCCAGATACCCATAGCTGCGCATATCATCCACCGTCAGCGTGGGGTCAGGCATCGGGACGGCCTGTTCCAGCTCCGGGAGCATATTATCTGCCGCATCGGTGGGAACAGCGACTGCGCCGGTGATCTGTTCACCGGCACCGAGGGGCAGCTCGTTTGCCTCCTGCAAGTCTTTCAACAGCTCCAGCGGCGCAAGGCGGATCGGTGCGGCATTGCCAATATTGTGGAGCTTGCAAATTCCAAGCGCCGCTGTGGACAGTTGCTGTTCGGTGCCATCGAGTACGCCGCCATCCAGCACTTTTGCGGAACCGGCGTCATAGATGGTGTAATCAATGCCTGTGTCGCTGCGCTGAACGTGAATGTATTTGTCGTTGTCCACCATGTAGAGCTTTTCCGCCTCTGGCGCTTCCACACTTGGCTGTTCCGCAGCGGCCAAATTCTCCCGGTCTATGCCGCGCTCCTTGCAAATCTCCGCAAAGTGCCGGTCAATGTCCGTAATCAGCTCGGATGCCGTCTTATTGATAGTTTCCAGACTGGCTCGAAGCTCTTTCAGCTCCTTGCCCTTTGACCATGTGGCGATATAGCCGAAGCTGTTCTCTCCCGTTTCAATGCCGTAATACTGGCAGACCGCATAGGAAATGCTTTCGGCCTCGACCTCCTCGGTGTTGCGGCTCTTTTCACCGGGGACAAGGATCGTCTCACCATCGTCCGCAAGCTCCGTCATGTGTTCATAGTCGTGGAGCTTGGCGTGGGCAATCTCATGGACGGCGGCGCATACCGTCTGCACCTCACTCATACCGGCGCGGATGGTGATGCTCTGCGCCTTAATGCTGAAAAAGCCGTCCGTATCCCGCGCAACGGGCTTTATCTCCATCGGAACGGGAGAAGCACGGCGCAGCGCCTCCATGAAAACCTCATACTGCTGCACATTGCCGCTCAGATCGGCGGCAAGCTGGGGCAAGGGCTTTCCCGCAGTCTGCGACACGTCAAAGACGGATACCACCTTGAACATAGGGATACGGATTTCCTTTTCCTCAATGACGGCCTTACCGTCTGCGTCCAGTATCGGCGCGTTGGTTTCGGGGTCGGTCTTGATTTCCTCGACCTTTTTCTTATAGGGAGTAGGAGCGATGATGCGGATACCTTTTTCGCCTTTCAGGACGTTCCTGCCGAACTGATCGCGCCACTTGTTGAAGCCCGCCACATGGGTTGCGTCGGGGCGCTGCATATAGATGAGCATGGTATTATTGACCGAGTAGCGGTGAAAGCGGCTCATGGTGGCAAGGTACTTCCGGTACTTATCGCTCTCGAACAGCTCCTTGATGCCATTTTCGATGCTGTCAACGATCTCCCGCATCCGGTCTTTGTTGGTTTGTTTTTCAGCCATGATGATCTCCTTTCAGAAAAAATAGCGCCCCTGCGCAGAAGAAAACACATCCTGCACAGGGGCAATTCTCCGCAGATAGAGGCCGTTTTTGCGCTTGCGGATAGAATGACGCAGCCACTTGCAATCCGGCATGGAAAAAGCCTTGCGGCACGGGGCTTTCCCAGTCTCTATTTGCGGAGGTTCCAGTATTGTTTACGCTTCCGTTTGGCGTCCTGCTTTCGACGCTCCTGCTTGGCGCAGGCGGGGCAATATTTGGTGCGATTGGAGGAAGAATAGACCGGCTTACCGCAGACGGCGCAGCGCTTTCCCGGCCTTTCCCGCATCACGTCGGCCAGCAACTCATGGTCGGCGGGAAGTACCGCGTTTCGGAACCAGTTGCACAGCAGCGAGTAGGAAATACCCTGTACGCAGACGCAAGGCTCTCCATCATCCAGCGCGAGGCAGTTGCCGTGATCGTAATTACAGCAGAGCTTCCGAATGAGCTTCTTGGCGCGGCGGAGCTGCTTGTGATCCATACGCGGCGCATCAGCCATTGTCGAACACCAGCTTATAGCCCGTGTGCTGCCCATCATCCTCCAGAAGAACGACGGCATCATAGGTTTTCCCGGTTTTTTCCGAGTAGCAGCCTTTCAGCGGGGCGCGGCCATTTTTCAAAAGCGCAGCGGCAAGAGATTTCGTCAGCGCCTTTTTCTTGGCGGTGAAAAAGCGGCTGTTTTTCCAGAGAACAAAGGAACAGGTGCGGTTCTCACAGAAAAAACCCTTCGGAGATCCCGTCACCTCGGCTCCGCAGCGGGGACACTGGCCGACCGCTTCACGCCCGGAGGGGAACAGGACTTCCGTACCGGGGATGGGTTTGTAGGTCTGCACCAGCTCATGTAGCATGGCGGCAATCCCATCCATGAAGCTGTCCGGGGCGATTTCGCCGCGCTCGATCTCTTTCAGGCGGTGTTCCCATTCAGCGGTGAGCTGCGGAGACTGGAGCTGTTCGGGCAGAACGGTGATAAGCGCCGTGCCGGTGGAGGTGGGCAGCAGATTTGTGATCTTCTTGGACTTCCTGCGCTCCACAAAACCGGAGGACACCAGCTTTTCAATGATACCGGAACGGGTCGCCGGGGTGCCAATGCCCTTGCGCTCGGCATCATCTGGCATATCCTCCTTGCCCGCGTTCTCCATCGCAGCCAGCAGCGTATCCTCGGTGAAATGCTTGGGCGGCGTGGTTTTTCCGGTCTTGACCGATGCGGCAGATACGGAAAGCGTCTGTTGCTCCGTCACCACCGGCAGCGCGGGCGCTGCCTCTGCCTGCTCCTGCTCATAGCGCTTCCAGCCGGGTGCAAGGACGGTTTTGCCCTTGGCGGTGAAGCTCTGACCGGCACAGTCCACCGTAATGACCGTTTCTGCGTAGCGATGTGGTTCATCCACCGCACGAAGCAAGCCCCTTGCCGCCAGCTTCAGCACCTCGCGTTCGCCCAGCGGCAGAGAGGCTATATCTACCTTTTCCGCGCTGATGGTGGGAACAATGGCGTGGTGATCGGTGACTTTTTTACTGCTGCATACCTGCTTGGCGCAGATGGTCGGCGGCTTCTCCATGCCGCAGACAGCGGCAGCGGCGGCGACAAGGCCGGGGACGCTGCCCTCCATATCGTCGGTCAGGAAGCGGCTGTCGGTGCGCGGGTAGGTACAGAGCTTCTTTTCATAGAGCGCTTGGAGATAGTCGAGGGTCTGCTGAGAGGTGTAGCCGAGAACGCGGTTGGCGTCGCGCTGGAGGGAGGTCAAATCGTAGAGCGCGGGCGCTTTCTCAGACTTTTCCTTGCGCTCCACGCTTTTGACGGTTACTGCCTTGCCCTTGCAGGCGTTGGCGATGGCGTCGGCATCCTTTCTGTCCTTCATTCGGCCTGTCGTGGCGGGAAAGCCGCAATCGAGCTGGACGGTGTAGAACGGCTCTGCCACAAATGCGGAGATCTCCGCCTCGCGCTGTACCAGCAGCGCCAGCGTGGGCGACATGACGCGCCCGATGTTCAATGTGCGGCCATACGTCAGGGAGAAATACCGCGTGGCGTTGATACCAACCAGCCAATCAGCCTTGGCGCGGCACAGGGCAGATTGATGCAGGCCGTCATAGTCGCGCCCAGACCTAAGCTGCTGGAAGCCGCTGCGGATGGCATCATCCTCCATTGAAGAAATCCAAAGCCGCAGAATCGGCTTGGAGCATCCCGCAAGGCAGTAAACCGTGCGGAAGATCAGCTCACCCTCGCGCCCAGCGTCGCAGGCGTTGACCACCTCTGCCACATCCTCCCGGCGCATCAGCTCCCGCAGAATGTCAAACTGCTTCTGCTTTTCAGAGCGGACGATGAAGCGGAACGAGGTAGGAATGATGGGCAGCGCCGCCAGCGTCCATTTGGCATCATCGGCATTGTAAACGGCGGCGTCGGCCAGCTCTGCCAGATGCCCGAAGCACCACGACACGATGTACCCGCCGCCCTCCAGATACCCGTCATACCGTGATTTTGCACCCAGCACGGCGGCGATGCTCTGCGCCACGGATGGCTTTTCGGCAATCACAAGGCGCATGGTGCAGCCTCCATTCTCTTTACGTCACGGTAGCAGGGGCGAACGCAGCTCTGCCCGAAGCGCTTACAGCCATAGCAGAAGTGTTCCTTGGCAGCGGCGGGAGGGCTGTCCTCCCGCGCTGCTTTCGGCTTCTGCATCATCAGGCGTTCCAGCGGATTGTTGGTGAAATATCTCATGCGTCTGTATCCTCCGTAGTATCCTGTTCCGGTTCGTCCTCATACGGCTCAAACTCGTATTCGTCCTCATCCTCACCGTAGTCATAATCGTCCAGATCGGCGCTGCCCTTGGTCTGCGGCTTGGCCTTTTTCTGCTTGAAGATGTAGAACGCGGCACCGCCGCCCAGCGCGACGATCAGCAGAACGACAAGGATGCCGCCCACGCCGCTCTTTTTCTCCGGTTCCTCGGCGGCGGGTTCTGTCGGCTCAGCGGGGACTTCTGGCTTTGCCTCCTTGCCCACGCACTCGGTCATGTTGACCGCGCAGACGGGGCAGGATGTATTGACCGTACCGGCCACGCATTTGGTGGTGCAGGAGCAAGTGGCGGGCGTTTCTTCCTCGCCGGTCAGCACCATCAGGTCAGCCTCATCCACCTGATTTAAGAAGTGGACGGTTTCTTCGCCCTCATCGTCACGGTCAATAATCATGTAAAACACATTGCCGTTCTTGCTTTCCAGCGTAATGAACTGTTTTCCTGCCTTGGTGCTGGAGCCAATATCGTCGATCAGCGTCAGATTGCCGTCCGGTGTCAGCGCGTCGCTGCCGCCCGTCATGCTGCCGACAAGGAGCTGCCAGAGGTCGGCCAGCTCTTTTTCATCAAACGGAAGCGTAATGCCGCCGATACTCACGGTACTGTCGGCGGCGTCGGTGACGGTCAGATAGCTGCCGTACACATAGCCCACACGGGCGGGCAGCAGGATTTTTACCCAATCGCCGTCCCTGCCAATCACATCGACCACCGTGCCGTTGGGGAGCTGCGTAAACGCGGTGTTGTCCAGTCCCGCGCCGGTGCGGACGTTCAGGTTGCCGCCGTTGGTCGTGACCGTGCCGATCTGTTTTGTTTCCTGTGTGTCTGCGGCGCTGCTTTCGGCGGTGGGCAGCGCATCATCAGGATAATCACCGCCGCTGGCAAAGGCAGAAACGGGGAGAATCCCGATACACAGGAGCATCAGCAGCAGACTGATAAAAATGCGCGGTGTGTTCTTAGTCATGGTTCAACGCCTCCTTTTCCGAAGTGGCCGGTGCAGGCGCGGCCTGCATACGGCGGAACAGCTCGGCAAACTGCTCCATCGTCATGCCGTTCTCACGCACCATGCCGATGATGTCGGTGTCCTCCAACTCACGAATCTGCTTTTCCAGCTCGCGGTTGCGGCCTTGCAGATCGGAAATTTTGCCTTTGTTCTTCTCCAGCTCTCCACGGAGCTTCATAATTTTCGGATTCATATTGTTCACTCTCCTTTACGGCAAGCGCCCATAGCGGTAGAAATGGGACTGCCAATAGCTTGAATTTAAGTTCGCATAAGAGATCGGGTCGCCACAGTGGATCATCATATTGTTGCCAACATAGATACCCACATGGCTGACACCTGGGGTATCATACGTTCCGGTGAAAAACACCAGATCGCCCGGCTTGACGTTGGCAGAGGATACGGGCGTACAGATATTGCAAAGCCCCTGCGCGCCCAGTCTGCCCACATCCCAACCGGAATGATTGATGACCCAACTGACGAAGCCCGAACAGTCAAACGAGGTGGAGGGGCTGCTGCCGCCCCAAACGTAGGGGTAGCCGAGATACTTTTCCGCTTCCTTGATGATAGCGGCGAATACCTCATCGTCCAGCGCCTCCGGGGGAATGTCGTAGTCGGTATAGCTGCCCTCCACATACTTGCCGATGTAGCCTGAACCGGGGAACAGGTCGGGACGGTTGCCGAGGGTGGCCATATAGGTGGCGTACATTCCGAGCTGTTCTTCGCTCATAATGTAGACGGGAACATGGGAGAGATTGAAGTTTTCCAGCGTGACCGTGCAGATGTAGTAGTCATACGGCACCTGATAGGTGTCCGTATGGGTGTTGCCGTCCGCGTCTGTCCATGTGTCGGTTTCTGTGCGGTAGCGGGTTTCCACCACCACATCCTCGGTCAAAATGTACTGGCGGTCAAAGAGCATCTGGAGCGTACCCTGCACCTCATCCAGCGTCCATTCCCCTTGATGCAGCGCCGTAATCATGGAAATGAGTACATAGGGGTCATGCTCGATGGTGTCTAGATCAAAGTGGTACTCATCGTAGTCATGGGTGCTTTCGTAGGTGTCGAGGTAGCGCTGAAGCTCTGCCTCCATTTCGCAATACTGCGCTTCCGCACCCAGCATATCGGTGTCCTGCGACGGATAGGTACTGGCCGCGATCCCGGAGCCGACGCCATCCATTATCACCGAGCAGGAGGACAGGCCGTTGAGCAGAAATGCCAGCATCAGCAGAATTGCGGCGGCAATGGCAAAGCCGCGCCGGTGTTCCCACACATATTTGCCCGCTTTCTCAGCCTTTTCAGCGGCTTTTTTCGCGGCCTTGGCGGTATTCTCTGCCGCCTTTGCCGTAGTCTGCGCCGCCTGATTGTGCTTGGCAGCGGCATACTGCTTTTTGATGGCCTGCTTCTGCTGCCACTTGGAAACGGGATTGCTGGTGGGGCTGTCGATCTCTGCTTTCTTCTGGAGCGCGTCAAGATTGGCTCGTTCCAGCTTTTTCTCTGCACGGATGGCAGCACGATAAGGCTTGAGCTGATGGGCGCGGTGGGCAGACTGCACCAGCCGCCCGCCGCTCTCCACGGCTTGCTCTACCTTGTGCGCGGCCTCTACGCCTACATTGTCATCCTCGCTCTGCCGCACCTCCCGGTGAACCTGAGAGAGAACAAAGTTGGCGGGGGCATCCCGCACGGCATGGGTCAGCTTTGAGGGCGGCTTTTTCTTATCCACTTCCTCAAAACGGAGCTGCGTTTTGACCTTGCCGGTGGCCGGATCAAAGCCGCGTTCCCTTTTGACCACGGTTTTCTTGGGGATTTTCGCCTGCGCCTTATCCGCCTTGGCCTCCGCTTTTTTCACCCGCTTGATGGGCTTTTCCAGCTTCGGCTCGGCAAGATCGGCGTCGGAAAACTGCAAACGCGGTTCTCTTTTCATGCCGACGCCACCTCTTGCGGTTTGGTGGTCATGACGCGGTACAGCTCGGTGTCCTTCGGGAAGTGGTCAATGAAGGGCAGGATCGTGTTGCCGTAGAACAGCAGCCCCTCGCCCTCGCCGGAGTGGGTCACATAAGAAAGCTGATGCGGCGAAATGTTGAGCTGCTTTGCGAGAATCTGCCGGTCGCCAGCGGCCTGATTGAGCATATAGATGAAATCGCTGTTCTCAAAAATGTTCTCAACCTCGCGGCTGGATAACAGGTCTTTGACATTTTGCGTGATCCCGGTGGGGATGCCGCCCCATTTGCGATAGCGCTTCCAAATCTCGACACTGTACGAGGCCGTCTGTTCCTCCTTCAAGAGAAGATGGAACTCGTCAAGATAGTAGCGGGTCGTTTTATGGGCGGCGCGGTTGATGGTCACACGGTTCCACACCTGATCCTGCACCACCAGCATCCCGATTTTTTTGAGCTGCTTGCCCAGTTCCTTGATGTCGTAGCAGACGATGCGGCTATTCACATCCACGTTCGTGTGATGGTTGAACACATTCAGCGAGCCGGTGACGTAGATTTCCAAAGCAGTGGCGATGTACTGCGCTTCTTTTTCATCCTGCGCACGGAGGGCGTTATACAAGTCCTCCAGCAGCGGCATATTCTCCGGCTTCGGGTCATTGAGGTAGTCCCGGTAGACGATGCGAACGCAGCGGTCGATGATGGTCTTTTCCACAGGGGCAAGCCCATCCTTGCCTCCGACGATCAACTCGCACAGCGACAGAATGAAGTCGGATTTCAGGCTCAGCGGGTTATCATCGTCGCTGTAATCCAGATTCAAGTCCATCGGATTGATGTAGCAGGGCGAACCGTCGTAGCCCTTGCCGGTGGGCGACAGCTTAATGACCTGACCGTGCAGACGCTCCACCAGCGGCGTATATTCGCCCTCCGGGTCACAGATGATGATGTCATCCTTGGGGCAGATGAGAAACGCATTGGTGATCTCACGTTTTGCCGAAAACGACTTGCCGCTGCCGGGAGTGCCTAAAATCAGACCGTTGGGATTTTTCAGCAGCTTCCGGTCTACCATGATGAGGTTGTTGGAAAGGGCGTTGATGCCGTAGTACAGCGCCTCCGAACCGTTCTGGAACAGCTCCTGCGTGGTGAAGGGGACGAAGATCGCTACGCTGGAGGTGGTCAAGCCCCGCTGAATCTCGATCTGATTCAGCCCCAGCGGGAGACTGCTCATCAGTCCTTCCTCCTGCTGGAAGTCCAGCCGGGTCAGCGCGCAGTTATATTTCTGCGCGATGCTGGAGGTCTGGAAGATGTTGTTGTCGAGCTGCCGGGGCGTGTCCGCTGTGTTGAGAATGAGGAAGGTCAGCAGGAACATTCGCTCGTTGCGGGACTGCAAATCCTGCAACAGCTTTTTGGCCTCTGCGCCGTAGGTAGCAAGGTCGCTTGGAATGATGTCCATGTCGTACCCGGCGCGGACGGCTTTTTTCTGTTCTTCGATTTTGGATTTGTCGAGATCGGTGATCTTGCGCTTGACGGTCTTGATGGCGTTGACCTGATCCACAGACTGCACATGGAGATTGACGAGGACGCTGCTCTCCATATCCAGAAAATCCGCCAGCATCCGGTCGTTCAGCTCCGGTGCCAGAATCTGCACGAAGCTGACCGCGCCCAGCTTTTTGCCCATACGAAACTGCCTGCCGGTCTTGAACTCAAAGGAGCTGGGCGCGATAAAGTCCTTAGTGGACAGCCCAGAGGGAGCCAGCCAGTCCCACGAAAAGCGGAACGGTTCCTGCTCGTCCATCCGCAGAATGTCGTGCATGACGTGCAGGCGCTCAAAGCCGTTCAGCGGCGCAGCCACAACGCCCAGCCGCTTGAAGTTGTTCAGGAGGTCGGTTTCGATGCGCTCCAAACGGGGCTTGGCAGCGCGGAGGTTGTCGGCCTCAACGCCGAACGTGAGATACTTGGTCTTAATGAGGCCGTTGTTGCCGCGGGCAAGCTGATTTTGCAGCATACCGGCGTACTCGGTGCGGATGCCGTCAAACTCGTCCCCGCAGGGCGGAATGGAAATGCTCCGTGCAAAGGTTTCCTGCGAAGCCGAGAGGTTCACAAAGGAAAGCTGGAATTGCACGGAGCTGTCAAAGTAGTTCAGGAAATCGCACCACGCCTCAAAGATGGCGGTCTTGTCCTCGTTCTGCGAGAGCTGGTAGTTGATGTCCTGATACTGGATCGTTTTGGTGTAGCGCGTGTCGGTCACACGGCAAATACCGTCCGGCCACATACGCTGATACGGGATGCTGTCCTGCGCCGATTTTTCTTTCTTATCCGTTCGGTTCGCTCTTGCGATGGCGGCTTCGATCTGTTTTCGTTCGGCGCGGGTCAGCTTTTTCTTTTCGGACAATTTGATACACCTCCCGGTCTAACTGGTTTTGCCGCTCCAAAACGGCATAGAAATTGTTGGTCTTATACGGGCGCTGCTTCGGCCTCTGGAAACACACGCGGTAGATGTTGCGGATGACGACCTCCAACGGCTGACCGTTCTTTTCATACATGGCGAACAGCATAGCCGGGATCATCACCACCATCATCACCATGGCGGCGGGGCTGGTGCCGATGCTGCCCTTGAGCAAGAAGAAAAGCGGTACGCCGATGAGCGCGCCGCTTCCGAAGCAGATGAGCTGTCGTTTCGTGAGGTTGAATAATACCTTGGTCTTAACTTTGGTTAAGTCCTTTGGGACGTTGACATAGGCCATAGAAATCCCCCTTTACAAGAGCTTTTCATATCGAAGTTTCATCTGCGCCGGGTACAAAGCGGAGGCGGGCTTACGGCTGCCTGTCCAGCATTTGCCGCCTGCCAAGCCTGCGCAGCTCCAACCAGCGGCGCGGAGACTGCTGCCGCTCTCGCTATCCAGCGTATAGGTGATGATCTTGCGGTATCCCATTGCCTTTGCCGCCCGCGCGGATGCGGCATAAAGGATGCTACAAGCGTTCTTCTCACCGGTGGTGCAAAGACGATTGACCTCCAATGTCCAGCCATCATCCAGATACCGGCTCACAGGACGGCCTACGATTGCAACACCGACAAGCTCTCCATCCTTGGCACAGCCGATGGAAAACTTATGTCCAGCAGTTGCCTTATGGTGCCGGTGATGCGCATTGACAAATGCGTTCGCTGTTGCAAGCGCGACGGGCGTGAGTGTCAGCATGGTATCACCCCCGTTAATGTGCATTGAACACGGACTTGGCAAGGCTGCTCGTTTTGAACAGGCAGAAGCACAGCAGCACCGTGTAGCCCATGCAAGTCCAGATGGCGTAGATGATGTCATCCACAAGCGCGATATTCTGCACCAGAACCGCGTAAATGGCAACGCAGACGATAATCAAAAACGCTTGGAAGCCCAGCGCCAGCAGGGAACGGATGTAATTCTGCCCCATGCCGCCCCATTCCTTGCCCATCATGGTCGCCATTGGGATGGGGGCAACAGAGGTGACGAGATATATTTCAATCATTCTTCCGAATGTGATAATGAAAATGCAGATGGTCAGCGCCCACATGGTAATGCCAACGAACAGTGACTGGAACCACAGGCCGAACAGTGGCCCCAGCTCCATTTCCATCAGCCGATCCTCAATGCCCACCATGACGCTTGAAATGTTGATGCTGGTGTCGCCGATAATCAGCCCGGAGGCGCTGGCAACGACGCTTTGGGCGGCATCGAACACGCCCATCACAATCGTCCATGTGTTTGTTACAATCAGGACAGCGGCAGCGGACTTGAACGCCCACTTGAAGAATATCCATGTGTCCATGTCGTTGAGGTTATTTTTGTCGGTAATGAGCTGGATCAGTTCCAGCGTCATCACAAAGGCGAGAATTGCGCCTGCGATGGGGACGATCACGGTTTCCGACAGGTTTTGTATCATGCTGAAAATGCTGCCGTTCCATGCCTGCGGCGATAAGCCCACCTGACCGGAGATCTCGGCAACCTTTTGATTGGTTGCATCGAACATCCCGGACAGATTGCTCACGATACCGCCGATGAGCATTTCTTTCAGCCATTCCGTGATCTTATCCCATAAGAAATCCATAGGGTTGCCCTCCTTTCGGGAGGATGCCGCCAGAAAGCGGCACCCTCCGTGGATTTATGGGAAGCAAACGAGCTGCCGATTAGCCGAACAGACCGGACAGCAGCGGCACGAGGGTAATGCCGATTAGCGCCACGCCGCCGCCCGCCATAAGCTGCTTCATGCCCTGAGATTTCGCTTGTGTGTGGTAAAGAAGCAATAGAAGTGTAAAATTTTTTGCCGTTCCTATCCGGCACTTGCGCAAGGTGTCGGATAGGTCGGGCATTATTCGTCGGGAAGTTCTACCTTGCCGACAAAGCTGTAATAAATATCAATGTCCTGTCTGCGTGTGCCGTTCTCGTCATAGCTGCACTCATGGACAACGATTTTTTCAATAAACTCCCGCAGCAGGGTGTGGGTCAATTCCTCAAAGCTGGTGTACTTGCGGACAACTTTCATAAACTTTTCCGCATTGACCGTGGCTTCCTGTGCCTTTGCAAGTTCCGCTTGCAGTTCGGCGGCACGGCTCTTGACCTGTTTCTGCTCGGCTTCATAGTCTGCGGAAAGTTCTGCAAAGCGTTCATCAGAAATACGCCCGGTCACGCTGTCCTCATAAAGCCGCTTGAAGATAGCAGACAGTTCCGCAATTCGCTTTTCGGCTGCGTCCAGTTCCTTTCGCTTGGCAGCGTTGCGGCGTTTGCCACCGTCCTCGTTCTGCTCGATCAGCAGCTTCATAAACTGCTTTTCGTGCTTGGCTGCATAACTTGTCACTTTTTGCAGATTGGCAGTCACACCCGCTGTCAAAAGGTCGGTGCGGATAAAGTGTGCGGTGCAATCGTGGGTACGCTTCTTGTAGTTGCCGCAAATGTAGCAATCCTGTTTTCGGGTTTTGTTCTCATATCTCTGCTGATAGAGGACGCTCCCGCAATCGGCGCAGAACAGCAAGCCGGAGAACAGACCGACTTCATCATAGCGGTTTGGACGCTTGCGCTGCTTGCGTAATTCCTGCACACGCTCCCATGTGGCAAGGTCAATGATTGGCTCATGGGTATTCTCGAAAATGACCTGTTTTTCTTCGGGATTTTCCACGCTTGATTTGACCTTGTAGGACACTTTCTCGGTCTTGAAGTTTACCGTATGCCCCAGATATTCCTTGCGTTCAAGGATATGGACAATCGTGTTGGTCGCCCACTTGTAGGGATAATCGGGGTAGTAACGGCGTGTGCTGCCTGTCCTGCGGTATTCCAATGTACCCGGTGTGGGGATTTGCTGCTCGGTCAACACACGGGCAATTTTGGTTGGACCGTTCCCGGCAAGGCACAAGCTGAAAATCTGCTTGACCACTGGGGCGGCTTCTTCGTCCACGATAAAGCGTCCATCCTCGCCTTTGAGATAGCCATAGACCGGCTGACTTGTGATAGGCTTGCCACTCATGCCTTTGCTGCGGAAAACTGCCTTGATTTTCTTGCTCGTATCTCTCACCATCCATTCGTTGAAGATATTACGCAGAGGGGCAAAATCATTGTCGCCCTGTGCACTGTCCACTCCATCGTTGATAGCGATAAAGCGAACGCCCCTTTGTGGGAAAATCATGTCCGTATACATTCCCACTTGCAGGTAGTTTCGCCCTAACCTCGACATATCCTTTACGATAA